>Ga0315277_10010711_pt1 | contig 11595 bp, 12 predicted proteins | sample YL17G05_15_MG_FD_203695 | JGI IMG/M metagenome (GOLD analysis project Ga0315277, IMG submission 203695) | Sediment microbial communities from Yellowstone Lake, YNP, Wyoming, USA - YL17G05_15 | ecosystem: Environmental > Aquatic > Freshwater > Lake > Sediment | place: USA: Wyoming | collected...
GTCTTATTATTCACCACATTCTCAAGAAGAAGTATCCAGACAGGTCAAGACAACATAGAGAGAAATATCTTGACTTTAGCAAGAACAGATACTTGGACTTTGAGAGAATCCTCACGAATTTCAGGAATTCCTCAAACGATTTCTTACCCGAAAAAGACCTTGCTGAGAGGATTTGTGACCTTGCGGAAGGATTCAAGGAAAAGGCTAATGATATGACTCATTCTTTGTATCATGTAGCCACGAAAAAAGAAATGGACGAGAAGAACTTTCAACAAATATTGGACCTAGTGGCAAAGCTTGAAAAGAGCCTCAACCCGCAATAGAACACTCTTCTATCAATCCCTATAAGTCGGTTTCTCCATGTTATTTCTTGGCGATATCTATGTCCGTCGGGAATACGGGAGATATCTCCACTTGGTGGCGGGTTCAAATCCCACCCCCGGCGCCACCAGTGCGCACTGCCTTTTTTTCCTGATGTTCTGCCTAGTTATGCGTGGGTTTTGATGCTCGGGAGAGTATTCTGAATCCTTATTTTTAGGTCATAAGGTTTACTTCTCTTCGTAGGGCATGTTTCTGGTTGAGCACGGTTAGCTTCACGTGAGAGTTGTTGTCGTTCGAGGATTGGCTTTACAGAAAGTCTGAGCAGAATGCTCATAGCGAGATTTTAGCTTTCTTAATGGTGGTGCTGGGCGTTAACATTCTGATCGGAGGGCTGGTAGTAACCACAATCACGGTTGGGCAGGTGTCCCTGTTGTTTTCCATGTTTTCTCAGTCTTTGAACAGCTCCGGTGTTCTAGGTTTGGTGCTTACCCTGGTCGGTTTTTGCCTGCTCTGTGCGGGCTTCATACTTGTGGTATACTATGACCGGGAAAGGTCATGGTATCTGGGCGAGATAGAGAAATCGACACAGATCAAGAATCGCAAGATTTCCGTTAGAACAGCCCATGACATTCTTGAGGAGCTTGTCGGAGGTAAGAAGAAGGGTTAGAGTTTTCTTTGGAAGTCTGTTTTTGAAATATATTGAGGTTTTGGCGTTGTGCAGTTTGTGTGGTGTTGGCGGTTGAGGAAGATTGAGCTGGCGACCTTGGAGGATGTTCCTGATAGGGTTGACAGTGTGAAATGTAGTCTTGAGATCATCTATGGTGTGAAGCTTGGTGTCGCTTTGGAGGATGTTCCTATTGATCGGCTTTTTCCAACTGAGGATTTTTTGGAGAATGATAAGCTTGCGCTTGTTCTGATGAAAGTGGTAACTGAATGCTACGATGTACCGATTATCGCTGTGAAGCGCGGTGAGGATTTCTTTGTGCTCGACGGTCATCATCGTTCTTACATTACTAGGAAACTTCTGAGGAAAAGTGTCAAGGCTAATGTGCTGAGTTTTCCTGATGGCGCATGTTACAGGGACGTCGTGAAGCGGTCGTTGGATGACCTTCCCATCAAGGAAGTGGCGGAGATTGATGACACAATTGTGAGGGCTTGGCAGCGGACGTTGAGCATTTTGAAACATTATGAAGCCATGTACGCTATTCCTTTTTTTATGAGTGTGGAGCGCGTATTCTTGAAGGACCTTATTGCCACGCAGGCATTTGTGGGCAAGGCGCAGGTGGAAGCGATTAAGAAGTTGCTTGTGCCCATAGTCTGCGTGGAGTACAGGGAACGGTTTTACATTCTGGACGGTCATGCTAGGGCTTACAAGGCGAAGCAGATGAGCCTTAAATGGATCAGAGCGACGATCCTTGTACCCGCGGTGCCCCTTGATTTCGGTGTAGTGAAGACGGCGAACGAGATGGGTCTTAAGAACTTGGATATCCAAATCATGGGTTAACAGAGGGCTTCTGTCTGAGGCCAACATGACCCTACTTTTTTTTGGGTCTAGCGCTTTCAATTTACAGGTTAGACATTGTGATGTTGTTCTGTCCTGTCTATGGTTTTCAATCAACGCCTCAAGTTCTCCTGTTTTAACCTGTCTACGTGTATGTCGTGGTTCTCTGTTGTAGTTCTTGTTTTCGATCGACTAGTCAACCAACTTTGTTGGCAAGTCGATTTCTTCTTTTGCTGTTTCTGTCTTTCTCTGATTCGGGCTGTTCCGGGAAGCTTTTTTCAGAAACAGGATCTTGGCCATTCATTAAGGAGGTTTGTTGGGCTTGTTTCGGGCTGTCTGTTTTTCGGGTGAGTGTGTTTGGAGGTGTTGGTTTAGGTTCGTTGTGGGACGTATCGATTTTGGATATGTGTCAGGGTTTGAAATAAGTGCTTTATTAAGACGTACGATATGATGTGTATGTGGGTAAAACACGAAAACAGTTCAACACAAATACACAAGGTGAGAACAATGAAAAAAACCTTCAAAACAAACTGGACAATCAATGAGATGTGCTTGCACTCGCTCGTAGAAAATGAGGGAAAAAATGTCCGCCGCGAGACGACCTTTACGTTCGAAGATGCGTCTGAACGCATTTCGAGTTTCGGCCAGCTTCTAGTGCAAGCAGTGGACGAAGGCCTCTCTGCTTTGGGTGAATCTTCAAGGCAGGCAGTCTATGGATGTCTTGAGAGCGCTTTCCGGATTCGAAGGGATGATATACCCCAAAAGATCGCCGAGTTTTCAGATGCTCTTGAGAAGCTTTTTGGAGACAGTGCTAGACTGTTAGAAATCCAGATAATGAAGAAACTGTACAGGAAAGTGGGCGACATTGTTGAGTACTATCCAGAAAGAGAAGACATCACTTTCACAGAGTACGTAGCCGCAGCCGAACTTTCAAGCCGTTCCAAATAGACTACGCTGGCAAGTTCCAAAGAACCTGACCGCTTAGTCGGTGGCTTTTCTTTCGAAAATGCATGGTTCATTCGGAGTCGGACATTCCATCGCAGGGTGATACAGGCACTTCTTCCTCCTGCGGACAGTTTCGTGTTGTTCCGGTTTGCGTCCCGAACTCGGCATGTGAATTCCTTCTATAGCGTATGTTTCCGCCGTGCCTATGGCTCTGTCGGTTCAAAATGGTTTGTGTGTTCGTTTCTGTTTTTCTTTGTCCCAGAGCTTGAATACTTCTTCAGTGATTTGTGGTCTTAGGGCAAAGATATCCGCAGGGTTTTCTACGTAGAGGTAAACCATGTAGACTCTGTCAAATGCGCCTGACCTCAGCAGCATGTAGCTCGGTTTCTGCGGAAGCTTATCGTACTGCTTGAAAACGTGTTCAAATGCTTCTGCAACTTTCTCAGCTGGTACACTGTGGTCAAAGCCTATCTCAAACGTGTAGCAATAGAGGTTTTTCGGGTCATCTTCGTAAAGGTAGTTGACGATGTCTCGTTGGAGTACCTGAAGGTTAGTAATTGACACGATGTTGTTCCCTATCGTCAGAATCTTCGTGTAGTTAATCGTGATTTCTTGCACTATCCCCTCGAGCGTTCCTAGGCGAACATAGTCGCCTCCCTTGAACGGTCGCGTTGCCAGCAAATATAATCCAGCGATGAAATTGCCTATAGTTTGAGTTGATGCGAACCCAAGAGCTGCGCCGCCTAAGGCTGAGAAGGCCAGAAACCACTGCGTGTCCAGCCCGCCCACCCTAACGATTGCCACAGATAGGCCGAGAAGAACGAGTATTCTGGAGGTGAGAATCAGGTTGTTGGAAACGTTGCGTTCCAAGCGCGCTCTTCTTGCATATCTTCGGAGATGCCCAGTTATCAGTCTTTCAAGCATGATCGCGACAGAACCTATAACTGCTATTGAGAGTATCTGAGCAAGTGTGAGCCCTAACGGCGTCTGTTGATTTAGCCAATTGATGATACCTTCCAAATCCAATGTGCATTCCGCCTTTTTCCTGGATGTCTTACTATGGTTTTAATAGACTCTTTCGCTTTATGATTATCGGAGTCCAGAATCAAATACGCTCATGTCATCCGTTTTTAGAGGGCTAGCAGTATGAGCCAGACAAAAAACAGAAGGGCAACATGGACTTTCGCTACGGCTTCTTTTTTGAATGATTTTGGTTCAGACATGATCTACCCGATCTGGCCGTTGTTTGTTACTGTTGTCCTGCGAGCGGACATGACTACTCTGGGGTTCATTGATGGAGTCGGTGATGCGATAGTTTCACTTTCACAGGCTGCGTCGGGCTATGCTTCGGACAAGATTAGAAAGAGGAAAGTATTCGTGTGGACGGGCTACATTTTCGCGTCGGCTTCAAGAGTCGGGTATGCTCTTTCAACCGTTTGGCAGCATCTAATTCCTTTCAGAGTACTTGACAGGTCTGGAAAGATGCGCGGCGCTCCAAGAGATGCCATAGTCGCAGACCTCTCGACCAAAGAAAACAGAGGGCAAAATTTTGGGATTCTGAGAACCATGGACAACCTAGGCGCAACATGTGGAACAATAGTCTGCATCGCATTGTTCGGAGCGGGACTGCTTGGCTACACGCAGCTTTTCCTGATTGCAGCAGTTCCTTCATTGATAGCAGCTCTGCTGATCCTTCTGCTGACCAAAGAAGCTAGCCCTTCTGACACTCGACTCTACAGAGGCCTCTCGTCTGGCAAACTGAACAGGAACTTCAAAATATTCCTCTCGTTAAGTGCCCTGTTTGCCCTTGGATCGTTCAGCTATTCTTTTCTGCTGTTGTACGCAAAACAGTTCCATGTTCAGGGCGCATTCCTGCCAGTGCTCTACCTGGTATTCACTGCAGTGGCCTCACTGTTCTCTTTTCCCTTTGGCAGACTCTCAGACAAGGTGGGAAGAAAAACAGTCTTGACGCTGTCCTACCTGCTGTGGGGACTTGTCTGCCTAAGCTTCATCTTCGCGGAAAGTTTTGCAGTGATCATTCTGACTTTCGTGCTCTACGGAATGCACAAAGGAGCGTTGGAGCCAGTGCAGAAATCCTTTGTCTCTGAACTTGCTCCCACCGAGTACCGTGCAAGCGGTCTGGGTGCTTTTCAACTCGTCACCGGCTTATGCGCTCTCCCTTCATCCTTCGTAGCAGGCTTACTCTGGGATCAAATCCAAGTCTTTGCGCCCTTCCTCTTTTCGCTGGTGTTGACGGTCGTCTCGGTAGCTATGCTGCTGTTCGTGAAGGAGGACAAGTCCAACTGAACTGTTGAGCTACTGGGAAGGAAAGTTTCGATAGCGAAAGCTTTTATTGAAGCTCAAAACTAGATTTGGCAATGTTACCTCAAGATGATGTACCATGAATCTACAAAAAAGTGATTTCATACTAGTTGATTATATCGGCAAAGTGAAGGAAACGGCTGAAATTTTTGACACTACTTCTGAAGAAATCGCCAAGAAAGAGCATCTTTTCAAGGAAGGCGACATCTATGAGTTGAAACTGGTCGTAATAGGTGAAGGTTGGGTCATCAAGGCTTTAGACGAGAGCTTTGTGGATATGGAAGTTGACAAGCCTTCAGTTGTCGAGATACCCCCAGACAAGGCCTTCGGTGACAGAGACCCTGAAAAAGTCAAGCGGGTCCCGCTCAAGCAATTGCTGGCAAAAGAAATAGCTCCCGTTCTGGGAGCTCGCATCGAATACGGTGGGAAGACGGCTACAATCCGATCGGTAGGCGCTGGTAGAGTGCTTCTGGACTTCAACCCGTCGTTGGCTGGAAAAACACTCGTCTACGATGTTACCGTTAAGAAGAAACTCGATGCGTTGGAGGAAAAGATAGGTGCCCTTATCCATCGCAGAATTCCAGGCATAGAACAAGCCAAATTCGAGTTCACAGCTAAGACAAAAGCTGTTAGCATAAACGTGCCGGAAGAAGCATACTACCTAGAAGGGATCCAACTGGCAAAAAGAGGGGTAGCCATGGATATACAGAGGTTCTTCAAGGACATTACCGCGGTCACCTTCACTGAGACGTTTAAGGCTGGCCCAAAGAAAGTCGAAGATACAACTGAAGAGGAAAAAGGAACAAAGAAGGAGAAAGCTGCAAAGACTGAAAAAGGAACTAAGGCGAAAGAGGAAGCGCAAGCCAAAATCTAGATTTCTGCTTTCTGTTGCCTTCACTGCGTCAGAGCATGAGTCTCGAACTGACTTTACGGTCTCTGGCGAAGTCTCCGTTTTCCAGAGTATTTGGTTAAGGTCAGAGGAATCAGATGACTCCGGTAGTAGTAGCCAGATGTTTGTAAGCATCTGGATTGAGTCTCAGCTTGTTGAGAATTGTGTATCTCTCCGGGCGCATAGACGCGGCCATCTCTAATGCTTTCACGATGTCCTCTTTTTCAATGCCGAGCTCGTGTGCGTTTGTTGGTGCTCCTAGCCTTTTGAGCACGTCTCTTATTCGTTTCCAGTTGGCTCCGTGCAGGTAGGACATCATTATGGTCCCGACACCGCATTGTTCTCCATGCATTGCATGGTTGGGTTTGATCACGTCCAGTGCATGGCTGAACAGATGTTCAGCGCCGCTGCATGGGCGACTGCTTCCGGCTATGCTCATTGAAACGCCGCAGCTTATCAGAGCTTCCATTAGAACGCGGAGGCCTTCTTCGTTTTCTTTCTGCATCAGCTCTACGTTCTGCATGACATGTTTCGCGCTCATGAGGGCTAAGCTGGCAGCATACCCGCCGAAGTACTCATCTTTCTCTTCATGTGCCAACTGCCAGTCCTTGACTGAAGCGAGTTTTGAGATGACGTCTTCGCAACCGCTTATTGCGAAACGCCAAGGAGCCTGCATGATGATGTTCGTGTCTGCTACTATGGCCAGCGGGGCTTGGGCTGCGACTGAGTAGGGCTTCTCGAAACCCTTGATCGATGAGAACGGACTGGCAATTCCATCATGTGATGCTGTTGTTGGAACGCTTATGAACGGGATTTCTTGTCGTGCTGAGCTGCATTTGGCAACATCTATTTTTGTGCCGCCTCCAACGCCGAATACGATTTGAGGTTTCAAAGTTCTTATCTTGTCAGAAACAGTGTTCACGTCTTTTGCTGTGGCAGTTTCCACGAGAAAAGTGTCTACATCCATTTTCTGTGCTTCTTGGAGAAGTTCTTTCACCCTCCTACCTGCAACATCATAGGTTTTCGAGCCTGCAATTATGAGCGCAGATTCCGTAAAGCCGAGTCGCCTTGTGATCGCGGCAACGCGTTCAATTGCGTCGTTGCCCACAATTACCTCTCTCGGAAGCTGCATCCGATGGTGTTTCAAGAGTACATCAACCACTACCTGACTAGTAAGAGGAGTTGTATTCATAGCGATGTGTGTTTGAACCCTAATAATGCTTTTTGTGAGCCGAACTCGCAGGATCGGTTGATATTCAGATGCTGTTTTTTCCGCAACCTCAAAGCGTAATATTAATTAATGGCTTGCTGGTGATTAGAGAGTGCTACTTCCTTGTGAAGTAATCCTTTATGTACTTAGGTTTTGGAGGTTGCTATGATGGCAAACAATAGTGATATGATAGATCAGTTGACGTTGAAAGGAACAACGACGGTAGGCGTTGTCTGTGAAGACGGTGTAATCCTCGGTTCGGATAGTCGTGTGACAATGGGGTTCTATGTAGCCCACAAACAGGGAAAGAAGGTTTACCAGATAGACGAACATTTGGCCATGACGATCGCCGGAAGCGTTGCTGACGCGCAGAAAGCTGTGGACATCCTGACCACAAATGCTCATCTCTACAGAATAGGCCTCGGTAGACCTTTGCCAATAAGCTCTGCTGCGAGGCTACTTTCCAACCTCTTGTTCTCAGTCAGGGGTGCTCTACTGGCACAGGTTCTTGTGGGCGGTGTGGACGGCACGGGGCCGCATGTGTTCTCGATAGACCCCTTTGGAAGCTTAACTGAGGAAAAATGCGTTTCCACTGGCTCAGGGTCACCTGTGGCTTATGGCATACTGGAAGACAAGTACCGCGAGGGCGTTGCTGTCAAGGGGATGCTGCCCGTGATTGTTAAGGCTGTTAATGCCGCCATGAAACGTGACTCAGCGAGCGGAGATAATTTCAACATCGTTGTGATCGACAACAAGGGCTACCGAGAGCTCGGTGAAAAGGAGAAGAAGCTGCTCCTTACGGGTTGAGGAAGTTTAAGTCGTGGGGCAGAACTCTACCGGAGACAAAATTGAGATTAGCCAATATATTCTTCAGCACGTCCCGAAAGAAGCTGAAGTGACCAGAATAGAGTATGAAGGCTCAACTCTGGCCGTGTACACAAAGAAACCTGAGATACTCGTTGATCAAAGCGGTGTTGTCGCGAATATTGTCAATGTAATCAGAAAGAGGATAGTAATCAGGTCTGATCCTACAGTCCGGGTTCCAGAGGCCGAAGCCGAAAGAATCGCACGGGAAATAGTCACGGCTGAAGCTGAGGTGACAGACGTAAATTTCGACCCAAGCCTGGGCGAAATCATTATTGAAGCGAAGAAACCTGGTCTCGTTATAGGAAAAAACGGGGCAGTGCTTCAGGAAGTGATCAGACGTACAAAATGGCGTCCTCATGTCCTGAGGAGTCCTCCGCTGAAATCCAAGATTGTTACGCACATGCGCCACTACTTGCATTCTGAAAGCAAAGAGAGGGAAAGGATACTTAGGACAGTTGGCGAAAGGATTTTTCGGCCTAAAGCATTCGAAGTTGGCGATGTTAGGGTCACGGCGCTCGGAGGAGCACAACAAGTTGGACGGTCTGCTTTTCTTGTTCAGACTCGCGAAAGCAGTGTACTGCTAGACTGTGGGATTAACCCTGGTAGCACGAGACCTTTCGAGGCTTTTCCAAGGCTGGACAACCCGGCTTTTGAGATCGAGTCTCTCGATGCCGTTGTCATAAGTCATGCTCATCTGGACCATTGCGGTTTGTTGCCATTTCTGTTCAAATACGGTTATGATGGTCCAATCTACTGTTCAGCTCCCACGTCTAGCATGATGACCTTGTTGCAGCTAGACTACTTGGATGTAGCTGGCAAGCAGGGTACAACGCCGTTCTACGATCAGAAAGACGTTCGCGAATGCGTCTTGCATACGCTTCCTCTGCGGTATGGCGTGGTTACCGACATCGCTCCTGATATTCGTCTTACTTTGCACAATGCTGGCCACATATTGGGGTCATCGATGGTTCACATGCACATAGGAGAAGGATTGCACAATTTGGTCTATACGGGCGATTACAAGTATGCTCGAACAATGTTATTGGAAGCCGCCACGACAGAGTTTCCGAGGGTTGAAACTGTCATAACTGAAAGCACCTATGGTGGGCCTGATGATATAATGCCTTCACGAGTGGAGGCTGAAGAAAGGCTTGCCCGCGTAGTTAACGAGACTTTGGAGCGTAGAGGCAAAGTTTTGATACCTGTCCCAGCCGTTGGCAGGGCTCAGGAAATCATGCTAGTTCTGGATGGATACATGAAACGTGGCTTGATGAAGGAATCTCCAGTGTTCATCGAAGGTATGATTTCTGAAGCTACAGCCATTCACACGGCATATCCTGAATACCTAGGCAGGGAGGTTCGAACCAGTATTCTTCACGATGGCATAAACCCGTTCCAGTCGGATTACTTTACCCTCGTTGAGCATCCGAGCGTGAGGCAGGAAGTGATCGAAGGCGAACCATGCATAATTATGGCTACTTCAGGCATGCTTGAAGGCGGCCCGGTCATCGAGTACTTTAAATGCTTGGCGGGTGACGAAAACAACTCGATACTCTTTGTAAGTTACCAGATTGAGGGGACAATGGGAAGAAGGGTGCAGAAGGGCTTGAATGAAGTTGCCATGATGACTGCTGAAGGCAAGATGGACGTGGTGAAAGTGAGGCTTCGAACAGAATCGATTGAGGGATTCTCGGGACACTCTGACAGACGGCAAATATTCAACTACCTAACCCATCTTCAGCCTAAGCCTGAACGAGTTGTGGTTTGCCATGGTGAACGGGCAAAATGCCTCGGATTAGCCAATTTCCTAGAGAGAAGATGTGACATGCGGGCTATTGCGCCTGCGCTTATGGAAACGTTTAGGCTGCTGTAGGAATAGGCTCATTAGAAACCGGGGTCTTGTCTCTCCAAATCTTTACGTTTGGTGGACAGATTACTACGCGTTCTTCTCCCAGCCTAGCAATGTCTCCTCCAAGGGATTCTGCGAAATCTGTCAGCTCGCTCACAGCCCGTTTAACATCATCGATGCTCTTTCCAGCAAGAGGAGTTATCCGTAGAATCAATATGTTTCCAGACTTGACCTCGGCTTTCACAGCTTCCAAGTCTGCTAAGTCACGGAGAGGAATAGCCTTCAAATAGGTCTTACCAGTGACGGTTTTGACCTCGGGCTCCTTCTCGTCTTTCTTGGACTTCCGAAGTATACCTCCCAGTCCTGGCAAAGTTTTCCTTCCTTTAACCCTAGTCTGCTTTTCAAGAGTTTAAGCGTTTCTAGATTTGACGTATGAATCAGTAATATATATTGTACTATTAAAGGGTTCTATGAATCTGGAATGCAGACTTGTTGTTCATTTAGGTATGGCGGCAAGGTCTTTGATGAATTTCCAGATGTTGTCTCCAACGTAATGGATGTTCTTCACGACCATTCCTTTCTTGGTATTCTTTGCTTCTTCAACGTCGTAGGCGGCTTCGCCAAGCGCAAGTGGCTTACCATGTTTTTCATCTATGACGAAGACAAGATCCCCTTTGGCAAAACTCCCTTCAAAACGTCTTATTCCAGGAGCCATGATGTTTGCTCCCTTGCAGACGAATGGAACTGCTCCCATGTCAACAATTATCTTTGGCGACACATCGAACAGTTCTTTCGACACTAGCGTTGGGTGAAGGGAAGCTTCGGTCATGATCAGCATCGGTTTCCCATTGATCAGGTATATCTTTCCAAATTCAGTTTCAACTACTTCAACGCCGATTTTCTCCCCGAGAACCTGTTTTAGGCTGATCTTAGATCTTTGAGAAGCTCTTTCCAGAAGGTCTTTCGATTCCTTTTCTTTCAGAAAATATCTTCTGTGTTTTTCAGGCATTCTCTTCTCTCTTGACCAGACTGGAATATATGGGGTCTAAGTATAAAATCCCACTGTTCTTAGCCGAGTCAGCATGCGATGACATAGTCGCTGCTATTGTAAGAGATTGGAGTCTGGGTTGTTAGCGATGAGGTTGCACACAGGCTTGTAGCTGAATTGCGTCCTTTTTGTCGATTTCAGTTTGCCTTTGATATTGAGGTTGTCTGGACTCAAACGTGACTAAACCTGTAAGTGTTGACTTCCGAAATTTGGCAACACACTGGCGAGCGACAAGTGTTGAGTGTATGAGATTTGATTATGACGCCTTGTCTTCTCAGAGTCTGCCTCATGCATTCCTGTTTGCGTTTTCCAAACCACGTCGAACAGCGCACGTCTTGAGTATTTGGAGAAACCTAGATTCTGTTCAAGAAAGGAGTACTCATGAAAGACAGCGAGTTGAAAGTGGTCGTTGAGCTCATTAAGAACAGTAGAAGAAGCAACAGGGAACTTGCCAGAGCGATTGGGATGAGTCAGCCTAGTGTTACGAGGACCCGAACTGGGCTCGAAAAGCGGGGAATAATCAAGGAATACAAGATTGTCCCAGATTATGTACAGCTGGCCTTACGCTCATGTCCATAACATTCACGAGGTTGAAGGAGCCGATTTCAAAGGAGACTCTTGAGGAAGTGAGGAAAAGCGCCGG
>Ga0315277_10010713_pt1 | contig 11592 bp, 11 predicted proteins | sample YL17G05_15_MG_FD_203695 | JGI IMG/M metagenome (GOLD analysis project Ga0315277, IMG submission 203695) | Sediment microbial communities from Yellowstone Lake, YNP, Wyoming, USA - YL17G05_15 | ecosystem: Environmental > Aquatic > Freshwater > Lake > Sediment | place: USA: Wyoming | collected...
CCATAAAATTCGCCCCGCATTGCGGGCAGTTTTCCTTGACCGGTTTGTCCCAGGCTGCGAAATCACATTTGGGGTAGTTGGAACAGCCATAAAAGATTTTCCCTCTTTTGCTTTTTTTCTCCACGATACCCCCCCCACACCCCTTCGGACAGGAAATCCCTAAAGAATATGGTTTGGTATTTTTACATTCTGGATATTTAGAGCAGGCTAAGAATTTGCCAAATTTACCATTTTTTACAACCATAAAAGAACCGCAGAGCTCGCATTTTTCCTCGGTTAAATGATTCTTTTCATTATTCAGAGGCTTAGTATTTTTGCATTCCGGAAAACCTGAGCAGGCTAAGAACCTTCCATGCCTTCCCCATCTAATCACCATAGGTCTTCCGCACTTATCGCAGACCTCTTCGGTTTTCTCCTGGGTGGTGTTTTTGATCTCCTCCATTTTTTTCTCCGCCTCCTCTAAGATAGATTTAAAAGGAGTATAAAAATCTTTTAGCACCTTAACCCAGTTATCCTCCCCCTCCTCAATCCGGTCCAATTCCTCCTCCATCTCAGCGGTGAACCCCACATCGAAAAGCTCAGGGAAATTTTCCACCAGAATCCGGTTGACCGTCTTCCCTAACTCTGTTGGATAAAGCTTTTTTTCCTCTTTTTCCACATATTTTCTATCCTCAATCGTCCCCACGATCTGAGCGTAAGTGGAAGGTCTACCGATACCGTTAGCCTCTAATTCTTTTATAAGAGAAGCTTCGGAAAAGCGAGGCTTTGGCTCGGTGAAATGCTGTTGTGGATCAAGTTTTAACAGTTTTAATTTCTCACCCTTATTTAAAATGGGAAGTTTCACTGCTTTTTCCTCTTCTCCGTTCTCCTCCTTTATCTCCTGATAAACTTTTAAGAAACCATCGAATATCAACTCAGAAGAAGTTGCCCTGAAGGTGTATCCATCCCCTTCGATCTCCACTGTGGTGGTATCGTAGAGTGCCTCTCTCATCTGCGAGGCTAAGAAGCGATTGTAGATCAACTGATAAAGCTTAAACTGGTCTTCACTTAAGTATTTTTTTATCTCCCCAGGAGCATATTCCAGATAAGTGGGTCGAATCGCCTCATGCGCCTCCTGGGCAGTCTTTTTAGATTTATATTCTCTGGGCTTATCCGGAAGATAATCTGTGCCAAAATTTTCTTTTATGAAATCATAGGCTGCTTTCTTTGCCGAATCTGAGATCCTGACTGAATCTGTGCGCATATAGGTGATCAACCCAACTGAGCCCTTCTCCCCCAACTCCACACCCTCATACAACTGCTGAGCTAAAAGCATAGTTTTCTTTGGCGAAAAATGTAGCCTCCTTGCAGAATCCTGCTCTAAGGTAGAAGTAATAAAAGGAGGATAAGGGAGTTTTTTCCTTTTCCCGGTTTTAAATAAAGTAACTTCGAATCTTTTCTGTTCTAAGTCCTTGAGGATTTCCTCTGCCCGAGCCTGGTTTTCTATCTTGAGATCTTCTCCCTTTATCTTAACTAAATCAGCAGAGAAAACCTCCTTCTTTTCGGTCTCGAAAAATCCGGTAATGCTCCAGTATTCCTGGGGAACGAATTTCTCTATCTCCTCATCTCTTTCGCAGATCATCCTCAAAGCCACTGACTGCACTCTTCCAGCGCTTAAGCCGCGACAAACTGTCTTCCATAAAAAGGGGCTGACCTTATACCCCACTAAGCGATCTAAAATCCTGCGAGCCTGTTGGGCATTCACTTTGTTCATATCGATCTTGCCAGCCTGCTCTATTCCTCTTAGGACTGCTTCTCTGGTTATCTCATTAAAAGAAGCTCTGAAAATGTGAGGGTTGCTTTTCTTGATCTCCTCAGCTATGTGCCAGGCAATGGCTTCGCCTTCCCGATCCGGATCGGGAGCAAGATATACCCTTTTGGCGTTCTTGGCTTCCTTTTTTAATTTTTCAATTACCTTTTTTTTGCCAGGAATGACCACATATTTTGGTTTGAAATCCTCTTCCACCTCTACCCCTAACCTCTTTTGTGGGAGGTCCTTAACATGTCCCAAAGAGGCTTCCAACTGGTAATCCTTACCTAAGAATCTCTTCAAGGTTTTGGTCTTGGCTGGCGATTCTACTATAACTAAATTTTTTTCCATAAAAGTTTACATCTTCCCTTTCTTTCGAGTTCTTACCTCAGGATACTCAAATTCGATCTTTCCTTTCACCAGTGATTTCAGTGCTTCATCCGCAGCCCTGGGCTCTTTTATTTCCTCTTCTTCCCCTGCCCTGCTTTCTCTTTCAGCTATGAAATCCTGATTTATCTTACGTGCCTGCTTTGCAGCCACAATCACTGCGGCGAATCTGTTTATCCTCAACTTGTCCAGAACATCTAGAGAAAAATCTGGCATCCAAGTATCTCCAGTTTGTCTTTTTTCGTAGGGCAAATCTCAAGATCCATTCTGGACCTTCAGGTTTGCCTGTCCCTTGTAGGGGCTCAAAATTTTGATCCCCTACTTTACTTTTTTTTCGTAGTGCGACCCTTTCAGGGTCGCTGCCGCGAGGCTTAAGCCTCGGCTTAGTTTCCTATTTTGACCTTTTACTTAAGAACACCTCTATTACCTTCCTTTTTGCCCTGTGCTTTTCGGCAGTTATGATCTCCTCCAGAAGCTTTACGGTATCTTTGAGCTTTCTATTGACCACTATATAGTCATATCTTTTACAAAAAGTGACCTCTTTTAGAGCGGCTTTCAGTCTTTTCCTGATTATCTCCGGCTTGTCAGTTCCCCGATGGGATAATCTTTTTTCCAGTTCGGCCAGAGAGGGTGGTAAAATAAAAATCAATACGCTGTTCGGATATTTGCGTTTGATAGCCAGTCCTCCCTGGACATCCAGGACCAGAAGCAAGACCTCTATCTTTCCTTCGGCTTTTTGGATATTTTTTTTAGGCGTGCCGTAATAATTCCCAAAAACCAAAGCCCATTCCACAAACTGACGCTCCTTTATTTTCTTCTGGAAATCTTTGCGGTTGACAAAATAGTAATCGATTCCATCTTTTTCCCCTTTTCTTTTTTCCCTGGTGGTAAACGAGATTGAGCGTCTGATTTCTGGATGTTTCTTAAGCAATGATCTTGCGATGATAGTTTTGCCTCCACCAGAAGGTGAGGATAAAACCACCAGCATGGGCTTAGTTTGCTTTCTCATCTTTTATTCTTCTTCTTTGAGCTCCTTTTGAAAACTGACCACTCATAACTGACCACTGGTCACTGTCTTCTCTTATTTCTTCAGCTCTGGAGATGAAAGGATAATTCATTCTATGTTCTGCACCTGCTCCCTGAGTTTTTCGACCTCCTCTTTTAAAAAGATGACTAACTGAGAAATGGAGACATTCAAGGCTTTTGCTCCTATGGTATTTGCCTCCCGGTTCATCTCCTGCAAAAGAAAGGTCAGTTTCTTGCCGACCGGGACCTTGTCTTCCAAGGCGGCAAGGAATTGCTGGTTATGGCTTCTGAATCTGACGCACTCCTCAGTCACATCTGATCTTTCAGCCAGAAGTGCCACCTCCTGGATCAGGCGCTGTTCATCCAGACTTATGTCCCCTAAAAGCTCGGATATCCTGTTCTGTAATTTCTGCCGGTAACTTTCCACATTCTGGCTGGAAAGAGACTCTATCTTGCCTAAAACCTCATCCAGTTTCTCTACCCTTCTCTTGAGGTCCTCACCCAGTTTCAATCCTTCAGACTTGCGCATCGAGTTAATATCCGACAGGGCTTTTTCCGTGACCTCTGCAATTACCTTCCAGGCTTTCTCTAAATCATATTCCTCTTTTTCCAGCTTGATTAAGTCCGGAAGATTGATGAAGTCTTTTACTTCTAATTCTCCTGACAGGTTATACTTTTTTTTCAGTTCCTGGAAAATGTTGAAATAGACCTCAGCCGCTTCCTGGTTTAATTTCACGTAAGAAGACGGTGGCAGATTCTCCTCCCAGGTCAGGCTATAGGTGATCTTCCCCCGGGTTATCTTTCCTAAGATTCTTTCCTTTAATCTCGCTTCTAAAAGGGAAAAGAATTTAGGGAGTCTGAACTGAATCTCGCAAAAGCGATTGTTTACTGAGCTTATCTCTACTACCACTTTAAAATCCGGGTTAACGGCTTCAGCTTTTCCATACCCGGTCATGCTTAAAATCATCCATCCTCCTTAAAGTTTTCTTCAATTATTAACTGTCTGACCTGATTTGTCAATCTCTATTTTTCCACTCTTCTTTATAATTAGATCAAGTAAGGACAACACATGAACTTCCTCTAGAACAAGATACTAGGCAAGGCTTTGGCTTCGTATTTTTATGTAGGGGCGTATTGCAATACGCCCCTACAGCTTACGGTAAGTCAGACATTCCTGTCTGACCGTTACAGAAGGGCGGAGCTGAATTCCACCCCATGATCTGTGTTTTTACCCGGATAAAAATTCACCAATGGTGAAGTGCGAGCCGGTCACGCAGAGGACATCGTCCTTTTTCATTTTTCTTAGAGCACTCTGGTAAGCTTCCTTTACTCCAGAAACAGCGCTATATCTCAACCCTAACTTTCGAGCTGTATCAGCTAGCGAATCAAGCTTGGCAGATCGGTGGTAATCCGGTTGAGTGAGGATGATTTCTTTGGCTATTCCTCCTACGATCTTTAGCATCTTCCCATAATCTTTATCGTCCATGACCCCAAAAACGAAATATATTTTTTTATCCGGCAATAACTTTCCCAGAGCAGAAATTAAATTTTTAATCCCATCTGGATTATGCGCCACATCTAGAATCACCAGAGGATTTCTGCCGTATATTTCCAATCTTCCGGGCCAGTCGACCTTGTTTAGCCCTAAAAGAATCGCCTTTTTTTCAACTTTAAACCCTTGACGAGTAAGATTCTCTGCGGCTAAGATAGCGCAGGCAGCATTTCTGACCTGGTGCTCGCCTGCTAAATTAAGTCTTATTCCAGAATAGGTATCTGTTCTGGTCTTAAGATTAAACTTTATCCCTTTGATGGAACTTTCTTCGATCACCCATTTGCAATCTTTGAAAACCGAAAAGAGCTCTGATTTTTTCTGTCGGCATAATGACTCGATTACCTTAAAAGGCTTTTCTCTTTCAATTGAGGTCACAGTGGGAATATTTTCTTTTATAATCCCTCCTTTTTCCCGGGCGATCTTTTCCAGGGTCTTACCCAATCTATCAGTATGCTCCAGACCGATATTGGTGATTACGCTTACTTCTGGTTTCAGAATATTAGTCGAGTCCAGCCTTCCACCCAAGCCGGTTTCCACAACCGCAAGCTCGATTTTCCTATCAGCAAAATAGGAAAAGGCTAAGGCTGTAGTTACCTCAAAAAAGGTATACTTTTTCTTTAGAATCTCCCCTTTCAGGTCTGAGACGAAATCTGTCAGGTAATCTTTTTCTATGAGAGATTCCCCTACCCTGATTCTTTCTCTGAAATCTACAAGATGAGGAGAAGTATAAAGTCCACAGGAATATCCTGTCTTTCTCAGAATCGAATAAATCATCGCACAGCAGGAGCCTTTCCCATTGGTCCCGGCAACATGAATCGATGCAAACTTAAGATGGGGATTCCCCAGTCTTTTCATCAGGGAAAAAGTATTCTTTAAGCCCAACTTTATCCCAAACTTCTCCAGACTAAAAAGGAAATCAACTGCCTGCTGATAGTTCATCTTGAATTTAAAGGATAAAAATTTTATATGGACTCAGCTTGTTTTAGCCGGGGGCAAGAGATATTCCAATAAAAGAGAAACGGTCTTTTTTAGATCTTTTCTTTCCACGATCTTATCTAAGAACCCGTGCTCTAAGAAAAATTCTGAGCTTTGGAAACCAGGCGGTAGCTCCTGTCCAATGGTCTGCTGGATCACCCTGGGTCCGGCAAATCCTAAAAGAGCTTTTGGCTCGGCAATTATAACATCACCCAGAGAAGCGTAGCTTGCCATAACCCCGGCCGTGGTGGGGTTGGTGAGAACGGAGATAAACGGGATGTTAGCATCATAGAGTTTAGCCAGAAGTCCACTGGTTTTCGCCATCTGCATTAAAGATAGAATCCCCTCTTGCATCCTGGCTCCGCCTGAGCAGGACACAATCACCAGAGGTATTTTTCTTTCCAGAGATCTTTCAATGGCTCTTGCCACCTTCTCACCAACTACCGAGCCCATGCTCCCGCCGATGAATCCAAAATCCATCACCCCGAAGCTGACCTCTTTGTTTTCGATTTTACCAATCCCTACGATCACCGCATCGTTCAGCCCGGTTTTCTTACGCGAATCTCTTATCCGGTCAGGATACCTTTTGGAATCTTTAAACTTAAGCGGGTCAGTGGAGATCAGATTATTATCGTACTCTTCTAATTTCCCTTCATCCAGCAGAAGCTCGATATAATCTTTGGATTTTATCCTGAAGTGAAAATTGCACCGGTGACACACCCAGAGGTTTTTCTCTAACTCTTTCACGTAGATGATCTCGCCACAGCTCTCGCATTTAGTCCATAACCCATCCGGGATCTCCTTTTTCTGCTGTGAGACCAGGCCATTTTTAGGTTTTTTGAACCATTCCATAGATTTATCTCTTAGAGCTTTTTCTCCATTATGATGGCATCTTCTACCGGAAAGCGGTAATAATTTTTCCTTCTGCCGATCTGCTCAAAACCGAATTTCCTGTAAAGCATCAAGGCGACTGAATTGGATACTCTCACATCCAGGGTCACACTTTTGCATTTCTGCTTCAATCCTTGATCGATTATCCATTCCATCAGTTTTTTGGCTATTCCCTGACAACGGTGCTCTTTATCTACAGCAATGTTGGCTATCTGCAGCTCATCCTCGATCTTCCATAAACAGGTATATCCGACTAATTTCCCGTCTTTCCTTGCCACTGCTGGACAAGTAAAATCTTTATTAAGGTCCTCCAGAAAAGATTCCCTGGTCCAGGGGTCAGAGAAGCTTTCCTTTTCTATCCTGAGGACTTCCTCTAAATCTCCTTCTTTCATCCTTTCAAAGGTCAAATCCTTGTTTTGTTCAGACATTTTTGAACTTCAATTCCTGCTCGGAGCTTCTCAGATAAAAAGGCTCTAATTTATCTAAGTCCTCAAATTGAGAGCGCTTGAATTTTTCCAGGCCCAAAAAAGCTATAGCTGTTCCGCTGGGCAGGTTCCTTTCTCCTTCCAAGAAATGAGCTTTTTCTCCCAAAAGCTTCTTCAGATTCTCCTTGAAAACCTCTAAACCCAGACCTAAGAATATAACCTCCTCTGGAATTTTGGCAACAAGTTTTTCTAAAGTAGTGACCCAGTAGTCTGAGACTCTCTTTATTCCGCCATCTCTGGAATTATAAACCGCTGAGTAGACCTCATTTTTCTTCGCATCTAAAATCGGCACTAAAGGATATGAGGAAGAACTCTGAAAATATACTAAACCATCTAAAGTAGGCACTGCAATTAAAGGTTTATCAGAAGCAAAGCAAAGTCCTTTGGCAGTAGCCAAGCCGATTCTCAAGCCAGTAAAAGAACCAGGTCCGATGGAGATAGCAATTCCATCCAGCTCTTCTAACTTCAAGGAAGCTTCATTTAAAACCCTGTCAATGCTGGGCAGAAGAATTTGGGCATGAGTCTGGCCAGCATTAAACCTGAGCTCAGATAAGACCTTATCATCTTCCACAACTCCCAAAGCTAAAAAAGGAGTTGCAGTATCTATGCCTAAGATTTTCATAAGATTTACGTTTTTTGAAAAAGGTAGCGGAAGGCCTCAAGGTCTTGAGACTTTAGCCTTCCATTTTGTGGTAGGGGCGTATTGCAATACGCCCCTACAAGTTCCAGTAAGTTAGATATTCCGGTCTGACGACAGTGAACAAACAAGAATATTTGTCCTATTGATTTCGGGCGAACACACGGTTCGACGAGCTCACCGTCCTGAGCAAGGTCGAAGGACAGGTTCGCCCCTACACTAACATCAGAATATGTAGGGCAAGGCTTTAGCTTGCGTCGTTCTCACTGGTAGGTCAGACATTCTTGTGGCTACGCCAGGCTTTGCTCTCTGACAGTGTAAGGAACAGACAGGAATGTCTGTTCTACCAGTCAAAATTCCTCTATCCTTATCTCCCTTTCATTCTCCGAGAGAATCTTCAGATGAATGTCTATCCTTTTCTCCGGCAGGAGCGCAGATGCTTTTTCCGCCCATTCGACTATGCATACCCCGTCCCCGTAAAAGTATTCCTCATACCCCAAGTTAATAATCTCAGACAAATTTTCCAAGCGAAAAAGGTCTATATGATAAACCTTGTATTTCCCCTGATATTCGTTGATCAGAACGAAACTCGGGCTTACCACAAAGTCTTTTACGCCTAAGCCGGAACAGATTCCCTGGGTAAGGCAGGTCTTACCGCTTCCCAGAGGACCGAACAGAGCAACAACCAGCCCTGGATAAAAACCCTGAGCTATCTTTTCTCCGAGCTTCTTAGTTTCCTCTGGAGATGAGGTTATGATTTTCTTTTTAAACAAATCTAATTTATCCGTATCCGGGCTTCTATTATATTTTGGGACGAAGGATTGTTACCGGGAGAATCATCTCCTCCAAGGAGATACCCCCGTGCTGAAAGCTGTTCTTGTACTGCCTTTCATATTCACTCTGTTTCGTCGGATAGACGAAATAGTAATCCTCCTTAGCGATGATGTAGGTAGTGCTCATAGTATAAGTAGGAAGTTTGTATCCCCTGGGATCTTTGATCAGGAGAGCATCCTTCTGGTCACAATTGAGGTTATCCCCATATTTATATCTCAAGTTGGTAGAGGTATCCTTCTTGCCATGAGCTACTGTTCCCCTGGTACCCAGAACGCTGCCGTGGTCAGTGGTCAAAAGGACTGTGCAGTCCTGCCTGGATAGGTACTTCAATATCTCAAAAAGAGAGGAGTGCAAAAACCAGGACCTCATCAGGGAACGAAAAGCCCCCTCATCTGGTGCAATCTCTTTGAGGATCTCAGACTCAGACCTTCCGTGAGCTAAGATATCCAGGAAATTGTAAACTATGGAAAGAAGTGAACCGTTTCTGTAAGATGATATCTTCCGGGCTAAATTATCTCCCTCAGCAATATCCAGCACCTTGACGTACTTAGGCTCGGTTTTGAAAGAAAGCTTTAATCTCTGCAACTGGGCATCTAAAAGCTGTCTTTCGTATCTATTCCGGCTGGACTCATCCTCAGTCCCTGCCTTCCAGAGTTCAGGATAATGCTTTGCCACCTCCTCTGGAAAAAGTCCGGAGAAGATCGCATTTCTGGAATAAGGGGTGGCAGTTGGAAGTATGGAATAGTAATATTCCCTTTTTAAATTAAAGTACTGGTTCAATATCGGCTCGATGAACAGGTACTGGTCCAGCCTCATGCAATCGACCACGATGAAGAAAACCGGTTTTTTCTCCAAAAGCAAAGGATAGAGGTATTTGGGAACGACGTCTACGGACAGCGGAGGGGAGTCTTTCTTCTCGACCCAGTCCATATAATTCCTTTCCACGAATCTGCCGAACTCCAGGTCACATTCTCTCCTCTGAGTGAAATGTGTCTCGGACAAACCTATCTCTTTAAAATCCTCCATCTCTAAGTCCCATTCTGAAAGCAGGCGGTGAATTTCAATCCATTCCCTCCAACTCACGGGACCAGCTAAAGTTGAGCGGACCCGGTTAAAATCCTCAGCATATTTTTTCGAGAGGTGCTCTTCCCTGATCCTTTTTTTGCCTAAAATCTTTTTGACGGCAGAAAGGACCTGGCTTGGATTAACTGGTTTGGTCAGGTAATCGTCTATCTTTTCCCCGATAGCCTGATCCATCAGATTCTCCTCTTCATTTTTCGTGACCATTATCACCGGCAGATGAGGATTTTTCTCCTTTATCTCTTCCAGAGTGGTCAAACCATCCTTGCCCGGCATCATCTCATCCAAGAGAACTAAATCGAAATTTTTCTTCCCGATCAATGCAATGGCGTCATCCCCGTTCGTAGCAGGCGTTACCTTATATCCCCTTTCCTCTAAGAAAATTATGTGAGATTTAAGATTATCTATTTCGTCATCCACCCAGAGTATGCTTTTTACATCTTCTTTCATCTGCACCTCACAAAATCGTTAAAAATTTTTAGCCATTGAAAAAATGTTGGAGTGTAAAGCTTTAGCTTTATCAATGAAAATGGAAAACTGTGTAAGTAAACCTAAAGGTTTACACTCCAAAACGTTATTATGGTAATTTTACATCTAATCTACGCTCTTTTCACAACCCCTTTTTGACCCCAGGGGAAGGCAGACCTGGAAAGTCGTCTTCTGATTGGGAATGCTTTCCACCAGGCTCAGTTTACCCTTATGGTACTCTTCTACGATTCTTCTGGCTAAGGAAAGTCCGAGACCCCAGCCTCTTTTCTTGGTCGTATATCCGGGAGCGAAAATTTTACCCTGTTCCCTGGGCGGAATTCCCCTGCCGTTGTCAGTCATCAGAATGAATGCATTTTTTCTGCTCTTATCTATGCCAGTGGAGACTTCTATCTTCCCGTTTTGGCACTCAACCGCTTCTACAGAATTTTTGAGAAGATTCTCGATTACCCAGGTTAAAAGCTCCCGGTTCATCTCCAGCTTAAGTGGCTCTCCAAGATGCTCCTCGATTATCACGCCCTCGGGAACCCTTTCTTTAAAATATCCCACAGCCTCTGCGACTACTTCATTTAACTCAGTTTCCTTTAACTCTGGAAGTGAGCCTATTTGGCTGAACCTGGAGGCTATTTTTTCGAGCCGGTTGACATCTATTTGCATTTTTTCTAGATAATCCTCCTTTTTTTCAGAACTGGACTTGAGGAGTTCTATCCAGCCTAAAAGGGAAGAAAGCGGGGTTCCCAATTGATGGGCGGTCTCCCTTGCCATACCGACCCAGATATACCTTTTCTCGCTTCTCTGCATATTCCTGAAACTCACAAATCCGATCCCGATAACCACTATCAGCAGCCCTATTTCCAGATAAGGCATAACCCTGAGCTGGGAGATGAGTTCTGAATCCCCATAATGGAGGTAGTTGATAACTTTCTTTTCCTCTCCATAATAGATAGGTATGGGCGCTTTATCCTTATCCATCCTTCTAATCAGTTCTCTTAATTTGAATTTGGCTTCAGCTGTGGTATCATCCCAGGCGATGCTAATTCCTCTCCAGGCTTGAGGCTGACCATCAGCCGAGGTGACGATTATGGGAAAATTGCTTTTTCTTATTACCTCGTCGAAGATCAGATCAATTTCCGCACCTGTGGTTGCCTCAGAAGCTACCAGACTCCAGAGCCTGGCATATGCAGTTACCACTCTTTTTGAGTCTTCCTTCAGACGGTTGATAACATACTGAGTATAAAAAACATACACCAACGCCAGGATGATTATTCCCAGGAGAAGAGCTAACTTAAAAAAGAGCGAGGAGAACCTCACGCCCGATTCGTATTGGATATCTCGTGCAGAATGATTATTTTTCTTTTCCATTTTTATATCTTAGATATTATACGCAATTCAGGATGAGTGTCAGGGCAAGCCATAGAAATATAACCCCAGCCGGGTCAATATTCAATCT
>Ga0315277_10010714_pt1 | contig 11591 bp, 8 predicted proteins | sample YL17G05_15_MG_FD_203695 | JGI IMG/M metagenome (GOLD analysis project Ga0315277, IMG submission 203695) | Sediment microbial communities from Yellowstone Lake, YNP, Wyoming, USA - YL17G05_15 | ecosystem: Environmental > Aquatic > Freshwater > Lake > Sediment | place: USA: Wyoming | collected...
TTTTCTGCGCGGTTACGCCGGGCCTCTCGGCCTTCGTTACGTCTCCAGGGGCGCCTGCGCACGCAACGCCGGGTGTTTTCAACAGAGCAAGCCAGTCCCCGTTTTTCCTCAGTCCCCGTTTTTCCTGCTTGCGGCGTGCGGACTTTTCAATTATCAGGTTTCTAACGTGCGGCGAGGTTGGCGGCGATACGGGTCATGTAGTAGGTGAGCCAGTCATCCTCGATGACGTGGTAGAGCACGTACTTAAGGGTGCGCGGCTCGGCTGCGTCCTGGTGCCAGGTGTACTTCGATATGGGCTTGCCTTTGTACCTGAAGCAGCCCTCGCCCTGCTCGTACATGGTCATGAGCCAATCAAGAACTACTCGCACGGGCCGTTGCGAGACGCCGACGCCGGTTTCGGAAAGCATGAGCATCTCTTTGACCATTTTGTGACCGTGGTAGAAGAAGCGGCGTATCTCGACGTCGTCCTTCGTCGACAGATGCCAGACGAGAAACTCAAGGCCGCGCCGCAGGGGCGCCTTGTGTCCCGGGTCGCTCGAGTGAAACAGCGCCGCAACGGCGCCGCCCGTCACCGCGGGGCAGCTTCGCGTCCAGTTGCGCTCCTCCTTGTGCTTCTGGTTTATCCATCCGCCGTCCTCGCGCTGCCACTTGACCAGGAGATCCCATGAAGGCCTGAGGCGCGAGTCGGCCGCCATACCAACGGACCCGAACGCCGTGAGGTAGACCGAGAGGTCGCACGGGTTATTATCGGGGAATTCGCCCATGTAAGAGTCGCACAGGTCGCCGTGGCGGATCTTGAAGCGGTCGAACCAGCCGTTTGGCCAGTGGAAAGAGAGCATGTAGTCGCATGCCTTCGCCACGCGCACGTCGCCCGCGGAAAAGCCCATACCTCCAAGTATCGGGACTATCCAGGCGGCGGTTACGTACTTGGGCGTGAAGGCAGTGTAGCCGTCCTTTGGGACGTAAGCGGGCTTTTGCGCCCAGGAGCCGCCGGCAAGCCAGGAGCCGTCAGGCTTCTGTTTAGAGAATATCTCCCGGGCCTCGGGGCAGTTTTCGACCTCGCGCCAGAGCAGCCTCATCCTGCCGGAAGTCGGGGCCTCATGGAGAAGATGCCTATGCGTGAGGTATTGCACGGGCGCGGAGCCGTTGGCCAGGAGCCACGCGGTGCACTTTTCGATTTCACGCTTGTCGAGCAGGACCGTGAGGCACCTCCCTCGCTGCTCTCATCACCGCCCGCCGCGGAATTATAGAGACTAAACTCGGCGGCATCTCGCGTTTCAGTGAAACATGTACGGCAAGTCGCAGCCGGAGACAAACCGCCCCGCATCTGAGCACAGGAACGCGACGCCCTCGGCAATATCCTGGGGCGTGGTGTTTTCGCGCTTCTGCCACGCGGGGCCGTGGTCGCAGTGCTCAATCGCCTTTTCGAGCGACTCGATGGCACCGACCGGACCGGGGCAGATGGCGTTCACAGTGACGCCATGAGGCCACGCCTGCGCCGCCAGAAGACGAAGGGCCGCCGACCGCGAGGCCTTGGCGACGTTGTAGGGATACGCGGGAGGGAGTTCAGTCGGATGAAGGGCAAGACCGATAATCCTGCCCCATTTCCGCTCGTACATGCCGGGCAACACCAGCGGCAGCAGATGATAAACGGGCGCCAGTTCCTGGCGCGCGTCGTCGATGGCGGCGGACACGTCGAGTTTCTCCGGAGGATCCGGGTGCCAGCCGGCCCCCGGGCCGATGACGCAGATATCGACGCGCCCAAACGCCTTCGTGGCCGCGCCGACGAGGCGCTTACAGTCTTCGGCCGTAAAGACGTCGGCCTGAACGGCGATCGCCTCGCCGCCGCTTTTCCTGACGCGGGCGACGACGGCATCTGCGCTGTCTTTCCTCGTACGGTAATTCACGACGACCTTGGCGCCTTCGCGCGCAAGGGTGAGGGCGATGCTTCGCCCCATCCCGTTTCCGGCCGCGCCGGTGACAAGCGCGACGCGATCCCTGCAGGTCATTTCCCGGCCTTCCTGCGGCTCTTCGGCCGCTTCTTCGAGGTTCGCCGCTTCGCGCGGAGGTTTGTCAGCGCGCGCTCCAAGTGCGCGACGGCCCGCGCGTCGAGGTCCCTGGCCTCGAGGATTTTCGAGGAGAGGAATTCGCGAAGGGAGCGGTCGGCCATCTCGAGGCGGCGGGCTTCGGCGTCCGTGCAGAAAGGCGCGCGGCCCATCGCGTCGCGCACAACCGAGACTTCGCGGTCGTAGTCGCCGGCCGCGGCGATGAGGCCCGGTTTCGCGGCGGGCGAGACCTCGGCCATTCCTTTCAGGAAGCGCGCCGCGGATGCGCGCGAGTCCAAGAGGTTGGCGAGAACGACGCTGGCGTTGACGTTACAGCGGCACGTGAGGGTCTCGAGGTCGCCCGCCGGGAAATCCTCGTCGCGAAGAAGCGCCGCGGCCCATTCGTCGTAGGCGTTAAGGCCGCACGCGTAGCGGGCGCCTCCATAGGCCTCAAACTCCGGGCGGCGCGCGAGTTCGACGGCCCATTCGAGCGCGCCGCCGAGCGTGTCGGCCTCGGGCGGCGCCTGACTCTTCTCGCCGATTGTGATCATCAGGTCGAAGTCGCTTTCATACCAGCCTTCGCTTTTATAGTACTTTCCCGCGTCCTGCTGGAAAAAACTCCAGCCGACGAGCGCGCCTCCGTTTTGCTCGTAGCCCGCAACCACGCCGTGTTCGGACGGGCCGATGATGCCCGTGGCGAGCACGGGGCGGCCGCGATTGATGTTCTCGACGATTTTGTCCCGGAAACGTTCCTTCTCGCCCGGCGTGCTGTTCTTGCCGAACCATTCCCATCGGTATCCGAGCGCCTTGAACGTCCTCTCGGCGGGGCCGAGACCGATAAGCATGAGGTCGCCGGAACTCGGACACCACCGGCGACACCAGAAGAGCCGGAAGGCGCCACCCGACACGCCCATTATGAAGTCATAAGTGGCGCCGTCCTTCAGGAACTGCATGCAGGAGAGGACCGCGCCGGCGAAGGTGCATTCGGTCTTTTCCCATCGCAGCGGCGGCACGCCTTCGAGGACCCTGGCGGCAAACTCCGCCGGCAGCTTGTGTTCGTTAAAGACTTCCTGCACGACGGGCTCCACTTCCCGTGCAAGGACGTCGCCAAGCGCGGCCTTGAGCTTAGTCCTCGCGCGCGCAATGAGCGATTTGACCGTGCCGAGGGGGATGTCGAGGAAGTCGGCAACCTTCTGGTACGAGAGGCCGTCCAGGTGAAACATCGTGAGCGGCACGCGGTACTTGGGCGAGAGAGACGCCACCGCGGCGAGGACCGCGTCGGCAAGCTCGCGCTTTTCGGCTGACTCTCCGGGATCGGGCTTGAAGTCGGGTATTTCGAGGGTCTCGAGGTTCACGCGGCCGTCGATTTTCTCGAACATTTTCGGGCGAAACGCCCGCAGCCAGTCTATCGTCACGCCAAACGCCACCCTGCGCAGCCACGCGGCGAAACGAGTGGGATCGCGCAACTGGTCGAGGTTGGTGTAGACCCTTATGAACGCCTCCTGCGCCACGTCCTGCGCATCGTGCCAGTTTCCGACGAGGCTGTAGGCGAGGCCGTAAACGTGCCCCTGGTAACGCGTGACGAGGACCCGGTAGGCGTCCGGGCAACCGGCCTTCGCCTTTTCCACGAGTTGGGCGTCAGTCGAACGCGTCGAGTCTGTCACGGTAACCCCTTCCGGCGTTTCACGGCATCGCCTGCTCCATTCTAATGTCGATTCGCCGCGGATAAAGGTTGCAGGGGGGACGATGGGGCGTCAATATCGCCGGCACGCGCACGTGCAGACGCTTGAGGTGGCGGCCACAGGAGGTAGAATCACGGCGTCACACGAACGGGGGCTGTTGCCGAAATGGATCTCTGGGCGGTTCTCGAATTCTCGGCGTTTCTCTTAGTGGTCATAAACCCCGTCAGCAAGATGGCGGTTCTTGCCGCGCTTTCCGATTCGCACACCACCAGGGAACTCGTTGACTTGTCATTGCGCTCGACGATGGTGGGTCTGGTGATCCTCGTGACGTTCGCCTTTGCGGGCAGATTCATTCTGCAGGACGTCTTTCGGATGAAACTCTACAGCATCCAGTTCGCGGGCGGCGCGGCGATATTCCTCATCGGGCTCAATGCGCTCCGGGAGGGTCAGTTTTTCACGTTCAGCGCGGAGACGTCGCTGCGCGACTTGAGCGCGGCTCCGCTCGGGATGCCAATGATCGCGGGGCCGGCGAGCATCGCGGCGGTGATCTCGACGGCAAACGTCGAGTCGGCCTGGACAGCCTCGGCAGCGGTAGTGCCCGCCATGGCCGCTAACCGCGCCATCATGCTCGTATCGGCGCAGTTTGCCGCCGCGCTTCACAGGTCGCATTTTCTCGGGCCGCTCGTGCGCATCGTCGGACTCTTTATCGCGGCGATTGGGGCCGAGATGGCCTTGAACGGGCTTTCGGCGTGGCTTCTCGCGCATGGGATCGCGGCCAGGTAGGGCGCGCAGACTGGCGGCGAGGCGCGGCGCCATTGTGAGGGGAGGTCTTCCTTCGTGGACGGGGTAACTGAGATGCGGAACGGCGAGTGGGATTTCGAGCGGGCGCGGCCCCTCTGGGCGCCTCAGACGAAGGCCGTCCAGCACGTGGGCGTGCCGGGATACCAGTGGCAGACGGCGGTCCTCTGGGACGGCTCCGTCGCCTTCGGCCCATTCGGCTTTAGAAAGCAGGAGGAATTCCCCGGCGGAAGGATGGAGAAGTTTTTCGAGGAGTCCGCCAAACTCGGCAATAACTTGCTCCACCTGTCGTTTGCCTACGGCGACGAAGTCAAGTTCCTTGACTTCCCAGGTCGAGGCGGCCGCGAGATAAAGAAGGGGCTCGAAGACGGGCGGCTGCCTATCCCTCATATCGAGACCCGCGACGGCGACCTCGCGTGGCAAGAGGTCGTCTACGCGCACCTCCTCGGACGCGCCATGGAAGACGGCATGCGGCCGCAGGCGGACGACCTGCTCGTGACGCATGTCCTGTTCACCGTCCGCAACGAGGGGCGCGCGCCGCGCACTGCGCGGTTGTGGATGCACTTTGGAGACGGAAGCCACGTGCGGTTCGGCTACAAGGTGAACGTGGGGGACGCGCCCGGACCGGCGTTGGCTCACACTTTCGAACCGCCGTTCGGGATGCTCGGCGGCAAGGTGCGCTATGTGCTTGCCCCTCCGTCGGCCGGCAGGCTTGTGTTTCACAAAGAGACACGTCCGCGGCAGCTGAACGTCGCGCTCGCGAGCGTCATCGAGTGGCAAGTGGACCTCGCCGCCGGCGCCTCGGCACAACTGGAGATGAGGCTCCCGTACGCGGCGGCGGAAGAGAGAGTCGCCGAAAGGATCCTTCGCATTGACGGCGACAAGGCGCTCGCCGAGACGCGGGCGTTCTGGCGAAGCCTCGTGGGCGTCGGCGACCGCATCAGGACGCCCGATGCGTTTATAAACGACTATGCGGCGGCGACGGCGGCGCAGATGGCGGGGCAGATTGCCTACCGGCACACGACGGGCGTATGGATGCTCAAGACCGGCCCCAACCATTACGAGGTTTACTGGCCGTGTAGCGGCGCCAGGGCCCTGCCGACGTTCGACCTGCGCGGGCTGTCGCAATACTCGCGGCCGGCGGTTGAGAGTTTCCTCGACGTCCAATCGGACGACATGGGAACGCTCCTCAAGGAGTTCAGGGCCGGCAGGGGCGACCGCGTGGCCGGCGAGGGTTTCGAGAAGCACCCGGGCTTCATGGGCAACTTCCCCGGCTGGACGCCGAACGTCCTCATTTTGAGCCACGCGATGGGCCTCTGGGCGCTCGCGTCGCACTATCGTATTACGCGCGACGACGAGTGGCTCGGCTCCGGGAAGAAGCCGCCTCTCGACGGGATGCTCCTTGCGCTCGACTGGATAGCGGTCCAGCGCAGGCGCACGAAGCGCGAGGAGGAAGGCAGGAAGGTGCCGCACTGGGGCCTGCTTCCCCCGTCGGCGGCGCACGACTGGCTCTCGGGGAGCGTCATCTTCAACGATGCGTTCTGCATCTTCGCGATGATAGAGGCGACGCGGATGCTTCGAGAGATAAAGCACCCGCGCGCCGAGGAAATGGCGGCGGAACTCGCCGACTACCGCAAGTGCCTGAAAGACCGTTACGTCGAGGCGCGCGACCGCGCCGCAAGGCTGCCTCTGGCCGATGGGACGAGCGTCCCCTTCGTGCCGCGCGACGTGACGGAACTCGACTGGAAAACAATCGACTGGACGTACGCGGGCTTCGGGCCTCTTCGCGCGGGCGCTTGGGGCGCGCTCGACCCGAACGATGAACTCGTGGACGAGACTCTTGCCTTCCTCGAGGCGGGGCTTCCCGAGGGCGAGATTAACGCCGCCATCAACACGCAAGTCGGCAAGGATTCGGTGGATTTCGCCAACTGGAAGGAGGTCTTCTTCGAGGGGCCGCGGCGCTACTTCTGGCGCCACTACGTCGAATACGAGATCATGTGGCCGATCGGGTACGACCTCTTCCTTCAGCGCGACGACCTCGACCGTTTCTTCGAGTGGTTCTTCAACGTCTTCTCGGTCGTCATCCACGAGGACTACCGGATAGGCGCCGAGTCCCAGAACGGCGCGCCGGGCTGCTCGCCGGGGGACGGGGAGCGGTGGAGGGCCATTCGCGACATGTTCGTCAACGAGCGCGGAGGCTACGACGGGTCGCAGCAATCGCTCTGGCTTCTCCAGGCGATCCCGCGCTCGTGGATGAAGCCCGGAGAACGAATCGGCGTCTCGAAGGTGGGCACGCACTTCGGGGGCAAGGCGAGCGTGGCGCTTGAGGTGTCGCGCGACGGGAAATCGGCGTCCGCGGACGTCGAGCTCGACCTCGCCGTGAGGCCGGCGGAAATCCGGATGCGACTTCGGTCGCCCGACGGCCGGCCGCTTCGCTCGGCCACGATCGACGGCGCGCCGACGGAAGTGCTCGAGGGAGACACCATCCGGCTGCCGCTTGGCAAGGCCGGGCGGTCCGTCGTGACGGGCAATTGGGGTTAACGGGGGCGCAGCCGGGCGGTTCGGTTCGAGACTTCCGTTCGGCGGCATTGCCGCCGGGACTGGGGCCCTTACAATGCGCTGCCTTCCGAGCTTATCTTCTCGGCCGACACTTCGGAACGCGGACCGATGAAATATGCCGTGATCGCGGCCATCGTTTTCATGTGGACGGTGCTTGCGTTTCTCTACAGGCTCGCCTCAAAGAAGGACGCGGCGCGAAACTGGGTCAGCGTAACTGCGGCCTTCACGTGGTTCGCGCTCATGTTCATCGTCACTGCGGCGCTCGGGGCGGACCCGCGGTCGGCCCCGGCTGCGCTCTTCGGCGTGGGCGCCGCGGGCGGGATCTTCGCGGCTTCAGTGGTGCCGCTCTTCATGGCGGCGGTCGGGCGCGGCAACCTCGCAGTCTCGTGGACGCTGCTGACGCTGTCCTTCGCGGCGGCGGCGCTCATGAGCATGATTTACCCCGGCACGAAGGCGAACGCCGCGGGCGTGGCCGGCCTTTTCGTCGCGGCAATCGCGATAGTACTTCTCGGCTGGGACGGCGCCGCGACCGGGGCAAAAGGCGGCTTCAAGCGCGGCTGGGGAATACTCATCGCCCTTTCGTTTATCACCAACGCCGGGGCCCTGTACGTACTGCCGCTGGGGACGGCATGGTCCGGCATGACGACGTTCGAGGACAAGAGCGCGTTTTTCCTCGCCCAGACGGCGGTGTTTTTTGTGTTGAGCGCGGCGCTGTGCATCCTGCAGCCGGCGGGTTCCGGCAGGCTCAAGGGCGTTCTCATCGGCGCCGCGGTCGGCGTCGTTCTTTTCGCGGGCAACTACCTGAGCATGATGGCGCTGGGCGAACTCAAGGTGCCGGCGTACGTCCTCTTCCCATCGACCAGCGGCGGCTCGACGTTGAGCGTGGCGCTTATCTCCGCGCTTTTCGTGGGCGAGCGACCGGGACGGTGGGGCTGGGCGGGGCTTGCCGTCGGCCTTCTGGCGATGGTGCTCTTGGGAGGCGCGGCGTAGCCGGCCGCCGCGGCGGCCGGGCGTTCTTTCAACTTGTGACGCCTATTGCCGGATGTAAAATGTCCAGGGCGGCGCCGGCCGGGGCCACAGGAGTTCTCACAAGGGGCAAATCATGATAGGCAAAGACAAGGTGCTCTATCTTTCGCGAAAAGACGTCGAGGCGGTAGACATCTCGATGACGGATATCATCAAGGCCCTCGACTCGATGTTTGCGGAAAAGGGGCAGGGCAAGGTCGAGATGCCGCCGAAGCCGGGCATTCACACGCGGCCGGACGCATTCATTCACGCGATGCCCGCGTATATCCCGTCGCTCGGCTCGGCGGGGATGAAGTGGGTTTCGGGCTACCCGGGAAATCAGGCAAAGGCCCTGCCGTACATCAGCGGGCTCCTGATTCTCAACGACCCGGATACGGGTATCCCGATATCGGTCATGGACTGCACGTGGATTACGGCCAAGCGCACGGGCGCGGCCACGGCCGTCGCCGCGAAGTACCTTGCGCGAAAGGACTGCTCGTCCGTCGGGATTATCGCCTGCGGCGTCCAGGGGCGAAGCAACCTCGAAGCGCTGTCGTGCCTCTTCAAGATCGAGGCGGTCAAGGCCTTCGACGTCTTGCCGGAAGTCGCGAAGTCTTACGCCGCGGAAATGTCCTCCAAACTCGGCCTCAGGATCGACGCCGTCGACTCTCCCGAGAAAGCCGTGAGGGGCCTGGACGTCGTCGTCACGAGCGGCCCGATCCTCAAGCACCCGAAGCCCGCCATAAAGGCCGGGTGGCTCGCGAAGGGGGCGTTCGCAAGCCCCGTGGATTTCGACTCGTACTGGCAGGGGCCGGCCCTTGCCGAGGTCGACAAACTCTCCACCGACGACAAGGCGCAGATGGCGTATTACCGCGAGACGGGGTATTTCCAGAAGACGCCGGAGCCGTACGCGGACTTGGGCGAGATCGCGGCGGGCAGGAAACCCGGCCGGCAGTCGAGCGACGAGCGGACGATGAGCATCAACCTCGGCCTGGCGCTTGACGACATGGCGACGGCCATCCTCGTCTACAAGAAGGCCGTCAAGATGGGCATCGGCGCCGAGCTGCCGCTGTGAATGACGTCGAGCACGATTCGGCGGGGACGGCCGCCAAGGCCCGGTCACGAGAGCCCGCGTCACGCCTGACCCGGGCAACGGACGGGGGCCATTATTTCGGCGTTTTTCTGGGCCTCGTCGCCGGCCTGTCGTGGGGGACAACCTCCCTCTCGTCGCGATATCTCGCGCATTTCCGCAACATCAGCCCGCCGGTCACCGTGTTCTGGCGCTTTGCCCTCGCGGCGCCGCTGGTCTATGCGGCGTACAGGCTCTGGACCAGAGGCGCCCGGGCGTTCGAGTGGAAGGACCTGCCCAGGATGGCGGGCCTCGCGGCGCTGGGCATCTTCGCCATGGCGAACTTCGCGTTCTACGCGACCAAATACACCACCAACATCAACGTCACCATCATCGTCACCGCAAGCGCGGTCCTCATCGCGCTCATCGCCTTTGCGCGCGGAGCGCGGTTTTCGGCAAGCCAATGGATAGGGATAGTGATCGGGCTTGTGGGTCTTATCCTCATCAGTTTCGCAAAGAACCCCGCCGAGAAGGAGCTGCCCCTTGCAAGCCACATCCTCGGCATAGGCCTTGCGGTGCTTGCGAGCCTGGCATGGGCGCTCTATACGTACTTCGGCGGCGGCATGGTCGAGAAGTACGGGGGGTTGAGGACGACCGTGTGGGCGGTCGCCATCGGCGCGCTCATGCAGGCGCCGCTGGCGATATTCCACGGCGTCTTGCCGGCGGCAAAGACGTTTACCGCCGGCGACTGGGCGGTGATGGGCTACCTTGCGGTCGTCCCGACAGCGCTGGCGTTTGCCGTATGGTTCATGGCCTTAAAGCACATCGACGCGACGACGCTCGGCGTCACCCAGTACGTGAGCCCCGTCATAAGCGCATCCCTCGGGTGGCTGTGGCTCGGCGAGCCGATACTGTGGGAACATATCGTAAGCGCTCTCTTAATCTTTGCGGGGCTTCGCTTTGCGACAAAGGCCGCAACCCGAGAGGCGCCCCGCGGTGAAAATCGCGAACTAAAAGCGCCCTCAAACGTATTATAGGTGTTCGAGGGGACCTCCGGATGGGCGCTATGCCGACAGGTTACCGAGCGGAATTCGCCGTATTCCGGCGCGAGCTTCTGCTTGCGCCGCGGCAGGTGAGGGTGCGCCTGCTCGAGCGGATCGAGCAGGTCTTGGCCGAAATAGCGCCCGAGAAAACCTACCCCTTCGACTACATCGTCTATCGCGTCACGGACCATCGCGGCGACAAGGCCACGCCCATAATCCTTGCGGCCGACGAGGCTACGGTCGAACTGGCGCGGACCCTCGACGAGGTCGGCAGAAGCGTCGCGGTCGACGCGGAGTCGATAGCCGAGCGCGTCCTCACCGTCGAGGAGCTCACGGTGCGCTGGAAGGTATCGCCGGCGACGGTGCTCGGGCTTCGGCGCGCGGGACTGGCCTTGAGGCTTTTCAGGTTCGGCAGGGGGCGGCGCAAGGCGGGCGTGCGCGAGAGCCTCGTCGCGAAGTTCGAGAGCGAACGCGGCCGGCTCATCCGGCGCGCGCGCACGCGCAGGCACCTGGGCGAGCGCGAGCGGCGCAGGATTCTCGAAGAGGCGCTTCTCGGGCTTCTGCGCGACGAAACGCCGGCAAGGATCATCGCGGATATCTCCGAGCGGTTCACGCTGAGGCCCGAAACCGTCCAGAGGCTGATATGCGCGGCGGCGCGATCGAGCGCGGCCTACAAGCCGCTCACGCGCGCCGGCGTCTCCAGGCGCGAGAGCCAGTCAATAGTCCGCGACGTCGCGGAGGGCGCCGGCCTGGACGAGGTCGCGCGGCGTTACGGGCGCACGGTCGAAAGCGTGCGTCGAGTGCTCCTTCGCGCGCGCGCGCGGAAACTTTTCGCGCGGCCGCTGAAGGTCACCGTGAGCGCCGAGTTTGACGCCCCCGGCGCCGGGGAGATGATCCTCGGCGCAGCGTCCGAGGCGCCCGCGGCGGGCGGCGCTGGAGTCCCGGCGGACGAGCTGCCCGTCTTCCTCAAAGGCGCGGCCGGCGCGCCCCTTCTCACGAGGCAGGAAGAGATCGCCCTCTTCCGCAAGTACAACTACCTCAAGTTCCTCGCGTCGAAGGTCCTCAAGGCGCTCGACCTTCACCGCCCGGACGAAACTTCAGTCGAGCGCGCAGAGGCGCTTCTGGCGGACGCGGATCGCGCGCGCGAGCGGCTCATCCGCTCGAACCTGCGCCTGGTGCCCGCGATAGCCAAGCGCCACTACAGCGGCAAAACGAATTTCGCCTCGCTCGTAAGCGACGGCAACATGGCCCTCATGGACGCCATCGAAACCTTCGACTACACAAGGGGCAATCGCTTCAGCACGTACGCCGGCTGGGCGATAATCCGCCGTTTCGCGCGCACGGTCCCCGAGGAAAACTACCGCGTCATGAACGTCGACGAGGAGATGCT
>Ga0315277_10010715_pt1 | contig 11590 bp, 9 predicted proteins | sample YL17G05_15_MG_FD_203695 | JGI IMG/M metagenome (GOLD analysis project Ga0315277, IMG submission 203695) | Sediment microbial communities from Yellowstone Lake, YNP, Wyoming, USA - YL17G05_15 | ecosystem: Environmental > Aquatic > Freshwater > Lake > Sediment | place: USA: Wyoming | collected...
TTTACTGTGGCTTCCGTTCGGATTGCTGCTAGGGCAATGGCCGACGGCTGGCTGGAGTTCAACTATACTGGCGTTGGGACTGGCTTATATCGCTGGACACCTGCTCCATGGTCTATCGGAGGCCGCTTTTCCCTCCAAGTTCAAAGACGGTGCGGGGAACAAACGGCATCCGTCCGATCTGCTTGTCGATGATAAAGGCGAGGAATTTCTTCAATCAAGGTACAAATTAGGAGATTTGAAGAAGCACCTCGAAGAGCAAATTGATAGCCAATTTGGGATTAAAATTGACGTTAACCATCCTTGGACGAAAGACATGGGAACGCGTCGCAGTGTGGCCTTTTTCAAATGCCGCAGCTACTTAATCGAGAAGAAAGCTGCGGCTTATGCGGAGCAGCAACATGGTATGTATGCCTTAATGCGTGGGATCGGAGCAGCATTTGTTTTCGCCTGTGCGTTATACATAGGCGTGGCCATAGGATCTTTGTTCGAAGTTTCGATATCGACTAAATGGATGTTTGCGATTCTTCTAATAATAGTTTTAGCATTAACTTTCATTAAAGCGTTGTACAGTCTGCGCCCGCTGCGAGAAGAAAACGCCCGACGGGCCTCGTTCTGGCTGCTTGCGATGGTGCTGTTGTGTGGGGGTGCGATTGCAGCAAAAGTTACTAAGGTTGCGGCACTCCCTGATATCTCGAAGCTCGAGTTGAGCCTCCAAAATGAAAATGACCCTGTAAAATACCTTGAAAAGGAGCGTGCTTTGCTTAGTACGCGGCACGCGCTTCAGATTCGGGAGCACGAGACGGGGCTAATGCTTGCGCTGGCCGTGATCGCGGGAATATTAAGTCCTCTCTGTCTCTCCGCCTTCCGGGCCTTTGCCGTAAATTTTGCAGCCACAGTGTATCGTGATTTCAGTGCGTATGCTCCGCCGCCGACACACCAGATTCACGAACAAGAAGATAAGCGCAACAGTAGATAGAAACGGTGTGCACAGCATACCCCGCCGTCTTTCTTGTGACTTATCACTTGTCAGTGTCATGTCAGTTTTTTGTGCGTAAATTTTTTTGCGTTCGGGCCACAATAGTCGGCGACGATTTGGCCGGCGCCGATCAATTTCCATTTGTAAATCACGAGTCCCTCCAGGCCGACCGGACCGCGAGCGTGAATCTTGTTCGTGCTAATGCCCACTTCGGCGCCAAGGCCATAGCGATAGCCATCGCTAAAACGGGTGCTGCAATTCCAAAAGACATTGGCTGAATCAATCAGACGCATAAACTTCTCGGCCTTTTCCTTATCAGCGGTGACAATGGCGTCGGTGTGGCGCGAGCCGTAGCGGTTTACGTGCTCGATTGCCTCATCCAGGCCGGCCACAACCTTAATCGAGAGGATGTAGTCAAGATACTCGGTTGACCAGTCCTGTTCTGTTGCAGGTTTTACGTCGATTATAGCGGCGGTTTTGGGGCAGCCACGCAGTTCGACATTTCTTGCCTCCAGGGCGGTTTTTATTCTGGGCAAAAACTCTTTGGCGATTGCATCGTCCACCAGCAGGGTTTCGGCTGCGTTACAAACGGCGACGTACTGGCACTTGGAATCGACCACGATATTCACAGCCATATCCAGATCGGCATCACCATCTACGTAAACATGGCATATACCTTCGGCGTGCCCGAGTACCGGAATAGTGGTATTATCCATTATATACCGGACGAATTGATTTGAGCCGCGAGGGATAATCAAATCGATGTATTCGTCCAGAGCCAGCATCTCGGCGACATCCTGGCGAGTTTCCAACAGGTGAATCCATCCCATAGGCAGGCCGGCTTTTCCGCCGGCCTGTGAAATCACATCCGCTAAGATTCTGTTGGTTTTGGCGGCTTCGCTTCCGCCTTTAAGCAGTACGGCATTACCGCTTTTCAGGCAAAGCGTTGAGATTTGTACGAGGGCGTCCGGACGGGATTCGAAAACCACGCCAATTACGCCGATCGGACAACTGACCTTGTACAGTTCGAGGTTAGCGTCAAGCTCGGTAGCACTAATTGTTTTGCCGACCGGGTCATCAAGTTTGATTAAACTTTCGATGCCCGCGCAGACTTCAGCTATTTTGCCCTGGTCGAACTTGAGGCGTTTTAGCAGAGGTGCTGCCAGATTGTTTTTTTCTGCGGCTGACAGGTCGTGCTTGTTGGCGGATATGATTTCATCGCTGCGCTGCTTCAAAGCCCCGACAATTTCAGCCAGCGCTTTATTTTTCGCGCGCGTCTCTGCTGCCGCCAACTGGATTGAGGCTGACTTGGCCGCCGCAGCTAATTGGCTGATACTCATCTCAATCCCCTATTGACCATTTGCGAATGGATTTTGTAATATGATAGATTCTAAATAGCTTAGGCATAATAATCAATGGCACTGCGGGTGTAGCATAGCGGCTAATGCACCGGCCTTCCAAGCCGGCGAGGTGGGTTCGATTCCCATCACCCGCTTTCTTGCAGGTCTGGCGCCTGTATCTTCCGAGCAAATCGCGCGGGCTTGATTGCTGGTATGCGCTGCCCCTTTATGCTCTTGCCGGCCTTCACCATATCTACAACATTACGGCGATCCTTGCCGCGCTGCGGCAGAATTCACAGTCGCTCGTAACGGGTGCCCTCCCGGCTGGAAAAAAACTGCCTCGACCAAAACTCTTGTGATTCAGCGTAAGAGCTTGCGGCAGCTTGAATTATCCCTGCCCGAGAGCAAGTCCTATAAGAAAATTTTCCGAATTTTTTGAAAAACCGACTATTGTGTATTGACTCAGTGGTAAGAAGTGGTACGATTTCCCAACACAGAGCCAATGAGTGGGACGAAATTTATGCTTTTATTAACAGGTGAGTACCAGCACGTTATTGATGACAAAAGCAGAGTCCTTATCTCGAATAGGCTCAGAAGTCAAATCGACGCCGATGAGCACGGCAGTAATTTCTACCTTGTCCTGGGCGCAAACGGCATACTCTGCTTATATCCGGAGAGGTACTTTGAGCAGATGGTCCTTTCTCTCGCCCCGCAGACCACTGCACCAGACGAGGCCGTAGCTTTTGAACGAATGAGCTTTGCTTTGGCCAGTAAGGTGGAGTTGGATCGGCAAGGCCGGCTGCTGTTGAATGAAACACTGCGAAAAAGGGCCGGCCTCAAAGAGCAGATTACACTCGTTGGCGTCAGAGACCACATCGAGCTGTGGAATAGCCAAGACTGGGACCAATACCTTTGCGACCATATGCCTCAATACCAGAAGCAGATGATGCAGGCCCGACAGCTTGTGCTACAAAAACAGAACAAGGAGCTTTGACTTTTTTTACCGGAGGTCATGATGACTGTGGCAGATGCGAACCATTGCCGGATTGTAAGTAGAGCTCTGGCCGGCGAAAGGGCGATTGATGAGCAAACCTTCGCCTCGCTGGCAATTCTTTGCGAACGGCTCAGCCAGCTGAGAAAGCTGGGTAGGGTCTTCTCCAGGGTCGAGTTTTCGCCCGATGTAAAAAAACTTAAAGGACAGAGAAACGCGGTACCCATAGGGTAGTCCGTCGTGCGTCCTGCGTATTGCGTGAAGTTCTAATCACCGCAGCGCAAAAAATGATATACGCGATACGCAATACGATGGACGCGATACGATGCACGCACTACGATATAAGGTGCATGGCTCAATTGTAGAACATATTCCGGTTCTTGCAGGAAGTTTAGCCGAACAGATAAGCTTACCGCCGGACGGGGTGATGGTCGACGCGACCATTGGACATGGAGGTCATAGCTTACTGTTCGGCAAAATTTTAGGCCCCGAGGGGGTTTTGATCGGCCTGGATGTCGATAACAACGCTATTCAAAGGGCCAAACTCAGACTGAAAGACCTCCCCTGCAAGGTCGTTCTGCTCAATTCAAATTTCTCTCAGATCGCTGGGCATCTCCGCGAGCAGGGTTTTGACAAGGTTGATTTTATCCTGGCGGATTTGGGCCTTTGCACTGCGCAGTTGGCCGACCCGCAGATGGGCCTGAGTTTTCAAACAAATATGCCTCTGGATATGAGAATTGACAAAAGATTAAAGACCACCGCTGCCGATATAATTAATAGCGCGGATGAGAAATCCTTGGCTGATTTGATTTATAGGTTCGGCCAGGAACGGGCGTCGCGGCGGATCGCGCGGTTTATTGTCCAGCAGCGCCGAAGCGGCCCGATAAATACGACCGGCCAACTGGCGGCGATAATTTGCAGGGCGTTGAAGCGGCCGGGGCAAAAAACAAGACCGAGGATACATCCGGCAACAAGGACTTTTCAAGCGCTGAGAATCGCCGTCAACAGTGAGCTGGAGAATTTGAAGAGCCTGCTCATTGCAGCGCCGGCGTTGCTTAAGAGAGGCGGCCGCATAGCCGTCATCAGCTACCACAGCCTGGAAGACGGATTGGTTAAGAGTGATTTTAAGCAGAATGAAAAACAGGGCATTTACAAAGTCATTACTAAGAAACCGATTGTGGCGACAAAAGACGAGGTAACAAAGAATCCGCGTGCGAGAAGCGCAAAGCTGCGGATTGCACAAAGACAATAGCAAAAAAGTCAAACAGGGAAAAAGTCAACATAAGGCAGAAAAACTGGAAACGGAGTCTCGCTATGACCTCTGACGCCAAGATTGGATTGCTGTTGGGTTTAGTCTTCATATTCATCATCGCCTTTATAATCAATGGCCTGCCCAAATTTAGAAGTGGTGCGAACAATAACGAGCTGACTACCAATATGGTCAGCTACACAAATGAGCCGCCGGGCATCGCGGATAAGGAACGTAAGGCCCAGGAAGCTCTGGATTTAACGCCGTTTGAGAAACGACCCACGGACGAAGTGCCTGCCCCCTTAGCGCAGAATCCGGACATCCGCTCGATAGTACCCGTGCCGCAGGGCATCTTCGAGACGAAAGAAGCCAACGCGATCATCGAAATAGGTCCTAGAACCGATTCGCTGCCGCCGGTGACACCTGCTGCCCAGAAGACTATCGTTGAAGAACCTAAGCAGGTTCAATCCACCTGGCCAAAAACATACGTTGTCCAGACGAATGACAATCTGGCGGATATAGCCAAAAAGTTTTATGGCCCCGAGCAGGGTAATAAAGCAGCCAGCGTGACCAAGATATTTGAGGCTAACCGCAACATTCTTAAGTCGCCGCATGAGATTTACGTCGGGCAGAAACTGGTCATACCGGCCCCGCCGGCATCGACATCATCGCAAAGCAAGCCCAGCGGCGTTTTGTCCGGCCCGATGTTTGAAAAAGTCGAATCCATAGGTGCAAAGCGTCTTCCGTCCGGCGGCGGCACAGCGGGACCAGGCAGATGGTATGTGGTCAAAGACGGTGATAATCTCTGGAAGATTGCAGCCGACCAGCTTGGAAACGGCAGCCGTTATAAGGAAATTATCAAGCTGAACCCCGGCATCGTCAGTCACGAGGACAATCTTGATGTGGGCACGCGCCTGCGGCTGCCGGTGCGTTAGGAACAACCCGCGCACCAACCTTGAATTTCAATTTTCAGTTTGCAATAGTCAATTGCTATGAGGTCCGCATTTTGCCTTGGTTTTGTGGTTTTTTATCTTACGGCCATATTGATTTTTGCGGTTTATCTGCGGGGCGCCAACAAGCGGATGTTCTATATGCTCTGCACCTACAAGGCTGAGCAGAGTCAATTGAAGCAGGAGCTCTGGCAGAAGCAACTGCAGTTGGAAAGTCTGATAAATCCCGCCGCTATTTCGCAACGGCTCGACCATTGAAGATTGGAAACTGTCAATTTTATCTGGTTACCTTTTTGTCGCTCTTGATCGCGGCGTTTTTGGCGCTGACCGGGCGCTGCTTCTATTTACAGTACTTTAAGGGCGACTATTATTACTCCAGATGTATCAACCAGCAGCAATCGTGCAATCCCCAAAGGCCCCGCAGGGGCGTAATTCTGGATTGTCGAGGCCGGGTGCTTGCCGCCAGTAATAGAGTCGCGGTTGTTTTCGCTGAGCCACGCCTGATAAAAGATCCCAAATCCACGTCCAACAGGCTCGCGCCGGTTCTGGATATGGGCGCGCACGAAATCTGCAAACTCATCCTGGAGAGCAGAAATCCGGGCTACGCAAAGATAAAAGCCGGCGCCGATGCGCCACAGTGCAGCGCTGCCGGCAGAATCTACGGCATCGGCGTTCAATATGATTGGCTAAGACATTATCCGATGGGCCGGCTGGCTTCGCACGCGGTCGGCTTTACCAGCACCGACAATCGCGGTTTGGGCGGCATCGAGTTCAAGTACGATAAAGAGCTTACCGGCTCAGCGGCAGAGAACATATTCTTTGCCGATGTGCATCGTCGGCCTATTTGCCTGAAAGAGCGAAATGGAGCCCTTGTCGACGGCCGCGGAATTATTCTGACACTGGATGCCGCCATTCAGCAGTTTGCAAGAGCCGAGCTTGCCAAGCAGCGAGAAAGCTACCAGGCCGAATCAGCAGCGGCAATCGTGGCAGAACCAAAGACCGGCGCGATCTTGGCTATGGTCTCGCTGCCGGATTTTGACCCGAATGACGCCGGCTCGGTAGATGCGAACAGCCTGCGAAATCGAGCGATAACCGACCAATTCGAGCCTGGAAGCATCATAAAGCCGGTCACAGTAGCGATCGCGGTTGATAGCGCCGCTGTGGGCCGCTACGAAACCATATTCTGTGAGAACGGCAACTACGTAGGCCACGGCTTCGGCAGAATAGGCGAGTACCGCCGAGGTTTCGGCGACCTTACTATAAGTCAGATTCTGATTGAGTCCAGCAATATAGGGATGGCCAAGATCGGCCAAAGGCTCGGCAAAGAACGCCTGTATGAGGGCTTGAAACTCTTTGGGTTCGGCAGCCAAACCGGCATTGAGCTGCCTGGTGAGGCCGAGGGCTTGCTGCGACCCGCACAGAATTGGACAGGCTACAGTGTAACGCGGATACCATTCGGGCAGGAAATTTCTGTGACGGCAATTCAACTAGTGCAGGCTTTCTGTATAATCGCCAACGGCGGTCATTTGATTCGGCCTCATCTGGTTAGAGCAATGGTTGACGATAACGGCGCGGTCATAAAACTCAGGCCGACCACTCCACCAATCGGCTACATAATTAAGCCGGAAGTGGCGAAATGGCTCGTTTCCGATCCGCTGGTGGGCGTGATTAACGAAGGCACCGGCACGAGAGCCAAGCTGGAAAAATGGCAGGCATTCGGCAAAACAGGAACCGCTCAGATAGCCAGAGCCGAGGGCGGCGGCTACGAAGAAAACGCCTACATCGCTTCGTTCGTGGCCGGCGCCCCGGCAGAGGACCCGCAGGTAATCGTATTGGTTACCATCCGCAGGCCGAACGTTAAGCTCGGCAAAGGGTATACCGGCGGAATGGTCGCTGCTCCGGTAGCCGCGGCCATACTTGAGAAGACGCTTAACTATCTTCAGACTCGTCAGCCGAGACTTACGCCCCGCGACGGGCGTTCGGAATTTTTACCGCTGAGAGCGCAGAGTTCGCCGAGTTTTTAGTCTTCATTTTCCTCTGCGGGCTCTGCGTTCTCTGCGGTTAAGCGAGATCGAGCGACCGGACACGAAATATGGCCAAAATAATCTATGCCGTAGCAGGAGAAGGGTTCGGGCACAGCAGCCGCTCGCACCTGATAGGCCAGAGATTCATCGACGCCGGCCACGACGTGATGTTTGTAGGCTCCAAGAATTCACTGCTCTATCTGAAGCAGTATTTCGGCCCGCGAGTAAAAGAAATTTTCGGTCTTTCCTTCGCCTATCAAAATGGGCGCATAGACAAATCGGAAACGCTCAAAAGGAACCTTCTTAATCTGCCCGAGGGCAACAAGCAAAATGATGAGCTTTTCCGGAAATCCTTTGAGCCGTTCCAGCCGGATTTAGTGATTTCGGATTTTGAGCCTTTCAGCGCGTGGTGGGCCTGGCGAAACGGCGTGCCGTTTATCAGCATCGACCACGAGCACGTGCTCACGCTCTGTGAGTTGGAGCACCCGGTGAAAAACTGGTTCTCAAGAATTACCGCCAGCGTGATAACTGAATGTCATTACGTTGGAGCGGTCGCTTATATTATCGTAAACTTCTTTCGGGCGCCTCTGACGGTTGATTGGGCTGTATTGGCGCCGCCCATTATAAGACCGGTTGTTAGTGAGCTTACGTCCGCCGAGGGCGAACACATCCTGGTGTACGCCACAAGCGGCAGAGGCCAAGAGCAATTATGCCAGACCCTGCGTAAATTCGCCTCGCAGAAGTTTTATATTTATGGCTTCGGCAAGGACCTCGAATACGACAGTTGCGTCTTTAGAAAACGTTCGACCGAGGGTTTTCTGGCCGACCTTGCAGGTGCTCGAGGGGTAATAGCCTCGGCGGGTTTTTCCTTGATAAGCGAGTGTATGCACTTGAGGAAGAAGATGTTGCTGGTGCCTTTGGCCAATCAGTACGAGCAGATAATCAATGCACAATATGTCCAGAAACTTGGCCTGGGCGTCTCGTCTGAAAAGCTGGATGAGGCGGCAATAGCCCGGCTGCTCGATCAATTAGATAAGCCCGTGCCGACCGACGAAAGGATCCTTTGGCCCGATAACGAAAGATTCTTTCAGATACTGCAAAACGTTTTGGATAAGCTGGATAAGCCCATCGGCGGGTTGCTTGGCGTTTAGCCGTCGCCGGCACGGAAAAAGCCATCCCCAATCCGCCAAACGGACGGCGGATTGAGGCTGCCACCCAATGCAATTGACCCGGAACGTGTGGCAGCCCCAAGCGCAGCTTGGGGATGGGCCTGTCAAATAGCGCGTAGAATTCAGCTTATGGCCAATAAACTGCCTTTTGAAAACATAGAACGGGAGATAATAATCAGGAAAGAAGCGAGCAGCGATCCAGACCTCGGTGAGGATGTAAACTGTCGCCCAATTCCTGAGCTAATAAAGTGTGGTATCGCAAATGTCGACAAGCCGAAAGGCCCCACCTCTCACGACGTCGTCGACCGTGTCAGGGGAATACTCCAAATAAGAAAGGCCGGTCACTCCGGCACTCTTGACCCATTGGCGACCGGTGTATTGCCGGTAGCGTTGGGCAGGGCGACACGGATACTGCAAACACTGCTTCCTGCAGGCAAAGAATACGTCTGCAAAATGCACATACACAAACCGGTGGAAGAGAAAAAGCTCCGGGAAGTCTTCGCCGATTTCACAGGTGTCATCGAACAGATGCCTCCAGTAAAGTCGCGGGTAAAAAGACAAACACGAGCCAGAAATATCTATTATATGGAGATTCTCGATGTGCAGGAAAAGGATGTGCTCTTTCGGGTCGGCTGTCAGGCGGGCACATATATCAGAAAACTGGTTCACGACATGGGCGTGAAAATCGGCGTCGGAGCGCACATGACCGAATTGAGAAGAACAAAGGCCGGGTGCTTTGACGAGTCCAGCTTGTGTTCATTAGAAGAATTGGCAGATGCATACCATCGCTGGCGAGAACAAGCAGACCAAGAGGCTATGAGAGAAGTGGTCCAGCCGATAGAAAATGCCGTCAGACATCTGCCGAAAATATGGATTGACGATTTGGCCGTTGATCCAGTTTGTCACGGCTGCGATCTATTCTTGCCGGGCGTGTCAAAGTTACATAGTGACATTCAGGCAGGGGACCTCGCAGCGGTGATGACACTGAAAGACGAGCTGGTCGCAATCGGGCAAGCCAAACTTGCCTCGGCGGAAATGGCCGAGCAAGAAAAAGGAGTGGCGGTAACCGTGCATAAGGTCTTTATGACAGAAGGAACTTATAGAAAAAGTTGAGTTTTTTTGATTCAAGACCCTGAATTCCCGATATAGCCGGCATCGATGCAGAACTGAATGATGTCGCGGGCTAACGGCGCCGCATCGCTTGAGCCGTGCTGGCCGCCTTCTACAACAACGGCGATCGCGATGCTTCGATCCTTATTATCTTTGGCAAAACCTGCAAACCAGGCGACCTCCGGGGCTTCTGTTGAGCCGGTCTTGCCATAGTTTTGTACGCCCTGCTCGGGCAGGCCGCTATGGGCGAATTCTTTGTAGGCGGTTCCGCCGGATTCATTCACCACCGCATACATGCCGTCCCGGACTACCTCCAAAGTCTGCGGCGAGATGCCGAGAGGCTCAGGTTCCAGGTTCGTGGCAGGGCACTCTAAATCCGACATTTCCCGAAATAGCCTGGGTTGCTTGAAGACGCCGCCTCTGGCGATAGCCGCCATCGCATTTGCCACCTGCAGAGGCGTCACTCGCAAGTTGCCCTGGCCTATGCCGAACAGCCGGCGTTCAGTTTCCGCAAGAGGCGGCAAATCCAGCGGCTCGTGACCCTGGCCCCGTGCCGCGAGAGACGAGGGACGAGGGACGAGAGACGAAATTTGCCCGGCTGCCTGCCTCAGACCTCGAATGTCGGATTGCGAGTTGCGAATCTGGAAGGTTGGAATCGTCCGGCCATAGCCGAATTTATAGAGCCATTGCTGCAGGGTGGGCGGCTCGATTCTGTCGGCAAGCTGCGAAAAATAAATATTACAACTGCCTCTTATGGCGTTCCTGGCATTGTTGGACCAGTTGTCACTGTGGCCGATGTGGTATCTATTGTAAATCCAGCAACTCGGCCAGCCGGTGGGAGCCTTTTGGGCCGGGCAATTAATGATTTCGTCCGGCGTAATCTTGCCCGACTCAAGAGCAGCGATAAGAATCACGGGCTTTATAACCGAGCCAGGCGGATATTGTGCACATATCGCTCGATTTATCAACGGCTCATTGGAATCTTTGACTAGGCTGTCATAGTCGAACCTCGCCCGATTCAAATCAAACACGGGCATGGAAACTAACGCCAGGATGTCACCCGTGCCTGCGTCAATAACGACTGCCGCCGTTCCCGGCCCGCAATTTGGGTCGTGCGGATAGCTGGCCAGATAGTTTTCTATCCTTTGCTGAAGCTGAATATCCAGCGTCAACGTGACATCTTTGCCGAACTGGGTTTCCGTGCGGCTTATCAACTGGCGGTCTATGTCGTAAACGAGCTCGCCGCGTTTTCCTCGCAGTATAGCTTCGCAAACGTACTCGACGCCCGGCCTTTTTCCGCAGACTTCATCCTCCAGATAGCTGGCCAATCTATCGTTTTCAAAGAGGTTCCGGTAGCTGCCTGTTGCCGGGCCTACCCAGCCGATCGTTTGGGCGGATAGTGAGCCGAACGGATAAAACCTCCGTGCTCCCGGCAGAATCTCAACAGCGTCAAAATCCAGAAATTCTACTTGGGCGGCAAAGATGTCATCGTCTGTTTCAAGCTCCAGGAGCGGCTGTGTTGTGCCCATCTCAGTGACATCGGCGACCTTGCCGACAAGCAGAAGTCGTTCATCCTCGTCCGGGAATTTCCGCGCAAAATCTGCTATCGCCTCCGACAACGGCACACTGTTTATCTCTTTTCCGTACTTGTCGACGATATTGGGGTCGGGGCCATTTCGTACCCAGGCCACAAAGGTCCGCAGATTCCACATTCGATCATTAATGTTCTTGATTTTCTGTTCGATCTCCGCCCGCTCGTGTCCAAAGCGTGTGCACTTCTC
>Ga0315277_10010716_pt1 | contig 11589 bp, 17 predicted proteins | sample YL17G05_15_MG_FD_203695 | JGI IMG/M metagenome (GOLD analysis project Ga0315277, IMG submission 203695) | Sediment microbial communities from Yellowstone Lake, YNP, Wyoming, USA - YL17G05_15 | ecosystem: Environmental > Aquatic > Freshwater > Lake > Sediment | place: USA: Wyoming | collected...
TCATTGAAGGAACATACATGAATCCTCTTCTATGCTTCTTTGATTTGCTTGGCTTCTCTTCTAATCCTGGAAATCCGATATCAAAACTAAAAGGAGGAATATAAGGAGGAGATATGTTTGGAGTAATTGAAGGAGTAATACTAGGAGTAATACTAGGTATAATGCTTGGAGTTATAGAAGGAGTTATAGAAGGAGTTATTGATGGAGCTATGGATGGAGATATTGATGGAGCAAATGAAGGAGTAATTGATGGAGCTATGCTCGGAACTATACTTGGAGCAATAGATGGAGATATTGATGGAGCAAATGAAGGAGTAATTGATGGAGCTATTGATGAAATTAAAGATGATCTTGCTGATCCTAATGTTGATAATCCTGATGCAAACATTACATCAGCTTTTATATAAGGCTCAGAATAGGAGAAGAATTTTTCCAGGCCTGTAAATTTAGGAATTATTGCTGAAGCAACTTCTCCTCCTTCTCCAACCAACTTATATTCATAGATTGGAAATCTGATTCCTTTCCAAACTGAAAACTTTTCAAAGCCTTCAGAAGTTTGCATCATTAAGGAAGTTGGAGATATGATTGCCTCCTTCTCTATCTTAGTTCCTAATTCAAATGCCGGAGAAACATAAAACTTTGTTCTTTCAGCCTCTTCTATAAGCCATTGATTCATAGCCTCAAAGCCTTCAGCTCTAACAGATCCAGGAATTCTAGTAACATCTTCAGCTTCAATCCATAATGCTTTTCCTCCGGCTCCTAATCCGGCTCTTGAATAACTAACTAATGATCTATCAAACCTTAGAAAATGAGGAGATACTGAAGGAGAAACATATAATCCAGGAGATTCAGATTCTCCTAATCCAACTGTAACTTCTTTTCCAAGTATTGAAGTTGTTGTATGCCATCCTCCTGGATATTCAACTATAATTCCATATTCTCCGGTTTTAAATTCCTGGATCAATTCTCCAGGAGATTCTTTTTTTGAAGGAAATGTTAATTCTCCGGAAAGAATCTCAGGCTCAATAATTGATTCAGGAGCAACTTTTTCCTTTCCCCAATATTTGAAAGGAAATCCTTCTTCCAAAGTAATTTCAAATCCTTTAGAAAATCCATAGATAGAAGTTACATCAGCTAAAGCCTGGCCAACTATTTTTTCTCTAGGAATTCCGGCCATCTCCATAGATCCTAATTTCCAGGCTTCTATTCCTCCTGTTAATGCTATGCCTGATCCTAATACTAAAGTTGGATGCTCAGCCAAGAAGGATCCGGCTGTTGCTAATCCAGGTATTGTTTTTAAAAATGGAAGAGCTTTTGGCAAAGCCATTTCTAAAACTCCTCCGGCTATTGATCCTGTTAGCATTGAAGTTCCTAAGATTCCTGTTGGAGATCCATAAAGAGATCCTATTGTTTGTTGAGCAACAAAGTTTTCATTTGTTACTGATTCCAACATTTGTTCTTTAACAATATCTCCAGGCTCTTTTTTAATTCCTAATAGATCCTTTCCTGGAAGATATGTTGCAATATACTCCATGCCTCTAGGAGAAAAAAGAGGTTGAACATCTAACGCAAACTTTGTTCCTGGAGGAGCTGTTTCATAAATCATTGAAATATCTGATTTTAATTTCTCCTGTTTTGCATACTCTTCAGGAGTAATCATTATATCAGATCCTCCATAAAGAGCTGATTGAACAGCCTGATTCACAACATTTTGGCCAATTTCTTGAAGCTGTTTAAATTCTATTTGTTGCTGAATATTTTCAGGAGTTCCTGTAATTTCTCCGAAAGGAGTTTGCCAAACATAACCTCCGGCTATGGATCCTGTTGGAGTTGCTGTAAAAGTTCCTCCTGTTGATAATTTAAAAGATTGAGGAAGAGGAGCAATCAATCCCTGTTCCGTTTGATAATAACCTTTAGGAATTACTGATCCGGTTGCTCCGGCCATCATATTAGGAGTTATTCCTCCTGATGCTTTCCATGATCCTTCAATAGTTTGAACTGTAAATGTTCCAGGAGTTTTTCCGGCTAGAGCTTCTTTTGTTTGCTGTTGCAATCCTGATGCTATTTGTTCTGAAACATCATGAGTAACAGTTCCTCCGGCTGAAATTATCTGAGCTTCTAATTGAACTTGAGCCGGAGTTTTAGATGAAACTACTTCTCCTTTAACAAGTGTCATAACAATCCCTTCAGGAGAAGAAACTATCATTGTAGAAGTATAAGGATCATAACTATATTGCTGAGTTCCTGTTTGCTGAGCCTTTTGGCTTAATTCTGATTCTTTAGTCATGAAACACCATCCTTTAAATTTTTATCTGATAAAGTAATTTCTATGAGTAATGAGCTAGTTGTTGGATCAATTCTAGCTTTTATAATTGCTGTTATCGGCTTTTGGATAGGTTTTAAAAAAGGAAGAAAAAAAGAAGGAATAGGAAAATTCTCCAGGTTAGATATTGCATTAGCTTTAATTTCTCTTTTTCTATTCCTGTTTGTTATTTTAACCATTTTTATCTAATAAATTAACAGTTGGCCAACTGTCTATTTGTTATGAGAAAAGGATTCGTATTGGATATATTTTTTGGATTGATCATAATTTTTCTTATTGCTATTTTTATTATAATTGGAGCATTTGCTAACGGAGTTGTTATGGATGCTTGGAAGAACTCTAATTCAACTTTGGTTAATGATTCAACAGCAAATACTAGAACTTGGATGAACAATACTTTCAATACTTTCAATTATGGATTCCTGATTGCTGTTGTTGGAATGTTCTTTATTGTTGGAATCCTCAGCTACTATTCAGCCATGCATCCGGCATTTTATCCTATTGTGATAATTGTTATAGTTCTTTCAGTATTCTTTTGCATGATGCTTTCAAATGTCTATTGGAGCTTTGTTCAATCAAATGCGATCTTCCAGGCTCTAGCTGAGCAATTTTGGGTTGTTACATGGATCATGAAGAATCTTCCGTTTGTTGATATGGCCTTCAGCTTCTTGATTGCCATAATAACTTATTTTGGAAAGAGATGATATGAGCTTTATTGAGTTCAGTTGGAAGATAAACTTAGAAATGATTATAGTTGATTTCATTATTCTAGTTCTTTCTTTGATGCTTTTTTCTATGTTCTATGTAACTGATATTCAAAAAAGAGAATGGTGTTATCAGTATATCAAATTTGATTCTTGCTCTTGCATGGATGATCCTCACATCCTAGTGAATAGATCAATAAGCATAGATCCGTTTAAGGATCCTATTCCTAATGAATTTAGAAATGCTATTGCTGAAAATGTTTATAGAGTTGATAAAGAAAATGCGGAATTACTAAATAAATCAGTAATTCCAAAATAAAAGGAATTTAGGCTCCTCCGCTTTTCTTTCCAAACTTTCCGGAAGCAACCATCCAAAATACAACTGTTATCAAAATACCAACAAAGATCATGATACCAACTGTTCCATAGTTTGAAGCTATGTTATCCATCATGGTTATAACATAACCAATTCCGGTATAAGCCTTTGAAGTGTTATTCTGAGTGTTTTGGAAAGATACTAGAGCAATGTAAAAGGCTCCTGTTAAAATACCTATGATCAATATGATCATAATTACTTGAGGTATTTGGCCAAGAGTAACTCCTTTCATGCCTGAAGGATGCTTCTCTTCTTGTTTAAGTTTTTGCATAGTTATTATCTCCTTTATTCGTAACGCCAAACATTTGCTCAACGGAATAAAATTAGCTATAAATCCCTTAGAAAACGATGGAATTAAGTGTAGTGTAACATAAAAAGTGTAATTTCCTTCGTAATTCAGCAATTATATGTAACATATTAACACTTGGCATAAGCAAGTTATTTTATGGATCAGAAACCTATCCAACCTATTTCTTCAACAGTTTCAACAGTTCATCTAGCAACTCATTCTCCGGAATTTGCAAAACAGGTTATTTTTACTGATGATATAATTGAATTCATAAGGCATTATCTTTTGAATGAGCAAATAGATGAAACCGGCCAAAAATGGATCAGGAGAAAGGTTAAAGATGCTGATAATAAGGATGTTGATGTTAAACCTTTGATGAAGGAGGAATATGTCTATCAGCTAACTTCTATGCTCAGGCCAACAGTTACCAGGATCATGATACTAACAAACATGGAAAGAGATGAAGTAAATAACATGATTGAGATAACGGCTGATGATATTGATTATTGGTTTGCTATGAATTGGAAGAAGGCCGGAGTTGAAAAGGAGTTATACTTTTCTGATATGATTTCTGATTCTTTAATTAATTTAATAGAAGGCTTGTGCAAAATGGCTCAGGAAGGATCTATTCAGAAGTTCTTTGGAGAAACTTATAAATCATCTGAATCTATGATTCCAACTCAGGAAACGGCCAAAAGGCCTATTGTTAATTTGCCTTCTAGTTTCACATCAGCATTAATTTCAGGAGGAGGAAAATAATATGTTTGAACAGCTTTGGCTTTTAGCCGGAATTATAACAGGCTTTTGGCTTGGAGGAATAATTGTTTGGTTTCTTTCTTATGAAGAGAAAGTTAAAAGGCTTAGAGAAGAAATGATTAGAAAATTCTGTGCTAGAGATAAAATAATTTATTATGAATTTTTGCATAAATTAAGGAATTAATTATGTTTGGAAGAGGAAAATGGATTGATATTGAGATCTTTGAATTAAGAGCCGGAGGAGTTATCAGAATAATCAATGATAAAGTTCAAAGAAGGAAGGATGATGATGGATCTCAATATTACTATCTAAGAGGAGAAAAGGAAACTTTAGAGCCTCAGGAGTTTGAGGATATATTTGTTGGATCTAAAGGCCAACAGAAGTTAAAATGCTTTTCTGTTACTAAAGGAGTTTATTGGCCTATAAAGTTTGTTCTAAAGCAAGTTAGAGATCTTAATGTTGAAGAAAAGAAAAAAATAGATGAAGAGAAGGATCTCAAGAAAAAGAAGAGATTGGAAAAGGAAATATACAAAAAAATATATGATGCTTATTTGGAAACTGTTGTTGATACTGAAACTTTGAATCATACCATCTATAAGATTCAAAAGAATCATCTAAGGCTCCAAACTAAAACAGGTTTATCTCCAACAATAATCCTAACAGTTGTTATCATAATCCTAGCTATTTTCATCATCCTTTCTAGTTGGGCTGAATATACTTATTTCTTGAAACCGGCTATGGAATTTTGGAATAACCAGGCTCCTAAGATCATGGAAGCATCTCAAAGAGTTAGCTGTTCCAATCCAACTTCAGCAACTCCTTCTCCTGTTCCGGTTGGTTGATATGCCTGAAGCTGAAGCAATGTTTAAAAGAGGAGAATTAGATTTTAAAACAGTTCTTAATAAACAGCTTGATAGGATCCTGGAGAAGCTTACTGAAGGAGAATATGATAAATTCTCTAACGGAGTTGAAGGATTATACTTAGTTCTTTTTTATTACTTGGAAAAGGATCCTAATTTTAAATCTGAGGATCAGAATGTCATGCAACAGATAAATGAATTTGCTAATACGATTGTTAAAGATCTTAGGATCCAACCTGAAGAAAAGGAAGCTAGAATTGATGGAGTTGGAATTACAGCTTCAAAATTAAGATTTGCATTGATTGATAAAGTTCTAGGAAAGAGAAGATTGCTATTAGAATCTAGGAGGATATGGGATGAACGAAAACCATCAGGAACAGAAGGACCCGGAACAACTGAGCCAACAGAAAAAGAGCTTGAAGGAATTATTAATCCAGGCTCTAAAAATGAACAGAACAGCAACTCAGCTTATACGAATGAAGAAAGCTGATCCTTTAACCAAATGGATCCTGAATAAAGTTTATGTTGATAGAGAAAATTGCATCATTAAGATCTTAGGAAAAGTTCAGAAAGGAAAATCTACAATAGCATTAGAATTAGCCTGGAGATTGCTTCCGTATCTTTTTACTTCCAAGTCTATTGTTTGGCAACCTGAACAGTTTGCTGAAAGGTATATCAAGAAAGGAGGCATGAAAAGAGGAGATCCTTCCATCTATGAGGAAATAGGAACTGAGGCCGGAGGATTGCCTAGAAGGAGATGGTATGAGTTCAACAACCTGTTAGTTCTAGATATATTCCAAACTCATGGATTTGAAGGAGGAATAGCTGAGATCACTTTGCCATCTTCCAAATACCTGGATTCCAACCTGGATCCATTGATAGACATAATCATAGAAGCTAAGAAGATTGATAGAGCTAATGGAGTTAATATCTTTACAGCTTATTGGGTTGAGTATGATGAAGAAACTCAGAAAGTCTATAAGCATAGCTTCATAGATGATGATGGAAATAAGGTTGAAGCATTTGCCTGGAGAAGAACATTTGATCCTGAATTGCTCAAACAGTATAAAGAGGATGAAAAGGAGTTCAAGCATTGGATCCAAGCTAGAGTATTCCAGGAAGTTAGAAGGAAGAGATTAACTGAGGATGAAGAGGAAAGCAACTTCAAATCCATCTTGAAGGATGTTAGATCCTTCCTAGTTAAGATTAGAGGAGGAAAGATTATAGTATCATCTAAGCTAATAGAGGATCGCTTCAAGATCGGAGGAAGGATTGCTGAAAGGCTGAAGCTGAAAGTAGAAAGAGAAATTCTAACCAATCCGGAGTATAACACACTCAAGACTCTCATATCTTCTAAATTAATTATAGAAACAGGCAAAAACTTAGAGAAAATAGAGGACAAAGAAAAAACTCCTAAGTAATTTCGTAAGATAGTGCTTTTAAGAAACATATTAACAGTTGGCTTACTGTTTTTTTATTATGCCTAAATACAAGAAGGATATCAACCTCATGGTAACTAAAGAGGATGCTGAAGTCATGATCAGCAAAGCAACTTCTCCAAGAGATAAGTTCCTGGTTGCAATCCTATACTTCTCAGGAGCTAGGCCGGATGAATTGATCAGGTTGAAAAAAGAAAACATAGTTGAAAGAGAAGGCATCCTGGATATCAAACTTCATACTTCAAAGCTAGGAAAATCAGGAGGATTCATCATAAGAGAAAGGATCCTCAGCATGAATCCTGGCATGGAATTCTTCATGATCATAAAGGATTATTGGATTAACTCTTTGGATGATGTTCTGTTAGACATTTCGGAAAGACGGATGGAACAGATCATTGAAGATCTATCTGATAAAAGGTTTTGCCCTTATAACTTTAGACACTCTAGGCTTACCAAGTTGGCCAGGATCGGAGCAACCTTAGATCAATTGATGTATTGGAAAGGAGCTAATGATATCAGATCCGTTTCTCCATACATTAGAGGAAAGAAGGTTGAGTTTGATAAAATAGAATAATTATCTAGGAATATCTTCTACAACTATGTTAATGTATTTTTTCCAAATAGAATTATTGTTCTTGAATTTAACTCTCTTTTCAGGAAGAAGAATAACAGGAAACTTCAAAGCCATTATTCCGGATCCTCCATTTGTATTAACAGCCAGGATCTTAGTTAGCTCCTCCATAGAAATTTCTTTATCTGATATCATCCGGATATATTTCTGAGTATTTAACAGCATGGTTTTAAACTGAGGATGAACTCTAATCATTACAGTTGCCATTTTACCATCTTATTTTAAATAGCTTCTTCTGAGCAATAAGATTCATGGCATCCTTAATTACCAACAGGAACAGAACTACAAAGCTTATTACAATTATAGCCAGGATAAACCAAAGCATATCTTCAATAAATCCCATACTAGAAGTTTTGTTGATCATTGAAACATAGTTGATCATGATCAATTGAGAAGCCATCAGAAAGATCAATCCGGCCATGAAGAAGAATATCTTGAAAGCATGAACTTTCAACAGATCCTCTTCAGAAGATCCTTCTCCTGATCCTAGTTTGAAAGAGATATAGAACATTATTATAGCAAAAACTATCATGCCAAACAACAGGCCAACATCCATCTGATTGATCTCATAAGGAGAAGGTTTGCATTTTCCTGATTCAACCTGGCAACCAAAAGAACAGGTATCATTATAACTAATTGGAATTGATGATCCTGAAACTATTATGGTTGTTGAGTATTGAGAAATGGAATCATTCATGCAAGTATAAGATTCAGCAAGAACATTAGTTGAAAGTGACATTAGCATTATTGCTATTAAAAATAGTAACTTCATGATGTTCCTCTTATTAATATTTTCCATGTTCCATCTGTTTTAACGCATAAGTAAGCTCTAGAGGATCCTATTTGCTTCAGGATTGAGCAAACCTGGAAGTTTGAAACTTCTTCCCATCTCCTAATATAAACTTGATAATTGAACAATCCTTTAGATCCTATATTCAATATCCTTTCAAAAAGATTAGCTGTAAATTCTATTAGGAATTGTATTATGTTTTCTGATGGAACTCCAAAGAATCTAGTTAAAGATATTCCTCTAAGAAAATCAACATCTCCTTTAGATCCTAGATTTATTAGCCTAGTAAGTATCAAATTTCTTATAAAAGTTGCTGATCCTTTTGATTTAGGATTGAAGAAATCAATTAAAGCAAAGTTTCTAATGAAGCTAGAAGTTCCTTTAGATAGTTGATTTATGAATCTTTCAAATGTAGCTAATCCATGAACATACAATCCACTTAAAGAAACATTTCCTTTTGATAATTGATTTAGAAATCTAATTAAAATAGAATTTCTGATTAGGCTAACATTTCCTTTAGATAGCTGATTGAAGAAAGATGTTAAATTTATAGTTCTAAAAAAGATAATATATCCTTCTGATAGCTGATTCAGTATCCTAGCATAGCCAAAAGTTCCTAGAGAAGAGCTAACATTTCCTTTAGATGTTATATTGAAAGTTGCATTATAAACTGTTCCACCTGCTTCAGTTTCATAAGTTATGTTTAGGTATGGCCTTAATGTTATATTTGTTGGTGTTCCCTCTCTTGAATAAAAATAACCATACTCGTATGATGGGCTACCAAAAACATCATGTGTAATTAAATGAATGGTTAGATTGCTATAAGAATTGCTATAAGCATAATTAATTATTTGCGTTGATTTCCAACAAACCCATGTATTAACTGGTTTACTAGCGCCACCAAATATTTTGTAATCATCCTCTTTAGTTGCATTATAATAGCCAGTTGATGGTTTGTTATTCCATGTTACAGTAGTTTCTTCCCATGAGTAATTATTAAAAACTAAATGATTGCTTGTGTTGAAACCCTCTGTTGCACTAGATAGACCATTATTGAATAGCCACATACAAAAACTAGCATCTGTTATTGTTGATGAAATAGGAATAGATGTTATATTGAATTTTATTATATCCCAGTATTTGCTCCCACCCCCATCATAACGAGTAAGCAGACTTGTTGCAGTTCCATAATTAGAAGCAGGAGAAACAGAACTCATATAAGAATCTCCTAAATTTTCAGTAACATTTTCTTGTAATTGAATTGTTGTTGAATTGAAACCAAAAGTTATGTTAGATAATTTTAAAGGATTAATACCAACTGTCACATCCCTATCTAGAACATTCATCAGAATACTTACGTTGGAACAACCATTCTCATCACAAAGTTTCAAAGGAACCTGTTTATTTTTCTGACTCAATGGAACGTTCAGATGAACAATAAAATTCGTATCATTGAATGATGTCAATTCCAAATTGAAATTAGAATCTTTTTCAAGGAAAACAACATTGTAGAATTTCAACCAATTGGATGATTTCTTTATAACATTCTCAAAGAATGTTGGAGAATAACCTGAGTATAAAGTCTTTGTGCAAACCTTTCCATTGCAAGTTGTTTCTGTTGTTTTATCATAACTGAATTCAGCATAAGAAGTTTTTAGAAATAACAATAGAAAAAACATTACAACTAATAATATCTTTCTTCTCATGCATATCAACCACTATTAACCTTCAGCAAAAGTAAAATTATGTCTTAGCTTCAACTGATCTCCTGATGTTGTAAAAGTAACTGTTGATATTGTTCCTCCGGCATACAAAGTTCCGGATGAAGATGCATTGAAGTTAGCTGTTGTATTTACAACTCTTGATACTGAGCATGAGTAAGTGTAAGTATTATTTATTTCCCACCAACCATTTCCTAGATCATAGTAAGTTCCGGTTGCTCTAGCTAATCCGCAATCAGTTTGCTCATTATTCAAAGTAGTATCTCCAACGGCAACAGTTGTTCCATTTCCTAAAGCCAGGTATTTGGCCGGAGAATTAGCTCCAACTCCTAATAAAAGTTCAACATAATTTAAACCGGCTGTTGTTATAGTATTCTTCTTGCATCCGTAATCTTGCCAAATGCTAGATCCTGAAGGCTTGAATTCTACGCAAAATTGCTGATTGGCCATTAAGTTGGCCATTGATCCATCACTTCCAGGAAGATCTTCCAGGCTTACATTTTTAGTTATGAGCATGGATCCGGCTATGATCCCTGAAGCTATTACTGTTAGGAAAACAGCTAGATATATTGCTTTTCTCATGAATAGAATTATGATTTGCCAACTGTTTATTTAGAGCAAATACTGAGAAGATAGGTTTTGGAACTCCCCAAGCCATCAATCCCTGATTAGCTGAGAAGTATAACTTGAAAACATAGCCTTCCCTAGCTAGTTGGTTGAGCCATTTCTTAGATTGGCCGTAAGTTATGCTGTATTTCCTGGAGAAATATTTGATAGTATAAAGCTTTTCAGGATTGTTCAAAAAATGAGATTTCATCATCTTGAAAAATTTGTTATTTTTTATGAGCATTTAATCTATTCTCCTGATCTATTATTATGAAGGCAAGAAAATTCAGCAAAATAAACAATCCAAAAGCAAGAGCTGAGCCTGAAAAAATAATCTGATACATCTCATAAAATATGTAAATCACTAGCAAAACTAAGGCTATCTTATAGAGCTTCCTCATTGATTAACCTCATGCAAAACTCTCAACGGAAGGAATAGATGCTCCTCCTGATCAGGAGTAAGCTTATCCCTGATTCCTATATTATACCAAGTTCTTGGAGTAGTCCAATATCTGATCTCATGATCAATTTCAATATATATCTTCCTGGTTTTTCTCCTGAAGAGAAGATCCGTAATAACTCCTGTTGAAATCTGAGTATGGTTTGGATATTTCCTGGTTGTGAAATTCTTTGAATTCCTTACTAGCTTGAAAACTGAGAAGTCTTTGTTATGATAGCCTATGCAATAGTTCATAAACCAATAAGGATTCAAGAATTCATCATGCTCAACCTTTCTAAGTTCTGTTACTATTTTCTTGGCCGGAACAAAATCCAACAAAGTCATCTAACGGCCTCCAAGTTTATCAGGTATTTCTTCCCATCATCCGTAAATCCATAGATCCTATATTCAGGTTTGTTAGGATCTCCTTCTGTTATAACTTTTACATAATGCGGTTGCTTCATATTTTTTTCATCTCCTTTACTGCATCCCTGATTTCCTGTAATACCTGGAGATGCAACTCTAAGTTTTTAGAAAATTGATCCATGATCTCAGTTTGCTTTATTAAATGATTTTCCAATTCAGCAATCTTTTGAGGCATTTTGATATAGTTATCAACTGAAACAGGATCAAAGAATTCTAATTCTCCTAAGC
>Ga0315277_10010717_pt1 | contig 11588 bp, 8 predicted proteins | sample YL17G05_15_MG_FD_203695 | JGI IMG/M metagenome (GOLD analysis project Ga0315277, IMG submission 203695) | Sediment microbial communities from Yellowstone Lake, YNP, Wyoming, USA - YL17G05_15 | ecosystem: Environmental > Aquatic > Freshwater > Lake > Sediment | place: USA: Wyoming | collected...
CCGCGTCGTCGCTTCGCTCCGACCACAAATCGGTGATCGCTTTCAATCGGAACGCGCGGTTACTTTCGTTCGGAACGCGTGATCACTTTCGCCGGAATGCGCACATGCCTTTGGGAAGATGTGGTGAATGTCGATCTTCTCGTCGAAGTACGTCTGGAGGTCGATGGGTTCGCCGCTGAGGATGTCCTGCCCACCATCTCGAATGAGGATCGCATACAGGCCCTTGTAGGCGGCGCTGAGTCTCGACCGCAGAGTCAGCAGCCTGTTCGGGGAGAAGCTGGCATCTGTAACCGTGCTCGGCTCCGGGCCACCGTCAAGCTACGAAAGCACTTCGGGAAGATCACGGGCAAAGCGTGTTTCGAGAGTGCCTCCGTACAACTCGCCGAACACGCCGCACCAGTACCACTTGAGCAGTCTGCTGCGTGTGCCGTCCTGGTCAGCTCTGTCGCCAAGGATCGTCAGGATGGCAGCGAGTGGGACAAGCTGGGTCCGGTAGGGGACGTCCCTGGCGGCGAAGATCCTCTGACTGTGAAGGACCTTGGCAGCCTTCCGGAACCCCTCGACCACTCGATCAGACCAATCCTTGTAGTCCGCAAGAGGAAGATCAAGGACCTCTCTTCGTCGGCAGCTTATGCCCGGAGCCTGTTCGGCTGATGTGCCCTGAGTCAGGGCGTCGCTGCGCCGCTGTCTGGTGGCTAGGAGCGTAACGGCCTGCAGCAGGTCGTCGCTGGTCACGGTCCGCAGGTTGGCATGATCCATGCGCTTTCGGCACTGCTCCCAGTGCTTGCGGAGCTCGAAGTCATCAACGGCATAGGTGGCGGTGAGCAAATCGAAGACGGTGAGGGGCACGCCGCCGGTGTTGACTTTCTCGAAGACCTTGCAGACCGCCTCCTTCGAGTTCTCCTTCCGCAGAAGTATGAGTGGGATCTGGTACTGCTGTAACCGCTGGATGATCTCTTGAACAAGCTGATTCCATCGGGCGAGTCGTTCCTGGGAGCGGGACGGGTCAACCTGGAGATAGGCCATCTGCCAGTTTGTGAGGGCGGCGATGTCGAAGATGATTCTGAGAGGGAAGAGGCCGAGGGCGCATTCCTTCTCGGTGGTAGAGCAGTCGCAGATCACCTCGCTCCTGAAGCTCTTCAGGAGCCGATCTTCGGGTAGGGAAAGAATCGCATCCTCTCGGTCACCATTAGCGTCGAGCGCCTTGTCGATATCGAGGTAGTACCATCGGTCTACGGCTCGACCTCGGGCGTCCTTTGTAGCGGCGGGACTGCCATACATGATGGCCTGGAAGAGAGATGTAAGCCGCTGCTGTCCGTCCAACACCAGCCGTTCGGGCAGCGTGCCATCGGGGAGAGACACTCCCTCAATGGGCCTGGGCTTCAATCTCACAGCCGGGTTCCCCGTCTCGAGTAGCATCACAGCCCCAATGGGATAGGACATGGAGATGCTGGCTAGGAGGCTTCGGATGTGGTCGTCATCCCATATCCAGCCTCGCTGGAAGTCGGGGAGCTGTAGCTTTCCCTCTCGGATTGCTCGCAGGATCTCCTGCAGCGACTCCTTCGTGCTGTCAAATGCGGTTGTCGTCAACATGCTTTCACTCTTGCCTATCAGGGTGTCGGTTGCGACGGCTTGCAGGCGCTCTACTCGAACCCCTCCTTCATCTCCCTGAACGTCTTGGGTCGGTACTGCTCCCACTTCTCCTGTCTCACGAAGAGGGCGGGGCAAGTGTGACCTGTGTCCTTGGCGGTGGCGCACTCACACCACCTCTGGGGGTCTCGTCAGTACTCCCAGGTCTCGTGCTGCAAGGGCTCTCGATTCAGCTCTTCCCGGTAGTGCTTCCATTGGGGTAGAAGTCGGTCCATGTGAGCACGGAACCTGTCTGTATGGTTCCGTTCGAGCAGGTGTATGAGCTCGTGCACGATGATGTACTCAAGGCAGTGGGGAGACTTCTTCGCCAGCTCAGGATTCAACCAGATCCGGCCAGCTTGAGGGTTGCACGAACCCCACTTCGTCTTCATCTGCTTGATGCCCCATTCAGCAGCTGTCACTCCGATGACCTGCTCCCAAGTGGAGATGAGAGGGGTAGCCGCCTGCCGGAGTTGCTGGCGATACCACTCAGTTAGCGCTCGGCCTCGTTGGGCTGTGTTGCTCCCTGTCCGGACGAACAGATCCAGCATGGTCTTGTTGCGGACTCGCACCTGGGGAGGAGCATCGTGATAGACCACATGCAGCAGATATCGCCGCCCCTGGAAGTAATGGCTCTCTCTGGAGACATACTGGCGGGGAGATTGCCGCTCCTGATTCCTGAACTGCCCGCCTTGCCGCTTGATCCACCCCAGTTTCGAGATCACGGCCAGCCGGACAGCTTCATCGTTCACCAGTAGAGGCACGGCAACCCGCACTCGCCCTGTCGGAGGGTAGACTGCCAGGTGCAGGTTCTTGATATCCTTGCGGACGACGTCGACCACCAGGCCCTGCACAGTGATCTGGTGCATGTCAGTATTCCGCCTGATGCCAGACAAGATCGAAGATTCGATGCACGTGCTCCTCGTCTGCGATGTGCCTGCGGATGACGTTGCGGACCTCCCTCTCCTTGAAGGTGTTGCCTCGCCAATCATCCTTCTTGGTCTGCCGGATCTCTTCGTCCAAGACCACGGCAAGGTGCTCATCGCTGCCGAGGTTATCGTAGAGGGCCCGTTTGGCCCTGGTATCGAGAGACCGTGGATACGAGGCGGGATGGTGGAGTTGCTTCGCCACGTCCACCAGCTGGGCGAGATACTGAGCATACTCAACGGCCTGACGCCTTCGCTCTAGGATTAGTGCTTCGAGCAAGGCAGACATCTTGTCGTAGTACTTAGGGTTGACGGGGTGCTCATCGATGATGACCTTACGGAGGTTGCTCTCGATGGTCTCGGCTGTGGCCTCTGGGCTGGAGGCAATCCCTGACGGAAGCTCGTCAACGGCATCAACGCCTCGCTCCACCAGCAGCTGGACCAGACTCATATCATCAAAGGCCGATATCTTCTCGCTGCCCTCGGCCCGGACGTACATGTCAATCATCTGACGCATGGCCGGCTCGAATACTTTCAGGTCAATGTAGTCCCCGCTGGCCATCCTGACTTCCGTGCGGGCCTTCTCGAAGTGGTCCACTTCTTGATGTAGCTGCTCGATCTGGGCTGGACTGTACCCAGCTTCCGGGAGTTCATTGGCAAGATCGGCAAAGGCTCGTATCAGGGCGGCCGTGAGCTTGTAGAACTCCACCCGCTTGCGTTCCTTCTCAAGCAGCAGGTCGGCATCGGTTGCGTCCTGGGGACAGAAGTAGCGCAGATAGGCTGCGGTATCCTTGGGGCTGTCAACCGGCTCACAGATCGCACGGACGCTTTCGAGAGCATCATCGAGCCGCTCCCTGGCACCCTCCAACCGGTCACTCAGCAGGCCTGCGACATCCTCCTTGTCATAGCCGTCCAACACCTCTGAGGTGTAGTCGTGGAACGACTTCTCCAGGCACTTGAAGAGATCTTTGTAGTCAATGATGTAGCCGTATTCCTTGTCATCACCATCCAAACGGTTGACACGGCAGATCGCCTGGAAGAGTCCATGATCCCGCATCTGCTTGTCGATGTAGAGATAGGTAGCGGAAGGAGCATCGAATCCGGTCAGCAGCATATCCACCACGACGAGCAGCTTGATCTGCCCCGGTTCTTTGACGAACTTCCGCTTGACGTCTTCCTCGAACTCCTCACTTCGGGTCACTGCCTTGGAGGGGTCCTGCTTGAACCAGTTGGCCAGCATCTGCTGGTAGATGGCGTACTGCTGTAACTGCTCCGTGGCTCCTTCGCCAGTCTCCTCTCCCTTGATGGAAGCTGGTGTCGGCCTATACGAAGTGATGATGGCACACTTGTCAAACCCCTGGGAAAGGAAGAGCTCGTAGAACTTGCAGGCTTCATAGATGCTGCCTGCGACCAGCAGAGCATTTCCGTGGTCAGTCATCAGCCGCTGCTTGGTAGCCATGTCAAGCGTGATATCGTCCACAATCTGCTGCAAGCGAGAGCGGGAACTCAGCACCTTCTGCATGGTGCCCCACTTCTGCTTGAGTTGGGCGAGGGCAACGTCATTCAGCCCCTTGGTCTTGGCGGCAAACCACCGGTCGATGCTCTCTTGAGAGGTGATGGTCTGGCCAATGTCACGGGCTTCGTATCGTAAGTCCAAGATCACCCCGTCTGCCACCGCTTCGGGGAACTTGTAGGTGTGAATGTAGGGGCCGAAGACTTCAATGCTCCGTTTCTTATCGACTGTCAACAGAGGGGTGCCGGTGAACCCAATGAACATAGCATCGGGCAGGACCTCCTTCATGGCGTCATGGAGGGTGCCGGATTGGGTGCGATGGCACTCGTCCACGAAGACATAGAGGTCGCCCTTCGCCCTGAAACCAGGGGGAAGCGAACGTTTCACCTCCGTGACGTAGCTGTCAACATCGCCTTCCTCTTCGCCTGGGAACTTGTGGATCAGAGAGCAGATGAGCCAGCGTTCGGACCCGTTCAAGGTTGTGATCAGGTCCTGCCCACTGGTGGTTCGGTAGATCTGCTCCCCGATGTCCTTGAACTTCGTCTCGATCTGCCCGTCCAACTCAGTCCGGTCAGTGATGATCAGCACACGGGCATCGGTGACGTTCTCCCGGATCCACTTCGCAAGCCACACCATGATGAGGCTCTTGCCGCTGCCCTGAGTGTGCCAGATGATGCCGCCCTCACGATGTCTGACATGGTCCTGGGCAGCCTTCATGGCGAAGTACTGACTGTGCCGACAGACCTTCTTGACGCCAGCATCGAACACGATGAAGTCGTGGAGCAGCTCAAGAAAGCGTTGCTTCTCGCACAACTGGGAGAGAGGCCGGTCTAGCGGGCCTTCAGTCGGGCCGTCTTCTTTCCAGGTGAGGTAGTACTTCTCCGGTGTCTCGATAGTGCCGTAGCGGAGTCCTTCGGTGTCATTGCCGGCCATCACCAGTTGCATGGTGGCGAAGAAGGGCTGGATGAACATGGGCTTCTGGCTGTCCAGGTTCTGCCGGATGCCCTCTGCCACGGAGACGATGGATCGCTTGAGCTCCAGCACGCCCAGAGCGAGGCCATTCACGTACAACACAAGGTCGGGACGCTTGTCGTTCTGTCCCCTGACCGTTACCTCTTCCGCAATGGCGAAGTGGTTCTTGTCTGGATGCTCCCAGTCGATCAGCCAGACCCTCTGGTGCTGCTCCCCAACGTCGGGCTGCACTGACACGCCGTAACGTAGGAGGCCGTAGACTGCCCTGTTGATGTCATAGAGACTCTTGGTCTGGTCCTTTGCAGTCCGGGTGAGCTCATAGATCGCCTTGTCAGTGATCGTCTTGTCGTACCCCTGTTGCTGGAGGAAGGCTCGCAGCGGATCCTCTTCGATGTTGGCGTTCTCCTCCCGATCACGCCAGTCACCGAGATAGGTGTAGCCAAGCGTGTCCCGGAAGAGCCTGATGATGCGGGCCTGTGTTGCCCACTCTTGCTGCCCAACTTTGCTCATGCTGAAGTCCCCCTTGGCAGCCGAGTGCGACCGGTGAGCAGTTGCTGCATCATGCCGTGCTTGATGGCCCTGATCTTCTCTAGTTGCCGCTCCAGTGCCCCGATCTCGGCATCTACATCGGAGAGAACGGTGGCAATGGCTTGTTGCTCCTCGATGTCCGGCATCGGAATGGCTGTGGAGCGGACTATCTGGAGGTTGAGGGCACCTCTCCCGCTGGCTCCTGTAGACATGCCACGCAATTCCCGGTAGCGGCTATCAAGGTTGTAGTACACGTATTCGGGGACGAACGTGTCATTTGGCAGCACAGCTGCAATCGACTGGTTTGTGCACAACTCAACAAGGTTGATGGCGACTGTGCCACGGGTTCTCCCTTGACCGGCTAGGCCAATCAGGACGCATTTTGCAGGAAGAAGGCGTGTGCTCGAATTGAGCAGACCCTGTTCGGTAATGCGACCTACTACCTCACGCACCGTCTTGAGGTGTAGTTCGCCGGAGTTCATCCAGCTGATGTGTCCGCCCCAGTAGGCCCCATTCGATGTGCTGGGGGTGCCGCCGGTCAGGCTGTCGGCGAAATCAGCAATACGCTTGACCGCCCACTCCCCTGCAAACCCTGGCAGACGGGTCTTGCCGGTAAGGAGTTGCTGCATGGCAGCTTGCTTGATGGCTTGCTTCTTCGCAATGAGCTTGTCCAGCGCAGTAACCAGGGAGTCTGCGTGGGAGAGGGTGGAGGCGATGGCTTGTTGCTCGGCAAGAGAAGGGTCGGGAAGCTTGTATCTTGAGGCCTGCGGAGCTGTCAGCTGTGGGACGCCTGTGCTTTCGACGGCAAAGGTGAGACGGCTGTTGATGAACTCCACGAAGAAACGTCCATCCATCGCTTGCTTCGGCCTAAGAACCAATACTCTGCCGATAGCGGTGTATTGGTGACTGCGGTAGCTCGCAACACCGAGAGTTCCCCTCGCTGTCACGGTTATCGAACCAGCGGGGTGGACCCCGTAAGAGCAATATCCGTGTAGACCACGATCTGCAATTGTGTTTGAGTAGATAGGATAGGGGTGCCTCTCATCACGTAGGGATTGCGAGCGTCGGCTGTCGTAGTCGCCTCCTGCGGTCACACTGAACAGGTCAGAGACTGTCTTCACATCCCAGTCTTCCGGAATCACCCCCACCTCGGTCCGCTTGTATCCCTCTGGCACAGTAACAGGATCGGTGCCAGTGAGCTCTGCATCGGGTGATCTACCTCGGCTGCTCATTGCCACACCAGACCCATCTGTTTGAGGTGCCCCTCGACCTTGGTACTCAGGCCAGCAACCTCCCGTTCCAGCTCAGGCAGAGGAGTGCCGTAGCGTTCCGCCAGTTCCCTGATCCGACTGGCGAGCCGCTGCGTAACCCTCTGGACTTCCCCCTCAATGGCTGCATGGATCGAGGTAAGCCACTTGTCCTCGACAACGAGAGCCCTGATCTCAGTGTCGCTCAAGATGGGGTACTTCGCCAGCACCGCCAGGGCCAGCTCCTCCTGAGCCTCCTTCACCGCCTCCCCCGCCACGGACTCGGCCACAAGCAGTTCCAGGCAACGGGAAAGCACTGCCTGCTCCTCTTCGCTATCGGGTTCGTTCTTGATAGCCGTCAAACGAGGCTTGACAGCCGTCCGAATGACCTTCCCCTTATCGTTGGCGACCTCTTCGAGCGATCCTTCGTCACCAGTATGCTCGTCAACGAACTCGTCCAACTCCGAAGCGGCTGCCTCCTGCTTCGCCTGTAGAGCCTCCAGAGCGGCCTGCTCCTTTGAGAAGTAGCGATTGATGATGAGGCCAGGAGGGATGAGGTCCATCTTGTACTTCCTTCGCTTGATGACCAGATCGGCCGTTTCCTTGCTCCCGCCACCTTCCTGAGCAAGTGCAAGTGGCTGAGCGGCCGCTTTCCATCCCTCCGCTACGATGAGGTAGAGGTCGTCCTGCATCACTTCGTCCCAGTAGTCCATCAACTGCTGGTAGAGATCGTAACGGTCAAGCAGCGGCAGATCAGAGAAGCGTTGGAGCAGGTCTTCAGAGAGCGTGGAGATGATGTCCTTCGGCTTGGACTCTTGCTGCAGGCTCCGCAACAGGGGGGTATGAGTCTGCTGCCACTCAGCGGAAACAGCACCTACACTGGCGAGGTAGGCCCCAAACTCAGGATGGGAGAGGATGGTGCTTCTGACCTGCCCACTTTCTACCTTGGCCGTACTGTAGCCCGGACGGTTGCCTGACTGGAAGAGCTCCTGCCGCAGAGAGGGGCACACGTCCCAGTAGGCGGACAGGCTATCGAGATCCTGGTTGGGGATGCCACCTCGCAGATGAGCCTCCAGATCGTGCGTATCCTCTGGCTCACTGGAATCAATGTAGCGGGGGAGGTTGAGGTTGTAGTCATTCGCAGGATCTGCGATCTCGGCAGTCGGCACTAGGCGGGAGTACTTGGGCACTTCGAGCTGCTTGTTGAAGACGTCGACAATCCTGTGGATGTCCTGGGCCCGCAGCCGGTTCTTGTTCCCGTCCTTTCTGAACCCCTTGCTGGCGTCGATCATGAAGATGCCAGTGCGAGCGTGGGCGTTCTCCTTGTCGAGCACGATGATGCACGCTGGGATGCCGGTGCCGTAGAAGAGATTGGCTGGCAAGCCGATGATGCCCTTGATGTAGCCCTTGCGGATGATGTTCTTACGAATCTCGCCTTCGGCATTGCCCCGGAAGAGCACACCGTGAGGGAGAATGATGGCACCCTTGCCAGTACTCTTGAGGGAGGCAAGGAGGTGCAGGAGAAAGGCATAGTCCCCGTTCCTGGCAGGGGGGATGCCAAGGGCGAAGCGGTGGTGTTCGTCATCGGTCAGCTGCACCCCACTCCGCCAAGCTTTGTAGGAGAAGGGCGGATTGGCGACAGCGAAGTCGAAGGTCTTCAGGCCTCCTGTGGGGTCCTTGAAGAATGGATTGGAGAGAGTGCTGCTGCCACCAGGGGCTATCTCGGCCGTGGGATTGTCATGCAAGATCATGTTCATACGGGCCAAGGCTGTCGTGGCAACATCCATTTCCTGGCCGTAGATGGAAACGCCCTGAGGAGCTTCATCGGCCGCCTTGAGCAACAGGGAACCTGATCCACAGGTAGGGTCATAGATGGTCTGGCTCTGACGTCTGGCCTTACTACTGCCGATGACCTTCGCTATGATGCGAGAGACCTCGGCTGGGGTGTAGAACTGCCCCTTGCTTTTTCCCGACTCGGTGGCGAAGTGACGCATGAGGTACTCGTAGGCGTCGCCCAGAAGGTCATCCCCTTCGGCTCGATTCCTGGAGAAGTCGAGGTTCGGGTTCTGGAAGATTCCGATCAGGTTAGAGAGACGGTCCTGCATCTCCTTGCCCTGGCCGAGTTTGCCAGCGTCATCGAAGTCGGCAATGGTTATCACACCGTTTAGATCATTGGCATTAGCCAGTCTACCGATCAGCTTGTTGATCTCTTCACCGATGTTGGCCTTGCCTTTGAGAGTGACCATGTAGTCAAAGCTGGCATCATCGGGGACTTCGATTAGGGCGTTGGGCTGTCCGGCGTAACGGTCGGAAACGTACTTCACGAAGAGCAGGACCAGGACGTAGTCCTTGTACTGGGAGGCGTCCATGCCACCTCGCAACTCGTCACAGCTCTTCCATAGGGAGCTATAGAGGTCGCTCTTCCTGACTGGCATAGAAACGGCCCTCCGGCGAAGCCCCTCTCGCTGCCCAGGAGGGCAGGTGGCTTCCCCTCTAGCCTGCATGATTCGAGGGCTGGGTGGAATGTCCTTCGGAGCCCAGGCGGAAATGGCGGGCACTCCGGCTGACGTGCCCGGTTCGTTGTTTGGCACGAAATTGTACGCCATTGCTATGGACGAGCGGGTGTGATCTCGGGGTACAGTAGAGTGGGAGTTTAGGCTCCACTCTAGTTTTGAAAGGAGGTGCCTGGTGAATTGACGATAGAGATAACGTTGCTGCCTAGGGTCGTGATCGTGCTTGCGATTCTGGGCGCTCTCGCAAGGTTCTGGTTGGGTCAGTAGGCCCGCAGAGCTCAAGACAACGTAGTACCATCCACAAGGGGGTGGACACTGAGAAATGGCGAGTGTGAAAGAGGACAGGCGCCCCTCATCGCCTGTCCTCGGTTGTCTGTGGGCTGCTGGTTAGGCTGCGTCTTTCAGGCTTCTGATCGCCCTGGAGGCGTCTGATCTGGTGTGCAGGGAAGCCATGAGGTGGTCGATCTCCTCAGCGGTGAGGTTGCCTTTGGTGGCAAGGGTGAGGAGGTAGCCCAGTTGCTTGTCAGTTGGTGGCAAGTCGCCGTTGTGCCGTTCCTCCAACGATCCTGAGGGGGCAGGTGCCGAAGGTTCGTTGCAGGTCTGGGTCGCCTTCGCTTCGGCGGATGCCGATGGGAGAGGGGCAATCTCAGGAGCCCACGGCTGGGCCACCTCAAGCTCCGAGTAGCAGTCACCAAGGTTCAGGAGGTCGAGCACACAGCGGTCGATTGCTCTCCTGGCAGCCAGCAGAATGGGATACCTGGTGGCCGCTGTCTGGGATTGGATGTTCGTAGCATCTGCCTCCCCAGTGGCGAAGGCTCTTCGTCCTTCTGAGTTACTGCCGACGGCGATGAACGCTGACTTCATGCCATTGGAAGCAGCAGGACTGACAATCAGCCGCAAGTCCTCCATCTCGATGTTGGTCTCCAGGGCGAGGCGCTGAATGGCGGAGTGCCTGATGACTGGCTCGCTCACGCCCTTTGCCTTCATCACTTCCCAGGGCTCGACTGGGTACTGGCAATCGTTCGTCTTCACCACGATCTTGTGAGACATGATCTCTTCCTTTCCTAGTAAGTGAATTGGAGAAGGAGCCGGCTCGAACTGACACCGGCTCCCTCGGGTTGACGGGCGAAGCCTGATACGGTTAGGCAGCCGCCTTGAGTTGGTTGATGAACTCGGAGGCTGCCCAGCGGGTGGTAGCTGCCTGCAGCATGGCCTTCATCTCGTCTTTGGGCATACCGGAGCGAAGGGCAAGCTGCCGCAGGTAGTTCAGCTGCTTGTCAGTGGGAGGGAGATTGGCGTTGCCGTTGTAGCGACCGGTGCCGTTGGAGGGCTCTGCATCCTGGTTGGGCAGCTCCCCCTCAGCCTCCCAAGGGTCCTTGGCTCTGGATTCCTCCTGCTTGGCGGCAGGAGCGCTTGCGGTGTTGCTATTGGCCTCCGAGAACTCCACATCGCTGTAGAGGTCGAACAGCCCCAGCAGGTCCAGCACCAGGCGGTCCACTGCCCGTTTGAAGGCCATGATGGTGGGGTAGCGGGCGGCAACAGTGTTGGGAGTAAGGTTGCTGGGGTCAGCTTCACCCACAGCAAAGGACCTGCGACCATCGGCATTCACTCCGGAGGCGAGGAAGGCGATCCTGCTGCCATTGCCGTTGATGGGCATGACGATGGGCTCGACCTTCTCGATGGAGATGCCGGCTTTGAGCATGAGCCTGCGGACACCATCATGGGTGATGATGTCCTTGTCCACTCCTGGCTTCTGCCAGAGGTCGGACTGAGGGATGGTGTACGACTCGCCGTTGATCTTCACAACGTGCTTGCTCATCTTTCTACCTTTCCTTTAGTTGCTTTTGGCCACAAGGAAAGGGAGCCAACCGCATTGGGCTGACTCCCTTCGATGATGACCGGTGTAGCCGGATATCGCTCCGGCTAGGGCGTGTTACGCAACTGGTGCGGCGTTCACGTCATCGGCGCTAACTCATGGCATCACCTCCTTGTGAGTTTTCGTGGGCTGGATCGGCAACGGTAGCGCCCAGGATGTAGTCAGCCGCCTTCTGTGCTGCCGCTGCTGCCTGGATGAGGAGCTTGCGGTCCTGCGACAGGCGGCTGTACCAGTTGGAGATGTAGGAGGCGCTGGTGTGCGGATTCCGGGCCAAAGTAACCACCGATTCCGATTGAAAGTGCGCGCGGATTCCGATTCAAAGTGCGCGCGGATTCCGGTCCAGTCCGATCACCGGATGGGGTGAGGCGAGACGCGGGATAATCG
>Ga0315277_10010718_pt1 | contig 11587 bp, 17 predicted proteins | sample YL17G05_15_MG_FD_203695 | JGI IMG/M metagenome (GOLD analysis project Ga0315277, IMG submission 203695) | Sediment microbial communities from Yellowstone Lake, YNP, Wyoming, USA - YL17G05_15 | ecosystem: Environmental > Aquatic > Freshwater > Lake > Sediment | place: USA: Wyoming | collected...
AGCCGCCGACGCCGCTCCCAAAATGAGAAGTCGATGAAAAGTCGATGAGAAGTCGATGTGGCCCGACACGGGCCATCCCGCAGAAGGAGCCCGACATGGGCCGAACCCCCAAGCGATCCAGCCAGCGTGCCGGACACCGCACCAAGGCTGAGCAACCGGATACGGTGAACGTCCGTGGCCGGGTGTCAAGTCCGGCAGCCGACAGTTCCTGGCACCCGCGTGCCCGGAAGTGGTACATGAGCCTGCGACGCTCGGGCCAATCTCGCTACTTCGAGCCCTCGGACTGGCAGTACGCCCAGGTGCTCGCCCACATGCTCTCGGTCCAACTCGGCTCGCCCCGCCCGTCCGCCCAGATGATGAAGGCCCTGTTCGCGGCGATGGAGGCCCTCGGGTCGACCGAGTCATCGAGGCGCCGGATGCAGATCGAGGTTGAGCGGGACACCGGGACCGATCTCAGCGATGAGGTCCGGGCCGCCGAGGTCGCGGTCCTCGCGCAGTACCGATGACCGAGGCGGTGCTGATCGCGCCGCCTGACTGGCCGGTGTGGCCCAAGCGGACGATATTCCCGGACGTCGAGGTCTGGTGCGTCAGGAATCTTCAGCAGCCAGACGGCCCCGAGGCTGGTAAGCCGTGGCGGTTCACGGAGCAGCAGCGCACGCTCCTCGCCTACTGGTTCTCCTTCGACGAAGCCCGTCGGTGGGTCTACCGGCGCGGCACGGTCAGGATGGCGAAGGGTTGGGGGAAGGACCCCCTAGCCGCTGTCCTGTCGGCCGTCGAACTTTGCGGCCCCTGCCGGGTGAGGGAAGACGGGCGGGGTACGGAGCACTCGGCACCATGGGTCCAGATCGCCGCCGTGTCACGGGAGCAGACGCGGACGACCATGCGGATCTTCCCGACCTTGTTCTCCCCACAGGCAATCGGCAGCTACACCCTAGAGATCAACAAGGAGATCATCTACGCGCGTGGCGGTCGCGGGGTCATCGAGGCCGTCACCTCCTCGCCGCTGGCACTCGAGGGCGGCCGAGCGACGCTGACGATCCGGAACGAGATTCAGAACTGGCAGTCGTCGAACAGCGGCCTTGAGATGGCCGAGGTGATAGACGGCAACCTGGCGAAGAGCCGTGACGGCGCCGCTCGAGCTCTGTCGCTCTGCAACGCGCATGTTCCCGGTGAGGATTCCGTCGGCGAGCGAGAGTGGGACGTCTGGCAGGCTGTAACCGCTGGCCGTACCCGCCTCCGAGACGTGCTCTACGTCGCTGTTGAGGCCCCGCCGGATACGCAACTCGCCGATGAGGCATCGCTGAAGGCAGGTCTCACGGCGGCCAGGGGCGACGCGACTTGGCTGGATGTGGATCGCCTGGCCGCTGAGGTCTGGGACCCCCGGACCGAGCCGAGCGTCGCCCGCCGCAAGTACCTGAACCAAGTCGTCGCAGCCGAAGATGCATGGATCGCACCGCACGAATGGAACGCCAGGAAGATCACGGCGGCGCTCGAGGACAAGGACGCGGTCACTCTCGGGTTCGACGGTTCCAAGACGGATGACCACACGGCGCTCGTTGCGACGCGGATCTCAGACGGTTGCACCTTCACGCTGGGCGTCTGGGACCCGGAGCGGTACGGCGGGGAAGTGCCGCGGGATGAGGTCGATGGTGCCGTAGCGAAGGCATTCGAGAACTACGACGTGGTCGGCTTCTACTCGGACCTCCACCCGTGGGAGTCCTACGTCGACCGGTGGCGGGACGAGTTCGGTGCCGACCTCTGCGTGAAGGCAAGTGACCACCATCCGATCGCCTGGGATATGAGGGGACGAGGCCAGCAGTTCACGCGGGCGGCCGAGCGATTCCACGACGCGATCCTGGAGGGGCGTATCTCGCACGACGGCAATCCGGCGCTCGCCGAGCACGTCTACAACGCTAGGCGGCGGCCGAACCGCTGGGGCGTGAGCTTCGGGAAAGAGACGCGGGAATCGGCTCGCAAGGTCGACGCGCTCGCGGCGGCGGTGCTCTCGCGGCTCTCGTACTGGGACTATCAGGCGCTTCCGGCGTCCAAGCAGCGGCGGAAGAAGGGACAGGGGGCGGCGTTCTGGTGAAACTCTCGACCGAAGAGGATGTCAAAGCGCGGGCCCAAACACTCCTGTCGACGCGCGCCGTCGACATGGTCCGCCTCGAGCGCATCCGGATGTATCTCACGGACCCGGACCCCTCTATGGCGAGACGCACCAGCGCATGGAACAGGATCGGTCCGCTCCGCTGGTTGCCGAAGGCCACGCCGCCAGAGGTGCGGCGCCTTGCCGAGATCGCCCGCGTCAACCTCATGAAGTTCGTCGTGAACGCGGTCGTGCAGGACATGTATATCGACGGGTTCCGGGTGCCGCTCAGTGGTGACGACGAGCCGACTTGGGAGATATGGCAGCGCAACCGGATGGATGCACGACAGATCGGCACCCATCGCTCGGCGCTCTGCTACGGGACGACGTATGTGACCGTGCTCCCCGGCGACCCGGTACCGGTCATCCGCGGCGCGTCGCCGCGCCGGATGACGACCCTTTATGCGGACGCCGACGACGACTGGCCGGCACTCGCGCTCGAGCGCCGGGGCATCACGGCCGATGCCAGGAAGCGCCGGGTCTACCGGCTCATGGACGACGAGAACGTCTGGTGGCTCGAGGCCAACGACACGCTCGCCAACGATGTCACGGTCGACTCTTCCGAGGAGCACGGCGTCGGTCACGTTCCCGTCGTGCGCTTCCGCAACACGCTGGACGACGACGGCGGCGATGTGGAGGGAGAGGTCGAGCCGCTGATCCCGCTCCAGGACCAGATCAACATCACTACATTCGGCCTGCTCGTCGCCCAGCACTACGGTGCCTTCCGCCAGCGGTACATCCTCGGGTGGCTGGCCGATTCCGAGCAGCAGGCACTCGAGGCGAGCGCACGCAAGCTCTGGACGTTCGAGGACCCCGAGACGAAGGTGGGTGAGTTCGGGCAGACGGACCTGAAGGGCTACCTGGACTCGCGGGAGGCCACCCTTCGGCACCTCGCGACGATCTCTCAGACCCCGGCGCACGAGATGATCGGCGCGCTCATCAATCTCTCGGCCGAGGCGCTCGCGGCGGCGGATGCCTCGCACCGGCGGAAAGTGTCGGAGCGTCAAGTCGTGATGGGGGAGGCGTGGGAGCAGGTATTGGAGCTCGCCGGCAAGCTCAACGGCACGCCGACGGACCCGGCGGCCTACGTCCGCTGGCGCGACACCGAATCGCGGTCTCTGTCTCAGGTCGCCGACGCGCTCGGCAAGCTGACCACGATGCTCGGTGTGCCGCCCAAGGAGCTATGGGAGCGCATCCCCAATGTCTCTCAGCAGGAAGTCGAGCGGTGGAGGGCGGCCGCAGCCGAGGGTGATGCGTTTGCGCAACTCGCTACCGCGCTGAACCGCCAGGCTGGCCCGCCGGAGGCACCCCCAACCCCAGCAGGGCAGTAACGTGCCGGAGGCGGCAACCCTCACGCAGCAGCACAAGCAGATGCAGAAGGCACTCGCCGCGCGCACTACGCGGGACATGCTCGCGGTCTGGCCGCTGTGGGACCCGAACGATCGGGCATCGTGGGAGCGGTTCAGCCTGGCCGCCACGGCTGTCATCCGCGAGCGTGCACGTCAGTCGGCAGGCTTGGCGGCGGGCTACTACAAGCGCCTTCGTACATCGGAGATCGGCCCCGCTCCGGCCCCGGATGTAGTGATCGCGGACCCGCCGGCATATGACCAGGTCGGTACTTCCCTAATCGCTACCGGCTTGGTTGGCACGATCCGTGCGCTGAGCGTTGGGTTTCCTGTCCAGGCCGCGCTGCGGACCGGGTTTGTCCGCGTTTCGCGCGCCGCCGAGCGTCATGTCCTGAATGCTGGTCGCACGACGCTTGTGCAGACGTCGCTAGCGGACGATGCTGCCGCTGGCTGGGCGCGCGTTACCGAGGGCACCTGCGGCTTCTGTAGCGAGCTGGCGGCCGAGGGCACGTTCACCAAGGAGTCCGACTTCGCGGCGCACGACGGTTGTCAGTGCAGCGCCGAGCCGCAGTTCGTGACCACCCAAGCGAATACTACCCCGACGTCCTGGTACAAGGCGCTGACGGAGGATGAGTTCAAGGCGGGCGAATTCTACAAGGGCACCGGGTACAAGTCGATGAACCCCGCACTTCGCGGACAGGCAGAGATGTCCGCGCTCATGGAACGGCGGGTGAGCTTGCTCGACTCGGCACTCGAGAAGGGCGCGCTGGGCCGAGATCAGACTCTCTACCGCATGGCACCCGAGAGTGTGTTCGGCGATCTCCAGGTAGGGTCGGAGTTCATGGATCAGGGGTTCATTTCAACCTCACTGAAGAAACAGTTTGCCGGGGACTACCGCCACAACAAGCTCGTGCAGATATTCGAGATTAGGGCCAAAGCCGGGCAGACCGGCGGGTATGCCGACCAACTATGGCGGACCGGTAAGGCGCACGAGTTCCTGAACCCGAACCTAACAGAGAACGAGTTCATTCTGCCGCGCGGGACCAAGTTCCGCGTTACCCGTATCTGGACAGGGAGCGACGGGCTCCGGCACGTTGCGGTAGAGGTGGTGAGGTAATGGCCGCGGACGACAGCACCAAGGTTGCCGACGATCCAGAGCGGTTCTTGTGGGCAGACGGCGACATCGTGATTACCAAGCCAAAGGGGAAGGCTCAGGCGGAGGACAAAGCCGCTGAGGCGGAAGGAGGGAGGTGAGGACCTATTCCTGCGATCGCGATTCACCACACGCCGACGACCGATCGCCCATGGGACGGCCCGGCGGCGGTCGCGGCAGCTCCGAATGAGGCCGCCGTCCTGCGGTACATGGCGGGCTGGCGGGACTCCGAGGGCGACCCCGACGTGAAGGCCACCTACAAGATGTGGCACCACGGGCCGACCGCAAGCGCCCCGGCCAACCTTGGTGCGTGCCGAGCCGTCCTGGCGGTGCTCGGCGGCGCGCGCGGCGGGACCAACATTCCCACCGGCGATTACGACGGCGTGGCCGCACACGTACGCGCCCACATGGAGGATGCGGCCGAGTAAACCGATCCCGACACGGGAAGGAGAAGGAGATGCCCGACAAGGACATCGAGAAGGACCCGCCGGCTGATGTTGGCAAAGAAGACCCGCCCGACACCGATAGGGAGCCGGACTGGAAGGCTGAAGTGGAGAAGTGGAAGAGCCTGAGTCGCAAGCATGAGGGCCAGGCGAAGGCCAACGCGGACGCCGCACGTCGGCTGAAGGAAGCCGAGGACGCGGAGAAGTCCGCCGTGGACAAGGCATCGGAGCGCGCGGCCGAGGCGGAAAAGAAAGCCGCTGAGGCAGAGTCCAAGGCGCTCCGCTATGAGGTAGCAGCGGCCAAGGGCATCCCGGCCAAGCTGATGCGGTTCCTCCCGACCGGCACACAGGAGGAACTCGAGGCGGCCGCCGACGAACTGCTCGAGGCCATCAAGCCCGCCGACACGGCGGGAGACAAGGGAAAGCCGAAGGAGAAGCTGCGCTCGGGCGCATCGTCCGCGCAGGAGCAGGTTCCCGGCAGGGAAGAGTTGCTCAAGCTGATCCCACGGCAATAGAGGGTCGTGCCGGTTCGGCGCGACCCCACGACTAGGAAGAGGTGAAACATGGCAGAAGCAGAGGGCTTTGAAGCGATCAAGCCAGAAGTCGTCGTGGATGTTGCGCTGGGCCTGCTCCAGCGGGAATCCGTACTCGCGTCGCTCGTGTGGAGGGACGCGGTCGGTGACTTCCGCGGGGCCAAGGACGACACGATCTCGATCCGCCTGCCCGCCTACGTGGTGGCCAACAAGCGGGCGCTCCGCAGCGCAGATGCGCGTGTGCGCACCAAGCTGTTCGAGCGCAAGGTCGATGTCACCCTGACGGACGACCTCCAGGTCGACATCCCGATCACGGACGAGGAAGCGACGCTCGACATCCGGGTCTTCACGCGCGACGTGATGGCTCCGGGTCTCGCCGCCATCGTGCGGGGCTACGAGGACGAGGTCGCGACGCTGATGAGCGGCGCGAGCTACGAGAACGAAGTCGAGATCGACACGAGCGACGAGCAGGGTGGGTACAACGCCCTGGTCGATGCCCGCAAGTGTCTCAACGACGCGAACGTGCCTCTGGCCGACCGGGCGCTGGTGGTCGGCTCCTCGATCGAGGCCGCGATCCTCAAGTCCCCGCAGCTCGCGAGGTTCGACGGATCGGGCTCGGACACCGCGCTCCGCGAGGCGCAGATCGGACGGATCGCGGGCTTCACGGTGCTCGTGTCCAACGCGATCCCGCCGGACGAGGGCTATGCGTTCCACCGGAGCGCCTACGTGCTCAGCACGCGGGCTCCGTTCGTGCCGCAGGGTGCGGCATGGGGCGCGTCCCTCAACGAGGGCGGGTACGCGATCAGGGCCGTTCAGCACCTGGAGACCTCGACCGACCTGGTCGACCTCCTCGCGCTGGACGCGTGGGTCGGCACCAACGTCGTGACCGATGTTGGTGCGATCGATCCCGAGACGGGCAAGTTCACGCCGGCCGTGGACCCCGAGGAATCGGGTGCCGCGAGCCTGTTCGTGCGTGCCGTCAAGGTCACGCTCGGGTCGTAAGCGATGGAGCAGATCCAAGGGGCGGGGAGTTGCCCCGCCCCTTGGGACCCGTATCAGGAACGCTACCTCGCCCATCAGGCGCGGAAGCGCAAGGTGCTGGTCGAGATCATGCGGGAGCGCCACTCGTCCCGCATGTTCGCCGACGAACCTCCGGCCGCCGAGGTGATCGAAGGCGTCCTCGAAACGGCGTCGATGTGCCCGTCGTCATGCGACCGGCGGGCTGTGACCGTTCACCTGGTCACCGATCGGGATGACCTAGCACTGTTGGGCGGGCTACTTGTCGGCGGCGTCGGGTGGATTCACCGGGCACCCGTGGTGGGGCTGCTGTTCGCCGACCCGCTCGCGTACAAGGCCATCGATGAGCAGCGATTCATGCCGTACCTGGACGCGGGGGTAATCGTGCAACAGCTCTATCTCGCCGCGACCGCAGCGGGACTCGCGTGCTGCTACGTGAACCCGAACATCCGGCCGATGAACCGCGAGCACTTCGCACTGGTTTTCGGCAGGGGCATCTTCTGCGGGGCGTTCGCGATGGGGTACCCACAGTGAGCAGACTCGTGGCCGTCTTCGGCTGGAAGTTCGAGCCGGAATGGCTTATCCGGGACATGAAACGGAATCTTGCCCCGTGGGTAGACAGCTTCGCGGTCGTGGATTGCCGGTGGCGTCGTTCGGAACTATGGATCAACGAGGGGCATTACCGCCAACTCCAGCGCAAAGCCGCGAGGTGGAAGAGGGCCGATTGGGTCCTCGTGACGTCTCCGGATGAACGGTGGGAGGACGGCGCCGGCGAGATCATCCGGCCCCTCATCGACGGCAAGAAGGACAAGGTTGTTTACAAGTTCCACCTCCGCGAGATGTGGACCCCGACGGCGTACCGCGTCGACAAACTCTGGGGCCGGAAGCTCCGCGGTCGACTGTATCCATTCTTGCCGGAGCAGCGGATGTCGACCCGGCGTATCCAGTCGGGACCGACGCCGATCATCGACGGCTCGTACCAGGTACGGCTCCTGGACCTGAATATCTACCACCTGAAGATGATCGAGCCGGAGAACCGCGTGCTCCGCGCCGAAGTGTTCGAGGCGCTCGACCCCGACTACAAACACCAGACGCGCGACCCGGCGAAGCTGTCCTGGCGCCGCAGGCAGCTCGACCCCGAGGGTGTCCTGCTCCGGGAGGGATACCACTACCTCTACAACGAGGAGGGCATCGAACTCGAGGAGATACCGGAGGGCCACGGCTACAGCCCGCCGTACACCCGGCCGTATCGCTTCGAGGTTCCCCCCCGCCTCATGCCGAAGACGAAGTAGCCCGACATGGACGTCGTCTACGTCGTCGGACCGCAGAAGGAGAACGAGGAACTCCGCTACAGCCTCCGGTCGATCGCAGCGAACCTGCCGCACGGCCGGGTATGGATCGTCGGGTACAAGCCGGAGTGGGTCGCGAACGTCGAATACCTGCCGACCATCCAGAAGATGACGCGATGGCAGAACTCGACGGCGAACTTGTTGACGGCGTGCATCCACGATGAGATGCCCGAACGGTTCGTGTATTTCAACGACGATTTCTACGTCGCCCAGCCGATCCCGGCGGTGCCGACGTTGCATCGCGGGTACGTGGCCGACGTGATGCGCCACTACGCCTACACGTCGGGCCGGTACGTCGAGGGACTGAAGAAGACCGCCGTGCTCCTGAAGGAGCTCGGCTACCCGGACCCCCTCAGCTATGAGGTTCACGCGCCGATGGTCGTCGAGCGGAGGCCGATGCTGGACGTGCTGAGGCTCGCGGCCGATCGCGGTCGCGGCATCGTTGCGATCCATAAGCGGACGCTGTACGGCAACGTCTACCGGATCGGCGGCGAGCAGGTCGACGACGTCAAGGTGCTCGGCTACGGGCATAGCCCGCCGCCCGGCGCGTTCGTGTCGACCAGCGCAACATCGTTCGGCGGCAAGTGCGGGCGCTGGCTTCGCAAGCTGTTTCCGACACCGTGCCAGTACGAGAGGTGACCATGGCTATCTTCTATTCGAGCGCCGCCGCGGTACTGACACGGACCGGCATCGACCCGGCCGACCTGGGCCTCGGGACCGATGAGGAGCTTGCGGAGTTCCTAGAGGCCCTGCTCGCCGAGGTATCCGATCTCATCGACCGGTCGATGGGCCGTAGCTATCTCACCAGCACTATCCCGGCCGGCCTGGCGGGCATCGCGGCCGACATCGCCGCGTCGTCCGTCCGAGAGATGGTGGCGACGAGGCAGTCGCCGGTCGTGCGGATCGACGACTTCGCCGTGCGCACTATCTCGGCGCAGATGTTCTCCTCCGACATCACGAAACGGTTGGCGCTCTACGGAGCGGGTTCTCGTGCCGCGAGCCTAGACATCGCCACGACTGACCTTGAGGCGGCGGACTGGGACTGGTCGGAGTCCGAATGAGTCTTGCACAGCCGTCCATGCACCCGGTCGTCTGGTTCGAGGTCGACGACCGCGCGCTCGTCTGGCTGGGCCAGCAGACCACATCGGCGCTCGATCGGCTCATCGACGACATCGCCGAGGATCTGCGCCAGACCGCGGCTGAGGAGTCGGCGAGTCGGCATATCACTTGGACCGCCGAGCCCGGCCGCGTCGTCGCCGACCAGTGGTTCGCACACTTCCTGGCGCGCGGTACGGCCCCGCACGGCCCGGAAAGCGCTCGACGGCTGTTCTTTTCCATCGACGGGCAGATGGTATCGCCCGCGTTCGTCGCGGGGATACCAGCCGACCCGTTCCACGAGCGCGCGGCCGAGGCGGAGTCCTCACGCATAGACGACATCCTCAGGCGCGCTATCGGGGAGGTGACGTGATTGGCCGGTCTGGCAGAAGCGTTTGACGCGATCGTTGCAGCAATCGCCTCGGCTCTGGAGGACTGGGCCACTCAGGGGATGCCGCTATCCGACGTCAGGTCGGTCGTCCGTGGCGACAGGTCGCGGCCGATGCCGGCGCTACCCGCGATATGGGTCGTGCCGGAGGCGGCAACGCAGGAAGGCGGGACGTTCGGTGATCCCGAGACGTGGGTGATGCCGGTCACCCTCGCTGCGCTGGTGAAGTCGGACGACCCGGAGACCGGAGGGCGCGAGTGCGCGCGGCTTGCGGCAGATGCCCGCAAGGCCGTGCTTTCCGACCGCCGGCTCGGGCTGGAGTACGTCGTGGACACGGTGTCTACGACGTTCGATGGGGCGGCGCGCTCGTCCGAGCGCAACCGCAATCTGTTCTGGGCCGACGCGACGGTTCGCGTCAGGTTCGGTGTGGAGGAGGACTAGATGACAAGCAAGTTCGCAGGACGAGAACTCGTACTGTGGGTCGGCACCAGCGCCACTCCCGTGGCCCAGGTCACGAACGTCGACCCCGCGGGGTCTTCTCGTGACCTGATCGACGCCTCGGCGTACGGCGACGACTGGAAGGACTACATCGTCGGGCAGCAGGACGGGGATGAGCTCGCCCTCGAGGTCGCATACGACCCTAGCGATAACGAGCACATGACGCTCATCAGCACCTACGAGGGTGGCGAGTCGGAGGACTTCGGGCTGTCGCACACGGCCTCGGGCTTCGCCGTGACGTTCCCCGCGATCATCACCAAGCTCAGCCGGGGCGCATCGCGTGATGGCCTGCTCACGATGACGCTCTCGCTCAAGATCCTCAGTCCCGGCGTGCAGGATGAGTCCCTGTAGGCCGTAGTTCCCGACACGGGAAGGGGTAAGCCGACATGGCACTTTCACGCGAGGAGATCATCGCGGCGATCGGCGATAAGAAGCGTGAGGTTGAACGGATCGACGTCCCCGAATGGGGCGGCACCGTATGCATCCGGCGCCTATCCGTCGCCGACCTCAAGGCGACCGGATTCCTGGAAGGCATCAACGACTCGGGCGAAGTGCCCATCCGCGTCCTGCTGGCGTGCATCGCCGACGAGAACGGCGACGCACTGTTCACGATGGACGACGCCGACATTCTCGCGAATGCCGACTTCCAGACGGTCCTCACGGTGTTCACCGAAGCGGCCCGCGTCAACGGGCTATCGAGCAAGGAACTTGAGGAGGCGGTCGCGGCTTTCGCCGCAGCCCAGCGCGACGACAGCTCTACCGGCTAGCACTCGCGCTGGGCATCCCCGCCGCCGAGCTCGAGGAACGCATGAGCGCCCGCGAACTGATCGAGTGGGCGGCATTCGAGCGCGTCAACGGTCCGATCCTCGCCCATGACCGTATCGACGTGGCAGCGGCTCACATCTGTTCGGCGCTCGCGTCGGCGTTGCGCGCCCAATGGATCGAGCCGGACGCATTCATGCCGCGCTGGGACGACGACGTGCCGGAGCGTCCACGACAGAGCGTCGAAGACATGATCGGCGCCGTCCGCTCACTGCAACGGAAGAAGGGGACACGTGACGACCGCTCTTGACATCCTGATAAGGGCCAGAGACGAGGCGTCCGCCGTCATCCAGAGGGTGACCGGAGCGGGCAAGCAGCTCGGCTCGTCGTTCCAGAACATGTCCCAGAAGATGGGCGCCGCTGGCATGACAATGACGAGGACGGTGACGCCTGCGGCGGCGGCGCTCGCCGTCGTCTTCGCCTCTGCCGGCAAGGCATGGGACGAGGCCGTGCGCACGCTCCGCACGGGCAACACCGAGGCCCAGTTCGAATCGCTGCTGGACTCGGCCAAGCGCGTCGCCGGTGGCGTGACGCAGTCGTTCGACGCCGTTGCAGCGGCACTGGACGAGGTCTCCGACCGCACCGGGCTAACCGGTGCGCCGCTCGAGCGACTCACCAAGCAGTTCCTCGAACTCGAGCACCTCACCGGCGAGGCGGCGTCGGAGACGATCCCCAACGTCACGCGGCTCTTCGGCGACTGGTCCGTAGCGACAGAGGACCAGGCCAAGACGATGGACTACCTGCTCCGTGCTTCTGAGGCGACGGGCATCAGCATCGGGCAGTTATCGGCGCAGATG
>Ga0315277_10010720_pt1 | contig 11586 bp, 15 predicted proteins | sample YL17G05_15_MG_FD_203695 | JGI IMG/M metagenome (GOLD analysis project Ga0315277, IMG submission 203695) | Sediment microbial communities from Yellowstone Lake, YNP, Wyoming, USA - YL17G05_15 | ecosystem: Environmental > Aquatic > Freshwater > Lake > Sediment | place: USA: Wyoming | collected...
TGCCGTGCAGGTGTCATTATTCCCTTAACCCTGATCGGCGAAACGGATGATGAGATGGTCATCACGTCGCGACGGGAAACCTTCCCCAAAAGCTTCCTGTTCTTGTCTGTTACTGGAAGAATTCTCAGGCTGAGATCACGTATAATTGCGCGGGCTTTTGTTGCAAGTTCATCTTCGTAAATGAACGGGTGCCTATCGTCCATAATCTCCCTAACGCGCACGTAGTCTTTACTCCTTGCTCTCTTCTTCAAGTTCAACCCTGCAATCTTCGCACAGAAATTCGCCATTACTCTGCTTTAGGTTGTCGGACCAAATCCCACAGTGGTCACAATATCCTGTAAGCGGGCCTCTCGGTTCCTCTTCTCCCGTTTCTTCTGGTGCTCTGCTCTCGTTTTCTATGCGCGCCCGCTCTTGGATGGTCTCGATAAGTTCAGGCATCACACCTAGGACGTCTTTGCTCGAGATTAGGCCCGTTATCTGGCCCTTGTAGAGGACGCCTAGTCTTCGTATGTTCAGTCTGCTCATTCTGCGGGCTACATCGCTTATGGTTGCATCGGGCTCTATCGTGATCAAGGGTGCAGTCATGACCTCGTTTGCCTTCAGCGAGTCTGGCTTGACATTCTTTGCCAGTACTCTTACTACAAGATCTCTTTCGGTTATTATGCCCAAGGGCTTTCCTTGCTTGTTTGTGACGATAACGCAGCCTAAGTCGTCTTTGTCCATGAGTTCGGCAGCGCGATTTACAGGTGCGTTCTCTTCGATGGTTATCACTGGGCTGCTCATAACGTCTTTGACCAGCATTTTAGATCTTAGCCCAATTTCTGCCATTGCCTCAGCCACTTTTGCGATGCTTTCTGTGCTATGATCAGCATCAACCACTTGAGAGTAGGCATCCCGAATTTAAAAGTTGTTATGTCCCAAGTTGCCACACAAAGCCTTCAGCAGAAAGTCAAGTTTTATTAGCTGCCACCAGCCAAATGCAGAAACCGGAACGAGGAGAAAAAAAGCCATGCTGCACATGAACGTTGAAAAACTAGTCAAGATCTCAGTTTTCGGCGAAATCGTCAGCCCAGTAGTTGGGAAATCGGTTTACAGAATATCAGCTGATGGACGCCCGATGGTTCTGCCAGGCGTGGGCGGAATAACGTACAACATGCGAGTTGGCGACCTAGCGTGCAGTTGGGAGGCTGACCACGTTGAGCCCGGCGTCAGCCTAGAAAACAAGGAGAATGATCCACGTTTTGGACAGGGGGCCAATGCCGCATTCAATGTGCTGTCATGTGTCGGAAACGAGGCTGTAGTTGTTACAGGCGATGCAAAAGGAGCAAAAGGAGTTGTCACGGGCAAACACGGCGGCATAGACCACGTACTCGTGGATTTCCAACCTGACACACTTGACAAGCTGATGCTCGGCGACAAGATCCTTATCAAAGCCTTCGGCTTGGGACTGAAGCTTCCTGATTTTCCAGAAATAACAGTGATGAACATTGACCCGAGTTTTCTGAAATCCTTGAACCCAAAACCGAAAGGAGCGAAACTGGAAATCCCAGTCACACACGTGGTACCAGCAGCCCTTATGGGATCAGGCCTGGGTATCGACCACACCTATTCCGGAGACTATGACATTCAGCTTTTCGACGAGAAGGCACGTAAGCAATACAAACTTGACAGCCTGCGACTTGGCGATTTGGTGGCTATAACGGACGCAGATCACTCTTACGGTCGGATTTTCCGACAAGGCGCCATCTCCGTGGGCATCGTTGTGCACACCAACTGCGTATCTGCTGGTCACGGGCCTGGAGTAACGACGCTTTTCACATCGTCAACGGGTAACATTGTTCCGAAGATTGATGCTAAAGCAAATATTGCTCGTGCTCTGAAGTTGAGGACAGATATATAAACAAGATTCTGCATGTAATTGTTGTTTAAAGCAAATCAAAGAGGTATGGAAAAGAATTGCCTTTTAAACGCAAAAGCCGTGGACGCTCCAAAGGCAGCAAAGGCAGCAGCGGCGTTGTACAATGCGCAAGCTGCGGGCAACTTGTTCCGCGAGACAAAGCGAAAAAGTCTACTCGAAGAATCACGCTCGTTGATTCTCAATTGGCCAAAGAACTTCGCCAGAAGGGCACGTACATTTCTGGTGCATCTGACACCAAGTTTTACTGCGTTTCATGTGCCGTACATCGTGGCATCGTAAAGGTTCGGGCTGAGAAAGAGCGCCGAACGCGGATGCGGCCCAGAAGATTCTAGCGCTCAGTCACTAGTTTCCCCTTTCTTCAGTTTCCCATATGCATACAGGCTCCTTTGTACAACGGTCAAGTTCGAGAGTATCGCTAGGAGTATCACCGCCATGTTCATCACGACTGCCGGCGACTCCCAGAAGATCGCGACGACGCCTGCCAGTGCTAAGATGAGCATGCGTTCAGCTCTTTCAGCTAAGCCTATCGACTCCATCTTCACACCGGCTGCCTCTGCTCTCGCCCGACTGTAACTCACAAGCAGCGAACCCGCCAACGCTACCAATCCCCACGACAGGTCGCACAGTCTACTCAAGATCAGGGCCGCGAAGACGGCCGCGTCTGCATACCGATCCAAAACTGAATCGAAAAAGCCTCCGAAAGACGTAGCCTGCTGATAGAGCCTTGCTATCACTCCGTCGAGTGCATCACAGAACCCTGACAGCAGCAGCAAGGCAGTCGCCAGCAAAAGGTACAGTCTATCCATCTCCCATTGCGCGTATGCTATTGCTGATGCGAATGCTAAGACTATGCCGATCAGGCTTACGCGATTGGGGGTCAATCGCATTTTGTGGGCTGCCCTTGCTTCAGCTGCAAACATCGCTTGAACTTTTTCTTTCAGCTTAGTAAGCATTTTGAGAATGATTCTCCAGCAATTCTTATCTAGCCAACAGCACATCCTAAGAATGTTGCTTACGGTTTAAAGGTGTTTGGAATGATCAACGTCACAAGCTTGAAGGTCAACGGCAAGAGCTGTTTGGGTTTGCGTGTTGATTTGCCCGATTGCCCTGCTCCGATGATCCTTATAGTCGCGGAGAAGGGGTTCGTTATGTGTGGATTCTTGAACGCCGAAGCTGCAGAGAAGCTTAACGTGGCTGCGGCCGTCGTCAGCGGAGTGAAAACCTTCGACGATGTGCTCAATGCACAGGTCAAGGCAATGACTTCCAAGGCTAAGAGCCTAGGTGTTGAGAATGGAATGAAAGGCTTAGAAGCCCTAATGCACATGTCTTAGACGGTGTTGTCGCAAACTGCCAGTCGGCGCAAGCTCGGATCTGCGTCACGCTGAACTTGTCTTCTGCATCGATAACTGTATGAAGGATACTATTCAGCGAAGGTAAAGCGTCACCTTGTCTCCGCTTTTTGTTCCAAGCATTCTTGCAGCGTTGCCTTTGTTTACTGATATTTCCAAGTAGCCATGGCTGCCGATTAAGGCAATGGGTTTTCTCGCTTGTCCTTCAACATACACCCGACAGCGTTTTAACTCCAGTTTTCTGTTCTCGAGCTTGACTTTGATTTTCTCCGCCGCCTTTGCTGAGGCAAACTCTTCCTCGCGAAAGTTTGTGATTATGTTTCCGAAGCCATCTGTATGCAGAATCTCACCAAGCAACATGTTCTTTCTTATTGCAGTCTTGGCGTAGCTTGGCATTGTGATTTTGCAGATTTCGGGGCCGAATCTGTTCGGTTCAATTCCGTTGGCTAGGTGGGCTGCGGCTGGTGCGAAGACGTCTCTTCCATGAAAGGTGTTTGATGTCTTGGGCAGCATGAACTCGCGGTTGGTCACCTCATAAACATGCTCTATGTTTTCGCGGCTTGCGGCTAGGATCAGCAAGCCATTGTCCGGTCCAACATAACGTGCTCTCTTGGTCTGTATGATGATTGAGTGTCTCTTGGTTCCGACACTTGGGTCTACAACCGCCACGTGAATTGTCTCTTCTGGAAAATAGGGAGCCGCACAAGCTAACGTGTACGCGCCCATCCTTACGTCAAATTTGGCGATTCCATGCGATACATCAACAATCCTTGCTTCAGGACATATGCCCAAGATAACCGCTTTCATCTCAGCCACATACGGGTCTCTGAGACCGAAGTCTGTTGTCAGAGTAATTATCGCTGAGCGCATGTATTCTTTTATAAGGTGCTGCAGATAATTAGCTTTTCAAAATCATGGATGGATTCCTTTGCCAGACGGCAGAAGACTTGGTACAAAGGATTTGGCTTTGATCGCGGTTTTCACAGCATTGTATGTTGTCTTTGGCGTTCTGAAGATATCGCCAATAATCGGCTTGCCAGGACAAGCGATAACCGCTGCGGCTCTGATAGCTCCTATAATAGGCATTCTTCTGGGACCCTACGTGGGAGCATTATCAACCTTCCTAGGCGGAACTATCGGGTTCTACGTAACTTGGTTTCCTTTGCCAAGCCTTTTTTCGGGAACCTGCGCAGCGTTGTGCAGTGGGCTTTTGTATAGAGGCAAGCGAATTGTCGCCTTCCTAATCTATTTTCTATTATTCATCTTTCTGGCCTTCTATCCCGTTATCGGACCTGTCTGGCTCTTCCCAGCATATGTTTGGTTTCAGTTGCTCGCTATGATTGTTCTTGCTTCGCCTCTTCAATCATGGGCCCTGAAAAGGTTCAGATCAGAGAACAAGCCGTCACTACTATACGCTTTCTTCCTGACATGCTTAGTCTCGACTATGCTGGGGCAGATTGCGGGCACGTTGACGTTTGAGGTGATCATGACACCTGACCCAAATTTCTTTCTGGGCAATTGGATGACGACAATGCTGTATTATCCACTGGAAAGAGTGATAATTGCATTTGGAGCAGCGTTGATAGGGATGCCTTTGCTCAAGATTCTGGAGCGCGCAAACCTGATGCCTATTTTGAATCGCGCAATCGCTCGAGAAAGGGTTTCATGAATATGCATTCTTTGAATGGCATCATCATGTCAACTCCGCCGTATGCACCATCGTTGTAGTCTACTGGCGCATCCCTGATCAGGACTACTGGCGTTCTCTCCTTGGCTTCCCCCATAAGCAGATGCGTCGCCGAAGCCAGATCATCAGCAACCGCGTGCCGTGTGATGACCAATGGCTTGCCATAAAGATCCTTTTCGCCTCTGGTGTCTCGTATGGGCTTGAAGCCTGCCACAGCGAGGGCTAATCCGATCGTGCCTATTCTCAGCGGAACAAGCCCGCTGTCAACGATCAGCACGCCGACGTTCTTGCCTGTCTTCTGGTTGATTTCGCCTCTGACGTTCTTTGCAGTCTTCTTCGGATCAATCGGCCAAAGAACCACAGAACCGACGGGAGCATTTTTGTTGTCTATTCCAGCGTTGGGGGCTAGGATTCCGCTTTTGAGTGTGAGAACGGCTTTCTCAACGCCACCATAAATCGCATCTGCCTCACGCAGTATAAGCTCGGCAAACTCGGGCTGCAAAGAATACTGCTTTGCCATTTCTCTTGCTTTCTCAGAAGGTTCCACATCGCTCAGTTTCGCCGTTCGCCCTTCAGCGCAGGAAACCGCTTTGGACGCGAAAGCCAAAACGTCATTGCCTTCAAGCTGCAGATTCTGCTTTCTCATTGCTTCGAGAGCCACATCTGCGAGGCTGTCGCCAGTCTTCACCATCCCGGTCTTTAGCGCAAAGAGCTTCATGAAGGACTATCCTCCATGCACGACTGGAACCAGAACTAGTATGTCTCTGTCTTTGAGCGTGGTGTCCAAGCCATTCAGGACGTTGATTTCCTTTTCGTTGACGAGCATGAGCACGTTTGTTCTTGGATCGTTCAGTTCTGGGTCGATCAGTGCTTTTCTAAGCTTGGGTTGTTCCTCGATGAGCCTGTCAATCGCTTCTCTCAATCTGACGGTCTTCCCGAACTTGAGGATGATCCTGCTTTTGCTGGAAAAGGCGCGCAAGGATCCGATGAGCTTGACAGTGACTTCCATGGGATACTGCCACTTCCGTTCCTAAAGGACTATGATTATGGACAGGTCATTGACGTTTGTGCCTGTTGGCCCTGTGAAGATGAGGTCGTCAAGTTTCGAGAAGAAATGGTAAGAATCGTTGTCAGCGAGGAAACGTTCAGGGGCTAAGCCTGCCTTGGCTGCTCTGGCAAGGGTTTTTCCGTCTGCGATTGCGCCTGCAGCGTCTGTTGGTCCGTCTATGCCGTCCGTGCTTAGGGAGACCACTACGGCGCCATCGATTTCGTTGATCTTCAGTGCTGCAGCCAGTGGGATCTCTTGGTTTCTTCCTCCTAAACCCTTTCCTGTTACTATGACCGTGGTTTCTCCTCCGGCGACTATACCTGCTGGTTTGCTTATGGGATTGCCCGAAGTCGATATTTCGCGCACTACAGTGCCTAGCATGGTGCCGATGCTCTTGGCTTCGCCTTCCATCGTGGCAGTCAGCAACAGCGTATTCAGTCCTGACGCCTTGAGGTACTCAAGTGCGGCTAGGCTTGCGGATCTGTTGTTGCCTATAACGAAGTTGTGGGCTTTGCTGAAGGCTTCGTCGTCGGCTTTTGGTGTTTCGGAAACCAAGCCTTTCTCGCCGTCAGCCAACGTTTTTTTGATGGATGCCGGTGCCTTTTCCCATAAGACGTATTTCTTCAGCACTCTTGCTGCGTCTGAGAATGTCGTCGAGTCTGGGACAGTTGGGCCTGAAGCAATGAAATCCAGCGGATCGCCAACGACATCTGAGAGAATCAGGTTCAGTATTGTGGCGGGGTACGCTTTTTTCGCAAGCCATCCGCCTTTGAAGTCTGAAATGTGCTTTCTCACAGTGTTGATTTCGTTTATGTTGGCTCCGCTTTTGAGCAGGGCATCGGTAAGTGCTTTCTTGTCAGCTATCGAGATTTCGCCTCTTGGTAGAGGCATGAGACTGGAACCTCCGCCCGAGATGAGACATACAACCAAGTCGTCTTGCTCGGCTTGCTCGGCTATTTCTAGCATTTGGCGCGTTCCTTTTACGCCTGTTTCATCTGGGATCGGGTGACTGGCTTCATGAAGCGTTATGACGCTAGTTTTGCTTTTGTCTCCTTTCGGAACATTCACCAGTCCACGTGATATGCGAGTGCCCAGAACTTGCTCCAGGGCTACGGCCATTGAGCCACTTGCCTTCCCTCCGCCTACAACGTAGATGTCCCTGAACTTTTTCAAGTCAAAAGAGTGCCTATCCACTGTGAGTATGGAGTTCTTCAGTGCTAGTCTCGACTTGATTATCTGCTTGGGGTCAACGGCGTTGATTGCTTTCTCTAAACTGTTCAAAGCAAGTTCGCGGGCTTTCTTGTCTCGGCTTGTTTCGCCCTTTTTTATGAGCTGTTCCTTATTCCTTATTGCTACCATTTCGGTTAACCATTATGCAGTTTTATGGAATGGGATGCGTAAGTGTAATAAACATAGGCTAATAAAGAATTCCGCAAACCAGCTTGCATGGTGAACTGTAATGCCTAAACCGAAAATCTATGTTACCCGCGAGCTTCCTGAGAGAGGCTTGAACAATATTAGAAAATATTTTGATGTAGAAGTGTGGCCTGAATATGCACCACCGCCAAAGAAGACCATAATCGAGAAAGCGAAGAACGTTGATGCCCTTGCATCGTTGCTGTCGGACAAGATTGACGCTGAGGTTTTCAATGCCGCTCCGAAGTTGAAGATCGTTTCACAGTTAGCTGTCGGCTTCGACAACATAGACATTGCTGAAGCGACAAAACGCGGGATCTACGTCACAAACACGCCTGAAGTGCTGACCGATACAACGGCAGATTTCGCTTGGGCCTTGCTGATGGCCGTTGCGAGACGCGTAGTCGAGGCTGACAAGTACGTGAGGACTGGCCAATGGAAGGTCGGCTGGCACCCAGCTATGCTGACAGGCAGGGACGTTTATGGAGCTACTATAGGGATTGTGGGCGCGGGCAGAATTGGCTATGCGGTTGCTCAGAGGGCGAAAGGCTTCGGCATGAAAATCCTGTTCTACGACGTTATTCCAAGGCCGGAGATCGAGAGAGACTTTGGCGCCAAGAAAGTTGATCTTGACACTCTGTTCAAAGAGTCAGACTTCATCAGCATCCACGTTCCATTGATGAAGGAAACGCACCATCTCGTAAATGCCGAAAAGCTCAAGCTCATGAAGAAGACTGCCTACCTAATCAACAATTCGCGCGGACCTGTCATTGACGAGAAAGCACTGTACGAAGCCCTAAAGAATGGCCAGATCGCTGGTGCTGGATTAGATGTGTTTGAGCAGGAACCAGCACCTATGGATAATCCGTTGCTGAAGCTTAACAACGTAGTTGTTGCGCCGCACATTTCAAGCGCAAGCCTCGAAACCAGAGCCAAGATGTCCGAAATGGTCGCCGACAACCTTGTCTCGTTCTTTGAGGGAAAGAAGCCGCCGAACCTCGTGAACCCTGACGTGATGAAGGTCAAACCGTTGCAGAAACTGTTCTGACCATGAATTTGCGTTTGGCCATACTGCAACGGTTAAATACCCTTTCCTTTTTACCTTCATTTTCCTTTCAGATTAAGGTGATGAAGAGTGAGCTCCATCTTTGCGAAAAGAATGGAAACCTTGGGAACCGAGACAGCTTTTGAAGTACTAGCAAAGGCGAAGGCACTTGAGAAACAGGGAAAAGATGTCGTGCACCTAGAAATCGGAGAACCTGACTTCGACACGCCGAGAAACATCAAAGATGCAGCTGTGAAGGCGCTGAATGCTGGCTATACGCATTATGGGCCGTCAGCAGGGCTTCCAGAATTCAGAGAAACCATTGCGCAGTACGTTTCGAGAACCAGAGGAATCAAGGCAGAAGCAGACGAAGTCGTCGTAACGCCTGGGGCTAAACCGATAATGTGCTTCAGCATCTTGGCTCTGGTGAATGCTGGTGAGGAAGTTCTTTATCCGAATCCTGGCTTCCCAATTTACGAGTCGCTCGTTAACTTCGTTGAAGCAAAACCCGTTCCTATTCCACTGTTGGAAGAGAACGATTTCAGACTTGACCCAGAATACGTGAAGTCAAAGATCACCAAGAAGACGAAAATGATAATTCTCAACTATCCTGAGAACCCGACAGGCGGAATCCTAACCAAGGAAGACCTGAAGATCATCGCCGACTGCATCTCGAACCGTGATGACGTGTTCGTGCTGGCGGACGAGATTTACAGCCGAATCCTCTACGAAGGCAAGCACGAGAGCATTGCTTCGCTACCGGGCATGAAGGAGAAGACGATTCTGCTTGACGGCTTCTCGAAGACTTACGCAATGACTGGATGGCGGCTCGGCTATGGTGTCATGCGCAAGGACATAGCCCAAAAAGTCGCTCAACTGATGACTAATTCGAACTCTTGCACGTGCAGTTTCACGCAGATGGCTGGCATGGAAGCTTTGAAGGGGTCGCAGGACGACGCCGAGAAGATGGTTGCCGAGTTCAAGAGGCGCCGCGAAGTTATAGTTGACGGTCTGAACAAGATCAAAGGGTTCAGCTGCAAGAAGCCGCGGGGAGCCTTCTACGTCTTCCCGAACATAAAGGGCACGGGAATGGACTGCCGCAAGTTGGGCGATCACCTCTTGTACAATGCGGGCGTGGCTGTTCTGCCTGGAACTTCATTCGGCAAGTATGGTGAAGGCTATCTGCGATTGTCATTTGCCAACAGCGTCGAGAACATCAAAAAGGCATTAGATCGTATAGCCAAGGCTGTCGAGAAAAAGTAGCCCTTTTTTTCCTATTCTTCTAGTTTTTCTTCAGTCAATGTTTCGACTATGTCTGTGGCTAGCTGTAGTAGGTTGTCGGCTTGTTTCATGGCTTTCTCACCGTCAACCTCCTCGACCTGCGAGAGCTGCTGTATCGTTTCCTCTATCTCGATGAGACATTTCAGAACAGGGTCAGTAACCGATCGAGTCTGCGTTTTTTCAGCTGCTTCCCGCACGACGATTTCGACAAAGGCCGGGTCGCCCATGCTATAGTAAATAGCGTTCCTAGCCTTTCGGATAGACTCCAGAACCAGACTCGGTGCCATGTAAGGCATCTTTCTTGCTGCTTCTAATTCGGCTTTGGCTTCACGCAGATACCGCAGAGCCCAGCTCTTTCGGTAGCCGTCCATCAAGTGGCTTCGCCTTCTTCAGTCTCAGTTGCTTCAGTTCCCTCTTCTGATTGTGCTTCTTCTTCCTCTAATTCGGCAGCAAGACCATGGGTAATGTAGCCAGCAATCTGATTCCTTATCTTCGTAGTTACACCCTGCAAAAGCTTGCTGACTAATAGTTTGTTTTCTTCGAAGTTAGCCGTGAACTTGTCAGGAAACCGTCTAACAAGCTCCTTGGCTGTACGCTTAACTTGATCAGTACGCACGTTTCCCAAGCTTTGATCTCCTTTGAATCATGTACCATTGTGTCTATCGATTTTGAGCGCTCCAACGGCGCTGATGAACACTCATAGAAACAACAAGGCTAATTTAACTTTATGCCAAAGAATTCCTCAAAGTTCCTGACTACTTGGGCGGCAACATCGGTCTGGCTTTGTTTCTTGATTTCCGCTATTGCATTGATTACCATCGGCATATACGCAGGTGTGGTTCTTTTGCCATCGAAAGGTTTTCTGAAATAGCGGACTGGCCCATCTGTCTCTGTCAACAGGTTAGACAATGGTGCCCTTGTGACTACATCTTGAATACCATTTGAGTACACTGTCGGTGGCCCTTCTGAAATGTAGTATCCGCTATCGATTGCTTTGGCTAACGCGCTTATTGGGTTGCTGAACCAGTGCAATAGCACCTTCCTGAGCCTATAGGACGGAAGCATGTCTACGATTTGTGCGGTTGTGCCTCTTGAATGAATTATCACTGGCAAATCCAGTTTTTCGGCCAAACGCAACATCCCGTCAAAGACATTGATCTGCTTCTCCCAAATGCTCATGTACTTGGAGTCCATGCCAATCTCTCCTACGGCAACCAGCGCCTTGTTTTGTCGATTTTCCTCAATCAGCCGCGTAGTCTGTTGGATTTCTTCTTCGGTTATTGTCTGCATGTTCCATGGGTGAACTCCCAATGCAGCATGAACCAGTCCAGGATAGTGCCCAGCCAGTTTCAGGTTGCCCTCGCTCGTCTTCAGATCCACGGAGTTCGAGACCATCGCCACAACGTTCCCGTTCCTTGCTTCAGCTATCACTTCGTCAATGCAATCCGCATATTCTGGGTCTGAAAGATGGATGTGAGCGTCAACGTACTTCATGATCATGTCCACAGCTTTTTCTTCATGACTAGCGTTGAACTGCTTTTATAGTTTCTTCACCTGTCTGAGCAAACACGGGCGTCGGCGTCGGTTCCTGCCAAATCCAGAACAAAAAACGTTAAATACGCCCTAAAATACAAAAAGAAGCTACGAGGAATCTTTATGGTTGACTTAGACCTAGCCGTAGCACCCATGCACCGACTCTGCAAGAAAGCAGGCGCAGACCGCGTCAGCGAAGCAGCAGCCAAAGAACTGGCCAAAGCGTTGGAAGAGATCGGCGTAAAAATCGCCAAGGAAGCGTTGGATTTCGCCATGCACGCTGGAAGAAAGACCATAAAGTCTGAAGAC
>Ga0315277_10010721_pt1 | contig 11584 bp, 12 predicted proteins | sample YL17G05_15_MG_FD_203695 | JGI IMG/M metagenome (GOLD analysis project Ga0315277, IMG submission 203695) | Sediment microbial communities from Yellowstone Lake, YNP, Wyoming, USA - YL17G05_15 | ecosystem: Environmental > Aquatic > Freshwater > Lake > Sediment | place: USA: Wyoming | collected...
ATGGAGTTTACGCGACGGTGTTCCTGGCGATCATAGGATCATTGTATGGACACTTCCAAAAGATTGGAGTGCTGAGTGCTGGGGGGATAAAAGAGCCGCCTCAATAAGGAGGCGATCATGTCAGGCGGAGAAAGCCGTGGGGTAAGCAACGCGGCGCTTAAAACTGAGATAGAGGGGGTTGGTAGACGGATCGATGATATCAAAGATCTGCTCGTCGCATACGAGGAGCGCATTCGTTGCTTAGAAAGGGCAGGAGATAAAACAACCCCTGTGATCGAGAAACGTATCGAAATCTTGGAATATACAACAAAGCAGCATGAGAAGGATATCAAAGATTTGACGGCATTAATCAATACGCAGGCTAAATCGGTCGAAGAATTGAAGGATAGCGTGGATATGATGAAGACTATCTCAAAATGGTTTTTAGGCGTATTCACTGCAGTGATGATCGCGGTGATCATCCTATTGGTTACAGGGCAAGCATTGGTGGTATTCAAATGAACCTAATTGGCAAAGGTATGTATATCTGGCAGATCAAGCGCTGTGGGGAGCCCCAGGTTATTGCTCAGGCAGCTAAGGCTGGTGGTCTCAGCCACATGCTGGTCAAGATTGCTGATGGTCCATATATATATTATGGTTTGAATTGGGGCGAGAAGTTTACTGGACGTGATTGGGTCATGGAGCTCATCCATGAGCTCAAAGCTTTAGGAATTACGGTTATCGGCTGGCAATACATTTACGGTGTGCTTCCAGAGGCTGAGGCTGACATAGCGGCTCAGCGGATTGAAGAAGGGGGCATTGAGATTTTTGATATCGATGCTGAGAAGGAATATAAAGCTCCAGGGATGGGACCTAAAGCTGTCAGGTATTGCAGTCGGCTGAGGAACTTGGTTCCCCAGGTCAAATTAGGTTTGGGTTCCTACCGCTGGCCTACCTTACATAGAGAGTTACCCTGGGCTGAATTCGGGCAATATATGGACTTTTATATGCCCCAGGTTTATTGGCAAGGATCTCACAATCCAACAGAACAGCTTGGTAGATGCCTGAGGGAATATAAAAACTTACCCTACCCGAATATCCCAATCTATCCTACTGGAGCTGCTTACCGTGAATTCGGTTGGCAGCCAGGAGTTGGTGAGGTCACTGCCTTTCTAAAAGCAGCCAAGACGATCTATGATCTTCCTGCTGCTAACCTGTGGGAATGGTACGATGCGAAGATTTTATATCCTGGATTCTGGAATGAGATTGCTGCCTTTGATTATGGCAATCAAGCCCCTCCAGATCCTCCACAGCCTCCATTGCCTCCACAGGATTGGGCGCATGCGATCGATGCATGGGCCAGGTCAATAAGTTATCTAGGTCCAGGACCAAGGTGAGATATGCCAAGAGCTGCACGTGTTTGCCCAATTATAGGTTGCCCCGAGTTGGTACACGGCAAAGATCGCTACTGTCCCCAGCATCTGCGTGAGAGGCAACAGGCAGTCGATAATAATAGACCTTCTTCTTCCCAGCGTGGCTATGATGCTGAGTGGCAACAGATAAGAGCTGTATATTTGAAAGCCCACCCCTGGTGTGTTGAATGTGGGCAAAAAGCGAATGAAGTTGACCACGTGATCCCTATCCAGGATGGTGGAACAGACGATTGGAATAATCTACGGTCTTTTTGTAAGCGGCATCACAGCCATCATACGGCTAAGGTCGGTGGCGGTTTTGGCAATCCTAGGGGTAAGGGGGTTTAAAATGCTCGTTCCATTTCAATTCCTGACCGTGCGGGCAGTAAGGAAAATGTATGTACGGGTTTGGCAAATCGATTGAAATGGTGAAATAATATGCCAGGACCACTACCAAAAAACCCTTCCATCAGGCAACGCAGGAACAAATCGATCACGAGATCCATGTTACCGGCGGAATTGGCGCCTATAGAGAGGATGCCGTACCTGCCACGTCATCCAAATGGCGAGGGATGGCATAAGATGGCACGCCTCTGGTGGCATGCCATATGGACCTCCCCGATGCATTTCGAGTACATGCGTGGAGATCTCCCTGCACTATACAGGTTGGTAGTGCTTGTGGATGCATTTTGGAAGACTGGCAAGCTGGATACTGCCAAGGAGATCAGTCTGCTGGAGCGTGAATTTGGCCTTACACCGCTTAGCAGGCGCAGACTCGAATGGTCCGTGGCACAGACAGAGGAGGCGAGGGATAGACATGAGCAGAAGCGCAGCCGCCGTGCGCTGATTATCGATGGGGATGATCCACGTGAGGTATTGAGTAAATGAGCGTGCTGATGATCCCGCAAGATGATAAGAAATATCCGACCCTGGGGCCGCAGGTGTGCGATTTCATCGAGAGCTACCTGGTGCATGGTCCAGGAGATCTGCGTGGACTACCGGTCGAGCTGGATCAGGAAAAGCGGGCACTTATTTATCGTATGTATGAAGTCTATCCAAAGGGTCATGCCTGGGCGGGGCGAAGACGATTCAAACGTTGTGCCATCAGCTTGCGCAAGGGGAGCGCCAAGACTGAGCTGGCAGCATTGATCGCAGCCGTTGAGCTGCACCCGGATGGACCGGTACGTTGTGATGGGTTCGATGCCAAGGGCAACCCGGTTGGTTTGGGAGTAACGGATGCTTATATTCCACTCGTGGCTTATACCGAAGAACAATCGGACGAGCTGGCTTATGGCGCTCTTCGAATTATCCTGATATACAGCCAGGTTGCGGAGGATTTCGACATTGGATTGACACGCATCCTACGCATTGGAGGCGATGGCAAGGCAGTCAGCCTGGCCACAGCCCCGGATGCCAGAGATGGTGAACGGACGACGATGCAGGTATTCGATGAGACCCACCGACTCAACCTGCCACGCTTGAAATCGGCACACCGCACGATGCTGGCCAATATACCCAAGCGATACCTGGCCGATGCCTGGTCGTTGGAGATCACCACAGCGCCTGCGCCAGGTGAAGGATCGGTGGCAGAGGATACGATGGAATACGCCCGCCAGGTGGCCGGTGGGGCGATAAAGGACAGCAGGTTATTCTTCTTTCATAGGGAGGCGTCTGACAGCCATGATCTCACTACTCCGGAGGGGGTAAGAGCAGCCGTGCTCGAAGCCAGTGGGCCGGTGGCTGAATGGTCCGACATCGATAATATCGTCGAGCAGTGGAGAGACCCCACAGCCGACAAGGCATACCTCGAGCGCGTGTGGCTGAACCGATTGGTGCGAGCGAGCGAACGTGCCTTCGATATACAGCGCTGGAACGAGCTGGCCGACCCGGATTATCTACCTCCAGATGGGGCATTGATGACACTTGGTTTCGATGGAGGCCGCTGGCATGATGCGACCTCCCTGGTGGGCACAGAAGTGCAGACCGGATTTCAATGCTTGCTGGGATTGTGGGAAAAACCCGAGATGCTCGACATCGAAAATTGGGAAGTGCCGGCGGAGGATGTGAAGGGTGTAGTGGCAGAGGCCTTCGAGCGCTGGGAGATCTGGCGCATGTACTGTGACCCACCTTATTGGGAATCGATCGTAGCGGAATGGGCGGGCAAATATGGCGAGAAGCGCGTGATCGAGTGGTGGACCAACCGCCAGAAGCAGATGGCCTATGCAATCAAATCATTCAATACGGCGATCACATCGGGTGAGCTGCTGCATGATGGCAACCCACACCTGGCACGTCACATCGGCAATGCTGTGCGCAGAATATTGAAGATGAGAGACGAAGATGGTCGTCCGCTGTGGACAATTTATAAGGAGCGACCGGATAGCCCACTCAAGATCGATGCAGCAATGGCGGCGATCCTCAGCTGGGAGGCACGCGGTGATGCGCTCACGGCAGGTGTAGGCATAAAACATACCAGTGTATACGAGAGCAGAGGGCTGGTGGTGGCATGAATATCTTTGATCGCTTTCGACCTTATCCAGAGCTCAAGATGGTGATCGTCAACCTGCGCAGCGGGACGTCGTTCCGGGCGGTGGTGATGAAATGCGCCGGGCAGTTTGTAGTGCTGCGGAATGTGGAGATGCTCCAGGACCGAGATAATACTGCCAGGAAAGCGGTGGATGGCGAGGTGATCGTGAAACTAGTGGATATCGATTTCATGCAGGTGGTGAGCTGATGGCTACGATCCAAACTTTAGGAACGCTACAGTCACTATATCCTGACTGGTCGCCGCTCGTTACACGTACCAGCCTGAGCATGTACGATAATTTCAATTACGACTATGCAGCGCTTTACCGGATGCAACCTAATCTCAGGACATGCATCGATTTCCTGGCACGCAACGTGGCACAGCTCGGGCTGCACGTGTTCCGGAGGGTATCGGACACCGATCGGGAGCGCTTGACCGATCACGGGTCGGCAAAGCTGTTGGGACAGCCACTTCCGCCAGTAATGAAGGTCACAACTTACCGCTTGATCGAAGCGCTGATGTCTGACCTGGGTATCTATTTCAATGCTTACTGGCTGAAGATCCGCCAGGATGGCATTCCATCAGGTCTATTGCGCATACCTCCTATTTATATCACTCCAAGAGGTGGATTGATACCAAGACTATATGAGCTGACCGTGGGAGGGCTTTATCAAGAATTACAGCCCAACGATGTGGTCCACTTCCACGGTTATAACCCGGAGAACCCGATCAGTGGATTATCCCCAATGGAAACACTGCGGAGAATATTGGCTGAAGAGCACGAGGCCGGCCTGTACCGGGAGAATTTCTGGCAGAATGCAGCTCGCAAGGAAGGCGTAGTCACACGACCCAGGGAGGCACCGGAATGGAGCGATACAGCGCGTGAGCGTTTCATCGCTGATTTTCAGGAGGCACATAGCGGATCGGATAATTCCGGCAAGATCGTCGTGCTCGAAGAGGGCATGGAGTGGCAGGATACATCATTCAATGCACAGGAGAGCGAGTATATCGAAGGGCGCAAGCTCACGCGTGTAGAGTGTGCCCGAGCCTATCACATCCCGCTGCCGATGGTCGGTATCCTGGACAATGCCACGCTGACCAACATCCGTGAGCAGCACCAGAACCTTTACCAGGATTGTATCGGTCCGTGGCTGACGATGATCGAGCAGGACATCGACCTGCAGCTGGTGCCCGAATTCGAGGACAGTGACAACATATACGTCGAGTTCAACCTGCAGGAGAAGCTGAAGGGCGATTTCGAAGAGCAGATCAAAACCCTTCAATCTGCGATCGGCAGACCGTGGATGACACCCGATGAGGGGCGCGCACGCATGAACCTACCTAGAATGGGAGGGGATGCAGGCCGGTTGGCGACACCACTCAACGTCATCGTGGGTGGACAGGCCTCACCCAGGGACAGCGCCCCACCACCGAAGATGCTCGCAGCAAAGGGATTCGATTCGGTCTCCCCAGAACTGCGCGAGAGACACGAGCGGAAGTGGATCGAGATCCTATCCCGATATTACCGGCGCCAGGAAGCAGCGATTGTCAGTCGTGTGCCGGCAGCCATCGGTACAAATGACGGTAAATCTGACCTGGGGAATGGGATCTGGTGGGATGATGAGCGCTGGAATTCGGAACTATCCGTGGACCTGTTACGCTTGAATAACTTGACCACTATAGAGTGGGCGAAGCGCATGCTCGAGCTGATGGGCACTCAGATCGAAGATTGGGAGGCTTTCGAAGCCGGCATGCTGCCCTGGCTGGCAGAACATTCACGGATCCAGGCTGAAAACTTCAATAAACAGACGCGGGAGGCACTATCAACGGCGCTGCTGGGTCCGGAACCACTGGAGGCAGTTAAAGGGGTATTCAATACGGCGATCACCGTGTGGGCTTCCCGAGAGGCGATCAGTGCGGTGACGAATGCCAGCAACTTTGGAGCACACGAAGTGGCCAATGAAAAAGGTCTCAGGGAGAAACGCTGGCGGGTGAATAGCAATAACCCACGCCCAACGCATGCGGCGATAAATGGTGAGACGGTGGGGATCAGAGAAAACTTCAGCAATGGCCTACGCTGGCCGGGTGACTCACGCGGCAGCGCAGATGAAACCGCAGGATGTTTATGTTCGGTGGAATTTTTAGGAGATTAGAGATGAAACAAAAAATATTTAACGCACCCATTATTTTAAAACAGGGTGGCAAAGAGGGCGAGTTTACCGCCGAGTTTGCCACGCTAGAAGTCATCGACCACGATGGCGATATCACCAAACCCGGAGCCTTCCAGGATGGACAGGAGACACTGATCGAACCGTGGAACCATAACTATGGTCAGCTGCCGGTGGGCAAGGGCGTGATCCATGAGAAGGATAACAAGGCAATCATCGAAGGACAATTCTTCCTGGATACGGAATCCGGACGGGATCATTACCAGGTGGTGAAGAATTTAGGACCGCTGCAGGAATGGTCATATACATTCGAGATCGAGGAGAGCAGCCTGGGGAACGTCGAAGATCAGGATGTGCGCTATCTGGAAAAACTAGACGTGTGGGGAGTGGCGCCGGTGACACGGGGTGCGGGTATCGATACACGCACGACCTCGATCAAGGCATCCAAGCGGGCGGTAGCCTCCCATTCGACGGAAACCACCGATGCGGCCTGGAGTGGCCCTACCAATGAGGCACGCGTGCGGAGCGGGGAGAACGCGGCCTATTATCGTCGTATCTATGCCTGGCAGGATGTGGAGGGGGATGCAGAGGTCAAATCATCCTGGCGTTTCATCCACCACATGATCGATGGGGATGGCAACCCGGGCGCAGCCAATATACGCGCCTGCCAGACCGGGATCGGTGTGCTCAATGGCGGGAGGGGAGGAACGACGATCCCCGATGCAGATCGCCAGGGCGTGTGGAATCATTTAGCCAAACATCTGCGGGATGCAGACGTCGAGCCGCCTGAGCTCAAATCGATCGATCCATTATCTCTTAGCGGAAACAATCTCGAAGACGAGACCGGAAATGGTAAGTCGAGCGGGAAGGTTGACGTGATCAGAACTCAAATCAGCATTCTTGAGTTAGAGGATTAACATGCGGAAGCTACCGAAGACAAGGCCGGAGACCCGCCGAAAAATACGGCAGGTGCAGGTAAGTCGAGCGGGAAAGTCGGCATGACCTAACCATAATCAAAATTTTCGAATAGGAGTAATGCCATGAAGACCTTAAAAGAACTACAGGAAAGCTTGAAAAAATTTTTAACCGATGCACGCGACATCTGCGACCTGGTCGATAAGGAAAAGCGTGACTTCACGCCCGAAGAGCGCCAGAAAGTAGGCGGGCTAATGAAAGACGCCGAGAAGATCAAGGTCGAGATCAAGACCATCCAGGACGATGATGCAATGCGCAAGAGCATCCTCGACCTGGGTGAAGGCATCGAGATCCATGAAAGCGATGGATCAAACCACGGCAATGGGAATGGCCGGATCAAAGGTGAACAGTTCCTGGCCGACCCGGAGTATAACACCCTGGGTGAGGCGTTCGTCAAATCGAAAGGCTGGCAGGACTGGATGAAGCAAGTGGCACCGGGAGGCCATATTGCCGATAGCCGCAAGGGAATCTCTTCACCGCCATTGGAATTCAAGCGTTTTGGTCTCTTCCGCAAGGACCTGATCACCGGAGCCAGCGCTACCAGCGCAGGTGCATTCATTGCGCCGGAGGATACCGGGATCTATGAGCCACTCGGGCGCTACCCGCTTACACTGCGGGACTTGATCAGCGTACGAACCACGACCACTGACAGTGTGGAGTTCGTGCGCCAGACTACGCAGATCACCCAGGCTGCACCGGTGGCTGAATCTAATGTGACCACTCCAAGTGGCTACCCGGGTGAAGTAACCGGAGAAAAACCGGAAGGAGCAGTTGCCTTCGAGCGCGTACAGGAGCCGGTCAAGACCATCGCGGCCTGGATCCCGGCCACCAAGCGGGCGATCTCGGATGTGGGACAGCTGCGTGGCCTGATCGACCAGGAATTGCGGGAAGACCTGGGCGAGGAGCTGGAAAACCAGCTGCTCAATGGGAATGGTATCGGCGAGAATTTCACCGGGCTGGCCAATACGGCCAACGTGCTGGTGCAGGCCTTCGATACCGATATCATCACCACGGCACGCAGGGCGATCACCAACCTGTTGCTCAATGGCAAGCAAGTGCCGACTGCCTGGCTACTGCACCCGACCGACTGGGAAAGCATTGACCTATTGCAGGACCTGCAGGGACGCTACTACTGGGGTGGACCGCAAACACCCGGTCCACGTACCTTGTGGGGCGTTCCGGTGGTGCAGAACTTCTTCCTGCCGCAGGGAACAGCCTGGCTGGGCAACTGGCGCAAGATGGTGTTGTGGGACCGCGAGCAGGCCAACATCAGTGTGAGCGACAGCCATGCAGATTTCTTTATCCGTAACATGATCGCCATCCTGGCTGAACTGAGGGCGGCGATGGGCGTGATCAGGCCGTCAGCCTTCGTGGAGGTCGACCTATCAGGCGGAAGCTAAACCAATCCTATGAATAAGATGAGGGGCGGATTACCGCCCCTCACATCAGGAGTGGTGGTGTGATCATAGAACAGCAGGCGATCATTGCAGAAAAAGGAGTGCTATACGTGGCTTATGGCGTGAAGGCACGCGAGCAGTCACAGAATAGCATGCGGACATTAAGACGCCAGATGCATGGGTTACCTATTGCGGTGGTGAGTGATAGTGTAGTCAAAGAGGCTGATCACGTAATCCTGCATCCCGAGGAAGATCGGGGAGCACGCACACAGAAGACACAGATGTACCGGCTGTCACCATTTAAGAAAACACTATTCCTGGATGCCGACACAGAGGTATTGAGCTCACCCGTGGCGGGTTTCAATCTACTGGACTACATTGACCTGGTGCTGGCTCAGGACGTGAACCGCATATTCATCGAAAACAAATGGCCATACCTGAAACAGGATGAAGTGGCGTATACAAAGAAGATATTGGGCACCGGGCATCACATGTACTATAACAGCGGGGTGATCTTCTTTCGCCGAAATGAACATGTGGAAGCGATGATGGCAGCCTGGTATGAAGAATGGTGCCGCTGGAAGATGCACGATCAAATGGCACTCCTGAGGGCGATCCACCGGTACCCGGTGCGGATTGCACCGATGAGAGCGCCCTGGAACACGCATCATAGATCGGGAGCTGCATTCGTCTTTCACAAACACAGGCAGGCACGCCGGGATGGAGCGCCGCAATGAGAGTACCGGCTGAAGAGATCAAGAAAGCACTGGATAAATCCTTCAGTATTCCAGGTCTTTACCGTAGGCAGGAGGCGGCATTTTTGTATAAGCTGGCCAGGCGGAAGGGGAAGCTGGTCGAGCTGGGCTGCTGGATGGGAAGGACCACATCGATCATGCTGCAAGCGGCATCCATCTGGCATGCACAAATGACGACCGTGGATGCATTCACACCCATGCCGAATGACCGAAAGGCTGCCACGCCCGAACGGTGGAAGAAATATTTAATAAAGATCGGATTGATTCCTCCAACTTTGCTAGCCATGACCACCGATGAAGCCTCGAATGTTTATCCGCCAGACCAGGATGTGGCGATGCTCTTCATCGATGCTAATCACAGTCTGGAAATGGTGACGATGGACCTGATCAAATGGACCCCGCGGGTCAAAGTGGGAGGCATTGTGGCATTACATGACATGTTCTTCCCTTCGATCACCGGCGTATGCCAGGCGGTAACTAACTGGTGGTGTGCCTATAGGGATGAGCAAGGACCGATCTGGGAATATATTGGCCAACGAGATTTCACGATCGCATTCCGGAGAAAACTGTCCGGTGAGCATGAAGACCGGATAGGGAGAGCGCCTAATGGCTAACATCGAGCTAAAACCTTATCCGATGATGGATAAGCCGGAAATAGAGGCTTTGCGGGCCATCCTGGAAGAACGCAAGCCAACCCGGGTGCTGGAATGGGGCTCGGGTGGTTCGACCATATACTGGCCCAAGCTGTTCCCGGATATCGAGTGGTTTTCGATCGAGCACAATCCGGATTATGCCCAGGCGTTGAAAGGAAAGACACCTGCCAATGTGACCTTGCTGCAGCTGGATTACCCGGCTTATCACGAGCTGAAGGCAGAGGATGTGGGCACGTTCGACCTGATCATCGTGGATGGACGCAAGCGGGTGCGGTGCCTGGACGTGGCGCGTGATCTGCTCAACCCGGGAGGGGCGGCGATCCTACACGATGCCGGCCGGGAACGCTACGCGCCGGCGCGTGATTATTATGGTTCTATCACCGTACTCAGCCCACCCAAAAAAGCCAAGGACCCACGCGGATTATGGCTTCTTTCCGAACCAAAGCCGAGAGCGAAGCCAATCAACCGGGGCGTAATCTATATATGCTGGGGCGACCCGGCAATTCGAGAAGCCGAAGCTTCCATGCGGTCATTGTGGAAGCACGAGCCAGGCATGCCGGTGATGGTCGTCGGAGACGCACAGACGGTGACGCATTTTGCTGGTAATACACGTGTGAAAATGCACGAGTGTAAGGTAGACCCGTTCACCAGCTCGACATTATTCGGATTCAAGGCCGGGCGGATCAAGCCATTGCTAGCAGGGATCAGCCCCTTCGAGCAAACATTATACGTGGATGCAGAGACTGAATTCAAAATATCGCCGATGATCGGCTTCGATCTTCTCGAGAGGTGGGATTTCGTGATCGCCGAAGCCGAGACACGCAGCCTGGCGGCTACCTTCCAGGATAATCGCACGGAGGCCTCCAAAACTGCAACCTGGCTAAAAACGCCGCATATCCTGTATCACAACTCCGGAATGATGTTCTGGAGGACGAACGAAGCCACAAAACGTCTGTTCGAGCTGTGGAGCGAGGAATGGCTGAAATATAAAGGTTGGGATGAGCAGATTGCACTATTGCGGGCATTGCTGCGTTCAGAGGCTCTCTTCCTGAACGTGCCGTATACCTGGAACTGCCGGGGACCGCAAGGAGCATATATGTTGTATCACCGGTTTGCCTCCAGGGCGGCGCGCAAGCATAGGGGAAGTATGATCATCGTGCATGGGAGGCGGGGAGTTCCTATGGTCCCATTACTGCCACTGGTCCAGGTCGAATTTGAGCCAGGGCGTTTCGTGAAATGCCACAGGGGCGATGAGAATCGTGTGCGTGCCACATTCAAACTACAGCGGAGAGCAAGATAATGGAAGTATTGTCTGAGAAAAATATAAAGAAAGTGGATTGAGAGAAAGGAGCACCAAATGGGTTACGATCAGACTGTTCTACGGAAAATAAGCGGAAATTATTATGCACTGGCAGTGAAAATTGAAGGTGCCAGCCAATCAATACCAATATCCGAATCCTGGCGGGTTGCACTTCAAGCGGATGAAGCGGCTAACGACAGCGATAAAACTTTCACGGTGCCAGCATCAACCGAATGGGAAATCCTGTCTATCTGGGTAGAGTTATCTACAACCGCGACAGTAGGGAACCGACAGGTTGTTGTCGAGATGCAAGATTCGGCCGGGGATGTAATTGGCAGTTTTCTGGCAGGAATAGTTCAGACAGCAAGCCTGACACGCAATTATATGTTTGCACCAGGTCTGGAGTTGATGACTGTTT
>Ga0315277_10010722_pt1 | contig 11583 bp, 5 predicted proteins | sample YL17G05_15_MG_FD_203695 | JGI IMG/M metagenome (GOLD analysis project Ga0315277, IMG submission 203695) | Sediment microbial communities from Yellowstone Lake, YNP, Wyoming, USA - YL17G05_15 | ecosystem: Environmental > Aquatic > Freshwater > Lake > Sediment | place: USA: Wyoming | collected...
GCAAGATCAAGGACTACTGCGTCCGCTATGGCATGTCCTACACGTTCGCGCCCACGGACCTGCCGATCGAGGAACTGCTGCTCAAGCGCCTTAGAGAAGACGGATTGATAAAGGGTTAAACCGGAGATCTTCATGAACTTCCTCAACCCCATCGCCCTGCTGTTCGGTCTCCTTTCCGGCGCGATCGTGCTCATGTACCTCCTCAAGCTCCGCCGCCGCAAGGAGGAGTTCTCCAGCACCCTCCTCTGGCGGCGCTCCATGGAGGACCTCACCGCCAACTCCCCCTTCCAGAAACTCCGCCAGAACCTCCTGATGTACCTGCAGATCCTCTTCCTCCTTCTGCTCGTGCTTGCCCTGGCGCGGCCCACGATGGCCCTGCGCCGCACGCGCGGAATCTCCCGCGTCGTCCTGATAGACAATTCCGCCAGCATGAACGCCACCGACGGCGAAAGGGGCCGCCCGCGCCTCGAAGAAGCCAAGAGCAAGGCCGCCGATCTGATCGGCAACATGGCGCAGGGTGAGGAGATGATGGTCGTTTCGCTGGGCGGGGCCGCGCGGGTCGTCCAGCCTTTCACCGCCGAGAAGGCCACCCTCCACGGGGCGCTCAGCCGCATCGAAGCCACCGACGCGGGCTCCAGCATTCGCGAGGCGATGCTGATGGCCCGAGGCGTCCTCAAGACCCGGCCCGCCTGCCTCATCACGCTCGTGAGCGACGGAGGCGAGGGATACCTCGGAAACCTGCTCACGGTCAGCGACCCTGTCGAGTTCATCCCCGTGGGCTCGAGCGACCGGAACTGCGGCATCGTGGCATTCGATCTTCGCGAGTCCTTTGAACGCAAGGGCCAGGTCCAGGTCTTCGCCGAGGTCGAGAACTTCTCCACCGAGCCGGCCAACGTCCTCGTGCGCTGCCTGGTGGACGGACGGAGTCTCCAGGCCCGCGAGGAGAAGATCGAAGCGAAATCCCGCAAGGGCTTTGTCTTCACCGGCTTCGAAGGCAGCTCCAAGCAGCTGCTGCGGCTCGAACTCGAAACGGACGACCTCCTGGCGTGCGATAACGTCGTCCAGGGCTTCATCAACCTGACCGGCCAGACCGACGTCCTCCTGGTCTCCGAAGGCAATTTCTTCCTCGAGCGGATTCTCGGACTCTTGCCGAACGTCAGCGCCTCCAGGATCGCCCCCGCCGAGTACCAGCCTTCTTTCAACAAGGGCCTGGTCATCTTCGACGGATTCGCGCCTGAGCAGATCGGCCCGGGCCGCTACCTCTTCATCAATGCCTCTCCCCCGCTCGAAGGGTTCTCCAAGACCGGCGAGCCGCTCAAGAACCAGATACTCCTCGACTTCAACCGCCTGCACCCCGTCACTCGCTTTCTCAACCTGAGTTCTCTCGCCTTCAGCGAAACCCGGAAGATACAGGTTCCCGATTGGGCGATCCCCCTGGCCGAGAGTTCCGGCGGCGCCCTCATCCTCGCGGGAGAAAGGCGCGCGGTCAAACTCCTCGTGCTCAACTTCGACCTCTACGCCAGCGACTGGCCCCTGCAGGTCAGCTTCCCGGTTTTCCTCAGCAACGCCGTCCGCTGGCTCGGAGCGGAGACGCAGGGCTCTCTTTCCGGCAGCCATCTCACGGGCGAAACCGTCGCCCTGCCCGCCCAGAAAGAGGTTCGTATCACCAATCCGGCGGGCCGCGGCTGGACCCGCCAACCCGACGAAAACCACCTGGCCTACTTCAATGAGACTTACCATACCGGCATCTACACCGTGCGCGAAGGAGATGACAAGGAGGAACGATTCGCCGTCAACCTTCTCTCCGCCCGTGAGAGCGACGTCACGCCCCGCCAGGAACTCGTGAGCGGCGAGAAAAAAGTCGCGGCCACCTCCGTGCGGAAGGAAAACCGCGAAGTGTGGACTTGGGCGGTTCTGCTCGGCCTCCTGCTCCTCGCCGGGGAGTGGCACGTCTACTGCCGCCGGGCCTGGCTCTGATCGCCGCTCCCGTTCTGATAGTCCCGCCCGCTTCCGACATTCCCGCTTCGGCCCGATTCACCGGGTCCATCCATTCCAGGGGGCGTATCTCGGTTTCCTGCAGAGAGAGGAATTCCGGCCCCCACCGACTTTACGTCGGTGGCGCCGTGATTCTGCTCCAGTAGCGCCCTTTCTTGTTCTTGCGCCCCCGCCGACTTTACGTCGGTGGAGCGGTGGTTTTACTCCAGAATCGGTGAAAACATCCCGCGCCCCCGCCCGCCTCCGCGACACCCTCCTCGCGCTCTTCGAGGCGGTGCTGGACCGGAAGAAGTAAGGATGAAGCAGGAAGCAGGAAGGATGAAAGTGGAAGAATGAAGGTGTATCTTGACAGAATCGTGATTTCCTGCCATACACATTTCTATGCCCCCATTGATGAGGGGCGATATAAGTTGTGTGTCACCTGAATCCGGCGCGAGCGCGGCTTGATCTGGATTTCCAACACCCGTTCCCCTTTCTCCTTCAGAAGCCGAATTCTGCCCTGGACAAGAGACTTTTGCTTTTGCGCCAGGTTGAGGATAGTCTTGGGTTGCATCCTGCCTCCGTTCCAGCTGATCGTTTCCGCAAAACATATCAACCAGAATGGCTCGCAGGATGCATCCTTGCTGCAAAAATCCTACAACTCCTCTTGATTTCCTCTCCTTGCTTCTTACAATGGAATCCGTCGTCCCGGAGGATAGGGCTCTGCTGGAGAGCAACCCGAGCGCCGCGGATGATGCCCAAACACACAGGCCGGGGACCCGGCCCCAAGCCGGGCCTCCGGTCCCAATGACTCTCTTGTGTTTTGGCGGAAAAGCGAAGAACTCATCCTTGTCTCACCCACAGATTCTTTGGAAAACCCATAAAGGGAGGAGCATTCATATGAAAAGACGTGAATTCCTAAAGGCAGCCGCATCGGCGACACTTGCATTTCCTGCTGCGGCGTGTGCTTGGCGGAGACTGCCCAGTCCAATTCCGCCCAGCCGGAAAATCAACCTGGCTGCAATTGGCGGCGGCGGGCAGGCGGGCAGCGACCTCAACCAGATGGCTGATGAGAATATCGTGGCCATCTGCGACGTGGATGAGCGCCGCGCGGCCGATTCGTTCAAGAAATGGCCGAACGCGAAACGGTACAAGGACTTCCGGATCATGCTCGACGAGATGAGCGACAAGATTGACGCGGTGCTCGTGGGAACGCCCGACCACACGCATGCGGTTGCCGTCATGGCGGCGATGAAGCGAGGCAAGCATGTGTTCTGCGAAAAGCCGTTGGCGCATTCCGTGGCGGAGCTGCGCGCGATGAGCAGGGAAGCGGCAAAACGGAAGCTGATCACGCAGACCGGCAACCAGGGCCACTCCTACGAATCCATTCGACTTTTCGTGGAGTGGGTGCGGGACGGGGCGATTGGCGAGGTCAAGGAGGTTCATGTCGGCTGCAACGCGATGAGAGAGACGTATTTCAGGGGTCGGAACCTGGAGAAGGTGTCGCGGGAGCGGCCGGAGATTCCTAAGGAATTGGACTGGAATCTGTGGCAGGGGCCGGTGAAGGAAAGGCCGTATCATGACGACTATCTGCCTTGGAACTGGCGTGGCTGGAGTCCGTACGGCGCCGGCGCCATCGGCGACTGGGTGTGCCATACGGTAGACCCCAGTTTCTGGGCGCTTGATCTGGACATGCCGACCTCGATCGTGGCCGAAACGGACAACTACGATCCCGTGAAGCAAGCGGATATTTTCCCCGAGGGTTCCCAGATCACCTTTGAGTTTCCCGCCAAGGGCAACCGGGGTCCCGTGAAGATGGTGTGGTACGAAGGCAATCGCCTGATTCCACGTCCCGAGGAACTCGAGCAGGAACGAGAGATGCCAGAGGCCGGCGCCGTCATCATCGGCACCAAGGGCAAGATTCTCCACGGCAGTCATGGTGCGGATGGCCTGCGGCTGATCCCGGAATCGTCCATGAAGGAGTACAAGCGCCCAGACAAGACGTTGCCCCGCGTCAAGGAGGGACATTACAAGAATTGGCTTAATGCCATTCGCGAGGGGCGGCAGGCGGTTTCGCCGTTCGAGTATGGCGCCCGGCTATCGGAGATCGGATTGTTGGGCGTGATTGCGATGAGAATGACAGGGAGGAAGCTCGAGTACGACGCGAAGGCGATGAAGTTCACCAACTGTAAAGAGGCCAACAAATGGCTTAATCCGCCGTATCGCAAAGGCTGGCATTTGTAGCATGGATGGCGCCCGCCTGAAAGGGCCACTGCGAGGCCGGCCGTCAAACGGCAACTTGTTTGTTGACCGCTTGATACGAAAACAATGAAGAGAGGAACCACGGCGTAAGACATCTCTGAATCTGTGTTTGAGAGTTCAGGCACAGCATTGGCCCGGCGCGATTTCATCCGCGGCGCGGCGGCGCTTGCGGCTTGTGTCGTCGTGCCGGTGCGCGCGCAGGAAGGTGAAGCGCCTCGGACGGCCGCGGAGGGGTAAAATCTGAAAGTCTTCGACGGCTTCGCCAGCCGGGGGTGAGGCTGGACACGCCTACTCCTTCCTTCTCCGTTTCTCGGATCGTTCCGGCGCGCTCGCGCCGGACGTAGGGCAAAAACATCGGCCCCGCCACCCCCCGAACGCTCCTGCGCCCTGTTTATGCGGCCTCGTTGGGGTAAAGAGAACCTCCCGCCCCGGCCAAACACGCACTACCAACGGGATCTCATTTCGCAAGAGGCTCCCGGCGATGCCCAATATGAGGATGAGCGGGGCGATGTTGGTAAGTCTGTGAATTCCCTTGGTTGGTTCTCTCTGACACCGGATCACTGGGCCATTTGCAGGGTGACCGGCCCCAACAGGCCTGAAGTGAGCGGCTCGGCGGGCTTGCCGGTCTTCTTGCGTTCCTCGTTCGTTGTATCGTAGGTGCGCACGTTCGTGACGGTGCGCCGCTTCTCCTTCGGCAGCTTCGCTCGCAATGACACAGCGCGCGTTTTCTGCACAGTAGCCACGCCCGCTCGGAACGCTGCAATCAGGTAACACACAACTTGTATCACCTTGGGTTTTCGACCCGGTTTTTGTCTCCGCCAATCGCACCAAAGCGCGGATCAAATCCCAGGATTTCCGGATGCGCCTCTCGCGTCAAGATACAAGTTGCATGTCACCGGATTTGGGGGAAAGAGGCTTCCTGTCAGCGATCGGGCTGTCTTTTTCTCTGTGCGGAACAAGTCCTCCGGATCTTGGGCCTAAACTCACCATCCCGTGACCGCCACGACCGGAGCATCCGCTCCAGCGTATGAATCCGAGGGATCCCGAGCCTCGGTAGGACATGACTGCGGTAAATCAAGGCCGCCAGACGCGGCCCACTGCGCTCCCGCCCGATGCCCTCAAGGATGGCCACGATGAGGTCGCGAGCGAGGCGTCGCCGCGGACATTCTTGCCAGATGAGCACGAATGCCAAGGCCATGATGAGCGTGTTATGAAGGTTCAGTAAGGCCACATCCTTCGCCATCCGAATCACGGCCACAGCCAAGGGGGTGTCTGCTCGCCAGCCTGTGCTCCGCACCAAATCAGTAAAGTCGCGCGCCGTGAGGCGCGTGAACCCGTACCCGCGCTCAATCAGTCGCCCGACGTATAGTGTGTATTCAGCGGCGGAGATTCGGCCCGAACCTCGTGATGCGGCTAGAACGGCCTGCGTCCATACGCTTGCGACGCCCAGGTTGGCTTGGCTCGCGAGGACCTGGAGTCCGAGATCATCCGTCCAGAGAATTCCGTTCCGTTTCTTGCTCAGGGCCACGGCGTCGGTTGCCGCCTCTCCCAACATTTTTTGCAGTTGCTTTCGGAGATCAGCCGGAAGATCGAGCGTGGCCTCTCCACCCACCACCTCGCAATGATCGGAAATGAAACGCAAGACTCGCTCCAGAACCTCCACCTCGCGAGCCAACTCCTCCGGTGAGGTTTCATGAAAGAATGGCTTTCCTTGATATAGCCCAAGCACGCCTCGCGGCGCACGCGGACTTGCGGCGTTGAGGGATAGTTGCCTGATTTCGTCAAACACCGCGCGAGGGACAAGAAGTTTGAGTCCCAATCGCGGAAGGTCGTCAAGCAATCCGAGCACGAGTGCTCCCGCCAACACAGTCGCGTCTAGAACGATCTCAGCATCCTTGCGGAAGGATGCTAAGGCCGCAGCCCATTGTTGGGCGTCGCCTCTGTCGGCTCGAACGCCTAACATCGGTTGGTACGCGAGATAGCGAACCACGTCGAATACCGACCGACCTTGCCACTTCGCGAAGCTTGCCAGTGGAAGCTGATCGTGCCTGTACATGGACACAAGAAGATCACGGAATTGCTCGTCCCTCTTGAGTTCGGCCATCATCTCCCCGAGCTTCTCCTCGATTGGGGCGTCAGCCGGCGGGTTTGCAGGCATTTTGACTAGGCGCAACAGAGGCCCATTGGGGAAGTTCTCCTCAAACCTCTCCATTATCTCGTGGACCCGCCGCAGCGCCCGGTTCTCCACCTCGACGACTTCGTAGTCGTGACCATGGAACTCGAAATGATCACCCGCCCTCTTCCCCAACGCAGCGATGACCAGCGGGTGGGATTCTGGATACTCATTCCGCGTAATGGCGGGCGCGGGACCATCTTCGGGATGGATCCAGCGGGGCGCCTCTCCTTTTCGCTGGATGCGTACCGCGGTGTTCCTGGCTACAATCGTAGGTCGTTCGATCCGCAACTCGGGCAGCGAAGGGTCGAAGACACAGGCAATGAACATGCGATGGGCCGCGATGTGTTCTGGAAAGCGTCGGTATAGCTCGTAGGCCGCGTCGAGTGCGCGCTCCGGCGCCGGACCGTAGCGCAGCACATTCACTAGCGCGGCCGCCTCCTCGGCATGCATCACCTCCGCCACCGAAGGCAGTTGGCTCTCGTCAAATGTCGCGAGGTCCCTCCGACCGTGCAGCAGCGACAGAAAGGACAGCTGAAGACGAATGTGCTTGTCCTTAGGGTTGCCGCGTATCCACTCCTGAAGCAGCGAGAGGGCGCGATCCACTTCGCGCGATCGCGCCAATATATCCACTTCGGTTTCGAGGTGTTCCCGCCGGTAGCGTCCGGACGCGCGCGCCCTCCCGCAGACATCAAGTGCCTTCTTCCAGTCTCCGGCGAAGTACGCGCACCGCACCAGATGCACGGTGTCCGAGCCGGTTGACTCCGCTCCGAGGACGGACTCCCATACGCGGACAGCCTCCGAGTATAGCCCGCTGTTCTGCGCAAGCAACGCCGCATTACGTCGGTCAAACCAGTCCGAATCGTCGCAGAGTAGGCGGATTGCCTCTCGGGCGTGCTCAGCGGCCTTGTCGCGGCCGCCGGCGAGCAGTTCCGCTCTCCCTTGGAGCACCGCGAGCGCGAGAGGGGAGAGTACCTCCGCAGGTAGCCCAGAGACAAAAGCGGCGCCGTCCGACGCCCGGCCGAGCTCGGACAATAGCTGAAGCCCAAGCCGAACGATCTCGCTTCGCATCGTCGTCGGCGCAACCTCGGGAAGACGACGAGATAGATCATCAACCTCGGTGAGCGCCCGCTCCAGGTCCCCGGTCTCCCGGCGACAGAGGCGCAGGTATGCACGCGCGAACTGAAGCTCGTACCGTTCTGGCATCTCCGACGGGCGCGCGTCCATAGACTGGAGGGCCGCCGAGGCATCGGCGGGTGTCTCAACTCCCGTTGCGAACGCGAGCGCAATGCTTGGTTCAGAAGGGTCTCGACGGAATGCTTCCCTGAGATCGCTCTTCGATCCGGTAGCGTCACCAAGAAGCTGGCGAGCAAACGAGCGGTTGAAGTGGAGTCCGGCAAGTTGACCTGCCGGGTCCGTGGCCGCGGTACATTTGATGGCTTGGGTGATCAGTTCCTCAGCCTCGGCTACTCGTTCCGAGGACTCTGCACCTGGGCCCCGATCGACATCGAATGACGCGGCATTCTTTTCAGAGGTCAAGATCGCGGCACCGAGGGTGGAGAGAGCGTCAACCCAGTCGGGTGCCGCGGCGACCGCCCCTCGCGCGCACCTCTCCTGGGCCACAACGTCCCCGGTCCTCCGAGCCAGATCGCTTAGCGCCAACGCCACTTCTGCGTCAGCCCTCAGGTTCTCGGGAACTCTCGCCTCAATCTGAGCGAAGGTGGCGCTGTCTGGTTGGGCGCGCACCCAAGAGGAGCGTGGACGTCCAAAACTGGGCTCGCGCTCGCAGAGGGATTCCGCCAAACGAAGTGTCTCGGACGTGTCGCCTCGGAGAAGATGTCCCAGAATCTCCAAAGCTTGCGCGTCGCGCGAATCGCGGTAATGTCCGACGGCTCGGAGATAGGCATCCGCGGCCGTTTCCATCTGCCCCTTAGAGTAGAGTGCGTTGCCAATATTCGCGTCAATCCTGTATCGCTGCTTGGCGGTCAGCGTCGATTCGTGCTTGGCCCGGATCGCCTCGTACTCCCTGATCGCCTCGTCGGGCAGGCCCTTTGCGACGAGTTTGAACACCGCGTCGATGGCACCATCGATGTAGGACGCGCCGCCGGCGCGGACGTTCCCCAAGGCCATAGGCACCGCATGCCGTTGCAGCAACTTTGGGAGTCTTTGTTTCAGCGCTTCGACCTGCTCAGGTTGGTCCGCCAGCAGATCCTTAAGCAGGTTGGGAAGCGCTTCGACGCGTACGTAACGGTCCCGTTGTTGGTTGGTCTGAACGTCCTCGACCAGCGCGGTCACAAGTGCTACCAGCGACGAAAAGTCTTTGGCCGAATTGTCAAAGTAGACGGGCTCAATGCGGTATTTTCCTTTGAGGTCCTCTTGTTTCACGCGCCCCTCGTCCGCAGTGCTCGGTCGAGGCAGCAACACGAAGTGCCTAGGGTCTGTCAGTCCCAACCTTCCGGCAACGTTCTCTAGAATGTAGTTGAGGTCCGCGTCTTCTAGACTGAACCCAACGAACACCACGCGCTGCCCGGTGAGAATCTGTTGCAGGAACGTTTTTGCCCGCGTTTCATGCACATAGCGAGCGTAATAGTCCGTCTGGCATAGGACGATGCCCTCGGGACGACTGATCGATCCGTGCACATGCACGTACCGGCGGCCGTGGCCCGGTGTCGTATGCCTCTGCACGAACTCAGACAACTGGGGCCATTGGTCTACATCGAACGAATCGGCCGCATTGTTGAACACCTGGGCATGCGCGGACTGGAGTACACGGTCGTAATTCGTCGTCAGAACATGATTGAAAGGTAGCCCCACGAGCATCTCGTGGAAGAGATCGTGCTGTGGCGTCCGCGGCCCAAAGGCAAAGCGAATCTCATTGTAGTAGGCAGCGTCCCCGAGAACACTTCGATAGGTGTCCGCCTGCAAGAGCCCATTGACACCCTGTACTTTTTCGACTTCGTCGGTTCTGTTCGGGTTCGCGCGCTTCGCCGCTTCTGACAGCCGCCGCAGCAACTCGTCCCACCCCGGATAGCCAACCCGGCAGCTGCTCCCGGCACCGACAAAGAGCAAGGCGCCGTCTGCGATCACGGCGACAAGCCTGCGATACACCTCGCTGGTTCGCTCGAACGGGGTGAGATTGCTCGTGCTCTCAGGCAACGATGAGCCTCCTTAGGCGCTTGCGCCGACCATTCGGCGACACACCTGCCGCTTCGCCCGAGGCCGTATATAGAGCGCCGAAGTTCACGTGAAGTTCAGGTGACACACAAGCTCAGGTGACACACAAGTTGTATCGCCTTGAGTTTTGACCCCGTTCTTGTTTCCGCAAATCACGGTCCCAAGCGCGGATCAAATCCTAGGATTTCCGGATACCCCTCTCGTGTCAAGATACAAGTTGAGCGTCACCGGATTTTCAGCCCATGCTTAGCAGCGCCGCGATGGCGATCGTTCTAATCAGGGTCTCAGTTCCTTTACCTCTCCCACGCGCACCGTCACCGGGCCGAGCAGGCCGGAGGGAAGCAGGGGGGCGGACTTTCCATAGTGTTTCCAGGTGGTGAACGTCACCCGTTCCTTCGACGGCCGCGGCTCGCCCTTCGCCATCCAGTCGGGCCAGGCCTTGATCGTGATGCCGTTCCACTCGCAGTCGTCCGGATACTGCTCGTCGCCGATCAGCCGGTTCGGCCAAAGGTTGGTGACGCGCACTTCCAGTTCATTCTTCCCGGGCCGGACCGCGCCGGTCGCGTCTGCGCGGAACGGCGTCTTCCACAGGATGCCGAGATCCTTTCCGTTGAGTTTTACCTCCGCGATCACCTTCACCCGGCCCAGGTCCAGCAGAATGGCGGCTCGCGGATTGCGGAGGGCGGATGCAGGCACTTCGAAGGTCTTCCGGTACGTCGCCGTGCCGGAGAAGTACCTGACGCCAACGTCCGGATGGTCGGGCCAGGATATCAGCCGCTCGAAGGTGGTCTTTGGTTGCGGGCCGACGGGCGAGTGGAATTCCACCTCCCACGGGCCGGTGAGGTCCACCGTCTCGGGCAGGGCCGGCACCTCGACCGTCTTCTTCGCGCCTAGGGACGTCGTGAGCGTGTAACGGCCCGCGTCCCACGCGAGCAGCCGCAGGGCGCCGTTTTCCACCGAAAGGCGCGCCGCGGGAGCCGCCGCCTCCGCTGCCTCCGCCGCGTCCTCTGGCAGATGCAGTTCGGCATTCTCCGCGGCGGTCGCCACGCGGACCTCTCCGTCCAGTGTATATTCGACGCGGAGCTCCTTCGGCACCATGTTGGCTGGATCGCCTTCGGCCAGTTCGTTGTTCGCAACCGCGGTCAGCGTGCCGTTCCGTACGAGCGCGGAGAGCTTCGCCGTGATATCCACCGACTTCACGTCGGGCAAGCCCTTCACGGTTTCCGGGAACTTGCCGTAAATCGCGCGCCGGATGCGCAGCGGACCGGCGGCCGTGCCCGCCAGTTCGAGCGTTTCGCCCTCCTTCACGATGCGGGTCTGGAGCTTCCCGTCGCTTTCAAATTCGACGCGCAGCTCCTTCACAACGCCACCGGCGGGATCGCCGGCGAGGTCGTTTGACGCCGTCACACGCAGGCGGTTGTCCTTCACCCGCTCGGACAGAATCTCGGTGACATCTGCCATGCCGAGGTCCTCCAGCGAGAGCACGCCGTAGACCGCCCGGCGGATCTCAAGTTTCGGGGCCGGTCGGCTGGCGATCCGCGCCGGGATGGCGGCCTCGTAGCCGATGGCGACGACCGGATCGGCGTGCGCGGCGGCGGGGCGGCGGAAAACAACAAAGACGGAACCAGCCGGGTCAAGGTTCAGCGTGACCGACGTGCGCCCGTCTTTCGCCCGCCAAATCGGCGCCAGCTCGATGCGGCCGGATTCGGGATCCCACAGTTCGGGCTGCCGGCCGGCAATCCGGAAGAGGCACTCGACGGCCTGGGACTTCGGCTGCTGGTTGGATACGAAGTAGAGATCCGCGTCCCCGGCCACGCGGTGGATGAAGGCCATCTTCGCACCCGCCGTGGCAACCTCGAAGTCCGGCGCCACCCCGGCGGCCGCGAGCGCCTGCTCGGGACTGCGGCCCCAGATCACGCGGCCCAGGCCGACGGACCGTTCGCCGGCTGCGGGCAGCGGCCCCGCGCCCCAGACCTCGTCCGCGATCCCCGCCACCTCGG
>Ga0315277_10010724_pt1 | contig 11581 bp, 9 predicted proteins | sample YL17G05_15_MG_FD_203695 | JGI IMG/M metagenome (GOLD analysis project Ga0315277, IMG submission 203695) | Sediment microbial communities from Yellowstone Lake, YNP, Wyoming, USA - YL17G05_15 | ecosystem: Environmental > Aquatic > Freshwater > Lake > Sediment | place: USA: Wyoming | collected...
CGCCGATCCAGGCCAGGGCTTACGAGTTGCTGGGCTTGTTCCCAGTAGTCGGAAAGTGAATTTCGCGTTTAGTCTTGCATAATCAGCATGATACCATCTCGACGTCCATGGAACTTCCGATTAAAAGCAAACCACAGAGCTCTTGCGCCGGGTTTTCTCCGCTCGGTGAAATCCGTGAAATCCGTGGCAGCTTTTTCATTTGCGACTGTTTGCGAATACACGCATTGGTAGGTTTCCGGGGAGACACAGAGAATTGAAATGGATTTTCTCTGTACCACTAACATTTAATTTCTTTGAATTTTGCAAAGATTTTCATGCTGCAACCTTTTCAAGTGTAGCAAGAGAAAGGTCTTGCGGCTGAAGAACAGCCGTGAGGTTATGACGCTCCCTTTGGTTGCGGCCGACAGGCCGCGTCGTGGTCTCTGTGCCTCTGTGGTTCGAAATCCTTGTTTTTGCATTTTTTTCTGTGGGCGGGACCGGATTCTGCGGTTATATTTCCCCATTCAACAGGAGTTGCCATGAAGACAAAAGGGCTCTCGGGGATCAAGGTGCTGATCACCGGCGCCGGAGGATTTATCGGCAGCCATCTCTGCGAGGCCGCACTCGCCGAAGGGGCGGAGGTGCGCGCGTTTGCGCACTACAACTCCAGAAACGACCGGGGCATGCTCGAGTGCCTGCCCCCGCGCCGGTTGCGGAACATAGAGGTGCTGTTGGGGGATCTCCGCGATGCCGATGCGGTCCGCCGGGCCGTGCGCGGCTGCCAGGTGGTGTGCCACCTCGGGGCCTTGATCGGCATCCCGTATTCCTACGTCAATCCCGCGGATGTGGTAGCCACGAACGTCCAGGGGACCCTGAACGTCCTTCAGGCGGGCCTGGATGCCGGGATCACGCGCCTGGTGCAGACCTCCACCAGCGAGGTATACGGCACTGCGCAGTATGTGCCGATGGATGAAAACCATCCGCTGCATCCCCAGTCGCCGTACGCCGCTTCGAAAATCGCGGCCGACAAGCTGGCCGAGAGCTATTATCTTTCCTACGGGCTTCCCGTGGTGATTCTGCGCCCTTTCAACACCTATGGCCCGAGGCAATCGCCGCGGGCGGTGATCCCGGCGATTGTCACCCAGGCGCTGCGCTCGTCCACGGTTCGGCTCGGGCGCGTGGATACCCGCAGGGATCTTACCTTCGTGCGCGACACGGCGCGGGGCTTCACGGCGGCCGCCGTCGCGCCGGCATGCGAAGGGCAGACCATTCAGCTGGGCTCGGAACACGAAACCTCGGTTGCCGAACTGGTCGGGCTTACCGGCGCCATTCTGGGGAAGAAGCTGCGCGTGATCGCGGAGGCCCGCCGGCAGCGGCCCGCGGCCAGCGAGGTCGAGCGCCTGTTTGCCTCCAACCGTAAGGCAGCGGAACTGCTCGGCTGGCGGCCCGAGGTAACCCTGGCCCAGGGACTCGAGATGACCGTTCGATGGTTCCAGGAGCAGCCTGACCGATTTCAACGCGGCATGTATCACATATGACGAAAAACGAGCCTCAGATTGTCGTGGTGCTGCCTGCTTACAATGCCGCCCGCACCCTGGAGCGCACCTATGCCGATATTCCGCGGGAAAAGGTGCACCACATCATTCTTGTGGATGATGTCAGCCGCGACCAGACCGTCGAGATTGCCCGTGCGCTCGGCATGTCGGTGGTCATTCACGTGCAGAACCGCGGGTATGGCGGCAACCAGAAGACCTGCTACCTGGAGGCGTTGAAGGGTGGGGCCGATGTCGTCGTCATGCTTCATCCGGATCACCAGTATGATTCCAGGCTCATCCCGGAGATGGTACAGCCGATCCTGGACAACCAGGCGGACATGGTGATTGGCTCCAGGATCCTGAATGGACAGGCGCTCCAAGGGGGCATGCCGGTTTGGAAATTCATCGCCAACCGCATCCTGACGGTCATGGAAAATGTGGTCTATGGCGCCCGGCTGACCGATTGCCACAGCGGGTTCCGTGCCTACAGCCGGAAGCTCCTGACCACCATACCGTTCCTTCTCAACTCGGACGACTTCGTCTTCGACTCGCAGGTGATCGCCCAGGCCGTGCATTTCAAGTTTCCGATTCGTGAAATCGCCGTGCCGGCGCGTTATTTTCCTGAGGCATCGAGCGTCAATTTCAAGGTGAGCACGATTTACGGATTCAAAACGCTGGGTGTCATGCTCGGCTTCCTTCTTCAGCGGCTCGGGCTGGCGCGGCCGCGCATATTCAATACGACGCTGCCCGAGGTGATCAGCCGGCATTATCACGACACCATTTTCGGGGGCCGGCCGTAACATTGCCGGCTGCCCGCACCACAGGTCGAGGGGGGAAGAGCGTTTGCAGTCACATCTTCCGGACATCCTGAAAACGACGCCCGGTGAGCCGGGACTCGTTTCCGTCATCGTCGTCAATTGGAATGGGATCGATTATCTTCCGGAATGCGTCGACTCGCTCGAGCAACAATCCTATGGGCGCCTGGAATTGCTGGCGGTGGACAACGGATCGACCGACGGCTCCCTTGCGTGGTTGCGGGCAAATTGCGGCGGGAAGTGGCGCTTGCTCGAGTTGCCGGAAAACCTTGGATTTGCCGGCGGCGTGAATGCCGGCATTCGCGCCTCCCAGGGGGAATTTGTAGCTTTGCTGAACAATGACGCGGTGGCCGATCGCGACTGGATTGCCCGGCTGGTCGAAGGCATGTCATTTGCCGAAGCCGGCATGGCGGCATCAAAAATCTGTTTCTATGAGCGGCGCCAGGTCATCGACAAAGCAGCGCATCTTCTCTATCCGGATGGACTCAACCGGGGCCGCGGAGCGGGCGAAACGGATCGCGGGCAATTCGATGGGGAAGAAGAGGCGCTGTTCCCGGACGGTTGCGCGGCGCTCTACCGGCGCCGCATGCTGGACGACATCGGCCTGTTCGACGAACAGTTCTTCGCCTATGGGGATGATGCCGACCTCGGCCTGCGCGCGCACTGGCGCGGATGGAAGTGCCGGTATGTGCCGGCGGCGCGGGTTTATCACCGGCATTCGCAGAGCCTGGGGAAGTACTCGCCGCAAAAGGCGTTCCTGGTGGAACGCAACCGGTTCTGGGTTGCCGTCAAGCTCTTTCCTCTGCCGGCGCTGCTGCTGTCGCCCTGGTTTACCCTGGTGCGCTTTTTCTGGCACGCCGCCAGCATTGCGAGGCGCCGGGGCCTGGCCGGCGGCGTCGCGCGCGAGCACAGCCCGGGCGGCCTCCTGCGGGCGCTGGTGCGCGCCTACCTCTCGGGCGCTCGCGGCCTGGGCAGCATTCTGCGCAAGCGCCGGGAAGTGTTTCTCCACCGCCGGATCACCAGCCGCGAATTCCGCTCCTTGATGCGGAAGTACAGGATCTCGGCGAAGGAGCTGGCGTTTCGGGATTGAAGGGGAAAGGAAGGAGTCAGGAGTCAGGAGTCAGGAGTCAGGAGAAAATGTCTTGGGAAATCGGCGATTTTTTGCAGGTGCCTGAAGGGCCCGGTTTTCGTTTTGACTGCCGGCTGAATCGATCTTGATTGGGGGCGTTTGCTGCAACGAATATTCTCAGGCACAACGCCAAAAGTCGTGACACGATGGCGCAGGTACAAGATGATGTTTTTGAATGCAACCACGAAACACACGAAACGGCTGTTTGATTTTTCGTGTCTTTCGTGTCTTTCGTGGTTTCATTTTCGTTTGAAGCCGGAATTTTGCGTCGAGCTCGTGGCGGCCGGTGGGCCGGGACCCGCGTGGATCCATTCTGGCTCCTGGCTCCCGGCTTCCTGGAGGTAATTTGCTTAATCCGCGGGTGAAATCGCTGGCGCAGAAACTGCTGCCGCATTTTCTCGTCGCCTGGCTCGATCCGTTTCAGGAGGCGATTGAGGCGGAGGCCAGAGCCGCCGCGGGACAGGTGCGTCCGGGCGATGTCGTGCTGGATGCCGGCGCCGGCGAGGCCCGCCACAAGCGCTATTTCACGTGCGGCAGCTACCTTGCGCTCGATTCCGCGATTGGCGACCCGAAGTGGGATTACTCCCGCATCGACGTTCTGGGCGACCTGGAAAAGATCCCGCTGCGCTCCGGGACGGTGCGGTCCGTGCTGTGCATGGTCGTGCTGGAACACACCCGCAATCCCCGCCGGGTGCTGGGCGAATTCGCGCGCGTGCTCCGGAGCGGCGGCTCGCTGTATCTGGTCGTGCCGTTTCTGTGGGAGGAACACCAGGCGCCGCACGATTACCTGCGGTTTACGCGCCATGGTGTGCGGTTGTTGATGCAGGATTTGCCTCTCCGCATCAACCTGCTTGCGCCCATCGGCGGTTTCTTCTGGCTGTGTGCCCGGCGTTGCATCAACCTCCTGGGCTTTTTCCAGCAGAGCTGGCGCTGGCTGCTGTTTTTTCCCCTGGCGCCGCTGTTCGGCCTGATCTTTCCGGTCTTGCTCTATTTCCTGGACGGATTGGATAAGAAGCAGGACTTTTCCCTCGGATTCAGGATCCGCGCCACCAAGGATGGGGAATGATGTCAACCCGGCAGCGCACCGGCATGCTGGCGACGGTCTTGATGCTCACAGCCGCGCTGTGGGCCGTGAACCTGGTCTGGCTGCGTAAGGACACGCGTCCTCCGGTTTGGGACATGGCGCTGCACCAGACTTATGCGCTTAATTATCTGCCCGGCCAGGCGGAAGGGATTCCCTGGGCCGAGCGATCGGGCAACTATCCGCCTTTCGTGCACTGGATGATTGCGCTCTGCTACCTGCTGTTTCATCCCGGCCCGCATGTGGCGGTCATGGCGAACATTCCCGCGACTCTCATTCTCCTCGGCGCGGTCTATCTGCTCGGCTTCGATCTGGCCGGGGCGGCGGCGGCGCGCTGGGCGTGCATTCTCACGGCCCTCGTCCCGTACATGATCTGGATGTCGCGCGAGACGGTGCTCGATTACTGGCTGGCTGCCTGGCTGGCCGCCGCCCTGGCCGTGCTGCTGCGGAGCGACGGCTTCCGCCTGCGGTACCACGGCATCCTGTTCGGGTGCATATTTGCCTTGGGGCTGCTGACGAAGTGGTTTTTCGCAGGATTCCTGTTTTTCCCGATCCTGTATATCTTGGTCCGCAATCGGATCTGGCGCGATCCGGTGCGCCGGACCCATTGCGCCGACGCCCTGCTGGCTGCCTTCGCGGGCGCCGCAGTATGGTATCTGCCGAATACCGCGAAACTGACCACCTATTTCTTCGAAAATGCCCAGGTGGGCGCCCTGGAGGGTGAGCCGCCGGTTCTGTCATTTCAATCTCTCATTTACTATTTGCGGCTTCTTGAAGGATATCAGCTTTTCGGCCTGCTTTTTCTCCTGGTGGTGATCGCGCTCGTTTTTGTCTGGAGGCGGGGCCTGCTGCGTGACGCCGGTTTTCTGGCGGCGGCGGTCTGCGGCGGTTGGCTGGTGCTGACGTTGCTGCGCACGAAGGATCCGCGCTTCTCGATGCCTCTGCTTGGCCCGCTGTGCGTCGTGGCGGGCGCCTGGCTGCAATCCTGGAAGACCGGCCGGCGGACGGCGCTGCTGAAAAGCGGATTGGTCCTGCTGCTGTGCTTCCAGGCTTTTGCCGCCAATTTCGGGGTGCGCTGGATTCCCCAGGAGGTCGTGCTCCTGCGCGGCTATTCGGGGAGCCTGCGCTGGGATTGGAACCTCTACCTGCAGCACTATTTTCACGTACTGGGTCCGCCCCGCCGCGAGGATTGGAAAATTGAACCGATTCTGCGCAGAGTGGCGGCGGACGCGGGCGCCGCCGGCCGCCGGGCGGAGCTTGCCCTGATCCCCGACCTGCCGCATTTCAACTCCACGACATTCTCGCTTCTGGCGCGCCTGCGAAGCGTTTCCGTGCGCGTGGCTCATTTGAGAAGCCAGGGGCGCGATGTGCGCGCTTTTGGGGATTTCCAGTACGTCGTCATGACCGAACGCGACCAGGGCATGTCCTGGACTACCGGTTCCAGCCTGCGATTGAACCAGATAATTGTGGATGACCCGCGCACATTCCGGCTTCTGGAGACTTTCGCTCTTCCGGACGGCAACCGCGCGCGGCTTTATTCGATCGAGCGTGGAGCACCGGCCCATCCGGCCTATGCGTTTTCCGGATGGTGCGCACCGCGGAGGGCGCCGGCATGAGAGCTTTCACGCGTGCGCCCAATCCGCGCGGTTTCCACGTGCATCGTGATCTGGCCCTGCTCGTCCTGGTTGTGATCGGCTCCGCCGCGCCCTTCCTGTCGCAGCCCTTCCACATGGACGACAACTTCTACATGGACATGGCGCGCAATGTGCGTGCGCATCCCCTGTTCCCGTATGAAACTTCCTATGATTTCGGCGGCGGCCATGTGCCCGACATGGCTTCCCATTCCCACCCGCCGCTGCAGGCATATTTTCTCGCGCTGGTCCAGCATGTTGCCGGGGAGGGTCCGGGAAGGGAATGGCTCTACCACACGGCGGCGCTGCCGTTTCCCCTGCTTGCCGTGATCGCCTTTTATTTCCTGGCCGCGCGGTTTGTGGAAAGGCCGCTATGGCCCGCGCTCGCGCTGGCCGTGTGTCCCCTGTTCATGCTCATGGCGCACACGCTGATGACCGACATGCCCATGCTTGCCTTCTGGCTGGCTGCGACTGCCTGCTTTCTCTGGGCCGCCGATCTCAAACACAAGGGCCTGTATTGTGCGAGCGCTCTTTTCCAGTTCGCCGCCATGTTCACGAGCTACCAGGCGGTCTCGCTCCTGCCGCTTCTGGGCTACTACCAGATCCGGCGCCGGGGGGGCGCATTTGGATGGCTTGTGCTGCTGCTGCCCCCGGTGGTGATGCTGGGCTGGCTCGGCATGACCTCCGCGCATTTCGGGCGCATGATCCTGGGGGATACGGTGGGCTTCGTGCAGTCCTTTCATGCGGGCACCTTCAGTGCGCTCGCATCCAAGGCGATCGCGCTGCTCGAGTACCAGGGATGGCTGATTCTGTTCCCCGTTTTTGTCCTCTACATTTTCTGCCGCGGTTTGCGGGGGCGCCTCCCAGCCCTGTTGCTGCTCGCCGCGATTTACCTGGCCCAGCTGACGGTTTCCGGATATCGCCTGGCCGACAAAGCGATTTTCGTCATCGGCCTGGTGGCCGGGGCGTCCGTTTTTTTGCGCCTGGCGGGCTTTGCCCGCGAGGCGTGGATGCGCGGCCGCGAGGAAGCAGCCGGGATTGGCCGCGGCGATGCCCGATTTCTCAGCCTCTGGTACTTCGGCGTGATTGCCTATTGCCTGATTATGTTCACCGGCGGATCGGCACGCTACATCCTGCCGCTTGGGGCGCCGGTGCTGATCCTTTTCTTTCGCGGCCTGGAAATCAGGGAGGTTTCGGAATACCGGGAGGAACGGCGCCCGTTTTTCAACAGCGCCATGGTGGCGAGCGGCAGCCTCATCCTCACATTGGCCTGGGGCTTGTTCCTGGCTCAGGCGGATTTTGAATTTGCGCGCATTTACCCCCGCGCCGCCGCCGCATTTTCCCGGCTTTCGTCAGGACTCGACGTTTTCGTCACCGGCGAATGGGGATTGCGATACTACCTTGCTCGAGACGGCGCCCGGCCGCTGCCTGCCGATGAATCGAAGGTGCCGGGCGGCAGCCTGCTGGTGAAGCCGCGACTGGCGATGCCGTATGATGCTCCCACCGGCCTGGCAACCATGACTCTGCCGTTTGCCCGCCTGTCCTTTGATCTGAAGACGCCGTTCCGTGTGATGGATGCGGCTGTGCCGGCTGGCTTCTATTCGTCGGGATGGGGAATGAACCCTTTCTCGATCTCAGGCGCTACCCTGGAAGTTCTCGACGTTCGGCAGGTCAGTTTCATGGTTGCCAACCTCCCCTGGGCACAGGTCGAGACTTCCTCCCCGGTCAAGCCCTGGCCCGGCCTGGCGATGATGGCGGAAAATGTGCCAGCGTTGATGGTCAAATCCGGGACGCGGGTGAGCTATCCGCTTTCTCTGCGCAGGCCGATGGTTTTGAAACTCCATCTGGGAGTGATGTGCGATCCGTCGCGCGCGCAAGGGGCGAGCTTCGATTTCGCGATTCAGCAGCGCGACCGCGAGGGGAAAGTGGTGGCGCGCCTGGATAGGAGCCTGGATCCGACATCACCATGGCAGCCTGTGGAATTGCCGCTGGCGCCGGGCGCGGGCGGCTGTTTTCTGGATTTCCGGTTCAGCGCGCGCGCCTCCGCCGAAGCCACCGGCGTTTTTGCGGCCGCGGTGTTGATACCGAAATAGGGTGAGATCTGGATTGCTGATGCAACGGATCGCGGCAATGATGAAGAAAAGAATAAGCTCAGCGCGGAGCTTTTGCGGCGGGGCGCCGTTCATTGAGATCAGAAACTCAGTTGCATTTATGAAGCCGCAAAAAAAGCAGCCACGGATTTCACGGATTTCACGGATCAAAGCACGAATAAAACCAGCGCACCCCCGAAGGCCGCCGGTGTGGGGGTAGGGCTGCGCCGGGTTTTCTCCGCTCCGTGAAATCCGTGCAATCCGCGGCAGCTTTTTCATTTGCGCCTGTTTGCCAATACACGCATTGGTAAGTTTCCGGAAAGGGCGCGGAGAGAAAACATGAGGACGCGGAGAACTGCACGCTGCGTGTTCCGCATGGTTGCTGCGCTTTTGCTTTTGCAGGGTTGCGGCCATGCTCCGGATGGGCCCGGTTCACGCCCGTCGGTCCACCTTGCGGATCGCCTTTACGGTCAGGAAGGGAGCGATGCCGCTCAGGGGACCAGCGGATCGTTCGAACGCCACCGTCAGGTGACCCGGGGCGACGTGCAGATGGATGCGGTGACGCTGATCGCTCCGGTAATGGTGCGTGCCGGCCTGGACGGATTTTCCGGAAGGTTCACGCTGATTTTCGCGGCTGCTCCGGTATTCAATCTCGGCGACGGCATGCAACTGGATGTGCTGCTGGAAGGACAAGGCCGGCGTGAACCGGTCTATTCCCGCTATTTTGATGCGGGGAGGAATGCGGCGGACAGGAAGTGGACCGAAGTGCGGATCCTGCTCGATCTCGCGGGGGCGGAGGTCCTCGAAATCCGGGTGTCGGGAGGGCCTCAAGGAGACCTGGTGGCCGACTGGCTGGCCCTTGCCGGTTTGCGGCTCGAACCAAAATGAGATTACTGTTTGAATACTCCCCTGCAGCCCGGACCTGGATCTCAGGGCCGATTGGCGCGAGCGCTCGCGGACAGCCCGTCGCAGCCTGACCAGATTCCTGAAGTGTTACCTGCAGCTTGATGCCTGATTTCCCGCTACCCCAGCCCGGCCGGCACAGTCTCAGCTCATTTTCGGGCTGCAAGAGCTCTCATTTCGGCATCCGCCAGCCCTGCCCGTGAGGGGTCGATCGCTTTGACCTTTTCGTAGGCGGCAAAGGCTTCCGGCTTCCTTCCTTTGGCGCCATAGGCGCGCGCCAGATTGACACAGGCATCGCTGAACTGCGGATAAATTTCCAGGGCCTTTTGCGCATAGGCAATCGCTTGATCAAATTGACCTGCCGAAAGACAGACCGCTGCGAGATTGCTGTAACTCACTTCGCTGTTCGGATTCACCTTGATGGCTGCCGCGTAATACTGCAGCGCCTGGCCATAATCCCGGAGCGCAAATTCGACGGAGCCGAGATTCTGCAGGACAGCTTCGTTCTCCGGCGCCAGCTGGTAACTCTTCGTAAAGTAATCACGAGCCTCAGCGATCTTACCCTGTTGATACCTGACTCCGCCGAGACCCAGATAAATATTCATCAGGTCGTGCGTGCTTTTAACAAAAGAGTTCTGCCAAAGCTCGAAGGCTTTTTCCTCCCACTTCTGGGCATTTTGGACATCGCCGGCGTAAAAGTATGAACGTCCGAGATTATGAGCGATCAGAGAAGCTTGGGGCGACCTGCGCATCGTTTCGAGGTAGAGGGTGAAATTATCGCGCCATACCGCCATTTCCTTTAACAGCATCCAGCCTGATGCAACCAGAACCAACGCCAGGATAAAAGCGCCCGCGCGCGCATTCAGCCAAACGGGACGCGCAGACCATCCTTTCCAAAGCGCATGCACTCCTGCGGGCACTAAAAGGCAGGAAGCCAGGGTCGGAATGTAAAGGTAACGGTCGGCGAAAACATTCTCCCCGATGCCGCGCAGATTGAGCACGGGAACAATTGTCAGGATCCCAAATCCAAGCAAAAAGATCAAAATCCTTTGGTTCCGAATTTTCCAGGCAACCGTGGCGAGGATGAGGAAGCACGCGATTGTGAGTATGCCAACTGGCGCAAACAAGGTCGCCGGCATGAAGACGTGGAATGCACTCATCCCGTATGGGACGAACATCTTTGTCACATACCGGGCGAGCAGGACGAACGCATTGAGGATGAACTGTGCAAAATCCAGTTCGAAACCGGCACGCTGAATCGTGAAGGTCTGAAGTGCATGAATGCGGAGGGCCGCATAAACGGCGAACAATGCGGCAAACAGCGTGTATCTGGACCAACGCAGACGCCGATGCAGACACCAATCGAACCATGCCGCGACAACGGGAAAGGTAAACGCCATTTCCTTGGAGAAAAGGGCCAACAAAAAGGCCCCCAGGCACAGAGCGAGAGATTGGTGATTCTCTTTTTCATCGCCGCTCCTAATGTAAAAATAGAGGGCCGAAAAGTAGAATAGGGCGCAAAGCGGATCGGTCACGCCCGCAACCCATGCGACGGATTCCGCATGGATTGGATGCAGCGCAAACAACAATCCGCCCGCCACCGCGATAAATTTGTGATTCGTGAGACGGAATCCGACCAGGGTTACCAGCACGCAGCAGAGCGAGTGAAGAAGGATGTTGCATAGATGGAAGGCATAGGGCTTGAGCCCTCCCAACGAGTAGGCGATCGTATAAAGCAGCATGTGAAGGGGGCGATAGTAATTGGATGAACCCTGCATGCCGGTAAAAGCCCATACATTGGTGGTGAAAATCCTCCCCACATTCGACCAGTCGCGAATCCAGGTGTTGCGCAGGATCTGGTAGTCATCATCATAAACGAACTGGTAATGCAGGGTGCCAATGGTTGCCAGGAAAGCCACCAATGCCACAGCTACCAGGAGCCACCATGGCATTGAGGAAATCGTTGAGACAATGTTACCCTCTTGCCGCTTTTCCTTTTTCTTTCTGCTCTTTTTCCCCAATGGTCCCTTTTCCCACCTTTGGATTGTGTCTGATTTCGTTTCTTGATGGCTGAAAACTCATTCTCGCAGCTATAAATGCCGACTGTCAAGCCAGCGCCTTTAGGCGGTGGAGTGTTCATTGGGAATGAACCATGAGACCATATCGCCAGGTTCGAAATGAGGGCCGGTGCCGGGCTTTTTGCCTGCGGCGGCGCCCGCTTTTGCCCAAAACCAAAAAATATCCCGTGACAGCCCGCTGTAAACATGTAATATTTGTTAGGTTTGGCATGGCTAGTCGATTGGAGAAGGTGTATCTATTTTAGGGTTGCAGACACTTGATGAGAATGTTAGACTAAAAGCTTTGTCAGTGCTGGCGTAGCTCAGTCGGTAGAGCAGCTGATTTGTAATCTGCGGGTCG
>Ga0315277_10010725_pt1 | contig 11580 bp, 5 predicted proteins | sample YL17G05_15_MG_FD_203695 | JGI IMG/M metagenome (GOLD analysis project Ga0315277, IMG submission 203695) | Sediment microbial communities from Yellowstone Lake, YNP, Wyoming, USA - YL17G05_15 | ecosystem: Environmental > Aquatic > Freshwater > Lake > Sediment | place: USA: Wyoming | collected...
GGACCCGATCTGCATATTCTCCATCCACCAATCCCCTTCGCGAACGTCAACCATCGCCTCGCCGCGTTCCCATGCCAGGACAGGAAGATTCCCGGTTCGATCCGGTTGTCCCAAGATGCGGACTTTAACACCCAGCCGCATCCGGCGCATCAATTCCAGAGTATTTGATGCCATGTTGCGCTCTCCTGTGGTTCGATACTCTCCGCCAATAATGTGAATGTCAACCGACTGGGTCAGGGGATCAGGGAGCAGGTCAATGGCTGCTGAGATGGACTTGAGCGGGCTGCCAGAGCTGCCTGAGGCTGAATCATTTCCGCTCGCGCCATCCACATAAACGCCTTCAGAAGATAATTGCCGCAGTTTCAATTCCCGCTCTTGTGCCTGAGCAACATAAGAAAGACAAAGAAATAGAGAAAACGTCAGCAAAACTCGCGCTGTAAGGGTAATCCCCCGAAATCGCGAAAACCCGAAATGATTATAAAACATTGGAAATCCTCCTGTAATGAACTACCAGATCCCGGGAACGATACGATAACGTGTTTCATTCATGTATTAGTGAAAGTAAGTCTTTCTATTTACAGATCAAGACGCAGAAGCGGAAATTCTGCATCATCGCGGAATATCCTGAATCCCTTGCTGAAGTAAAAATCTACAGGCCCGGATGGATTGTCTTCTCTGCCTTTCCTTGCAAACGTCTCAACCGTCTTGATCCCTCTTTGTCTCAATTCGTCAAGGATGCTGTTGAGAAGTTGAGAGCCCAGACCCAATCCTCTGAACCGGTTTTGCGGAATGAAAAGACACGAGATGAGAACTGCCTCAGTACTCGGGGGACCGGCATTATAATTCCCAGCTTGGGGAAGAAACTCCTGTGGCGCGTATTGTGCATACCCGGCAGCAACGCCATCCACATAAGCGATCCTGCCGCAGTTCCCGAATAATTCATGCGTCCTCCGCAACCAATCAACTTTCCTGAGCATTTTGTTGTCATTCGGTTCTGAGGTTTGTTCCACATATTTCTCAGGGAACTCCCAATAGATACAGTACTTGCAGCTGAAAGGAGGGCTATCCCACTCTGGAGCGTCTCTCAGGTTCTCCTCTGCGAGATTGATGATCTCTTTTTTCATTTACTCTATTGACTCAACTCAATGATCCTAACTGTAATCTTACCAGTTCAGGCTTCCTTGAAAGCACACCTTCCCTGATCCCCTCACAATTTCACCAATAGGATAGGCAGCACATCCCTGGGCGGAGAAGTGCGAGATCACCTGCTCCTTCTCACTAGGAGAGCAGACAACTGCCAGACCCACACCCATATTGAATGTGCGAAGCACGTCTGGATCTGAGACTTTACCTGCCTCGCGAATGATCTTAAACACCTCAGGCACCCGCAAGGCTGGAAGATTGATGGCTGCATCAAGGGACGATGGCAGAATCCGATTGAGATTATCCTGGATCCCGCCTCCTGTAATGTGCGATAGTCCCTTGAGGCTGCGGGATTGAAAGAGTCCGCGGGCAACCTGGTAATAACATGTATGAGGCCGCATAATGACATCAAGGAATGTAGTGCCATCAACAGGCCATGTCTTCAGCTCCGGATTGCGTTCGAGGATTTTCCTCACAAGCGTATATCCGTTCGTATGAAGACCGTTGGATGGGATGCCCAGCACTATATCGCCTTCTGCAATAGCGGAGCCGTCAATGATTCGATCTTTATCAACAACCCCGATTGCGCTTGCGCTGAGGATATAGACTCCTTTGGGCAGAACCCCGGGCTGAACAGAGGTTTCACCGCCAACGAGGGTACATCCCTGTTCCTGACAGGCGCTTGCCATATTTGCAACCAATTCCGTGACAATATCCGGGTTGATTTCTCCGCACACAATGCAGTCCTGCATGTAGAGCGGTTTTGCTCCCATCACCATCACATCATTGATCAGATGATTCACAAGATCATAAGCAATGGAGGGCAGACAGCCAAGGTCAAAAGCGAGTTTCTGTTTTGATCCTGGTTCTTCTGTCTTGAAAACAAGGATGGGATGATCTATGCCCTCGAATTTGCCTTCGAGCAAGCTGGCAAATGCCCCCATTTGATTCAGGACCCTGGGATCGCCGACATCAATGCTCTTTGACATCTGCCGCTTTGCAGCATCTGTGACGTCAATATCAACGCCAGCCTTTGCGTAAGAGAGTTCCTCATTCATAGATATTCCTCTTATAAATCTTTGTCTGAACCTTATGGTTTTGCTCCGATTTCCTGCATCATCTCCAGATACCAGGGGATGAAGCCGCAACTTCGATAGAATCTGACTATATCGTCAAAGCGTTTCGCTGCCGAATAGACTCGCAAGTGAGTGAAACCCGCCTCCCGGGCTTGTCTCTTGATGCTGGCCACGAGTTCATGTCCATGTTGTTGACCGCGAGCATCCTGGGTGATGACAAGGTCAACGATTTCGAGAATCCGACTTTCAGTGGGAAATACGCATTCACCAGAGTATGGCATGGGACAACAGTAAATGAATCCAACTGGTTGAGTACCAACCAGGGCAACGAATGTCCATGAAAGATCACGCAGTGCCCATTCTTCAGGCGAGTCAGCCTGGTATCCCCAAATCTCGTTCTCCCCTTCTACGGATCTCTGAAGCGCAATTATGTCGGGGATGTCTTCAGTTGTAGCTTTCCGGATCATTTTTCGTGTTTGTGATTTATCATTCTATTATCTCGAGAAAAGAGAATAAAAAATTGTGGTTTGATTTGTCAATACCTCAAACGCAACTTTTCATGGACAATAAATAAGTGGGCTTTATCTATAAGTTTGACCCCAATTTCCAATTGACCCCAATTTCAACTGAAAGTTCGCTTACTTCAAGTATTTTCGTAGAAACCGATTTATGTCTTTACCACACTAGTGTCCGGTTAAAAGTCGAATAAAGTCATTTTTTCACTTAACAATTTGTATTTATTAGATAAGGATATTTTTGAATCAGGAGAAATGTGGAAATATGCAAAAAAACAGGAGTATATTTTATGCGCTTGCCGCAGTGGCGATCATTGTCATTATTGGAATCATCTTCCTGACAAGGGAACGCCAAACACCTCCCCGGCCAGATAAACCAGAGATCACAAAAGTCGGGCCAATGCCGAAAATCCCTATTGAAAGAGAAACAGATCTCCCTCAAATCCCGGAACCAACCCCCGGTGAGCCAGATAAAAAAGAGGCCGCTCAAACACAAAAATCCTCTGTCCAAGGCTCTGAACTCACAATCTCAGGCATCGTTACCCTCTCCAATGGCTCCCCTGCCAGCGAAGCCAGAATCAGCCTCACCAAAATCAATATCGGGGAATCCCAATTCGATGACAAACCCCTTACCAGCGCCACTGCAGATAAAAACGGAAAATACAGCGTCAGAATTGCCAGGCTCCCCATTGTCTTCATAAAAGCCTCTTACCCCGGTTACGCCGCCATCACAGCCGTTGCCGGAAGCGCCACATCCGGACGTGGCGCCTCCGTTTCCGGGGGAAAACAGGAAGTCATCATAAACTTCACGCTCCCTCCCGCCTCGTATGTAAAGGGGCGCGTTGTGGATGAAAACGACAAACCCATAGAGGGCGTTTTCATGACTTTCGTCTTCATGGATCAACCAAAGGAAATTTTCTCCATGGAAACCACCGTCACAGACAACCAGGGGCGCTTCGAATTTCAGAATATCCCTCCCGGAAAAATTACAGTCAGCGCAGGCTCGCTGGATTTTACCCCCCAGAGCCAGGATGTCACCGCACCGGCCGATGACCTCATTTTCAAACTCCTTCCCGCCACTGCCTCCCTTTCCGGCAGGGTTTTCCACAAAATATCCGGAGAAGCCATTACCAGCGCAACAGTCAGTCTCGTTTTTATCCAGCAACTCCGTTTGATCAAGATTCCTCATAAAACATCCGTGACCGATCCGACCGGCTTCTATTCCTTCGACCGCCTGCCCTCGGGGCAATATGTCATAACAGCGCAGAAGGACGATCTCTTCATGTTTAAATTTGACGGCAATTTTCAAACACTGGATCTGAAGGAAAATGAAAAAAGGGAAGGGCTGAACCTTTTCCTTTATGAAGGTCATATCATCAAGGGCAGAGTAACCGATAAAAACACCGGCGCGCCCATCGAAGGCGTCAAGGTCTCAACCGCATGGGGAGCAGCCAAACCCCGCGAAGATATAACAAACGCCGAAGGTTCCTACAGGCTCGAGGGATTATCCGGAACCCGGATGGGACTTACCGCGGAAAAGGAAAATTACATCCTTGCGGAGGAAGAGCAGCACATTGTTCATACCGGGATTACCCTTAATCCCGAAGAGATGGAATTGACAGAAGATATTCAAATGATCCCGGGGCTTTTCATCTCGGGACGCGTGGAAACTGAACAGGGATTGCCCCCGACAAACGCACAGGTTTATCTTTACCAAACGAATGACTGGGCTGCCAGGGACAAGGCTCATCCGGTGGATCGGCTCGGAATGTTCAAACTGGTCGTTGCGCCGTTTACATCCTGCCTTGTCAAGGCTGAAGTGAAAGGTTCTCCCGTCGCCTTTTCCGATCCCATACAGGTTCAGGATAAATCCATTGAAAATATCGTCATTGTCATGAAACAGGCGGCGTCCATATCCGGCATCGTACAGGATATGGACAAAAAACCAGTGGAAGGCGCAATAATTTTAGCGCAAATCCCCCTGGCGTATGGAAACCTGACCAGTTATGAATACCTCCGGGACGTCGAAATCCTTTCGGATTCTAAAGGACAATTCAAAGCCCAAAACCTGCCATCCGGTAAAATCATTTTATCCGCGGAAAAAGACGGCTATGCCGGAAGCAAACAGGAAATAATCCCAGTGAATCCCGGGGAGGAAAAAACCGATGTGATCCTCCAGCTCACAAAGGCTTCGTTCCTTGCCGGAAAAATAACCGATCCCGAGGGTCATCCCATCGAGAATGTCCAGATATTCGTCCATGCCAATTTTTCCAGCGTGAACAGCCAGGGACAATCCCAGAGCGATGCGGACGGCAATTACAGAATCGAGGGGCTTTATGACGCCCCACACAATGTCGATCTCCATCATGATAAGTACGGAAATGAATATCATCAGAATATCGAGGTGGGGCGCGAAGACGCGAATTTCGTGATGGGATCCAATAGAATCACCCTCATCGGAAATGTCAGGGATTGGAAAACCGGAAATCCCATCAGGAATTTCAACGTCTCAGCTAACGGATTGAAACCGGAAAAGGACCCGGAAATTCCGGGAAGATTCGTTATCAGGAATCTCAAACCCGATTTTGGCTTCCGCTTGAAAATCGAATCAGAAGGATACATGCCCAATGATACAAGATCATTCTCCCTTCCAAAGGGTGAAAATATCGTTGAAAAAACCTTTGAACTTAGCCCGGGTGGAGGCATCAAGGGACGCGTGGTCAATAAGGCGACCAGAGAACCCATGGAAGAAGTCATTGTGCATCTGTTTACCTCCAGTGGCGTTAATGAAATGGATGTCGCCTATTCAGGTAATGAATGGCAGGTCTCCCGTGGCGAACCGACAAAAATCCTGACCACACGGAAAGACGGCGTATTCAACTTTGAAGCCGTGCCGGCGGAATCGTGCTTTATCCGCTTTATCCCCCTTGAACCATTTAAACCAGGACATAAGAATATCACGGTAAAACATGGCGAGATAACAGATATGGGTGATGTGGAGATAAGCGGCGGCGGCGGCATAAAGGGGAAACTTGTTCAAATGCCCGATGAAAAACCCATGACGGGTAAAATCATCACACTCCGCAGCTTCGGGTGGCAAATCCCAGAGCAAAACGCTGTTACCAATGAACAGGGGCGATTCGAATTCCTCAGCATCATGAGCGGAATATATATCATCGAGGCGAAAGAATACAATATAATCAAGTCTGCCGATGTGAAGGATGATGCAACCTGTGAATGCGTCCTGCGCGTTGGAACCGGATCTCTGAAAGGCGTTGTCCTGAGAAAGGGCGTACCGCAGGAGAGTGTTCGCATCACCCTCTACCCAATTTCACAGGGAGGCGCAAGGGAATCTAATACAGATTCCAAGGGAGTATTTGAAATAACCAATCTTGTTCCGGGAAAATGGAAGGTTGATTTCCAAGCCGGATATTACATCCCCACCCCCATTGAGGAAGTGATCGATATTGCGGCTGACGCGGTAACCGAAAAGGTATTCGAGCTCCCATCGGGACGAATCGTTGGCAAGGTGGTCAATGCAAAGGACGAGCCCATTGAAGGCGCCCTGATTTCCGCCCGGTTAATGCAGGTCGCAGATGCTGAGGATGCCGTCCACCCCAGGACATGGACCGCCATATCCGAAAAGGACGGAGCCTTTGCCATCGCGGATATGCCCTCCAGCTCTTACGCCGTATCCGCGAGCAAAAAAGATATGGGGCTTGCGCTTGTGGAAAACGTCGTTGTTCCGGAAAACGCCGATTCCTCGCCCGTCTTATTTAAGATTGACGCTGGAAAGGGCGGAACGCTCGTTTCCGTTGCCCTGAACCTCGGCAATGGTCAACCCGTTCCCGAAGCCTGGTGTTACCTGACAACTGCCGAAGGAGCGCGGTTCGATCATGGAAGGCAGCGAGGGCAGGACGGCGTGATTACCATCCCGAACATCCCGGCAGGAACCTACAAGGTCCAGGTTAGTTCATGGGGGTTTTCCGTTCATGAACATAATGTTGAAATCAAGGACGGCGTAACCGTAAACTTGGAAGACGTGATGTACGAAGCAGGAGATTTGCGCTGGACGGTTCTGGATGCGGAGGGACAACCGGTCTCCAATGCGCCGTGCCGGATCGAGCCGTTGGATGCGAACTCTATCGAGAAGTCGCGGGAGGGAAGAACGGATGTTCAGGGATTATGGATTCAGCGCGGGCTTTATCCAGGCGGGTATCGCGTCACGACTCGGCTTTCCGACGGGCGCCAGGCAACGGACACCATTGAAATCCAGGCGCGCCAGCTTATTCAAAAAACCGCGGTGGTGAAATTGGCGCCCGACCTTCGAATAGAATGAATTAACTTTGACAAAGTCCTTCATTCGTCTTTTATATTATCAATCATTTTGTGAAAGATGGAGGAGATCATGAATACTCTCAATAAGAAGAATGCAACTATCCGGTTTTCCCTTTCCCCTTCGATGATAAAACTCTTCCTTTTCCTGCTCCCTGCAATTTTTTTTCTTCCTCTCAATCTCGTATCCGGCGAGGATGCCATGATACCGACATTCCGGGGGATCATTCCCGACAGATCCCTTCAGGAGGAAAACGGAGTCTTTCAAATTGCCTTTTATGAGCAAGGCGCATGGCGCGATATGGGCGCATTGTCTTTCGGAAGGTATTATATGCGGAAAACTCTCGCTCTCCCGCAAATAAGCCCTTCCGAAGAAATCATCATCCGGGTGACGAATTCGGGAGAGACCGCAGCGCAAATCGATGCTATCAGCATGGGAGATCTCGCCCCCATCCGCGTGATAATCTCCGGCATCGAGGAGAATGCGTCCCTGAAAAAACTCGCCCGCGAGGATTATGACATCGTGGATGCACGGTCGAGAGAGATCATCGCGGTTTTTCCCGCAACCGGCGTTCCAAACTCGCTTCATCTCACAGCGCGCATAGAACCGGAAGAAATATCCCGGGAACCGTTTCAATTCCCCGAGGAGAATAATTACACTGCCATCCGTAAGGATTCCACCTTTTACTCCTATGCCCTGAACAGCCATCCCGGGGCTTTGAGTATTGACGGAGATATCAATGAGGAAATCCTTGGAACCCCCTTTTTCCGGGTGATGTGCATCCCAGGTTCTGGGCATCCCCCCAATTACACCTGTGCTTGGGTCATGAATGATTCTGAGGCGTTGTATGTGGCTATGGACTTCACACCTGATAACACCATGGATGGCGATAAAGACTATGCCAGGGTTTATGTTCATACAAAGAGCGGCATCAGGGAGTTCAAGGTTTCTGTGCCGGAGCAGAGCTGGGGAATGCCGGGATTCATTTATACAAAACGCGCCCTTTATCAACACAAGGTGTATGAATTCAAAATCCCGCTATCGGAACTGGAAATTTCTCCGGGACATGATCCGCAGATTATTGAACTTGCATTCTGCGCCTATGGCACTGCGGCAGAACCGATCATCAATGAAGTGGATGCAGCAACCACAGGATCAGTGTCCAGGGAGTTTATCGAAATCTACCTCCCGGGAATTCAAAATTTTAAGTTCTCCTCGAACAAATTTGTCCTGGTGCGCTATGATGGCGATACGAGCGCCACGTATGGACCACCTTTTGACCTGAGCGGTTATGAAACCGATAAAAGGGGATATTTTGTGATTGGCGGGCCGGGAATTCCGGGGATTCAGGAAAGGGTTTCGGACAATACCGGTCTCCTGGTGTCTTCACCTGACTGGCTGCAGGATGGCCCTGATGCCGTGGCCCTTTATTACAATGCCAATCCCGCCAATTTTCCCCCAGGCACACCTGTCACAAAAATCAACCTTATGGATTCCTTTGTGTATGGTACCAACGATCCGCCTTCTGTCCCCCTGATCGCCGAGCTCCTTAACCCGGCGCAACCCCAGGTGAATGAGGACGGGATGGGTCTGATGTTTCTCCATTCCAACCAGCGATGTCCGAACGGCTCCGGAGGTCGCCGATTCACCTACACATACACCCAGTATTTTCCCAGTCCCGGAAGCCTGAATCGTTGCGGCGCCACTCCTGAAACTGTCCTGATCAATGAGATTGACGTTGATACAGCGGGGACCACAGACACATTGGAATTTATTGAACTGTATGATGGCGGAGTTGGGAATACGGATCTGACAGGCATGGCATTGGTTTTATACGATGGCGAGCACAACTTGTCTTACGCGGCATTTGATCTGGACGGGTATCAAACAGATGAAAATGGTTACTTCTTACTCGGCACAGACAAGGTTACACCCATGCCGGACATTATCTTCCCTGATGGGACATTGCATGATGGGGCGGATGCGATCGCTCTTTATCTCGCAGATGGGACTAGTTTCCCCAATGGAACCGGCGTCCTCATCCTCTGGAATCAACTCCTCGACGCAATCGTTTACGACACCGATGATTATGATGATATATCATTGATAGATATCCTCCTGAAGGATGCGGAACCACAGGTGGATGAAGATGAACAGGGACAAAAAGACATTCATTCCCTCCAGAGATGCCCGGTCGGCTCAGGCGGTCCTTTCGTCACTAGTACTTATGTGACTGATCTTCCCACACCCAAGGGATTTGTGGGGACGCCTTTGTTGATGCCTGAACCGAGCTATACCTCCAGCACTCTCAACCGCATCTATTGGGCCGAAGTGGAAGACGCGCTTGGTTATATCGTGCAATGCTCAGACACGAATGATTTTTACCATATCCTCTTTACCGAAGAGACTCCGGGCAACGTCCAGGATTATCTCTTCGGACCCCTCTCGGGCAGTACGCCTTACTGGTACCGTGTGCGCGCAAAAAATAAATGCCTGCTCAGCAAATGGAGTCTGCCCGTCTCTTCCATCCAGGATATCATATTACCGGAATCGGAAGTTGTTAGTCCGGATGGATTGACCAACGAAACTCTGTTCCCAGTGGAATGGACAGCTGCAGATCCGGGCATTCTTCCCTCCGGTGTTGCCTGGGTTTCGATTTTCTGGAATAAAGAGGGCGGGCCGTTTCAATTCCTGGGTTCCCGTCCCCATCCTATTACATCCATCCCGTTCAACACCGCGATTTTCGGCGGAGATGGAACCTATCGCTTTTTTTCCAGGGCAAGGGATGTCGCAGGTCTCCAGGAATTGACGCCCCCGTCTGCGGATGTCCTTGTCCGCGTGGATTCCACGCCTCCGGAGTCCCATGTGTATGAACCCTCCGGGGTGACAACGGAAACCCTGGTATTGGTCAAATGGCAGGTTCTTAATCCCGGGTTTAATCCGACGGGTGTAATAGAGGTCAGCGTATTCTGGAGAAAACAAGGGAATCCCTACGAGCTCCTGGGAAAATGGACGGATGGAACAACCCAGACGGAGTTTGATGCCGAGACCCATGGGGGCGGAGGAATATACAATTTCTATTCCATTGCTGTTGACAAGGCTGGGAATGAGGAGTCTCCTCCTGCTCTTCCCGATACAGCGGTTTTTGTCTGGAAAGTACAATCATCGTGGCTGGCTTATTAAATCTGCATTTTTGCTCTTAAAAGTCGAGAACCAAGCGCGCGATGAAGGTTATCTATGATGGGGTTTGACCCCAATTTTCGAAAATTTATTCCCTTACTCTGAGGGATTTTTTTTCCTGTCTATGGATTTATGTTTTGCCAGCCTTCTTTTTTTCTCCATCTCTCTTTTGGCCAGTCCGAACAGGAGATTTGGCAGTCTCATGAAAATGTGCAGGAAATCGGATTTCGTTAGAAGCTCAACTTTGTATATTTTTTGAATGATCTTCCCAATTTGTCTGATACTGTAAAATTGAAATTTGATCCTGTCACGTATCCGCTTTAAGTCCTCCCGGCTATGGCGATCTGAATACACGGCGCCACCGACGGAATTATAATAATATCCAGGAGTATTGTCAACCAGCTCTTTCAGCGGGGAATATTTTTCTATCCTGAGTTTCTGGAAACTGATGGAATCAATCTTTAACTCTGTAGCAAACCGGGCAATATAAACCATCTCTTCTTCCGTTTCCCCGATATTTCCATAAATGAAATAGCCATGAATATAGAAATTATATTTGTTTAAAATCTTGAACGCCTCCCGGGCCTGCTGCTGGGTAAAGCCCTTATTGAACTGCGTTAAAATTCGATCATGGGGAGACTCTATGCCGATGAGAAAAATCTTGAAACCGGCCTTTTCCGCCTTTTCCAGAAGTCTTGCATCCCAGGCGATCTCGATTCGGGTCTGGACAATGAATTTTTTCCTGATTCCACTTTCCAGGATCAGATCACATAGTTCTTCGCTTCTTTTGGCATTCGTGAAGAAATTATCGTCGCTGAACATGACCACGTCAGCAGTAATGCCCTGGAGCTCTTCCATAACCGATCCCAGGGGTCTCTCTGCATATTTCCTTTTCTGTCCGAGGGGGTTCAGGCTGAATGTGCAGAACTTGCAGTTGTAGGGACAACCTCTGGATGTGAGCACCGTGTCGAAAGTGAGATTTGTGATCCGGGCCCCATTTTGTATCCAATGGTAATCATGCCTTCTCAATGATCGGTCCGGGAAAGAAATACCTGAAATATCAGGAAGGGGTCTGTTCTGGTTATGAATCACTTTGCCGTTCTCCCGATACGAGAGCCCCAGAATATCCCTGGGGGGAAGGCCCTTGACGATCTCCCTGATTGTCTCTTCCCCCTCGCCTCTCACAATGAGATCAATGTTCGGGCACCTGGAGAAAAGGGATTCAACCTCTTCAGTCGCCTTATGTCCTCCGACTACGGTGGTAACATCATCCGGCAATGCGCGGATGAGATTACAAATTGCCTGAAACTGGGAATCCCAGGAAACGCTT
>Ga0315277_10010726_pt1 | contig 11580 bp, 11 predicted proteins | sample YL17G05_15_MG_FD_203695 | JGI IMG/M metagenome (GOLD analysis project Ga0315277, IMG submission 203695) | Sediment microbial communities from Yellowstone Lake, YNP, Wyoming, USA - YL17G05_15 | ecosystem: Environmental > Aquatic > Freshwater > Lake > Sediment | place: USA: Wyoming | collected...
CTCCGAAGAACACGAACCGGTTAATTCTGGATTGGCCGAACATCCATCCGTTGAAAATATTCATGAAGATCAATGAGGATGTAATGACCGCCACCAGTCCGCTGGCAAGCCGCAATTCGGCCAGGTACACGAACCAGTATCCGATGGAAAACGAGAACAATCCCTGAAGCGCCATGAATCCATGATCGACGGGTTTGAATTTCATGTTGCGCCGGGTAACGATACAGAACAAGAACAGGATCAGGGAAGCCAACGCAAAGCGATAGGCGACGGACAATACAGGGTCCACTTTGGTCAGCTGAAACGTGATGACAAACCAAGTGGACCCCCAAATCAGAACCGTTGTAAGATATAAGAAGAGGTTTCTCATGTCTCTCCAATGTCATAGAGCAGGACTTCGTTTCTGGCATGAGCCGAAACGACCAACTTTGCGAAATCCTTGCGATCGTTGAGGACCAGCATCTGGGCAGGGCCGATGCCCTCGTCAACGGTTTCGAAATGAAAACCGCTGGGACCGGATCTGTACAGACGCAGCTCTTTGCGGCCCCCGCGTCCGCCCACGAGCAAGCCGGGTTTGCCGAGCAAATCTCCTGCCCAGATGATGTGGCCGAACTCGAGGTCATCGTCGATGGTGGCCTTTTCCCAACCGTTTTTAAACTTGGTGAACATACTCAAGACGTTGCCGTGGAACGGGCTGATGGTAAAAATGTCGGTGTGGCCGAGACGGTTCCAATCGTAGGCAAAGGCATCGCTGTATTCGTCCGCGGCGATGCGATCCATGGGCCAGGTTCCGGATGCATCACCGGGAATGCCGAGGTGGAAAAGACCTTCCGTTGCCGAAACCAGGAACCCCCCCGGCGTTTCCGGTTGCAGGCGGGTGAATTCCATACCGTGGTTTCGGGTCAGGTTGCCGGCGATTTGCCGGAACGTCCAGGGCTGATTCGGGTCATCGGGGATAACGGAAAAATGAATGCTTCCCGGGTGGGACCAGTCGTCCTTGAAGCTTTTGGATGAGCACAGCGTGGAAGCAAGAAAGCAGGATTTTCCGCCTACCGTTGTTACGGCAATTCGGTGGGTGTAGGGAAGCGCCGCAACAATGGCCGGTTCAGGGTATTCCCCCTGATCGAGCGGATACTGCAGGATGCGGCAGTTTTCGGCCTTAAACCCCGGTTTGAAATCCGTGGAGGCCAGCAAGTACGTTCGTCCATTTTTGGTATACGGACATAGACTTATGAATCCTCCGGGTTTGCGTGCAAGGATCCGCGGTTTGTATTTCGGAGGTTCGAAGAGGACCAATTCTCCGTCGGCGTCGCTTCCCGCTGCAAAGGACGGTAACCCCGGATCAACAGGATTGGCTACCGCTGATAGGCTGTACACCTTTTCGATTTGTCCGAGGAGACGCTTTCGTATTTTCATTTTCGCTGTTCCAGCATCGATTGAAACGTTTTTTCAGCCGCCTGCAAATTTTGAATGCAATCGGACACTGCACCTTCAATATCACCCGACTTGTTGAACACTTCACAGAATGCGCCCGGGTGTTTGGTTTCCGAGAAAAATCCGATTTCATGCCCTTGGAAGAGGACGGCTGCGATTCCTTCGATATCCAGAACGCCGGGGGGACCGAAGGGGATGTGGTGATCTCCGTACAATGGGTGCCCGACATCCGTGATACAGTTGCAGAAATGGATTTCGCAGGTTTCGTCCCTGGCCGATTTCAACGATTCGGCGACGTTTTCCCCGTTCAACATCATGTGTGCCGTGTCCAGGCACAGACCGACGTTGTCGGCCTCCCTACGAAGGGCCTTTACCAGGGCAACCGCCTCCTTGGTGTAACCAAGCGCCCCTTTTTTGTGTGCGAAAACGTCGAGCGGTTCGATCAGAACGGTCAACTTGGGCTCGTACCTGGCAGCCCTGCAAACTTCCAAAAGCGATTCGTTCAGCCGCGACAAGGCTTCGCCTCGGTGCTCCGGATTTACAGGTGCGGGTCCGCTGACGAACTGGACAAATTGGGCGCCCTGCTCCCTTGCCCCCTCAAGACCGGTGATGATCCGGGCGACGCTTTCTCTTCGAAGGGCGGAATCCATGGATGCCAAATTGAGCCGGCTTTCATAGACGATACGAGCCAGGCTGTAGGTCATGGCCAGTCCATTTTCCTTTATACGTTGAGCGATTTTTTTCCGCTCCGAGGGATAAGGAACGTCGACGGTTTGGAACGCCTGAAAAAAACCCAATGCCAAGGCGTTTTCCAGGGTTCGGAGTGTTTCTCCCTCCCGTTGGCGGGATTCGGGATGAACTTGGGAAATCATAAGTCCCGGTTTTAGGATTCTGGCGAGCTGCATCCATTCCTTTCAGTTCGGAAATGAAAAAAGTTCATGATGTATTTTCTTGTTCCGGATACCGATATCCTTTTCCACATGACGAAGGATCCTACGTCAATCCCTGAAGGAATTCCCAGATGCATTCCGGCAATTGGGGGCTGTATCCGCCTTCCAGGACGGTGAATGTCGGCCTTTTTAAATTGGAAACGGCTTTTCCGATTTTCCGATAGGTTGTAATTTCCAGTCCTGCTCGGGTGATCGGATCCCCTTTGAAGGTGTCGAATCCGGCGGAGACACCGAGGAGGGAAGGATTAAACCGGGCGATTTCGGCACTTGCAGTGTCGAGGATTTTCAAGTATTCAGGTTCACCGGTTCGGGGTGGAAAGGTAAAATTCAAGCAGTTGCCTTTCGATTCCTGCCCGGTTCCAGGGTACAAGGGACTTTGATGAAGGGAGATGTAGAGCACGGATGGATTTCCCAGAAAAATATCCTCGGTTCCATTTCCATGATGGCAGTCGATGTCGAGAATGGCGATTCGTGCTTCGGGATGTCCGGATAGGTGCCTGGCCGCTGCCACCGCGATGCTGTTGAAATAGCAGAATCCCATGACCCGGTTCCGGGTCGCGTGGTGTCCCGGCGGACGCATCAGGGAAAAAGCGGTTTCGCCTTTTTCTGCGGAATCGCAGGCTTGCACTGCCGCTCCGGCGGACAGCATGGCGTAGTCGGCCATATTCGGCAATGCGGGAGTGTCGGTGTCGATGAAGGTGCCGCGCTGTACCGACTCGAGCAGGGATTCGGAATGAACGCGAAGGATGTCCAATAGGGTACACGGTTCCGGTTCCTGAAACGAAAATCCATTTTTACCGAGAAACTCGGCGGCGGTAGCGACACGTTCAGGAGATTCCGGGTGTCCGTACTGCCGGTACTCGAGGCATTTGCCGGAGTAGAACAGCTTCATGGGTTGTCGCCCTGTTTTCAGTCAATATACTCAACTCAACCGAAAAGTCAAATGCCAAAAATTCCATCGCAGAACAAATGCATTGCTGGAACCGCTCGCCTTGGTTGACGAGGCTGTTCAGAAGAAAATCATTTTTCGGGATGTTCACAGCGATCCCCGTGATGGTTGCAGCCATGCGTTCATTTTCTTTCAGGAAAATGGCCTTGAAATTCGGAATGGGAATGCGTACATTGAAGCAATTTATGATAAACCCGATGGATGAAACTGTTCAATTCATTCAGGATAGGTTCACGGGACCGCTCCCGGATACGGCGTTGGTGTTGGGTTCGGGATTTGGAGAAATCGGCGATGGGCTCGAAGGCTCCACTGCCATTCAGACGGTAAAGATCCCGCACTGGCCCGTCTCAACGGTTCACGGGCACCGCGGCAGACTGGTCCTCGGCAGAATCGGAGGAGAACCCGTCCTGGCGCTCCAGGGGCGAGTGCATTACTACGAAGGTTACGGGATCCAAGACGTGGTTTTCCCCATCCGCGTTCTGGGGCGGTTGGGTATCCGCAAGTTGATTCTCACCAATGCGGCCGGCGGCATCCGTCCGGATTTCCGGCCCGGGGACTTGATGCTGATCACGGATCACATCAATTTCATGGGAACGAATCCTCTGATCGGGCCGAACGAGGAGACATGGGGGCCGAGGTTTCCGGACATGTCCACGGCCTACGAACCGGAATACATTGCCCTGGCCGAAGCTGGCGCGGGCGAAGTCGGCGTGAAGGTTCAAAAAGGCGTGCTCGCCGGCATGTGCGGCCCGAGCTACGAAACCGCAGCGGAAATCCGGATGCTGAAACGGCTCGGTGCGGACGCCGTCACGATGTCCACCATTCCAGAAACCATCACGGCCGTCCACATGGGCATGCGTGTTTTGGGAATCTCGTTCATTTCAAATTTCGCAACCGGTGTTTCTTCCCGTCGGCTTTCGCACAACGAGGTGCAAGACACCGCGCGAAAGTACCATAGCAGCTTCAAGAAGCTGGTTCAAGCGGCTACCCAACGCATATCCAGACATTCTTGAGACGGGTGCGCGGATTGGATCTTTGGAGTTTAAAATCGAAAACCTACCGTGCGGGCCGGTCTCTGCCTCTGGTCAGGCGCATCCTGGATACGGAGGTGCGAAACCTCAAAGCGCTGCTATGCGACATCGAGGTGCCGCTGGACGGAATCCTGGACATCGGATCCGGTTCGGGATCGACGCTGGATATTTTGCCGAAAGGTAAATTCCGGATTTTCATGGACCGCTCCACCGGCATGACCAGGACCCTCAGGCAGATGCATGCCTATGTGGTCCGGGCGGATGCACAATCGATGCCTTTTCGAGAGGGATCTTTTTCGTTTGTGGCCGCCGTGGGTCTGACGGAATACATACGCGAAAAAGACCGGTTGGTGGATGAAGTCGAACGCGTGATTTTGCCGGGAGGTTTTTTTCTGTCCACGATTTCCCCCCCCGGATTGTTGAACAGCCTCCGAAACCTGATGGGCCACCGGATCCACTCGATCCGCAGGGGGGTGTGGAAACGCCTCTTGTCCTCAAGGGGATTCAGGATTCAGAGCGAATGCAAAAGCATGGTTCAAGCTCAATTTTTGTACAAATCGTAGGAAGGCATGAAATACAAGGACATGATAAAACACATCCGCCACCCGGACAACCGGTGGCGTATCTACACGCTGCTGGGAATCGTGGTCTATTTTGTGGCCATCAATCAGTTGATCCATGTACGGCCGGACCACGCGTTCTTTGCATTGGTGCTATTCGCCCTGGTGGTTGTGGGAAAAAAAAGGGCCAAACAATTTTTATACGACTGGCTACCGTTCATTGGATTCTGGATTGCTTACGACATGATGCGGGGTGTTGCGGACAGTGTCCGGGGCATGATCAACGTGACCCCTCCATTCAAACTGGAACTGCTTCTTTTCGGATGGATGTTCAGGGGACAGATTCCATCATTCTTTTTTGAACATTACCAGGCTGTCCACGAAGGCCAACTTTTTAAAATTTCGCTCGACGTGCTCGGGGCAAATTGTTACACCCTGCATTTCGCAACACCCCTGATTCTGGGTTGGATTCTATGGCATACCACCAATGACCGGCCGATGTTCTACAAATTCGTTTGGACCATCACGGTGCTCAATGTCTTGGCGCTTGTGACATTCATGCTGTACCCGGCCGCACCGCCGTGGTACGTGTACCGGTACGGATTGATTCAGCCCCTCGGCGACATTCAGGGAAGTGCCGGCGCGCTGATCAACTTTGATAAGCTGATCGGGAAGAACTTTCTCCAATCCATTTGGGACACGTTCAATTCCAACCTCTACGCGGCCATTCCGTCCCTGCACGGGGCGTATCCCTGCGTGATCGCATTTTTTGGAATGAAAAAATTCAGAAGAAACCGATGGCTCTGGCCGGTGTATCCGATTGCCACCTGGTTTTCGGCCGTGTACCTCGATGAACATTACATCATCGATCTTATCATCGGTCTGGCGTACCTCGTTGTCGCGTACCACTTTGTGAAATGGGTGCTGTATCCCAAGGTGTTCGAGAGGTATGTTGCGAAGACGTATGCGACAGCGGATTGATCGGGAACTTGCCCCACCCGTCATGGGTATCCATCACACAACCATGCGCCGATCTCCGTAGTAAAATGTCCGGATCGCCACATGATCCGCGTCATGAAAATCGATGCCTTCCATTTCCAGCAGGATTCGTTTCATTTTCAAACCGCCTTGGTAGCCACCAAGCGCCCCGTCGTAACGGATTGCCCGGTGGCATGGGACAACGATGGGAAAAGGATTGGACGCCAAGGCCATTCCGACCGCGCGGGCAGCTTTCGGATGGCCCACGTGTTCCGCGATGAGACCGTAGGTGCTGATTCTGCCGCGGGGAATGGCGTATTCTGCTCGCAGGACTTTCTGTTGAAATGCAGAACAAAGATCAATACGAACGGCATTCAAAGAGAATCGAATATCCTCGCCTTGCAGAAACGCTTCTATCCGATCCAACAGAGCAGTGATCTCCGGACAAGAAGATTCCATGGTGTTTGGAACAAACTTGCCGACCGTCTGTGCTGCCGGGGTTTCCGGCTTGGACAACGCGATGCGGTGAATCTTCGGTTCCCCCCTGTGGATAGACCAGAGCGCAGCCATGGGGCCGAACGAGGTGGTGCGCAGACAGAATGCCACAGGATGTGTATTGGTCGGTTTCACGTGTAATGGTGCATCGCTTGCCGTTGAGCCAATCGAGGATACGGAACACTGCCGGCCATACACGGGGGACCTTCCGTCCAGCGGCAATTTCGAACGCAATTCCGTGTTCAGCGTTGAGCAGCGGACTTTTTCAATGCGTCAATGAATTTACCCGTGTCCGTTACGCTGGCCAGCAGCGAGTATCCCCTGGTTGTCGGGACATAAACCACATTGCTTTTGTCCGTCAGAAACAAGAGTGCCTTTTCGCGGTTTTTCAGTTTAAACCAGCCCGCACCGTATCCCGGCATTCCGATTCCGTTGGTCCGCCATGAGGGACGATAGTCCTTTTCCACGGACAGATTGATCGATCTGGCCAATCCCGTTTGGATTTGGTCTTTTGGAATAAATCGCCCGTACAGCGTTCCCGTGATCCGCAAACCCTCAGGCGTGACAACAAATTTTGTGTTCCGGGCTGAAAAACCGATACCGATAAACAATACCAGCAGTCCCAAAACGATTATTCCGAAAATTCCGATGATCCACCACTGCCCGCCATGGGGCGGAACCATGCGAAATGTCTCCACCATGTTTGCACCTCCTGGGAATTTTTGTTGCAGCACTGCCTCCGCTTAGACCGGGGTGGGGGTCCCGTTCCAGAAACTGGAGAAAGGATTCGGGTTACTCCTTGTCTTTGCCTGTACCCGGGAAAAATTTTCTCAAACAGTCGGGACAAATTCCATGGCTAAAATCAGCGTCCGAATGGTCCCGGATGTAGACTTCGATCTGATTCCAATACCCTTTATCATCCCTGATTTTTTTACAGGAAGAGCAAATAGGCAGAAGCCCGCTGAGAGTCTTGATTTCGGCCATTTTATGCTCCAATTCATTCAACGACTCCTGCAGCTTGTCCCCGGTGAATTTAATCTCGTTCTCTAGGCGCTGGCTGTTCATGATGATGAAGCCGAACGCGCTCAACAGGCTCACCGATATGGAAGCGATGAAAAGGGCTACCTGAATGATGTTTGGAGAAAAATTGGTCGTTAGAGGAATCCAGATGAGGGTGGCAAAACCGCGGAAAATGAGAAGTACCCCGTATGCGATGATGACCACTCCGGTAAACCGCGAGGAGACCCGCAGTTCGACGGGGGCGCTGAAAAGCAGTTCCCATGCAAGGTTGATTGAGACGGTTCCAATGAACAGGGAGGCCAAAAACACGCGGAAACCCAAATTCGGAATTGCATACGTGAACCATGCCAGCCCCGATTCGACTGCAGCGAATGCAATCCAGTAACCTGCGTGCAAATGAACTTTGCCGATAAAAATCCTGACGCCTTTCAAAGCCAGCAGCACGCTGATAAAAATCAGCCCATTGCCCGTCAAGACGGAAACGAACGCCGGCGCGGAGCCGTACAGGGTCAGCAGTTGATGCCCGAGCGTTATTCCGGCCGATTGCAGCACCCAGTATCCAAAACCGGGATACGTTTTTCTGGTTCGCCAGATGAAAAGCAGGATAAAAGTTGAATGCAGCCAGACAACCATTGCAGCTTGCATCAACGTACGAATATCGAGTAACATGTCCAACGACCTTGCCTTTTGATTGAAAGGTACGAACGAGTCATTTCGTTAACGTATTGAAAAGATACAGCAAAAACATACCAGTCATCAGGGTACTGACTATCCAGTTGCGTTTACGGAAATGGCGGTACTCTGCCTGGGTCAGATCCCGCGACAACGAGGCGGACTTTTTTGCCAACATCCATTGTGCCGTGGAAGCCCAACGGTACGTTATGATGCAGCCGATGTAAACCACCATGGACAGGGGATTGGTCGCGTACCGCCCGATCAGGGCGGCGCAGAAAGGAAAAAACGCCGCCGATGCCAGCTGCACCAAATGAAGAAACAATATTCCTTTCGTGATTCGCTCCAGGTGGCGGAAATGCTGGTTGTGGTGGTACCATAGCATGCCGAGCATGAAAAAGCTCAAGAGGTAGCTGATAAAGACAGATGCATGATGTTTCAACGCCTGTCCCAGTTCGGCGACGGAATGACGGTCGCTCAATTCCGGCACTTTTATTTCCAAAACCAATATGGTCATGGCAATTGCAAAAATACCGTCGAACAAAAACTCCAGGCGGGTTTTGCTGATGGGAGACGACGGGCGGCTGGTAGCAGGTTTCTTCATTCTGTGAGTCTTTTCTCATGGATTCATACGGAATTTCATGCCTGAAATACATGTTCATGCAGGCATACAGGGAATTTCCCTGATGGTGTCTTTTGTATAAGAAATATTTTGATCAAAGTCAACCGGAATTTTGACTGCTCCGACGGGTTCAATTCGCCTTCGTTTGCGGTGTCCATAATCCGGGTTCATTGCGATACCGCTCTGCTTGCGGCGGGAGTGTTCATTAAAAATTGCCTTGACTGTATCGATTCCATTCCTAAACGTTGCACGTGACGCCCTTCGGCAAAGGCCTTCATGGCAACTTCCGATGTGTTTTCATGGACGGCCATGGGCATATGCGGATAAAAGGCGTTCTATTTGCGCATCCGTTGCCACGTCCACACCTTTTCGGTTTTGATCCGCATCAAACCATTCCAGAGTACGACGGATACCTTCATGGAAGGGGATAGCCGGCCGGAATTCCGGCACGAATGATCTGATTTTGTTGTTGTCGAAAATCACGCTCCAGGTTTTATCACCCAGCAGGGATCCGGCCAGCAAGGGTTCAGTGCGCGCGATAAAGTCGGAAGGAATATGGACGGTATCGGCTTCCACTCCCAAAGCTCCTGCTATGATTTGGTATATCTGATTCCACGTAAATACTTCATCCGATGTGATGTGGAACGCCTGGCCCACCGCCCGTTCGTTTCCGACAAGCCCCAAGAAACCCCGCCCAAAATCCACGGCATGCGTTACCACCCACAACGATGAGCCGTCCCCGTGAACGATGACCGGCTTCCCTTTTTTCATCCGATCCGCCAGGGTATACCCGCCCCGGCCTCCGATGGCGACTGGCAAATTGGTGTCATACGTCAGGGAAGGACGCACAACCGTGACGGGAAATCCTTCCTCCCGGTACGCCTGCATCAGCCGTTTTTCGCAGGCGATTTTATTGCGTGCGTATTCCCAGTATGGATTGGACAATGGCGTTGATTCCGTGACGATGGGATGTGTGGGGGGTTTCTCATACACCGAGGCGGAGCTGATGAAGATGTATTGACCGACACGGCCCCGAAAAAGCGTCAGATCACGCTCGATGTCGTCGGGCACATAGGCGATCCAGTCGACCACCACGTCGAACTGCCGGTCCTGCAGGGCCGCGTGCACGTCCTCCGGCCGACGGATGTCTGCGGTCAGGCGCCTGGCCGCAGACAATTCTGCATTCCGCAATCCGCGGTTGAGCAAATACAGGTCGAAACCTTCGGCAACGGCCAGACGGCTGACTGCCGTGCTGATAAGACCGGTGCCGCCGATGAACAACACGTTCACAGCCCTTCACTCCTTGGTGCATCGCATGTTTGTTCCTGTACAGAAATGCAAAATCCATGATTGGGACAAAGAATCAGACTGCAACCGTGTCAAGCAACGGTATCGGACCTGCCACCAAATCATCCGGGTGTTTTTACCGCACGGTTGGACTGGAAAATCTCCTCCACAAATCGCTTCATGGAATCGTAATACGGCACCCCAAGCGCCTCGATCACGTCTTTGACGGATACCCTTTCCTGGAAAGAATGGATGAATTCGGTTCCACAATGGGGCGCGGCCAGGAAATCGTTCAGTTCGGCGTAGAGAGCCAACGTCCATGCAGGTTTATTTTTTTCACCGGGCTTCTTTTTTACAAAACACAAACAGCAAATACATCAAAGAAAACACCATCATGGCGACAGCCGAAATCAAAGCGAAACGGGTTTTTTCTTTCTTTTCTTTGGATTTCACCGCCCTGCGAATGACGATCGGACACAACACCAGGGCGTTGATGGCTAAGGGAACATCCAGAAACCAGGAGATCTTCAGCCATGCATCCGGGTGAAAGACGTCGGATAACGAAGCAACGGTTTTGGCCCAGCCCGTCAGGTTTGAGTGCTGTTTCAAAGCCGTCATGCAGCCGTCCAAACCGTGCATGAGAAAAAGCATACCGCTTCCGACCCATGCAAGGGCGGCACCGACTTTGGCCGAATAAGCCATGCGTTGCACGGGAGAGGCTGCTCCATGAATCCCTTGCATGCGGCTGTGCATCAGACCGTAACCCGTGTAGATTACAAATCCGAAATTGAGCCAGGCAGCGAAACGGAGCCAAGACGTGGGAGGCAGGTAATAGATCAGATACATGCAGGACAGGATGCCCAGAAGCGGAAAAATAACGTTTCTGCCCAGGGTAAAAACCACGGCACCGACTGCCAGGATGATGATTTTTACATAAATCGGGACATGAAGAAACCACATCCCCGCGATGCATCCGGTATACAACGTCAATGCCCATTTCCATCCGCCCGGTACCCGGAATGGTCTCGGCCGGTCCGGGTCCTTTTTTCGCAGTACCATGATTCCGGTGCAAACCAGAATGAACGCAAACAAGGTGCCGATGTTGGTGAGATCCACCATCTCGTCGATGCTGGCAACGGCGGCGATCCCCCCGACGAAAATGCCCGTGAGAATCGTGGAGACCCAAGGTGTGCGGAAACGGGGGTGCACTTTGGTGAAAGCCGGTGGAAGGAGCCCGTCTCTCGCCATGGAGAAGAAAATTCGCGGTTGCCCGAGCTGGAAAATCAGCAGGACGGCTGTGTGGGCGACGACGGAACCGAATGCCACGATCCCGATGGCCCAACCGAGCCCGGAACCGACGTGTTTGAGCGCGATGGTCAGGGGTTCGGCCTGCTCCGTGGCCAGGGTTGCCTGAAGCTCGCGATACGAAATAAGGCCTGTAAACACGGCGGAGACGATCACGTAAAATACCGTACACACGACGAGGGAAGCGATGATGCCTATTGGAAGATCCCGTGTTGGATTGCGGGTTTCCTCGGCGACGGTGGAAACCGCGTCAAATCCGATATAAGCGAAAAAAACG
>Ga0315277_10010727_pt1 | contig 11579 bp, 13 predicted proteins | sample YL17G05_15_MG_FD_203695 | JGI IMG/M metagenome (GOLD analysis project Ga0315277, IMG submission 203695) | Sediment microbial communities from Yellowstone Lake, YNP, Wyoming, USA - YL17G05_15 | ecosystem: Environmental > Aquatic > Freshwater > Lake > Sediment | place: USA: Wyoming | collected...
TCCAGCTCAGTGAGCTTTCCCGCTGTTGCCGGACTGTGTCAATGCTGGTGAGGATTGGCTTGCCTTTACCGGAGGTCATGGCCATAGCCATTCACAGTAGCAACAATAAATTCGTGGCTGAGAATTTGACTGGAGTGCAGCAGGAGTTAATCAGAGGCGAAGGTTTGTCCCAACCCATGGTCAAGAGGAAGCTCTTCTTGCCCTTAATGACGCAAATGGTGAAAGTAGGCGAGGAAACCGGTAATCTCGAGAACACACTAAATACCGTAGCCGACAACTTTGACATGGAGGCTAATGACAAAACCAAGGCGGCTGTGGGGCTTATTCAACCAGTAATGACCTTAATAATAGGCGGAATAGTTGGTTTTGTTGTTTTAGCCATGATGTCAGCTATGTACTCTCTCTATGGTCAGATGTAGGGTGGCTAGGTGAGGGTTATTCAAAAATCAAAGGTCAAAAATAAAAATGACAACTCAAAAATCAAAATTTTCTCGAAGCGTGAAGGAATGTCTTCCTTCACAATTGAAATCGCCAACAATATCAAAGCACAAAATTATGAATGACCAAACCTTTCCGTGTCATTGCGAGGAGCCTTCTTCCCTTGTCATTGCGAGGAGCGCAGCGACGAAGCAATCTCAGGGGGGCAACGGAGATCGCCACGCACCCTGCGGGTGCTCGCAATGACAGGACTGGCAATGCGGGAAAATGAAAAAAGTAAGACAGGATAGCCAGGCAAGGAAAGCCTTCCAGGGCCGCTCCCGGGGCCTCACCATGATTGAGGTGTTGATAGCTATAGCTATTCTGGGAATAATTAGCATCACCTTTCTGAGCGCCTTATCTACTGCCTCTCTGAGTGTTGGGCTTGCTGATGAGCGGACTGTCGCCGAAAGCCTGGCCCGAAAGCAGATGGAGTATGTTAAAAATCAGGGTTACAACTCTGCGTCGGTGCTGAACAACAACAAACCCACCTATCAAAAAATTAGCGACATCCCTGAGGGTTATTCTATTTGGAGCGTCAACAGTACTGGTGGGATTGATGCGAATATAGTGGGTATACCATGGGATAGCAAAAGTAATAATAAAGTAGTCAAGGACATTGGTATTCAGAAGATAGCGCTGGTGATTAAGCACAAGGACAAGGAAAACCCGGCTCAGGATAAGGTAATCTATACCTTTATCAACAAAAATCTTAACTGGGCTTACAACGTAACAATCACATTGGAGGGCTATAAGGTAGACCGCTGAGAGAAGATGGAGGAAAACTCTAAATACTAATTTCTAAACTCTAAACAAATTCCTTCAAAATGCAAAATGGAAAAATAAAAGTGCAAAATGACAGAGCAACAGTAAATAAAAAATTAAAATGCAAAAGGCAAAGATGCAAGCAGAGGTATACGCACTTTAAGTTTTGCGTTTTGAGTTGTCATTTTGATTTTTGACCTTTGATTTTTGAATTTCTATATTGTTTAGGATTTAGAGCTTAGGATTTAGGATTTTACAAATGGGCACGAAGTTGATACATAAAGGCCAGAAGGGTTTGACTCTACTTGAGCTGATAATAGGTATCGCTATTACCAGTCTTATCATCGGCGGCATTACCCTGAGTGTTGACCAAATTTTTACCGGGAGTACCCGTAGCGCTAACCATATGGTCGCTGTCAGGCAGGTGCAAGAGGCGGGCTATTGGGTTAGCTTCTATGCCTACATGACTCAAAACGCGACAATAACCGGAGTTTCAGGCTTCCCCCTTATCCTGCAGTGGGTCAATTTTGAACCGAGTGGAAGGCATAAAATTGTGTTTAACCTGACTAGTTCTAGTGGTGGTCTCAGGGGGAGTTATTATGTCAATGATGTTCTTGATTCAGCGAGAACTGGTAAGATTCCTGTGTTTGATGTTATTGACTCAAACATAACTAAAACTAATTGTCAGGTTAGTGGTGGCAGTGTCTTTAGCTTGCCTGATAATGGTGATGCGTTCAAGATTACCGGTGGGGCGACAAATGACAGCGGCGGAATATTTTTTCCCGGTGGAAAACCCAGCTCTGACCCAATCGCCACGGGCAACGCTACCCGTGGTGTCTGGGATTCGAACAGCAAGAGCTATCCTTGGGCAGCCGCCACTGGGGGCACTATTACAGTTACTGCCACTAGCGCCGACACAAAAGGTAGCTGGACGTCCGAAACTAGGGCTGCCACTGCTGCCATAACTGTAGATAGCGATGGTGATGCTACCCTCAGTAGTGCCAGGGGGCTTGTTTTCACGATAACTGCCACAGTGGGCAAAGGTCGGCACATAGCGAGTGAAACCAGGATATATAAAGTTGTGCCTAAACCAGTTTCATAGTGACAGACATTAGTCCTAAGCACCAAATCCCCTCGGTAAACTCTAAATCCTAATCTCTAAACCCTAAACAATATAGAAATTCAAAAATCAAAATGACAGCTCAAAACGCAAAACTTAAAATGCGTATACCTCTGCTTGCATCTTTGCTTTTTGCATTTTAATTTTTTATTTACTGTTGCTCTGTCATTTTGCACTTTTATTTTTACTTTTTGCATTATCGAGGCGTGAAGGAATCCCTTTCTTCACGATTCAAACCCTGAACAATATCAAATGACCAAATACGAATACTCGAAACGTTTTGGATTTGGAATTTATTCGTGGTTTGGATTTTGACTTTGTTATTTGAAGCGGAGTGCCTTCAGATTATGGACGCAAAGACAGGAACTCTTCCTTACTTAACCCAGACTGTTTAATTATCGAGTGTAGAACGCGTCTTTTGATGTCTTTAGCATGATAGGGAACTGGTATGCGCTGAGGGCGGTCAGGGTGCCGCATAATGTAATGACTTCCCGTAGTATGGTCTATGTAGTAACCAGCCTTCTCCAGAATAGATATGACCTCCTTTGGCTTGAGGGCTGGCATTCTGGTCATACGTTAATGACTTCTGCCTTCTCTATTCTTTCTTCAAGGCTTGGTGGGATGGGTTCGCCGTGCTTTTGCAGGGAAGCTATATACCCCTGAATGGCGTCTTTAATCATTGCCAGGGCCTCCTCTACAGTCTCACCCTGGGTAACACAGCCTGGCAACTGCGGACAGCTCACTATGTAGCCACCCTCTTCCGCCATTTCTAGATAAACTAAGAACTTTGCCATAATCCTCTTGTTTAAGATGATAACAGATTGCTTCCTGTTGGGCAACCTCAATCTCAAGCCCTGATCAGTAGACAGTAGACAGTAGTCAGGAGATTGCCCTAGTAGATTCTGTATTCTTGTTACTACCACCAGTTTTGGCATTTAAGCATTTAGATTTTGTTTGACATTTGGACTTTGAAATTTGGATTTGTTTGAGATAATGAAGATGAAAAAGCTAAAGAAAGGTGAGAAGGGTCTTACTCTCCTTGAGCTGATAATAGCCATCGCTATTACCAGTCTCATCACCGGCGGCGTTGCCACCATTGTTTACCAAATTTATACCGTCAGTGCCCGTAGCTCTAACCATATGGTCGCTGTCAGACAGGTGCAAGAGGCGGGCTATTGGCTTAGTACCTATGCCTACACGTCTCAAAACACGACAATAACCGGAACTTCAGGCTTCCCCCTTATCCTGCAGTGGATCGATTTTAACGAGAATAAATGGCAAAAAATTGTCTTTAACCTGACTAGCTCCAGTGGTGGTCTCAGGGGGAGTTATTATGTCAATAATGGCAGCGGCTATGTCCTGGATTCAGCGAGAACTGGTAAGATTCCTGTGTTTAATTTTATTAACTCCACCATAACTAAAACTAATTGTCAGGTTAGCGGTGGCAGTGACTTTGGGTTGCCTGATAGTGGTGATAAATTCGTGATTACCGGCGGGGCGACAAATGACACTGGCAGAATAACTACTGCTCCCAGTGGAGACATCTCCAAGATCTCGGTCAACGCCACGGCCGGCGCTACTGCTACCTACGACTCTGCTACAAAGGCGTGGACCTGGAACACAACCGCCGCCGGCAGCAACATTACAGTTACTGCCACTAGCGCCGTAAAAGGCAGCTGGACGTCCGAAACCAGGGCTGCCACTGCTGCCATAACTGTAGATAGCGATGGTGATGCTACCCTCAGTAGTGCCAGGGGGCTTGTTTTCACGATAACTGCCACAGTGGGCAAAGGTCGGCACATAGCGAGTGAAACCAGGATATATAAAGTTGTGCCTAAATCAGTTTCATAGTGACAGACATTAGTCCCGAGCACTAAATCGCAAGATAGTAGATAGCAGTCAGTAGTCAGAATTCAACAGATTCCCCTACTGGCTACTGGATTCTGTATTCTTGTTACTACCACTAGTTCTGGCATTTAAGCATTTAGATTTTGTCATTTGGAATTTAGCCACTGGGATTGCCACGCTCCCGCCTGCCTGCTCGCCGTAGGGCTTCGGCAGGCGAGCCAAGCCTTGGCGGGCAGGTCGCTCGCAATGACATCCTCATTCTGTCGTTGCGAGGCACGATAGTGCCGAAGCAATCTCGGTGGGGGCAATAGAGATTGCCACGCTTTCCCTTCGCTTTGCTCAGGGCTTTGGCTCACCGCAATGACAAGAGGGAAAAAGCTCGCGCTGACCTTCTCCATCGAGCATAGCGGGAGCTCCCGTCGGGAAAGAGGCCATTTATGCACTTGACAGACCCGCAGCAATAGTTCATACTGTGGTATGAATAGCCTCAGGAGGTCGTTACTATGGGTAAGACTGCTAAGGTCGCGATAAGCCTACCCGAGGACGTCTTAGCCGCCGTGGAAATGGAGCGTCAGGCCAAAGGAGAAAGCCGGAGCGAGTTCTTTCGCCGGGCCGTTGAGACACGGCTCAAGCAGGAACGGGAGTCTTCCGCGATAAGAGACTACGTGCGCGGCTACCAACAATACCCGGAGTCAGCTGAGGAGGTTGAAGCTGCTCACAGGATAGGCAGCGCCGTGCTGGCTGCGGAGCCCTGGTAGTGAAACGAGGCGAGATATGGTGGGCGGAACCGGGTCCGCCTGCAGGGAGGCGTCCTGTTCTACTTCTATCCCGCAATGAAGCCTACGCTGTTCGGGAACTGGTAATGGTGGCTCCGTTGACCACACGCATCCGTGGCATCCCATCAGAGGTGCCGTTAGGACCCGAGGACGGTGCGTCCCGTGCCTGTGTTGTCAAGCTGGACACTATTACCACAATCGCTAAGGCGAGTCTGCGTGAGCGATTGACCACTCTGAGTGCTGAGAAGTTGAAAGCGGTAGAGGATGCGCTGCATTTCTCTCTCGGCCTGGAACGGTAACGAGTGGGTCGTGAGTTAGCGGTGATATGTACGTTTTCGCCTCGTTAACCCGCATGTTCTGAAGGGGAAATCTCAAATCCTAAGCACCAAATCTCGAAACTAGTAGTCAGGAGCCAGCGTTCGGTGTTAATTAAATGTATTAACGTAGTGGCGAGGTTTATCCTCGCCTTCCGGGCGGGGACAAGCCCCGCCCCTACGGGCTGTCTTCCTCTAAGGGGGAGATTTAAGAAGGGAATCCTTAGTTGAAGGAGGATATTGAAGGGAAGAAGTAGTTTTGGCATGCAAGCATTTGGATTTCAATTTTGATTTGGAGTTTGATATGTGGAACTCACTTGTGATATGGTACATTGTTGAAAGCGGAGTAATTTGTGAAATTAAGTGGTACAGCCTGGTCTGATTAAGCTAAGGGGGAGATAGAGATGACAAATGTTAAAGACCTAACCATTGATGAGTTGGAGCATTTAATAGAGCAGAAGATCTTAGAGGTTCTGGGGGACCCCGACTCGGGGCTAGAACTGAAGGAGGAATTTAGGCGGGAACTGAAAAGGCGCCTGGAAAATCCCTCAAGTAGAATTCCACATCACCCTAATCCAATCTATAGGTCATAGGAGCGAAATTTATAAAATTAGGTAGACGAAGCTCAGGATGCCAACAGGAGAAGGGGCGGCATGTAAATGCCGCCTGAAGTTATTAAAAGGGCAAACATTTCCGGGAAACCACTGAGTTAGTTAACATAGATGGATGAATTTGGCATGTTTGTAACATTTGATAATAACCTTCCGTGTCATTTCGAGCAGCCTTTTTCCTTTGTCATTGGCTACTGGCTCCTGACCCCTGACCCCTGACCCCTGACTACTGACTACTGACTACTGTGTGCCTTGGTCATTTGGATTTTGGCATTCCTTTGACGTTTGGGCTTTGACATTTGGAATTTAACCAGCCGTGCTGGTAGTAGCAGTACTAATGGATTATTGACACCAAAGCTGATTGGGTTATACTGGTGGTAAGGAATATCTGGTATAATGTGGGTGAGGTGAGGAAAATTACTATGAAGGGATTAGTAAAGGGTCAAAAGGGGCAGGCACTCGTCGCGGCTCTCATTCTACTTGTTGTCGGCGGGCTCATCCTTACCCCTCTCCTTGGTCTTATGGGCACCGGCATTAGAAGCGGCCAGGTCTTTGAACAGAAAGTTGATGAGGTTTATGCCGCCGATGCCGGTGTTGAGGATGCCATGTGGTGTATAAGGAATGATGAAGGTGACAACAAGCCCCTCATCCAAGAATTACTCGGTGCAGGTTATGATAAGTATGACTATTCTACGCCCTATCCCTATCCGTATAACTTATTGGTAAACGGCAAAAATGTAGTTGTTAATATCACAAACGTCTGGCTTCCCAAGGATATATCTGTCCCAAGCCCAAGCGTGGCAAGGCAGATTATCGAGGATGCGAAGCTGACGATAATCGGCTATCCTAGCAGCAACACATCCACATACGTAATCAAGATAGTCTGGAATGGCACGGGGACTGCATTGCAGGTCAAGAAGATAGGGATATGGATATCCCCCGGCTTCGAGTATGTTTATGACAGTTGTAGCCTTAAGGGCCAATCTTTTTACTCTGCACCGGTTGTTTCCCCCTATAAAGGCGGTCAGGCCGTGGTCTGGACCTTTGCCTCTCAGCCTTCTCTTCAGAGCTTTCCCGGTGGCACATCTGGCCCCCCGATGGTAAAAACATTCACCTTCACATACACGGGGCCGCAGGGGCAAATTCCCGAGCTGGTGTTCTCCTGGATTAATACCACTGTGGTTCCTGGTACTACTTATGATTATACCTGGGATGACAGTATCCGGCTGTATAAGATTGTGTCGCAAGCCGGCGCAGTCCAGGTTGAAGCCTATGGTGCCCAAACCAAGTTCCGCAAACTCAAGTCCACCATATCAGCGGACTATGCTGTCGCGGGTAACACCTTGCTGAAAACTACTGGAACCACTGACGAAGATAAAAAGTATCGAAATAAACTTTACGCGGAGAGCAGCAGCACCCTCCTGAGAATCCCGCTGCAATCAATTAACTCGTCGGGCATTGTCCCCGCCGGGTATATTCCCGAAGAAGCTACCATAGACAAGGTCTATCTCTACTGGTCGGGGTGGATAGACTACCGTTATTATCAGAAGGCTTCGCCGTACACCTGGAGGGAGATTGCGGCCCTGAAGTATGGCTCTGTGACAGAGGCGCAACTGATTGCCAATTCTCAGGTCGACAAGGTCAAGTTCGCTGTGGGCGGTAGTGCGCAAACAATAACTACTGATAAGTGGCAGATAGCGCGTGTGGACGATAACCGATGGGATGCCCCAGACGTGAAGGACTCCTGGATGTACTCGTGCTTTAAAGATGTCACCAACCTCGTGGTATCCGGGAATGTCACTGTCCAGCAATATATCGAGAATGCCATGAAGACCGCCGGTAATGGCACGGTTACTTTTACCCTGGGGCATGCCGATGCGGTGAGGAATGTACACAGACCGGAGTCGAGCCCTTATCCGGGCGCCTATGACAATTATTACTTTGCCCTTGATGGTGATGGCAGTACAGGCTATCCCCTGGCCACTCCAGCTCATAAAAGACCTAGTGAAGGTTGGCAAACCAGATACCAATGGGCTTATGCAGGCTGGTCGCTGATTATCTTCTACCGCAGCCCGGGGCTCATACAGCGCCAGCTTTATCTCTATGACGAATTGCGTTATCGTAGTTATCTTGGCGGAGGTGTTGATCCTACATTCACCATCGGCGGCTTCCTGGCTCCCCCCGTTATCACCGAGAATGACAAGAGCCACCTGACCTATTTTGTCGGCGAAGGCGATAGCCATTACTCGGGTGATTCCATAAAAGCAAATACCTATTATCTGAGTGACTCAAATAATCCTCAAAGTAATGTCTTTAATTCCTATTCTAATGCCTTACTTGTCCCGAATACCGATGGGGAAGATGTTGACACCTTTGTTCTGCCCCAGGGCTGTATACTGCCCTATGATACTCAAGCCACGATAACACTGATAACCAATCAAGAAATCTACACTTTAGTCTATATCGTGCTCTCTTTCCGCAGCGAGCTAACGACGGGCGGCATTATAACCAACTACGGGATAAAGATTTAGTGACGAGGGATAAGAGTCCTGGATGATTTTTCGGCGGAAATGTCAAATGACAAAGCCCAGGTCTCAAAGAATGTCAAATTACAAAGCTCAAATGACAAAAAAGAGGCAGGTTTGGCATTTAGTCATTTGGATTTCGTTTGGAGATTGGAATTTGATATTTTGATTTTGCCGGATGGGTTTTACCTGTGTTAAATTGAGATAGCAGTGAATGGATAAGGAGGAAATATATCGGGAACTCAAAGGAAGAGTAACCAATGTTAGATTTGAGGAGCTTTGCCGAGCAGCAGAGTTGTTTGGCTTTGAGTTCAAGGGTGGCAAGGGCAGCCACAGGATATTCGTTAAGGAAGGCGTAAAGGAGCTATTGAACTTTCAAGATGTTCGGGGAAAGGCAAAACCTTATCAAGTTAGACAGTTCATAAAGCTCATCAAAAAGTATAGCCTGGTGGAGAGATAAATGGAGAGATATAAGTATAGTATAGAGATATTTTATAGTGAGGAAGATGGGGGGTACATTGCCCTGGCTCCAGAGCTTCCAGGGTGTTCAGCGTTCGGAGAAACCGAGGAGGAAGCCTTAAAGGAAATTAAGGTAGCCATTGATTTATGGCAAGAGACTGCCGAAAAGGCAGGAAGGGAAATTCCTCAACCTATTGAAAAGGAACTCCTGAAGACCTTTATGGAGAGAGTTAAGTAGTGAAATCTCAAATCCTGAACAATATCAAATGACAAAGTTCAAGGGCCAAATTAAGATACGAATGACAAATTACAAAGCCCAAGCTCTGGGGAATGTCAAATGAGAAGCAGAACTGGTTTTGGCATTGAAGCATTTGGAATTCATTTGTGATTTGGATTTTGGAATTTGGAATTTAGCGGCAGAGGTATCTAAAAATATTGAAAGAGGCGAGCATTTCCGGGGCACCCCCTAGACAGGCTTTTTAGGTGATGGTATATTACTAGGAAGTTGAGTAGTTTATGAGGATAAGTAAGAGAGTCGGGCTGATTATTGGGGCGGTCATTCTCGTTGTTATCCTGGTCATCCTGTTCTCGACTTACTCCCGGCAGGCTGGAGAGAGGAATGATTTGAATGCCAGGCTGTCGGCGGCTCAAACTCTCGTGCCTATTCTTACTACTCAAAAGACAGACCTGGAAAACCAACTGGCTCAAATCGAATCATCGCTTAACGCCAATAAGGCAAAATTCCCTGAATCAGTGGAGAGCATTGAATACGGTGAAGACTTTTTCAATGTTGCCATTGGTGAGATACATTCGAGTGCTACTGGCTGTGGGGTGGAGTTAACGAGCCTGACCGCATCAGAGCCTACTGCTAGGACAGTAGGGACTGTTATCTATTGTGTTTCGGCGTTCACAGTAGTTGTCGACGGTGAAGTGAGCAACGTGCTTGACTTTATCGATGCTATAGGAACTGGTATTGACTACCAGCTGTCTTGGAGCTTTCAGGTACCCTGGAGCGTTGACGTGAAAAGCGTAGATTTGACTCTCGGGGGCGGAACAGCAAAAGCAAGCATCAACCTGGATATCTATGGCTACAAAGGTTAAATAAGCATGGCGAAAAGAGTTACCACCTTATTTATCAGAGATACCGGCATCAACCTGCTGGTAATGAAGGGCAGACAGGTGGAAAAGTGGGCTAGCTTGCCGCTGGAGCCGGGCCTGGTCAGCCAGGGGCTCATTGTTGATGAGGCCCAGGTAGCCGACAGGGTTAGACAGGTATTTAAAGAGACGGGAGCACAAACAAACAAAGTTATCACCGCTTTAAGCGGGCATGATTCTCTGTATCGCATCATAACCATGCCCGAACTGCCGGAAGCTATACTGCCTGAGGCAGTAAAGCGTGAGGCAAAGAGAACGATACCCACGCCTTTAGAAGAGGTTTACTTTTCATACCAGCGCCTTCCTTCCCCGACGAAGGGAGAAGGTCGTATTTTCCTGGTCACCTTCCCCCGCAATCTGGTTGATGCTCTAATCAGAATGCTGCGCCAGGCCGACGTTAGGCCATATATTCTGGACTTAGCTCCCTTAGCCCTGTGCCGAATCCCGAACGAGCCCCGAGCTATCATTGTCAATGTCCGGTTAGAGCACCTGGATGTTATAGTTCTAGCAGACAGGCTCCCCCAGGTCATCCGCAGGTTATCCCTGTCCGGGGAGGCTGAATCTTTAGAGGAAAGACTGCCGCTTATCGCTGAAGAGTTCAACAGGACTGTGGCCTTCTATAATTCCAGTCACCTGGAAAAGCCTTTAGACCCAACTGTGCCCGTGTTTGTCTGCGGTGACCTGGCAGAAGCACCGGAGACCTGGCAGTCAGTGATTGGCCGGGCAGGCTACTCGGTGTCACCGTTGCCATCGCCTGTGGAACCTCCCGAGGGCTTCAACCCCAACGAATTCATGATCAATATCGGGCTGGCTCTCAAGGAACTACAGCCTGTGCAAGAGGAAGCTAACTTTTCATTAGTGAATTTTAATGCCCTGCCCGAGGTCTATGTGCCCCCGGGCTTCTCCATATTACGAGTGCTTGTTCCCGTGGGTTTTGGCATTGGCATCGGCCTGATTATCCTCCTGGCAATTCTTAGCCAGAATAGTCGCGCCGATATTGAGAGATTGCGTTTAGATGTGCCAGTCGCCGAGACCACCGTTACTCAACAGCAACTGGAAATAGCGGCATTGAGAGCGCAGATTGGGTCGGCAGGAGCTACTGCCGATGGGCTTAATAACAGAATTGTTACTATGGAGCGGAATCGTGCCACCGTCTATCTGGATTTGAAGGACATCATAACCGCAGCGGAGGGGAAGGTGGAATTGAGCAGCATTAGTCATGCCCTCAGCTCAATAACTATAAGTGGGTCGGCTCCAAAGGTGAAACTCATCTACGAATACGCTAGGTATCTGAGAGACGACAGCGACAGAGAATTCTCGGGAGTCTGGGTCTCACCCGTCACCGGGGACAGCAAGACTGGCTTTAATTTTGTATTCTTCGTAACAAAACTTCCCCGCGCCTGTTAGAGGGATAAACCCTCAACAATGACAAATGACAAAGCTCAAATGTCAAATAAAGTTCAAAACCCAAATGACAAAAAGAAATACGACCTTGAAGAACGAACCGCACAATTCGGTGAAGCAATTAT
>Ga0315277_10010729_pt1 | contig 11578 bp, 6 predicted proteins | sample YL17G05_15_MG_FD_203695 | JGI IMG/M metagenome (GOLD analysis project Ga0315277, IMG submission 203695) | Sediment microbial communities from Yellowstone Lake, YNP, Wyoming, USA - YL17G05_15 | ecosystem: Environmental > Aquatic > Freshwater > Lake > Sediment | place: USA: Wyoming | collected...
CAGTCCCGGAAAAATTCAGATTGTTGTGGAATCGGCGGGGCAAATCCTGAGAAAAACAACTTGCGGTGGACGGGTGCTCGAAAAATGGGTCATCCTGGCTTGCCATAGCCTCTGGCCGAGAGCAACCCGTGCCTGGATGATGTTTTTTTCGGTAGGAACACGAACTTTTCTCTCGCACGCGCTGTCTATTGTCGTGGAAGCGGCGGTTAGATTGCCGGATGTGTGATGAGTCAACTCTCTGTCAGAGTTGATCCAAGTGGTTTGATCAATGAGGTGTTTTCACCTCCAGGAGGAAAGCGTCATGAGATCTTTACCGAGAATCCTGAGACGGGCGACTCGGCTGGGTGCCATCGGGCTGTTGTGTCTCTGTCCGGCGGCAAGCCTGGTCGTTGGAGAAGATGCAAAGAAACCAGAAGACCTGCAACAGCGCCTGGGCGGCGCCCAACGTTGCCTGGCGCACGTCTCGACCGACAAGCCGATCTACCGAACCGGCGAAAATGTTTATGTGCGCGCCGTGGTGGTTGACGCGCTGACACGCGCACCGTGGATGAGCAACGTGTTGGTGCAAGTCGAGATCGTCTCGCCAAAGGGCGACACGATCGCACGCGGCATGGCCGGCGTCGAAAACGGCTCGCTGGGCTATCAATGGCCGATTGAGGAGTCGGCCGCCGGCGGCGACTACAAGGTCAAAGTGTCTTTTCCGAATAATGGTTATCCACCGGCGGAGAGAGGATTTAACATTCGCGCCTTTCGCCAGCGGCGGTTGCGAACGCAGATTGAGTTCGCCCGCGAAGGCTACGGTCCGGGCGACGAAGTTGCGGCGACGCTCCAGGTCTCGCGTTCCGAGGGGGGCATTCCCGCCGGCGCCAAGGCGTCGGTCGTGGCGCGCGTGGATCAGCGCGAAGTCTGGCAGGGAACCGCGACCGTCGAGGCGAGCGGTTTCGCCACGGTGCGTTTCAAACTCCCACAAACAATCGTCCAGGGCGATGGAACGTTGTCGTTTGCCATCGAGGACGGCGGCGTGGTTGAAACCGCCGCGAAGACTATTCCGATCCTGGTCGCCACAGTGGACCTGAAAGCCTATCCCGAAGGCGGCGACCTGATTGCAGGGTTGGAGAACCGCGTTTATTTCGAATCCATCGCGCCCAATGGCCGCCCGGCCGACATTGTCATCCAGTTGGTGGATTCGAATAAAATGGTTATTCTGAAAGCGAAGACCGAACATGAAGGCCGCGGCAGCTTCGTCTTCACGCCGCAGGTTGATACGACCTATACGCTGCAAGTAATCGAACCGTGGATCGTGACGACGAAGATTGATCTGCCAAAAGCGAGCAGAAGCGTCACGTTGCGTGCGGCGAAAGATCGCTATCCGGCGGGCGAGCCGGTGGAGGTCGCCATTGGCTGGGGCGAGGCGCTTCCACATGTCCAGGTTGTCGTCACCAATCACGAGGTCGCTGTCGCCAGCAAAATCATCAACCCCACCGAGGAAAAGTTTCTTCACACCTGGACGCCCGTTTCATTGGATTTGCCGAAAGAAATCGCGGGCATTTTGCGCATCACGCTCTATGACAACGATGGGCGGCCTCGCGCCGAGCGCTTGATCTATCGTGAACCAGCGGACAAGATGAACGTTGCCCTCGAACTCGACCGCCAAAGTTATATCCCCGGCGGCAAGGTGACCCTGAAAATCAAAACGACCGACAGCGCGGGCAAGCCGATAGCGGGATTCGTCGGCCTGACGGTCACCGACGACGCTGTGCTCGAAATGATCGAGACGCGCGAAAAAGCGCCGCGCCTGCCGGTGCAGGTTTATATCGAACCCGAAGTACGCGAGTTGGCCGACGCTCATGTGTATCTTTCAAATGATCCAAAAGCGCCGCGCGCGCTGGATTTGTTACTTGGAACACAGGGCTGGCGACGGTTTGCGTTTTTCAACATTGACGAATTTCTCAAGACCTATGGCGACGCTGCCCGCCGTGTTCTGGCCCAGATGAACCCACCCATTCCACGCGCCGCATGGGGCGGTCGCTTTGCCAGAGGTGGAATTGCGATAGGGGATGGCGTGCGCGAGGGCGTGGAGATGGACGAGTTTGCGCTCGGAGCGGCGGTTGTCAGAGACAAGAAGGCCGAAGCCAAGTTGGGAATAGTGGAACAAAGAGAAGATGAGAAGATGCGGAACAAACCCGAGGAAGCTGCCATGGCCAAGCGCACTCCTGCTCCGGCAATCGCCGCGCCAGCCATGCCGCCTCCCCTCCAGGAGCGGCAAATGGCAGGTAGATTGAGACGTTTCGAGGCGGAGGCGTTGGTGAACTTGGACGAGGTCCGTTCCCCGATTGTTGCCGTGCGCGTCTATGCCCACGCCGTCCGGCCCAATCGCCAGCCCAACGATCGCGTGGATTTCACCGAAACGCTTTATTGGAGCGCAGGAATCGCCACGAATGACAGCGGCGAGACAAGCGTCACCTTCGATTTGTGCGACTCCGTGAGTTCGTTCCGCGCAATGGCCGACGGCTACACAAAGACCGGATCATTCGGTGCGGGCGACGCCGTGATCGAGTCGCGTCGGCCGTTCTATGTCGAGGTCAAGGCTCCGCTCGAAACCACTGCCGGCGATGAAATCCAAATGCCCGTTGTTCTGGTCAACGAAACCGACAAGGCAATGGAGTCGGGCCTGGTTGTTTCGGCCGGCGCGGGCATCAAACTCGGCAAGTTCCCTGAGATAGTCAAAGTCCCCGCCCACTCGCGCACCCGCGTTGTCGTTCCTGCCAACGTCGGGAACAAGGCAGGCCTGGCCGATCTGATCGTCTCGGCGAGCTCGGGCGAATTCACCGATTCCGTGACGCGCAAGGTTTCGGCCAAACCGTTGGGATTCCCAGTGGCGCTGAATTTCGGCGGCTTGCTTGAGGGCAAGGTCTCTCACACAGTTGCCATCCCGAAGAGTTTGACCGAGGGCGGCATGACGGCCCAAGCGGTCGTCTATCCCACACCGTTGGGCAATCTGACCAAAGCTCTCGAGGCGCTCGTTCGCGATCCTTGCGGCTGTTTCGAACAGGCCAGTTCCTCGAACTATCCGCTCGTCATGGGGATGCAGTATTTCCAGACCCACACGGGCATTGACCCGGCGCTCATCGCCCGCAGTCGCGAGAAACTCGCCGCGGGCTACAAGCTTCTCACCGGCTATGAAAGCAAGCAGAAGGGCTATGAGTGGTTTGGCGGCGATCCGGGACATGAAGCGCTGTCCGCCTATGGCTTGTTGGAGTTCACCGATATGGCCCAGGTCCATCCCGTGGATCCCAAGATGACGGAGCGCACGCGCGAGTGGCTGATGAAACGGCGCGACGGCAAGGGTGGGTTCGAGCGAAATTCCAGGGCGCTCGATTCTTTCGGCGGTGCGCCGTCGGACATCACCAACGCCTACATCACCTGGGCGTTGGCTTGCGCGGAGGAAAAAGATATTGCGAAGGAACTGGATGCAATTCGCGACGCCGCGGGCAAGTCCGATGATCCGTATCTGATCGCGCTGGCTGCCGGCGCGCTCATTGAGTCGGGACGCAAAGCCGACGCGGCGCCGTTGCTCAAGCGTCTGACGACGATGCAGGACAAAGATGGCTCGATCCAAGGCGCGAAGACCAGCATTACACGGTCGGGAGGCATTTCGCTTCTGGTCGAGACGACTGCTTTATCGGTCCTGGCATGGCTGTCGGACGGTGCCTATGCGGGCAATACCGAAAAAGCAATGAAGTGGCTGTGCCAGGCGTGCGAAGGCGGCCGCTTCGGCTCGACGCAGTCCACCGTGCTGGCGCTGAAAGCGATCATCGAATACGACAAATCGCGCGCGCGGCCAAAGGCCGACGGCACGCTGATTCTTTCAGTGGACGGGAAATCCATCGAATCGCTGGGTTTCAAAAAGACCACCGAAGGCGCTCTCGAATTTCGCGATTTCGCGGGGACCCTACTGCCCGGCGAACATGTCGTCACGCTGGAAATGAAAGATGGCTCGCCGATGCCTTACAGCCTCGCCATCGAATACTCCGCCGAGAAACCCAGCGACGCCAAAGGATGTCCGCTGGAGATTCAGACAAAGGTCACAGAAACATCGGTGGCGGAAGGCAATCCGGTCGAGGTGGTCGCCCGCGTGCGCAACACCAAAGACGAAGGGCTGCCGATGACAATGGCAATCGTCGGCTTGCCGGGTGGCTTGGAGCCGCGCCACGAGCAGTTGAAGGAAGCCGTGAAGGCGGGTAAATTCTCCTTCTACGAAATACGCGGTCGCGAGGTGGCGATCTACTTCCGTGACCTGGCGCCAAAGGCGGAACGCGAGATCGTAATCAGCGCGATTGGCGCTGTGCCGGGAACGTATGTGGGGCCGGCCAGCCGCGCATATTTGTACTACACGCCCGAGGAGAAGAAGTGGACCGACGGCCTGCGCGTGAGCATCACGCCGAAGTGAAGAGATGAGGCCGGAAAACATCTCTATCGCAAGCGGCTCCCCCCGGAGGGACTTGCGAAAGAAAGTGGCACAGGCGGGACGCCTGCGCTACATTCCAAGTGCGCGCCTATCGCAAGTCCCTCCCCCAGTCTTTTCGCTTGCAGATCGTCGCGCGTTTGCGTTAGATCACGCCGCTTTCACCGAATCCCGTTGGACGGGATCAAAGTAATTCACCCATCCGAGAGAAAGGACGACAGCATCATGAAGTATTCTGTCAATTTCAGAGATTTGATAAATCGCTTGCGTTACGTTCGCGCATTCCCGTGCCTCGTTGCCGTCATCGCCACGCTTGCCGGCCATGCTCCCTCGGCCGCTGTCGCCGGGACGGAGATGACCTGGATCGAAGCGACTTCGCAGGCACTGTGGTCCGCCCGCGGCCTGTCGCTCGGACTGGTCAAGGACAACAGCATCTGGGTGATGGGCGGATGCCACGGAGCCGGACCTTTCATCCCGAACAACGAGGTATGGTCATCCCCCGACGGCCACAACTGGACGCGGGTTGCCAGTTCGGCGGGCTGGACTCCCCGTTTTCACCACATGGGCGCGGTCTTCAACAACAATTTCTGGGTGATGGGCGGTGTTACCAGCAGCACCTACGTGAGCGACGTGTGGTATTCGGCCAACGGCGCCAGCTGGACGAAGGCAACCAACAGCGCCGCCTGGGGAAATCGCGGGGGGGGCAGGTGCCTTGTCTTCAACGGTGAGATGTGGGTGCTTGGGGGCGTGCAACTCGGCGTCGGACAGATGAGCGACGTGTGGCACTCGACGAATGGGACGCAGTGGACTCGGGCAACCGACAGCGCCCCGTGGGGTCCGCGCTCGGTCTTCGGGGCGCTCGTTTACGGCGGGCAGATGTGGGTCTTGGGCGGCGCCTATCTGGAGAGCCCGCCGACCCCCCGGCCCTCCAACGACGTCTGGAGCTCGAGCAACGGCGTGAACTGGACGCGAGTGACCGCGGCCGCCCCCTGGCAGGCGCGCTTCGGCCTTACCGTCGCCGTCCTGCAGGATAAGATGTGGGTCTTGAGCGGCAGCACAGACATCTTGGGCACCACCATGCTCAACGACTGCTGGTACTCCTCCGATGGCCTGAACTGGACCCAGGCGAACGCAGCCGCCCCTTGGGCGGCGCGCGGGAACGCCGTCGCAGTGGCCTGCCGGGATGCGCTGTGGATCATGGGCGGCGCCCGCTCCTTCAGCGCGGATCAGTACTGCAACGACGTCTGGCGTACCGAGTTCTCGCCGCTCCCGCGGACCGGCGTCAAAGTCTGGCGACAATACTGACGACGCCCACAGGTAGGTCGGCTATTCCAGCAGACGTCGGGTCAGAGACCCGACCCACAGTGCCGATGTTCACCATGTCGTCGCCGTCCTTGTTGACCGTCCCGCGAAACAGACCGACTATACTATACGCCCGAGGAGAAGAAGTGGACCGACGGCCTGCGCGTGAGCGTCGCGCCCAAGTGAAGAGGCGAGTGGTTAGAGGCGAGAGAGAGTAGCGGCGGATCAGCTGCTTTTATTTCATCAAAGGTTTTTGTGCAGGGGGGTGCTTCGCAGAGTGATTGGCCAATGCGTTTCACCCTGGAAGGGTCGAGTGAGAATAGCCCAGGAATTCATTCCTGGGAAAGGAGCCACAGCCCCCTCAGACAAGTCCTGTAAGGACGACTGAAAACCGCGAGAATGGCGGCCGATTCGGCCGTCCCGACGGGACTTGACGAAGGAAGGGACGTCATTTTCCCAGCAATGAATTGCTGGGCTATTCTCGACCATCCCTACGGGATAAAAAGCAAATCGCTCGGAGAACAAGAACGGCCTCTTGCACAAGAATTTTTGAAGAACCTCCTTTCGGACAACCGAAGACTCTCCGTGACGGTCACTTCCGCGCGACTCCGAACCCATTTTCATAGAATCGCAAATCAAGGCCTCTGGCTTCTGCCTCCTTCCGAAGCAGATCGAGTGTCGCTCGCAGAATCTCGTGCAGGTTGTCCCAAAAACGCTGATTCCTGATGTCCCGATCGTGCGGGTCCGGAAAATGCTGTTCTCCAAAAGCGAAACTGGCGCAGCGTGAAGTGAACGAACAGCGTTCACACCAGCGGTCGCCGTAGTTGTGGATTCCGGGTATCAAGGCCGGACTCCTGACCCGTTGGCGGAGTTCCTCGCTGTCCACTTGCATTGTCTCCCGCGTTCCCGCAGCATCCTATTCTGTAATGATGCACTTGACCCTGCGCACGGGACGGCGGAAGAATTAATCGAGATAAGGTGGCAGTCCCCAAGTTTCAGAATCTTGCTATTCTCAGGTCAGTCTTACGCCGAGGAGGTGCGCGCATGTATCCCAAGTCATGGATCCAGTGGCTGTCTCTTGCTGCCCTGCTTGCCGTTTTCACCGGGTCGAGCGTGGCTGCCGGCCCGAAGAAGATCTATGTCAACACCGATTTGGAAGGGATCAGCGGGGTCTATAAGTGGGCCCAGACATACGAAACCACAACCCCGCTGGCCGTGAAGGCGAGAGAGTATTTCATGGGCGACTTGGCCGCCGTCGTCCGTGGGCTTCGCGACGGGGGCGCAACCGAGATCGTGGTGCTCGACGGACACGGCAACCAGGCGGTCATTCCCCATCTCATGGAGCCGGGCGCGAAATACATCACCGGCAAGCCCCGGCCCCGAGGACTTTACGGCTTGGATGAATCCTATGCCGGCATGGTGCTGCTGGGCTTTCACGCCATGATGGGCACGCCTGATGGGGTGCTGAACCACACGCAGTCGTCGAAAACGGAGAACCGATACTGGTATAACGGCGTCGAATCCGGCGAACTGGCTCAAGACACGGCAATTGCCGGGCATTTTGGCGTGCCGCCGATCATGGTCACCGGCGACGAGGCCACTTGTCGCGAGGCGGAGAAATTCTTCGGCAAGGCGTGCGTGACGGTGGCCGTCAAGAAGGGCATCGCGCGCGAGTCGGCCATCCTCTATCCCTTCGAAGAGACGCGCAAGGCGCTCTACGAGGGCGCCAAGCGGGCCATGGCGGCCATTCCTGACTGCAAGCCCTACCGGCTCGACCTGCCGATCAAAGCGAAGAAGCAGTATCTAATTCTTGACGGCTCGCCGAAACCAAAGCTGGAGACCAAGGAAGGCACGATCCCGGATGCCCTTCACCTCCTGGATTTCTGAGGAAATGAGGCGACTGCGCCCGAACTAGAATTACCGAATTAGGCGGCTGCATGGATTCCCGACCCGTTGGCGGATTTCCTCTTTGTCCACTTGCGCTGTCGCCTGCCTTCCCGCAGCATCCTGTTCCATGGCGAACGATAGGCATCTGCGCAGCAGAGCAACCGTTATCAACGGAAATGAGGTGCTTGCCCCCGAATTTCGTCTCGGCGCGTTGCTCCGAGCGACGGGGTTCGCGGGGGTCAAATCGTGGACGGGCGAGATTTACCTGAAAAACTTCACCGACCTGTTATAGAGGCACTTCATTTCCGAGCGCTCATCTGCCAAGCTGTATGGTAAGACGCGCACTCTACTTGGTCCCGCGCCCTGGACCATTGTCTTGTATCACACGGTCAGTTGGGTTCTGAGGATCACCCGGCTTGGTGACCAGATCACCGCGCTGGCGTACAAACCACCTCTTGGTTCTTGATCCGGGGTTTTGTCGCCTGGATACAAAACATCCCGTCGTTTACAACCAGGCTGAATAACATTCCGGGAAGAATGCTCATGTACCAAACCCAGGGACTGAAGACGCCCGCTATTCTGTAAGAAACACTTCCCGCAAAAACCGTCGGCACGGCGAGATTCTTGGTCTTGATGTCGCGAAACCCTACCTTCTGCAATGACTCAGACAACAGGGCTTTGGTAAAAAAAGTGATGTGTCTGGGTGCGTCGAGCGCGAACCATTTGTCCTTGAATAATCTGGCTTCCCTGCTCTCTATGTTTGGCACGGATAAGTACACCGTGCCTCCCTGTTTCAGGCATTTCCACGCCAGACACAGGTACTCCAATGGTTCCGAAACATGCTCAAAGGAAAAGTGAAATGTTATCACGTCGAAATGGTTGCCGTAACCGGAATACAATTCTTCCCTGCAAACTACCGGAGCTGCGATCCTCTGGGAAAGGAGGCGGGCATAGCTCTCTTCAAACTCGCATCCCAGAATGCGCCAGCCTTTCTTGGCCATCTTCTTGAGATACCATCCATTGCCGCATCCGATATCTAATATTGCGCCGGGCTGCATCTTTGGGAGATAGTAACAATGGCCCAAAACGATTTCGCGAATTACACCATAGTAGAAGGGCTCGCTTGCATGATGCCTGTAGCCGGCATAGTACTCATTTAGATTGCCCGGGATTTGCTCGAGCTGGACAAGCCCGCAATCCTTGCATTTCACATAGTTGAAACGCCCGCTCTTCTGATAGAGGCGATCTGGAAGATTCATGCAATAGGGCAAGCAATCGCGAGACGAGCAATTCCTGCATTCGAACCCGGATTCGTGATCGTGCGACGGGGTCATTGCTCTTATTTCCCTTTGTAGTACAGCCCGGTTCCGTTTCACTTGCTTTGGCAGTTGTGATCTCTCTCTTGCACGGCGTCAAGGACAGATCGGGCCTTGTGACTTCCTTTCCGGGTCCATCCGATTTCCACTGGCTGAAGCGAGTTGCTGCAACTCGGGGACGGTCACCTAAATTCCTGGCTTGACTGGCACGTGCGGTAATGCGCGATGTCCTCTGTCACGTTCTGAAACACTACAGCTGGTGCGCCGAAACCCGGCCCGAACACCTCTCGGGATTTTATGGTGCAGGTTGTTCCAACGCTGTTGGAAAGATCAACGATTTTCTTGCTGATGCGTTTCGGAAATGGGCATGGCGGCAAGCGGCGGTATACTGTTTTCGATCTCCGGATGCACGGTGGTCAATGCAACCCGGAAAGTGCTTGACAGTATCGGTTACAGCGGCCAGATAGCGCTCGCAAGGAATTGTATTTGGTTTCGTAACGAAACCAGGGTCTGGGAGTCATCCTGCCGGAGTAGCGACTTCCAGGTAAAGGAGACGAACAATGGAAAACTCAATGACGCGACGAATCTTTCTGAGACGAGGCGTGTCGGTCGGCGCAGGTCTCACAATCCTGAAGTCCGGCGTCCTCCGGGGAGCCGATGCGCCCAGCAACACACTCAACATTGCCATCATCGGTTGTGGTGGGCGAGGCCGGTCAAACATGAATTCGGTCAAGAGCGAGAACATCGTAGCGCTTTGCGACGTCAACGAGCAAAACCTGGCTTCGGCGGCCAAGAGTTTCCCCCAGGCCAAGACCTACACCGACTGGCGGAAGTGTCTTGAGCAGAAAGACATTGACGCGGTGGTTTGCTCGACGACCGACCACTCGCACGCGTTCGTGAACGTCTGGGCTATGAACCGCGGCAAGCATGTCTATTGCGAAAAGCCGCTAGCCAATTCGGTCCACGAAGCGCGCGTCGTTCGTGAGACGTATCTCAAACACAAGGACAAGATCGCCACCCAGATGGGCACGCAAATCCACGCCACGGACAACTACCGGCGCGTGGTCGAACTCGTGCGGCAAGGCGCGATCGGTGCGCCCAAGGAAGCGCATGCGTTTTGCTCGCGCACGCCCGAAGGCGGCAGCTACCTGCCCGGCGCCGGTGTGCCGGAATACATCCACTGGGACCTGTGGCTGGGGCCGTCGCCTTACCATCTGTACAACGATGGCTACGTCAAGGGAGGCTGTCTCGCGTGGAATCGGTTTTGGGATTTCGGCAGCGGCCAGATCGGCGACATGGGCAGTCACATCATGGATCTCGTGTACTGGGCGTACGACCTGCGTTTTCCCACCTCGTGCGAGGCCCAAGGAACGCCGGTCAATCCCGACACCTGCCCGCAGTGGCTGACGGCAAAATGGGAACATCCGGCCCGGGGCGATCGGCCGGCCGTTGTTGTCTTCTGGTATGACGGCGGGAAGAAGCCCAAAATGCCGTCGCCGGTTTTTGACGAAGAGAAGGTCTTCAAGGGCGTGTTCTTCAAAGGCGACAAGGGAACGCTCGTCGCGGACTACGATTATCGCATCCTGATGCTCGATGGCGACATGACGCATTACCAGTCGCCGAAGAAAGAGCAGCTGATCCCACCCTCGCCCGGCCAACACGAGGAGTGGATCGAAGGCTGCAAGACCGGAAAACCCACGCTCTGCAACTTCGACTACTCCGGAGCATTGCTCGAGCATAATCTCCTGGCGCTGGTGGCCTACCGCGTCGGCAAGAAACTCCAGTGGGACGCGGAGAATCTGAAAGCGACCAACGCTCCCGAAGCCGATGCGTTCATTCGCAGGAAGTACCGCAATGGTTGGACGCTGAACGGATAGCAGCGGCGTTTTCCGCGGAGCCAAATGCCGCGGGCCATTTTTCTCTGCGTGTTCTCCGCAACAAAGGGCTGCTTGGGAGCATGAGAATCGAACGACCCAAATTTCCGTTTTCCAGAAGATCTCTCTGCGCCGCAATCTCGGTTTTCGTTGTGTTGGCTTGGGGATTGGCTCCTGCGCGTGCAGAATCAGGCCAGCCGGCCCAACCCGATCGGCCTGATGTATGGCGCGCAATGCGGACGATCGAACGAGGCATCCCGACGCCGGCGCCGGATCATCCGGGCAACGTGTTTCTCGAAGGCGAGGAAGTGATCATCAGGGTGCCCCGCGAGGTGGCTAAAGAAGCGGTAAGATGGCAGGCGCTCGATGACCGCAGCCTCGTGGTCGCTCATGGGCAAGCGGACAGAGAGCAATCGCCGGATCCGGTCCTTATCCGAGCCGGCAAGTTGAGTATTGGTTGGTACCGATTCGAGTTCCTCAACGCCGAGGGCAAGCGAATGGGTTGGACATCGGCCGCGGTGCTGGCTCGCCTGGTCGAACCGGTCCCGCAGGATTCGCCGATCTGCGTTGATTCGGCGACGTCCTGGTTCGCACCCAACGACCCGGCCAAACAGGAACGCCTGGCTCGATTGGCGGCCCTTGCCGGAGTCAGTTGGCTTCGTGACCGCTTGAACTGGGGTGGGATACAACCCGCGCCCGAGCAATTCGCCCAGAACACAACTTACGACACCGCC
>Ga0315277_10010730_pt1 | contig 11577 bp, 8 predicted proteins | sample YL17G05_15_MG_FD_203695 | JGI IMG/M metagenome (GOLD analysis project Ga0315277, IMG submission 203695) | Sediment microbial communities from Yellowstone Lake, YNP, Wyoming, USA - YL17G05_15 | ecosystem: Environmental > Aquatic > Freshwater > Lake > Sediment | place: USA: Wyoming | collected...
AGAACTGGGACCAGGCCATCCAGTATTATGAGAAGGCGATCGTGGAGAAGCCCAACGAATACGCCTATAAGATGTCCCTGACCCGGGTGCGGCTGACGGCCAGCTTGATGCATCTCCGGACTGCCCGCAACCTGGTCGTCCAGGGGAATAAGGATGAGGCGCTCAAAGAATACGAAAGAGCCTTGTCCTATGATCCTCAGAATTCGGCGCTCTACGAGGAGATGCGCCGGCTCACTCAAGGAGCTCCTGCCAAGGAGAAACCCGAGGAGGAAAAGCTCGAGTATCCGGTCAAGCTGAAGGTGGCCAAGGACAAGATCGAGCTCAAGTTCACCGAGGCCGGCCTGCGCTCTATCTTTCAAACCCTGGCCAAGCACGCCCAGGTGAACATCATTTTCGACGAGCTGTTCAAGGACCTCCCTTTGACCATCGACGTTGCCGGCCGGCACTTCGAGGAGGCCATCGGTTACCTCTGCCTGGCCAGCAAGAATTTCTACCGGGTCATCGACGAAAGGACTTTGATCGTCGTTCCCGACCAGCCGGTTAAGCGCATCCAGTACGAGCAGAACGCCATCAAAGTTTTCTACCTCTCCAACATCAGCGCCCAGGACATCTTCGCCGCGCTGCAGCAGATGCTCCGGTCGCAGATCCGGGCCCCCAATATCTTCGTGGACAAGAACCTTAACACCGTGACCATCCGCGATACGCCGGGGAATATTATGCTGGCTGCTAACCTCATCCGGAAGTGGGACAAGCCAAGGGGCGAGGTTATTGTCGACCTTGAGATCATGGAGGTTTCCCGGCAGAAGCTGCGGGAGATCGGCGTCGACCTGGACAACGCCCTCGTCGGTTTGCGCTACGCCGGTCCGGGCACCACCGCGAACGCCGGCTGGTTCAAGCTCAGCGAGCTCGACTTGGGCAAAGCCAGCAGCTACGAGGTCTCGCTCCCGAGTGCTCTCGTCCGCTTCCTCCAGTCGGACGCCGACACCAAGGTGTTGGCCCAGCCGCGGCTGCGTGGGGTGGCGGATGAAGAGATGAAGTCCCTGGTCGGGCAGAAGGTCCCCATCCCCCAGACGACGTTTACGCCGATCGCCGCCGGGGGGGTCAGCCAGCAGCCGATCACCTCTTTCGCCTACCAGGACGTTGGCCTCGAGATCAAGATCAAGCCGAAGATCCACCTGGAAAAGGAGATCACCCTGGAGATCGAGGTCAAAATCACGTCCATCGCCGGCTCCGGATACGCCGATATCCCGATCATCGCCAACCGGGAGATCAAGAACGTCATCCGGCTCAAGGACGGCGAGACCAACCTCCTGGCCGGGCTGCTCCGGGACGAAGAGAGGAAGTCCCTGCGCGGGATCGCGGGGCTGGCCGGCATCCCCATTCTCCGCAACCTGTTCGGCTCGACCAAACAGACGATCGATCAGTCGGACCTCATATTGACCGTAACACCCTACATCATCCGGTCTCTGCCCCGGACGGCCGAGGATGACAAACCCCTCTGGATCGAGCTCGAAGGCATCTCGTCGAGCGGCCAAGCCGGTCGCCCGGGCGAGGACGTCTCGCCCGAGGAGATGGAGATGGCCGATGAGTCCGAGATAGTGCCCGGCGCGGAAGAAGCAGAGGAAGAGCAGGAAGACCGGGGCGACAGCCAGATCTCCCTCGACCCGGCCAATTTCGAAGTCCCCCGAGGCCGGGAGTTCCGGATCAGCGTCAATGTGAGAAGCCAGCAGGAGATCGGCAACATGTCGCTCAGCTTGAGCTTTAATCCCCAGGTCAACAAGCTCAAGGATGTCATCGAAGGAGGGTTCATCCGGATGTCCGGAGCCAAGGTTCCCTTCCTGAAGAGCATCGCCGAGGGGAGTTGCACGATCGGGTTCTCCAGCCCGCAGCTCAACCAGGGTATTCGGGGCGGCGGCAACATGGCCATCCTGGTCTTCGACGCCGTCGCGCCGGGAGAGAGCCGCATCATGGTGACTTCGGTTTCCGCCAACAGCCCGTCCGGCCAACCCATCAACTTCACGTCCCGGGAATCCCGGGTCGTCGTTCGCTAGAGGCCAACGCGCTGGTCTATGTTCAAGGCATGATCCTTGTGTTGACCGGTCCTGTCCATTCGGGGAAGACGACCCTTCTCCGGAAGGTCCTGGTTGACCTCAAGACCGAGGGGCTCCCCGTCTCCGGGTATCTGAGCCTGATGGTCATGAACGATGGGAAAATCGCCGGCTATGATCTCTTCGATGTCAAAAATGGCAGCTCGATTCCCTTCCTCCGGACGGAAGGAGAGGCCGGTCGGCAGAAAATTGGTCCCTATTTCTTTCTTCCCCGAGGACTTGAGGCCGCGGCAGCCGCGATAATCGGCCACAGGCCCGGAGAGATACTCATCGTCGATGAGGTCGGACCAATGGAACTCTCCGGCCGAGGAGTCTGGCCGGCCCTAGCAAAGGTCCTCTCGAGGCCCTCGTTCGACTGTCTTCTGGTCGTGCGAAAACCGCTGCTCGACAACCTCCAGGATCGTCTGGGGAAGACACCTGTCAATGTGTTTGACGTCGAGCGGCCGGACGTCTGTCCCTCGCTCCTCCAGGCTCTTAAGAAGCTGAGGGCGACCCCACCCAGCTAGGCCATGAGCAAAGTCAAGATTAAATTCTTCGGCCCCTTCCGGGACCTGTTCGGCGGCCGCGAAATCGATGTCGAGCTTCCCGATGGGGCCCGCCTCCGGGTGCTACTCCGGCGGCTGTGCGATACCCCGGACCGGGTGCAACAGGTTTTCGTTGGTACGGAAGCCCTCCAGCCGCATGTGGTCATTATGAAGAACGGGACGCCAGTCCATGGGCCGGACGGGCTGGAGACCCCATTGCAGGACGGCGACATCATGGCCATTTTTCCCTTCCTGGGCGGAGGGTAAGCTCGGGGGAGTCCCTCCGAAAGACGCGAATTTTACCCAGCGTGGAAAATTCGCTCCCTGTCCTCGCTCCGCTCTCCTCTCGGCAAGCCGAGAGGAACCATGCCCGCTACGCTGCGGAGGGCTTTCGTAGGGACTCCGACCTTTTCCCGAAACGCCGACCAACGCCTTGTCATCGACATCATGATTTGTTATGCTCCTCAAGGCATAGAGGTAGACATTTGTCAGATAGTGAGCTTCCGTGGGGCGTCCATGGCAAGATTCTGGAGGTTGACCTCGACAGCGGCAGGATTGGACAGTCTCCTCTGGACCCCGGTCTTGTCGCGGACTACATCGGGGGGCGCGGCCTGGGAGCCCGCCTCCTCTGCGACCGCATCGACCCGACCTGCGACGCGCTCAGTTCGGACAACGTCATCGTCATCGCCGCGGCTCCTCTCATTGGGACGAACGCTCCCACAGCCGGCCGCGGCCACATGGTCTTTAAGTCGGCCCTGAGCGGAGGGATCGGCAGTTCCAATTGCGGTGGAACCTGGGCTCCAGCCTTCAAATCCACCGGGTTCGACGCCCTGGTCATCCGGGGAAAAGCTGCTTCTCCTGTGCTCATCGATATCCGGCCGGAGAGAACCGAAATTCTCCCCGCCGGCCATCTATGGGGAAAAGACGTTCATCAGACGACGGAGGCGCTGCAGGCCGGCCAAGCCGATCGGCGCACTCGCGTCCTCTGCATTGGCCCGGCCGGGGAGAACAGGGTCAGGTTCGCCGCAGTCATGAACGACCGGAACAGGGCCTACGGCCGGGGAGGGCCGGGCGCCGTCTGGGGCAGCAAGAACCTCAAGGCCATCCGTGTCTCCGGGCAGAAAAAGATCCAGGTCAAAGACAAGGAGAAATTCCAGTCGGGACTGGACCAGAGCTTCTATCTCCTGAAGCAGGCGCCGGCCACCAAGCGCCTTCTCCGTGACCTGGGGACGGCCGGCCTGGTCGAGCTCATCAACCTGATCAATATGCTTCCTCACCGCAACTTTCTGGATAACCTGCATCGCGATGAGGACGTGGAGAGGGTCTCCGGCGAGACCCTGGCCAAGAAGCTGCTCCAACGGGCCGCCGGCTGCTACCTCTGCCCCATGGGCTGCCAGCGCCATACCCGGGTCGGCGACAAAAAAGGCGAAGGCCCCGAGTATGAGACCATGGTCATGATCGGTCCGGACTGCGACATCTATGACCTCGAAGCGATCACCAAGGTCAACTACCTCTGCAACGAACTCGGGATGGACACGATCTCATTCGGCGGCACGCTGGCCTGCGCTATGGAGCTCTTCGAACTGGGCATCCTCCAAACCAAAGATGCAGGTGGACTCGACCTCCGCTTTGGCCGGAGCGACCTCCTGGATGAGCTCGCCCGCCGCATCGCCTTCCGGCAGGGGATCGGCGACCGCCTGGCCGAAGGGTCCTATCGGTTGGCCGACTCCTGCGGATACGCCGAATTCTCCATGACGATTAAAAAGCAGGAGATCCCGGCCTACGACCCGCGGGCCTCCTTCACCCAAGCCCTGGGGTACATGACGTCTCCCACTGGGGCCTGCCATCTCAAGGGCGGGTATGCCGTCTCGCTGGCCTTTTTTGGAGGAACTAAGGAGATCCCCAGGTTCAGCTTGCTTCAGTCGCCCATCGGCATCCGCAACATGCACAACCTGGGCATCATCCAGGACAGTCTGGGTGTCTGCCGTTTTACCGGATATGCTTTTGCTTATGACCCCTGGGCCCGGATGATGAGCGGCCTGACCGGGCTCGACTTTTCGACGGCCCGTCTCGAGGAGATCGCCAACCGTATCGCCGCTGTGGAGAGGCTCTTCAACCTCGCGGCCGGGCTGACCGAGGCAGACGACGCTCTTCCTGCCAGGTTCAGTCGCGAGCCCATCCTGGTCGCGGGTGAGGAGCGCCTAGTTTCGACCGAAGCCATCGACAGGATGAGGAGGGATTACTACCGGGCCCGTGGCTGGGACGAACGGGGGAATCCACTCTCCGCGCTGCTCGGATCTTTGGGGATCGAAAAACGGAAATGGCCATGAATAAAAAGACCTGGAAAGCCAGCGAAGACGTCCTGCGCCTGTTTCAGACCGTCGGCCGGGCCTCTCTCCTCTACGATATCCAGGACAGCCACAGCGGCAACATGGCCATCCGGCATCGGGACGAGGCGGGAAATGACTGGATTGTCATCACCTCCACCGGCTCCCAGAAGGGCGACCTAGAGCCCAGCCATATCTGCTTCCTCTCTCCCGCTGAGACCGATTTCGGCTACTACAAAGCCTCCTCGGAGACCGATATCCACGCCCGCATCCTGGCTCTGGAGGGTGTCGCCGCCTCCATCCACGCCCACACCAAGGAGATAACTCTCGTTACGCTGGACGACGCAGACAAGCCTAACCGGCCGGTCCCGTTCATGCCTGTCGACCCGCTTGGCCATTACCATCTCGGCGGCGTTGTTCCGGTTGACTGGATAGCCGTCCCCAGTGGTTCGCCCGAAATGGCCAGGATCATCCCCGAGCGCCTGGCCGAGCACCCGGCCACTATCATCCAGGCCCACGGGACGTTTGCCAAGGGGAGGACGCTGAAGGAGGCCTTCTTCCACGTCTGCATCGCCAACAACGCCGGCTACGTCTTCCGCCTTTTGAATCGGCTCAAGGTCGATGTCCAAGGGTTGCGACAGAGAGTCCGGGATTCACCCCAGACTGCTTTTTCCTGCCCGCCGCCCGATTACACAGTCGACGATGACGACGTCTGCGAGTTCCCTGAAGAGACCGAAATCCTCCGGGAATTTGAGAAGGCAGGCGCGAGGGTATTCGAGTCCCGGCTTTCGCCCTTTCATTCGGGCTCGATGTCTGTCCGGGGCGTGGGGAATATGCTCTATGCGCCCAAAGCATCGATGCCCCGCGAGATCGGCGGCCCGCTCCGGAAGGTCCTGCTCGAGGCCGAGGACGGCGATCCGCCGGAGCTCCGGTTCCACAAGCAGATCTATGCGGCGAGCGATTTTCAGACGGTCATGCACTGCTATGTGCCGGAGGCGGAGGCGCAGGCGCACTTTATCTACGCTGGTGACCAGGAGCCGCTCGACCGCATCGTGCCGATCGATGCCGAGGGAAGCTTCATCCATCTCGTGATCCCGGTGGTCCCGGCTCAGACGAGCGCAGCCGAGCTCGTCCGCCTGCTGCACGACTACAAAGTCGTTGTCGTCAGAGGCGGGGGCGTCTGGGCCGTGGGGGCTCAGTCCCTGTCCGAGGTCCTCCACCATCCGTCCTCGCTACGCGAGAGCTGTCTCTACCGCATCGGCGCCTTCGAACAAGGATTGGACCTGCGGCGGATGGAACCTGAAAAAGCCAAAAATTGGTAATTTTCAGAGGAAGCGGGTGACCTGAGTGGAGAGGAAGCGGGCAATGTCCTCTGTCGCGAAGGGCCAGGCGTAGACGATCTTCCGGGAGGGGAACTTCTGCTGTGCCCGGCGAATGGCCCCCGGGATATCCACGGCGGAGTGTTCTCCGCCGTGGGTCATCATCGGGGTGACGACGACGATCTTGCCGGCTTCCCGGGCGGCGGCCCGTTCAAAGGCTTCGTCCAAAGTTGGAGCGCAGAACTCGTTGAACCCGATGATCACCTCGAGTCCCGACTCCTGTCGAAGGTGCTTGGCCAGTTCCTGCGATCCGGCGTAAAAGGGGTCGTTCTGGCCGGTGCGGGGCCAGGCGCGCATCCTGGACTCCAACTGATCATGGCGAACCCTCTGCGCGCTCGCCTGCGGGCCGGACAGGCTCCCGAGGTGGGCATGGAGGCCCATGAACTCGGCCATCTCGTCTTTAGGGAAGTCCAGCGGGGGCGATCCGTGCATGGCCAGGACGATGACCGCCTTCGGCTTGTCTCGCTTTTTCTCGACCATCCAACCGCCCTCCTTTCCCTGCTTTTCGGACTTTGTCCTAGACCGGCCTTTTCTCCGGCCTCTTTATATCACACGTTTTCGGCCCCTTCAACCGTTCGGGAACCATTTTGCTTTGAGGCCGTACATTAATAAAGAGGAGTTTATTTACTTTCTGCAGACAAATATAATCGATAGACACGTGAGGTCATGGGCACCAAAACAAGCCTTCATCCCTTCGTTCTTCTGGCGTTATGCAGCCTTTTCATCTCCCCTGGTTTTGCCTCCACTTCTCCGCCGACCATGCTCAAGCCGCTCAAGACCGATAAGCCGCCGGTGATCGACGGCTCGCTCGATGACCCCGTCTGGGTCGAAGCTCCCTCTGTCACAAGTTTTAAGACCTTCGCCCCCGACTTCGGCCGCGACGTATCCGAACAGACGCTGGCCTACTATGCCTACGACAGCGAGAACCTCTATTTCGCCTTCCAGTGCTTTGACCGGGAGCCGGAAAAAATCAAGGCGACCCTCTCCAAGCGGGACGATTTCCGGACTGACGACTTCATCTGCATCAACCTGGATTCGTTCAACGACCAGCAGTCCCTGTACGCTTTCTACGTGAATCCCCTTGGCATCCAGATGGACAGCCGTTATGCCAACAACAAGGAAGATTATAGCGTGGACGTTGTCTGGTACAGTGCGGGCAAGCTCCACGATCGGGGCTATGCTGTCGAGATGCGCATTCCGTTGAAGAGCATCCGCTACTCCTCCGGACAGCGCATCGAGATGGGAATATTCTTCGAGCGCTATATCGGCCGCCGGTCGGAACACAGCTCCTATCCCGAGCTCGACCCGGCCAAAGGATTCGCCTTTTTAACCGAGATGGCGCCCCTGGAATTTATCGGCCTCAAGAAGTACACCCTGCTGGAGCTCATCCCGGCGTTCACCTTTTCCCAGGGGTATGAGAAGAACGAAGGCCGGCTCGCCCGGCAGAAGACGGCCCGAAACTTGAGCCTGACTGGCAAGTACGGGATCACGCCGAGCCTCATCCTGGATGCGACTATCAACCCGGATTTCAGCCAGGTCGAAGCCGACGCCGGGCAGGTGGACGTCAACCTCCGCTATGACCTCTTCTTCCCTGAGAAAAGGCCGTTTTTCCTGGAGGGGAGCGAGAACTTCAACCTGGCGGGGACGACAGAGCGGGACTTCCTCCTGGAGACAGTTCACACCCGGAACATCGTCGACCCCAAAGGCGGGGTGAAGCTCTCGGGAAAGGTGGCTAGAAACGATAGCCTCGCCACGATCTTCGCGGCCGACGAATCTCCGGTTCCCTTCGGCTCCATCGACCTGACGGGGAAAACCGCTTACTTCAGTATCGTGCGCTACAAACATGCCCTGAGTCAGGACAGCTCCTTAGGCCTTGTCTTTACCGACCGGGAGCATGAAGGCCGGTTCAATCGCGTCATCGGCCCGGACGGGCAGATCCGTCTCGGCCAGTCAAGCATGCTCAGCTTTCACGCCCTGGGTTCTTTCACCCGGGCCTCGAACGGATCTCCGCGTCAGGACGGCCATGCCCTCGGCTTCGATTACCGCTTGGATACCCGCGACTGGAACATCCAGCTCGGCGGCCAGGACTTGTCACCGGATTTCGAGACCGATGCCGGCTTCCTCATCCGCAACGGCCTGACCCGGGTCAGGGCGCTCATCGCTCCCAAGTTCTATCTTCGCTCCAAAGTCGTGCTCCAGTTTATACCGGGCCTGTTCACCTCTCAGCTCAGGGATAAATTCAGCGGTCTCTGGGAGACCGAAAATACGTTCTCCCTCAGTTCAGTCATGGTCAGAGCCACCCGCATAGCGCTGGCCGGTTCCTATTCCACGGAGATCTTCCTCGGCCAGAAATTCAATACCAGCGGCTGGACTGCCCAGGTGATCAGCCAGATCACCAAAGAGTTTTATGTCCGAGTCACCTACACCAAAGGAAAGGCCGTCCGCTATTCGGAATCGCCCTTCCAGGGCCGGGGGCAGAGGGCGCTGGCCACGCTGGGCTATCAACCTTCGGAAAACTTCAACTGGACTCTCAGCCTCACCTATTCGGACCTCTTCCGGAGCGCCAACGGGGAGAAGATCTATGATTACACGATTTTCCGGAACCGGCTGATCTATCAGGTGAACAAATACCTCTTCTTCCGTGCGGTCGTCGAGTACAACTCCTACCGCAGGCAGCTCCTGACCGACCTGCTGGCCTCCTTCCTGTACATCCCCGGGACAGTCATCCAGCTCGGGTACGGGTCGCTGTACGATAGAATCAGTTGGCAGGACGGAGCTTATGTGGACGCGGATCGTTTCCTGGAGACGCGCCGGGGGATCTTCTTCAAGGCGTCTTACCTCTGGCGGCTCTGACCGGCCTAATAGTATCTTTTCAGGTTCATCCCGGCGTAGAGGCTCCCAACCTCCGCTTCGTATCCGTTGAAGATGATGGTCTTGCGCTTTCCTCCCTCACCGATCCGGCGCTCGCTCGCCTGGCTCCAGCGGGGATGGGAGACAAAGGGGTTGACATTGGCGTAGAAACCGTATTCCTCGGGCCGGGCCTTCATCCAGGCGCTCTTCGGCATCTTCTCAACGAACCGGATACGAACGATGGACTTGATGCTCTTGAATCCATATTTCCAGGGCACAACGAGCCGGATAGGCGCCCCGTTCTGAGGCGGGAGAAACTCTTCGTACATGCCGACGGCCAATAGCGCCAGGGGATGCATCGCCTCGTCTATCCGCAGCCCCTCAAGATACGGCCACTCGAGGACTTTTGTCTTTTGAAAAGGCATCTGCTCCGGGTCGAACAGCGTGGTGAATTCGACAAATTTGGCCGACGGACTCGGCTCGCACTTCTTGATGAACTCGGCGAGGGGGAACCCGATCCAGGGAATAACCATTGACCAACCTTCCACACAGCGCCAGCGGTAGACGCGTTCTTCGAGGGGGAAGAGGCGGATGAGATCGTCGACTGCGAATTGGCGGGGCGATTTGACGAGTCCGTCCACAGCCACAGTCCAGGGCCGCGTGCGGAGGTTCCGGGCGAGAACGGCCGGGTCGCGCTTAGCGGTCGAGAACTCGTAGAAGTTTGTGTAGCCGGTGGCATCAGCATACGAGGTGTTTTTTTCTTCCGCCACCGTGAATTCCCCGCGTTTGGCGACCACGGGTTTTGGCGGGACCTGCGGCGCCGCAGGAGCGGCCGGAGGGGCATCCTGACGCTCAATGACCAAGCCGTGCGAAAGCAGCGGGTTCGCCGCGGCAGAGGCGGCCAGCGCGGCCGAACCGACGATGAACTCGCGGCGGTTGAGATAGGGCTTTTTCGGAGTGACCTCCGAATACTTGATACCGGCTGCCTTCTTTACCAACATATCAGTCCTCCTCCCATCTTCGCAAATTCGGGACACAATATCAATTCGCCGGTTTCCCGCCGACAAAATTCGGAAATACATATTGTGTCCCCTGATCAAAATCCATAGACTGATAGTCCTGAGGAGGGATGACGGTCATGAGAAAAGCCATCATTTTCCTGGTCGCATCAGTCTGCGCGGGAATGCTTGTCGGAGCGCTGGCCCAGGAGAAGAAAGACCAAGTGGTCAACTTTTACGAGAACAGCCTGCATTATACCAATCGCGGGCTGGAATACTGGTACGCCAAAGAGCAGGGCGGTCTGGAGAAGATCACCGGCATTCCCTTCTCCGACCTTGCCTGCACGCGCTGTCATGTCCGGTCCTGCGACACCTGCCATAAGAAAGACAGGGAAGGCAAGGCGTCCTATTCCCTCGACTCCGCTCGCTCTCAAGACGTCTGCCAGAATTGCCATAACATTGAGCCCCTGGCTGACCTAAAGAAAAATCCGGACATTCCGACGGCGGATGTCCATTTCCAAAAGGGCATGAAATGCCTGGATTGTCACACGGCCCGCGAGATCCATGGCGACGGCACGCCCTACAACTCCATCCAAGACAGGGGAGCCCTGGACGCGCGCTGCGAGAACTGCCATAAGCCCGAAGACTTAAAATGCCCCAGCCTTCAGGCCCACAAGGGAAAGCTCGACTGCAACGCCTGCCATGTCCGGGATCTACCCTCCTGCTACAACTGTCATTTCGAGAGCCGGGTCAAGGAAGGAAAAAGCCTATCCCTCCCGGTCAAGAACCTGCTCTTCCTGGTCAACCACGATGGCAAAGTAACCCTCGGCAACCTCCACACCTTCGTTTACCGGAATAGGACCATGATCACCTTCGCCCCGGCCTTTTCGCATCTCGTGATGAAGGAAGGCCGGGCCTGCGGGGAGTGTCACGCCAGCCAGATCATCCGGGATCTGAAGGAGGGCAAGCTCAAACCCATCCGCTGGGAGAACGGCGAGCTCAAGAACGTCCGGGGGATTGTCCCGGTTCTGGCAGGCCAGGACTGGGATTTTGTCTTCCTGAATTACGAGGCCGGCCGCTGGGTCCCGATCGAGAGCCCGGCCGAACCGCTGGTCAACTTCGCCGGCTATTGTTCGCCCTTAACAGAGGAGCAGTTGGCCAAACTGGAAAAGGCGCCGGCAAAAAAATAGGGATGGGAGCAGACCCGAACGCAGGGCTGAACCTTTTTCCGTCTGATGCGTCCTATGTATTGAGATGAACGGCAGTGGTGAGTTCGGTGCGGCCTACGACCTCTACAAGGCCGATATCTTCCGGTTTGTGTTTCACCTGACAGGAAATCGGGCCGAGGCCGAAGATCTCTTCCAGGAGACATGGCTCCGGGTGGTCAGACA
>Ga0315277_10010731_pt1 | contig 11577 bp, 10 predicted proteins | sample YL17G05_15_MG_FD_203695 | JGI IMG/M metagenome (GOLD analysis project Ga0315277, IMG submission 203695) | Sediment microbial communities from Yellowstone Lake, YNP, Wyoming, USA - YL17G05_15 | ecosystem: Environmental > Aquatic > Freshwater > Lake > Sediment | place: USA: Wyoming | collected...
GACCGAGCGCCTCCTCCCCGACCGTCCCGATCGGGATCCCGCCGGAACAGCCGCAGACGTAATACGGAGCCGACCCCGTCCCGTCCCGCACCAGGCGGCGGTAACAGCAGACCGGAAGATATGGGAGATCGGACATAAAAAAAACTCCGGCGAATGCATGGAAATCGCAGGAGTCATTAGCCGTCGGTGCGACAGGCGGTTATCGGCGAACTCCATCGCCGTTCTATAATATGGAAGATAGCACGCCCGTAGGGTGTACTCAACCTCCCTCACCGACCTATCCGAGGGGAGCGAGGCCCCCGCCTACTTCACGATGATGACGTGGCACGGAGCATAGGAGGAGACCCGCTTCGGCACGGATCCCAGCAGCCAATCTTCCACCTGTGACGCACGGAAACAGCGTGATCCTCTTTCTTCAGTTCGTTTAGACCTCCCATTCGACATGGTCCCGCTCGACATTCCCGCTATGACAAAACATGGATTAGCAAAAACACGAGCAGCGTGATCAGCACGAACGCCGCATAGACGTTCACACGGCCTGAATGCATCCAGCCTAGCCATGCGGTCAGCCACTGGGTTGCTCGCACGAGCGGCAGGAATACAGCTCGGTCCACGATGTGCACTTCTCTCGACGAGTCCTTTATCGCCGTACGGAAATGCTCGGCGATGGCCTCACGGGTTTCCGCGACGGACGATGCACGGAAGACGGCTCGAAAGATCACTCGCACGGGGTTGGAGAAACCCGTCGCGGTGTAGGTCATCTCGGGAGGGAGTCGACGAAGCCCCCCATCCCAAGCTGGTTGCACGGTGACCTTCCGGGCCCTGGTCAACCTCCTGATCAGCAGGAAGCTCCCCCCGACCAGCAGGAGAAGAACGATCGCGCCATACGAAGTGGACATGGCGAAGACGACAGGATTCTTCGCCGAGCCCTGATGTAGGACCACGAGCCCTCTCCCGGGAAGAACTCCCTGGCCGATCTGGGCGCCGAGGTCATGGAACTCGGACACGAACCCGTCGCTGTACCTTCCCTTGCCCCCACTGAGGAGCATGAACGGCGGCACGAGATCGTCGACGACACTCTGACGCACCAGAGGAGTCACTACACGGTCCAAGACGGGGATAACGTAGGTCGGCAGGATACCGAAGAGAAGGCAGAGCAAGGCCAGAGTCGCCATGGAGATAATCATCGGCCGCTGGACTTCCGTGGCCTTCGTCGCGTCCTGTGACCTCGCCGTGCCCAGAAAGCTCATGGCAAAAGCCTTGACAAAGCAAGTGACCGCGAGGGCCGCTGTCAGCGCCAGACCAGCGCCGCAGAGGGCGAAGACGATCTTCGTGCCGGTGGAAGAGATCTCGGCGCTCCGCAGAAGCACCTGGAGCGTGAGCCACTCGCTGACGAAGCCATTGAATGGAGGAAGCGCAGCGATGGAGAGCGCGCCGACCAAGAAGCAAAGGGCCGTCCACGGCATCCTCCGCATCAGGCCTCCCAGGTGATCCATGCTGCGGCCACCGACACGCGAGTCAACGGCGCTGGCACCCAGGAAAAGGAGCGCCTTATACAGCGAGTGGTTCATCATGTGATAGAGGGCTGCAATGAAGGCCACGCCGGACAGGACAGGGTGGCCGGCGGTCGAAAAGATGAAAGCCGCCCCGAACCCGGCTGTTACGATGCCCATGTTCTCTATGGAGCTATGCGCCAGCATCCGCTTCATGTCGTTCTCGATGGTGGCGTAGAGGATGCCGATGAGTGCCGAAAGGCTTCCCACAACAAGCGCTACGATCCCCTGGCCCGTGTGAGCCACGGGCAAGAGGTCGCCGTTCACGCGGATGATGCCGTACAAGCCGAGGTTGAGGATAACCGCCGACAGGATAGCTGAGACATTCCCCGGCGCCACGGGGTGGGCGCGGGGGAGCCAACTGTTCACGGGCACCAGGCCAGCCTTGACGCCAAAGCCAAAGAACGAAAGCAGGAACACGACCCAGCGCAGCGTCTGCGACACCTCGGCCGGCCCGGCTCTCAAAGCCGTGAACTCGAGCGCACCCGAGGTCCCGGCCAAGAGAAAGAGAGCGACAGCGGCCGCGAGGGTCCCGGCCTCGCCCATGGCGAGCATCAAGAAGCTCGCGCGGGTATTCTCGTCGCGCTCGTGCTCGTAGCTCACGAGGAGATAGGAGGCGATGGACATGGCCTCCCAGCTGACGAGCAGCGAGATCACGTCGCCCGCCAGCAGGACGAGAACAATGGAGGCAAAGAGAAGATGATAGAAGACACCGAACGACCTCAGGCTGTAGCGGCCGAGGTACCGTTTCATGTACTCGGCCGAGAAGATCGAGACGGGTAGATAGACAAGGGCGGTGATGCAGAGGAAAAGCGCGGAGATGCGGTCCATCTCGAGGATCAACCATCCCAGGTGAGGAACCTGCCACAGCTCGGTCCGGAACGGCGTCCCCGACAGAAGCACGGCTCCGCCCATCCAGAGAGCGAGCAGGGACATCATCACCCCCACGCCCGCGATGCAGAGCGGGCTCTTGCGGTCAGGAAGCGCTATCGCCAGCGCGACGCCGAGGCCACAGAGGGATAGGAACAGGATGAGCGGAAGGTCGACGCCGGTCACGGGGTCACCCGCCCTTCCGTTGGCCCAACGGAGTGCAAGCTGCTGGGCGCGGCCCGTCCGACGAGCAGCAGCATGGCATGGATGATGGCGAGAGGCGGCGGTGGGCAGCCGGGCACGACAACATCGACCGGGACGGCCTCGGTCACTCCGGCGTTGCTGGCGAAGCTGGGGCCGAAAGGCCCGCCTGAGAGGGCGCACGTCCCCACGGCAATAACGCGCTTGGGAGTTGGCATGGCGTTGTATGCGCTGCTTAGAGGGTGCCGCATGTGCTCGGTGAGCGGACCCGCGAGGAGCAGCACATCGGCTGTCCTCGGCGTTGGCGTGATGAAGAACCCCAGGCGATGCATATTGTAGTATGGCTTGTTTGTCTGCTCGATCTCGCTAAGGCACGCGCCACAGGCCCCGCAGTCCACGACGCGGATATGGAGCGAGCGCTGGAACGCATCGCCCAGTGTCGCGCGATCATCGTCACGCGCTTCCTCCCGACTCCCCCATTCGTAGCCCGTCTGCCACCCTATTCCCGAATGTGCTCCCCGTTGACAGCGAAAGCAGTGGACGCAGCGCCGGTAGTCGACGCCGATCTGGTCGCCCGTTAGATGAAGCGCTCCGGTGGGGCAGCGCTCGATCACCAGCCTGGATTTGTCACCGCCCTGGTGTCCACCGGGCCGCCCCGGTGATACCCCAGAGGCGAGCTCGGGTGATAGAGGATAGGATGTAGTCTTGATTCCGGTGCGGATCCCTCTCCAAATCCATTTCGTCATCTCGTCATTCCTCCTAGCGGTCAGATTCGGCGTTGGAGAGTCCGAAGGTTGCAAGGATGATCGGAAAGTCCTGAAAAGCGAACTCCTCAGCGGCCAGATGAAACCCGTGCCAGTTGGTGAAGGATGGCGTTGTCACGCGATAACACGTCACGTGGCCGCTCTCCCCAACCGAGACCCAATGGAAGGCCGCGCCTCTCGGGGCCTCCACCCAGCCAAGGGCCGAGCCTCCGCGCAGAGGAGCAGGTGCGCACACTGGGCCCTCGGGAAGTGAGGAGGAAACCTCGTGAATGATGTGGGCCGACTGCTTGGCTTCTTGAAAAAGAATCCGAAGTCGAGCCCAGCCGTCTCCGTCTTCTTCGCTCGGAACACTGAAGCTCGGAAGACGATCGTAGAAGGCGTAGGGCAGGGTCTTCCTTATGTCTCTCACGAGCCCCGATGCTCGAGCGACGGGGCCGACCAGCCCGTAGGCTGTGGCTGCTTCTCTCGTCACGATTCCGACCTCTTCGACGCGGTCGAGGAAGCTGTTCGTGAAGCGCAACATCTCGTACAACTCTCTCAATCTACCGGCGATCGTTTGAGCTGACTGGGCGATCCTCCGGCACTCCTCGCCCCCGAGATCCAACGAAAGGCCGCCCGGGAGATTGAGGCCAAAGAGGTAGCGGTGCCCGGTCGCGGCTCCGGCGAGACGCAGCAGCTCTTCCTCGAGGATGCTCGCCTGGCTGGTCGCCACCGCAAGGGCGGTGGAGTTACAGATGCCTCCGATGGCGGCCACGTGGTGGCGCAGACGTTCCAGCTCGGCAAAGAGCACGCGCAGCGCCTGAGCGCGGGGGGGGACTACCGCCCCCCCGATTTCTTCTACGGCCTGGCAGAAGGCAAGGGAGTGGGCGAACGCCGAGGTGCCAGAGAAGCGCTCGGCGAGCAGGAGCACGCGGTCAACCGAGGAGCCCTCGGCGATCTTCTCCACGCCGCGATACTTGTAGAAAAGGTGGAGAATGGTCCGGATCACGTCCTCACCCACGGTCTCGAGGAGGAAATGCGCGGACTCGCTTTGGTCCGAGTACACCGGACCGATAGGCATCATGAACGCACCCGGGGACTGCACAATCGGTGAGGGACGCCACACCGTGTCAGGCTCTCGATGAGGATAGCGCCGCGATGAATCGAAGCTCAATCGCATCGGGTTCACGCCTTCGGGCCATTCTTCGTGCAGCACGAAATCGCCCAGCTTCGGATGGCCCTCGAACGTGAGACCGAACAGGTCCTCTGCCTCCCTCTCATGCCAGTCAGCCGCGTGGACCTGAAGGCTGATGCTTGGAACTACCGGCTGATCCTTGGGCAACCCGACGGTGACGTGCACGAGCCCGCTGCCTTGAGGTCCATAGAAGATGTATCTAAGCGACCATCCCGCGGTTTCCTCCTGGATGACGACCGTGGCGAAACCATACGAGCTTGAGAATAGCCATCCGCACACCTCTGGCAACGCGGCCGGCTGGCAGTCGACCAACACCAGCCGCTTTCCCTCGTCCACGCTTACCGTGACCTTGCCGGACCAACGCGACCTTGCGACCTCGGGGAGATCTGACAACACGACCATGTTATTCGAGGGCGAGGTCATTCGTCACCTCCCGAGAACTGCCGCGGCGTGGCCGAGCAGATCGGTAATCCATTGCGGAACATAGAGGCCGATCCCCAGGACCGGAATCGCAGCCAAGGCCAGGGCTCCGACACAGCTTCGGGGCAGAGCCACGGCAACGGACTCCGACGACGGCTTGCCGAAGACCAGGCGGGTGACGTGAAACATGATCCCGCAAAAGGCCACGACGATGGAGAGGCTGAGCAGACCAACAACCAGGTAGTGCCCGGTTCGCAACCCGGCTCGCAGGATCGAGATTTCGCTGAAGAAGACCGCAAACGGCGGCGCGCCGGAGATGGCGAGTCCTCCCAGGATCAAGGACGCTCCTGTGATGGGAGATGTGCGAATGAGGCCTCGGACTGACGGAATGTAACGGACACCGGAGATGAGGAGCGCCGCCCCCGCGGCATAAAAGCAGAACGACTTGGCGATGGCGTGGTTCATGAGCTGATAGGTGGCACCGAGTTGCGCATCGGCGCCTCCCAGGCCTGCACCGACGAGGATGATACCCATGTGCTCGATGGTCGAGAAAGCGAAGAGCCGCTTGTAGTCTTTCACCTGGATGAGCAAAAAGGCCGCCGCTACCGTCGAGATCAAGCCGAAGGCAACGCACCAACTCGCGGCAGCGCCATCGATCCCCTGGAGCACTGGCAGGAGCCTCAAGATGGCGTAGAGCACGGCGCTCGTCTCGACACCCGAGAGGAGGGCGCAGACGGGAGACGGAGCCTGACTATGGGCATCTGGAAGCCACGTATGCAAAGGCACCAGCCCGGCCTTCGTGCCAAACCCGACGAGGATGAACAGGAAAGCTGTCATGAGCAGCGCCGGGGGCATGCGCGACGACGCTGTGACCAGGCCCTGCCACGTGAACGGCCCGCCGCCCGAGACCGCCATCGCCCAATAGAGCATCAGAATGCCGATGAGCGCGATCGCGGCTCCCATGCACGTGAGCATTACGTACTTCCATGCGGCCTCAAGTGCTTCCGGCGTGTCCTCGTAGCTCACCAGAAAGACGGAGAGTAGTGTCGTGAGCTCGACAGCGATCCAGACCAACGCGATGTGAGCGAGGACCGGAACAGCCAAGAGGGAAAGCAGGAACAGGTTGAGATTCGAGTAGTAGCGCCGACTCGCCTCGGATCGGTCGGAGCTCGACGTTTTCGCAACGTATCCCCAGGAGAAGAGCGCCGCAGTGAACCCCACGAAAGAGGTCAGCAGGAGAAGCAGAGCGCCCATACCGTCGCATGATACCCAGTCCTTCACGGCCACCATGTCGGTGCCGCTCGCGGTGACGATAGCCACCCGTAGCGACAGGAGGAGAACGACCAGCGCGCCCAGGACCGTGGTCCCGGCAGCCACCCTCCGGCCCGGTGCGATCATTGAAACAGCGGCACCGAGGGCCGGTATGCAAAGGACGATCAGGAGTTCCATCTCGTTGAATCCTCCTTGAGAGCGACTAGCTCACCGACGGACGTTGTCCCCACGCGCTCGTGGATCTTCTTGGCGAGAAGGCCCATCACGAGGGCGATGATCAGCATGTCAAACGATGCAGCCAGTTCGGCCATCAGCGGCAAGCCCGGAGCAATGGCGATTCCGGCGAAGAAAGCTCCGTTCTCCATGGACAGGATGGCCAAGACTTGGGAAATCGCTTCACGCCTGACCGTCATCGCAAAAACTCCGAGAAAGAGCCCGGCCATGCCGATCGGCAAGTTGGTCCGGACAGCGGCATCGGCACCATCCAGGAGCGGGCGCGAGATGAAATAGCTGAGCGTTGCGAGGCCAAGCCCCACGAGGAGCACGGTCGGGATGTTGAGTACCTGAGAAATATCTCGACGCGCAAAGATATCGCTGCTCACGATGCGACGCAGGAGCCACGGGATCAGCAGGGGCTTCACCACAACAGTGAGTCCTGCCACGAACAGCAGGTGCGTCGAGGATCTGGCATAGCCCAAAGTGAGCGCGGATGCGGCCAGGAGGGCAGACTGGATGGTGAAGAGCGTGAGATTAGCCCGAAGCTGGCGTGTAACGATAAGGCCGAAGGTGGTGAGAAGGAAAAGACCCCCCACGAGCCCGAGGACCTGCTGGATGAAGAAGGAAACCGTTGCTGTCGTTTCCATGCTCTCCTCCTACATCTCGAAAAACTGCATAATCAGAGCTGTGATCGACGTGACGAAGGCCGCGCCAAGGAACTCGGTGATTCGAAAGAGCCGGAGCTTGGCGAGAGAGGATTCGATCGCCACCAGGATGAGGATGAACCCGAGTACCTTGGCAAGAACGAGGGGAATGGCCAGGAGGACCTCCCAGAGGGCCTGTCCGTGGGCCAATCCCCAGGGAGCGACCAGCACGTTGAGGAAGATGCAGAGAAGCACGAAGAACTTCATGCAGCCGCCCCATTTCATCAGCGCGGCTCCACGACCCGAGTACTCGAGGCCCTTTGATTCATCGACCATGGCCAACTCGAAATGCCCCGAAGGGTTGTCGACGGGGATTCGCCCGGCCTCGGCGAGAATGAGCATGAAGAACGCAACCATTAGAAGCACATGGGACGGCGCCAGAAAGTTCGCGAGGGGCGTGACCCAATGTTGCTGCACGATGTACGGAATCGTGGAGCCGGCGATGACCGACACGGTGAAGAAGACGATCATGAACACCGGCTCCGCGAGGAAACCGACCATGCGCGTGCGGCTGGCGCCCATCGCGCCATAAGGGTTGCCCGTGTCGACGGCGGCGAGCGTCGAGAAAAAGCCCCCAAGCGCCAGAATGAATCCCCCGCCGAGCATGTCACCCATGAACGCGAAGAAGAGTGGATAGCTCGTGAGTACCGGGATAAGCATGGCCACGAAGATCGGCACGGCGAACACCACATAGGGGGTCAGGCGGAAAATCCAGGTGGTTTGGTCGGAGATGACCTCGTCCTTGTGGAAGAGCTTCCAGATGTCCCGGTATGGCTGGAAGATGCTGGGGCCCCTCTTGGACTGCACGTTCTCCTTCAGGCGGTCGATCACGCCCTTGACGAGTGGTGACAGAGTCAGGACGACCAGCACCTGAATGAAGTTGAAGAGGATTCTGTCAAACATGCGTCTGGCTCCTCGTTTTATGGGCGATGCGTAACCGGATAGAGAGAAGGGTCGCTACGAGGGCGAGCCCCAGCCAGAGCGCCGCCATCCCCCAGACTTCGTACATCGGTTATTCCTTTCCGGGCATAAAAAAACTCCTACCCCACGGGTGTAGGGAAGGAGTCATCAGCCGTCCGGACGACAGCGGTTATCGGCGAACTCCATCGCCGGTTTCACGAATTCGGGCGAGGATAGCATACCTCGCGCCACTTCGACAATAAAACGTTCGCTTCCGGGGGGACCGCGTTACTTCCGGCGATGGAACGGGGTTCCCCCCGCGAACACCGCGGTCGCGCCCAACTCCTGCTGGATCCGCAGCAACTGGTTGTATTTGCAGACGCGATCCGTCCGGCAAACGCTGCCCGTCTTGATCTGCCCCATCCCCATCGCAACGGTGAAATCGGACAGGAAGGTGTCCTCGGTTTCACCCGATCGGTGCGACACGACCGCCGTCCATCCGGCGGCGCGCGCCATATCGACCGCTTTCACGGTTTCGCTCACGGTCCCGATCTGGTTCAGCTTGATGAGGACGGAGTTGGCGATCTTCTCCTCGATCCCTCGGGACAGGAGAGAGGTATTCGTCACGAAGATGTCGTCGCCGACGATCTGGATCTTGTCTCCCAGTTCCCCTTGAAGGACCTTCCACCCGTTCCAGTCGTCTTCCGCGAGGCCATCCTCGAGCGACACGATCGGGAACTGACGGACGAGGTCCGCGTAGAACATGACCATGGCTTCCGACGTTTTCCGGCTCTTGTCCGATTTGGAAAAAACGTATTTCCCGTCCTCGAAAAATTCGCTCGCCGCAGGATCCAGCGCCAGCGCGACGTCCTTTCCCGGCTTGAATCCGGCCGCCGCGATCCCTTCCAGGATCACCTCGATCGCCTCCAGGTTGCTCTTCAGCATGGGGGCGAACCCGCCTTCGTCCCCCACCGCCGTCTGGTACCCCTTCTTCCGCAGAACGCCTTTCAGCGCGTGGAATGTCTCGACCCCGTACCGCAGCGCCTCGGAAAAGGAGGCCGGTCCCAGCGGCACGATCATGAACTCCTGCAGGTCGACATTGTTGTCGGCGTGCTTGCCGCCGTTGAGGACGTTCATCATGGGGACCGGCAGAAGATGCGCGGTCGGCCCGCCAAGGTACCGGTACACCGGAAAACCGGTCAAGGTCGCCGCCGCCTTGCAGGCGGCGATGGACACCCCGAGGATGGCGTTCGCCCCCAGCTTTTCCTTGTTCGGCGTGCCGTCGAGGTCGATCATCCTGCGATCGAGGGCGAACTGGTCGGTCGGCTCCATCCCGACGACGGCGGGGGCGATCGTCTTCTCCACGTTCTTCACCGCGCGGAGAACGCCCTTCCCTCCGAACCGCTTCCTGTCCCCGTCCCGCAGCTCCACGGCCTCCCTCTCCCCTGTCGATGCACCGGAAGGGATCGCTGCCCGTCCGACGATCCCGTTTTCCAGGATGACGTCCACCTCCACCGTCGGATTCCCCCGGGAATCGAGAATTTCCCTCGCGACCACGCTCCGTATCCGGCTCATCGGCACCCTCCCCTCGCAGGCATGGATTCCCCATCTCCGGGGTAGCAACCTTCCGTCACTCTTTCTTCTTATCCGGCAACGTTTCCCGAGCACTCATCTCTTTGCGGTACGACTCCACCAACTGTCGGACCTGCGGGGGAGGATCGCCGAACTCCAGGAGGACCTTGCGCAGGAACCGGATTTCCGTCCGGAGCTGGTCGTTCTCCCACTCGATGCACCGGAGGGTCGCCTGCGTCCCCGACAACCGCATCTCCAGGTTCCGGATCTCCTCCGCCATTTCATAGGCTTTGAAATTCAAGGCGGCAAACCGGATGGACAGTTCGTTCACAACCGCGAGGAATTTCCCGTTTTCCTTTCGCAAGGCAACCGCATCCTCCGCATGCGTCCCTTCAGGGACGCCCACTTCCTTCTCCGGCATCCCGTTCTCCTTTCCCCGCGTTCCATGTCTGGAGGATGGCTTCCCGCAACTCCCTCTCCCGGACGAAGTCGGGCCACTTCTCCCGCAGCTCATCCAGCACGCCCAGCGCCTCCTCGTGCCGTTTCTGCCGGAAGAGCGCGTGCGCCAGATGAAGGTGAAATCCCGGTTTGTACGGATTGAGCCAAATCGCCCGGCGGAACGATCGCTCGGCGATGCCGTACGCCTCGCGGGAGAGGCAGTGTACGCCGATCCGGTCGTGGTCGAACCCGAGGTAGGGGCAGGGACGAAGGAGTTCCTCGCGGGCGCGCGATGATGCCGCGTCCCACCGTTCCTGCCTCAGGCCGCGCTTATGCAACGCCAACACCGAAAAAGAAAACGCCCGCCGGGAAGGTTCCTCGCGGGCATCGGTATACACACAGTCTCACGGGCGTGACTCCTCCATTTAACAGACGTACGACAAGGAGTCATCAGCCCGCTCGGGCGGTTCACGGCGAACTCCATCGCCTGTCTTCCAATGTACCTTCGTTGAAAACGATGTGCAATAGAGCACACCAATTCCACCCCGGTCCCCTTAATGTATTCCTTTTTTCACCAGCAGGAGCAGCGGGATGGAGCCAAGCTGCATCACCACGGCGAAGACGACCACGGCAGGGAGGGAGACGTCGTACAACAACCCCATGAAGGCGCTCCCCAGGAACCACGACACACCGTACACGGCGTTGAAGATCCCATAGGCGGTGCCCCGTTTCTCCCTTGCGGCCATCCCGGCCACCGCCGCCCGGATGATCGACTCCTGGGCCCCCATTCCGACGCCCCACAGCACCATCCCCAATAGCGCCATCGAAAACCCGCCGAGGAAGACCAAAGGAGCAAAGAGCGCGGTGAGGAATGAGACGAGTACCAGGACGGAAAACCCGATCCGGTCAAAGAGGCGCCCGAAGACCAGCGCTGCCAGCGCATCCACACCCATTGCGACCGAGTAAAAGATCGGGATCATGCGGTCGGACAGGATCCCGGCTTTCCTGAAGTGGTAGGCGATCAGCGGAAAGTCCGCGAAGCCCGCGGCGATCAGGGCGGTCGCCGCGACATAGAGCCAGTATCCTTTCGAAAATCCCCGGGGTTCCATGACCGGGGTCCCGATTTCCAGATCCCGGGGATGGGGGTAGAGGCGACGGGCCGTGGCGAGCACGCCGAGGGCCAGCACCGCCGGGATCAGCAAGATCCCGTATCCCGTCGGATAATCGCCCCGGAAATAGAAGACGGCGACGACGATGAGGGGACCCAGGACGGCGCCGATCTGGTCGAGGGCCTCGTGCACCCCGAAGCCCCATCCGCGCCCCATCTCCTTGGTGGCATGGGAAAGCATCGCGTCCCGGGCGGGGGTGCGTATGGCCTTCCCGACCCGTTCGGCGATCATCAGGAGCGCCGCGATTTCCCATCGGCCCGCCAGGGCCAGGAGGGGAACGGCGGCCAGGTTGACGACGTAGCCGACGATGGTGACGGCCCAGTA
>Ga0315277_10010732_pt1 | contig 11577 bp, 9 predicted proteins | sample YL17G05_15_MG_FD_203695 | JGI IMG/M metagenome (GOLD analysis project Ga0315277, IMG submission 203695) | Sediment microbial communities from Yellowstone Lake, YNP, Wyoming, USA - YL17G05_15 | ecosystem: Environmental > Aquatic > Freshwater > Lake > Sediment | place: USA: Wyoming | collected...
CCTGCCCAGCACTTCCGCCAGCAGCGGCGCCGGGGGTGGCGGCTCGCCGCTCACCGCAAACGCCTCCCTGACTCGCTCCGCAGCCTCGGCGATGGCCTCCACTGCCGCCGCGGGGCCAATCACGGAGGCAACGGGCTCGCGCCCGACCACATCCCCTGTCTTCTTCTCCATCAGCACCCCACACAGCCCGCCTCGCCGGGCCCCCGCGGCCTCTTTCAGATGACGCACCGCCAGGCCGATCCGCCGCGCGTCTACCGCCCCAATGTAGCCGGTCTTCTCCAACTGCACGGGCACCGCGGTTGTCCCCGCCAACAGCGACTCCGGGTCGTCCACCACGCTTCCGTCTCCTCCCTGGGCGACCACCAGGGCGCGCAGCTTCTCCTTCCCAATGCCGAAGCGCAGCCCCTGGTGCGCCCGCGCCCTGCCCTCCTCGGGGCTGGCTGCGACTCCGCCCAGAGCCAGCATGTGGCCTGCGAGCGTTCCGCACAGCTCCACCACGTCTGAAGGCCCCTGCCCATCCAGGGTCCTGATTGCCTCTACCATCTCCGCGGCGTCGCCCACCGCCGCGCCCAACGGCTGGTCCATCCGCGTGATCAAAGCTACCACTCTCTTGCCAGCCAAGGAGCCGATCTCAAGCATCGTCCGCGCTAGCTCGCGGGCGCTCTCCAGGTCCCGCATGAAAGCCCCGACTCCCGCTTTCACATCCAACACAATAGCATCCGCTCCCACCGCCAGCTTCTTGCTCATCACAGAGGCAGCGATCAGCGGGATGCTCTCCACCGTCGCGGTGGCGTCACGAAGCGCGTAGATCCTCTTGTCGGCGGGCGCCATGTTCTCCGTCTGCGAGGCGATCGCCACCCCCATCTCCGCCACTTGCCGGCAGAAGCGATCGGGCGAGAGAGCCGTGGTCAGCCCGGGAATCGTCTCCAGCTTGTCAATGGTGCCACCCGTGTGCCCCAGTGCCCGCCCTGACATCTTCGGCACCGGCACCCCGAGCGCGGCCACCAGCGGCGCCACCACCAGCGTGGTCTTGTCGCCCACCCCGCCGGTGGAATGCTTGTCCACCTTCACGCCGGGAATCGTGGAGAGGTCCAGGCGTTCGCCGCTGTTGGCCATCGCCAGCGTGAGAGCTGCGCTCTCCGAGGCACTCATGCCCTTCAGGTAGAGCGCCATCAGCAGGGCCCCCATGGGCCCCTCCGCCACCTGCCCGCCCACAAACCCAGAGACCACTTCCTGGATCTCCGCGCGGCTGAGCTCCCCTCCCTCCCGCTTCCTGGCGATGATGCCGCTGATGTCCACGGCAAAGCCTCCGTTCCGCCCCTATCGTAGTGGGATGGGAGACACTATACCACACTGCGGCACCGCGGTTGCCGGAGGCGGCGGGGCAACGAGCCTGCCCGGCCGGGGATTGCCCCGCCCCACGAGCCCTCCGCGGGCTTCCCCACCTGGCTAGGCCTGCCTCTGGCAGGCCGCCATGGCCGCCGACCGCCCGTTTGGGCCCCCAGCCAGGAAGGTAACCGGACGCAAGTGCCCGAAAAGGATGGTGTGTCCGTGTCTGTACGCCCGGTGGGACTGCACGCACCTGGCAACCTCGTCCGCTGAAGCCTCGGCGAAGGCGGAAAAGAAAGGAGGTGAAAAGGATGTTCGCGAGAGCAGTCGGGTTGCTATTCAGCCTGCTGGTGGCGGGGCTGTCTGCCGTCGTCTCGGTGCTGGCGGGGCGGCTGTACATTGACGCGTACGAAGGCACCTTGCCATCTCCGTACTTCCGCGAGACCTACTACGTACTGTTCGCGGCGGTGGGGATGGCCGCTGGCTTCACGGTTGCCAGCTTCATCTACCGGCAGGTGGTGCTCTCAGACCTGCGTCGCATTCCTGGTCGAGACAAGATCGCGGTGGTGCTCGGCGTGTTCGTTGGGCTGGGGATCACCTCGCTGGCTGCGACCATGCTGATCAGAATCCCCAGGTTCGGTGCCCCGGTGGTGATGCTGGTGGGTATCGTCTGTGTCTACCTGTGTGTGGCAATCATGTTGAGCATGAAAGAGGAGCTCTATTACTTCTTCCCCGGCCTGGCCGCCCGCCCTCATCCCCCCGGCGAGGAAGGGCCTATGGGGAGGCCAAAGCTGCTGGATACCAATGTCATCATTGACGGCCGCATCGCCGACATCGCGGAAGCCGGATTCGTGGAGGGCCCTCTGCTAATCCCCGGGTTCGTGTTGGAGGAGCTGCATCTCATCGCCGACTCGGCGGATACCCTCAAGCGGAACCGTGGAAGGCGAGGCCTCGATATTCTCAACCAGATGCAGGGACAGCCCGGTGTTGACGTCAGCGTCTACCAGGACTATCCCACTCCGCCCAAGCCCGGAGACCCGGTAGATGCCCGGCTGGTGCAATTGGCAAAGGAGATGGGAGCGGCGATCATCACCAACGATTTCAACCTGAACAAGGTGGCCCAGTTGCAGGGGGTCTCGGTGCTGAACGTCAACGAGCTGGCGAATGCGGTCAAGCCTGTGGTCCTGCCCGGCGAGGAGCTGAGCGTCACCATCGTGCGAGAAGGTCGAGAGCCTGACCAAGGCGTCGCCTATCTGGACGACGGGACGATGGTAGTCGTTGAACACGGCAAGGACCGGATCGGGAGCACCCTGCGGATCATCGTCACCAGCGTGCTCCAGACGGTGGCCGGCAAGATGATCTTCGGGACCCCCCCGAACGGATGGCCCGGGGGCCAGGAGAGCGACGGAGAGGTGTCCCCCGGCCGCCGCAGAAGGAGGGGTTAGACGCCGCCCGCCGCGGCGGGCGAGTGAGATGAGGAGGCCTGGCATCGCAACCACCGCGCTGATAGCCGCGGCGGGCCGCGGGGAACGGCTGGGCCGTTCCGAGTACAAGGCTTTCGTCACACTGGCGGGAAAACCGCTGGTCGGATACGCTCTGGAGACGCTGCGAAGCTGCCCGGAGATCACCGGCATTGTGCTGGTGGTGGCTCCACCAGACGTGGAGCGTGCTCGTGTTTCCCTGATCCGCTCCGGGAGCGGGAGCGCCGAGCGCGTGGTGGCGGGGGGAGCAGACCGGATGGCCTCGGTGCGCGCCGGACTGGCCGAGCTTGATGCTGCCTGCGACATGGTGCTGGTGCACGACGGAGCAAGGCCGTTCCTCGCGCCCGAGCTGATCGGGCGGTGCCTTTCGGCGGCCGCCCAACACGCCGCCGTGATCGCCGCTCTGCCTGCCAGCGACACCATCAAGGAGGTGGCGGCAGGGCAGGAGCCTTGCTCCTGCCCAACAGTCGCCGCCACCCTCGACCGCTCCCGTCTCTGGCTGGTGCAGACGCCCCAGGTGTTCCGGTCCGCGTTGCTGGTGGAAGCCCACGCCCGCGCTCTCCGCGACGGAGTGAGCGCTACCGATGATGCCTCTCTGGTGGAGCGCCTGGGACATCCTGTGCACGTGGTGATGGGAGACCCGGCCAACATCAAGATCACCTCTCCGGAAGACTTGGCGAAGGCTGAGAGCATTGTCCGAAGCAGAGCACACGGCGGGGACAGGGAGATCGTCACCCGGTCGGGTATTGGATATGATGCGCACAGGTTCACAGAGGCGCGGCCGTTGATCCTGGCCGGAGTCAGGTTCGAGGGTGAGTTGGGGTTGTTGGGCCATTCAGACGCAGATGTCGTATGCCACGCCATCTGCGACGCCCTGTTGGGCGCCGCGGGAGCCGGCGACATCGGCCAGCACTTCCCGGACACGGACCCGCGCTACGCCGGCATCAGCAGTCTCTCCCTGCTCGCGCGCACCGCTGCGCAGTTGCGGGAGCAGGGGTGGAAGATCTCCAACGTGGACACCGTGGTGATCGCGGAAGCGCCGCGCATCGCCAGCCGCATCCCGGAAATGCGACGAGCGCTGGCTCAGGCGATGGGGATCGGCGAGTCTCAGGTCAACGTAAAGGGCAAGACCACGGAGGGCATGGGGTTCACGGGCCGCCGGGAGGGGATCGTCGCGGAAGCGGTCTGCACGGTCTGGTCGGAAAGGGCGGCCAACCAGCGCTGACGTGTCTGGCGGCCGCCGGAGATGCTACTACGTCTGAGGGAGAGAAATGCAGATCAACGTCACCGCCAAGGCGGTAGAGATTCCGCTGAATCTGAAGGACCTGGCAGAGAAGAAGCTGGGCAAACTGCAACGTCTGCTCCACAACATCGGGATGGTTGACATCACCTGCTCGCGCGAGCGGCAGTGGCGAGTGTTGGAGGTCACTATCAATGCCGATGGGCTGCTGATCCGGGCCCAGGAACGGGCCGCCGACTTCCTCTCCGCTCTGGACATTCTCTGCGACAAGCTGGAACGGCGAGTGAAGAAGTCCCACAGCCGCATGGTGCAGCGCTACCGAGAGGCGCCGGACACCCGGGAGGCGTGGGCCGCGCTGATGGAGGAAGATGAGGAGGCCCCCGTCCCCCCAAGCCTGGTGCGGAGCAAGCGGTTCACCGTCAAACCGATGAGCCCGGACGAGGCGGCCGCGGAGATGGATCTGCTGGCCCACGACTTCTATGTGTTCAAGAACGCCGAGACCGGAGAGGTGAACGTGCTCTATCGGCGAAAGGATGGCAACTACGGGCTGATCGAGCCGGAGTTCTAGGCCCTCAACGGCAGGCTGGGCAAGCCCGCCGGAGGCTTGCCCGCCTCTGGAGGGTCTACCCGCCTTTGGAGGGCGGACAAGCTGATGTTGACGGTTGCCGAGTTCCGCGATCTGGTGCAGAGGGAGTTCGGCGAGCGCCTGGAAAGGGCTACACCGGCCAACGTGCGCGAGTTCCTGGATCGCATGCAGCTCCGCCTTCACCGGGAGTCGGGCGAGGGGCCACCCTACGTCTTGGAGGAGAGAAGCCCGGCGCGCAGCTACGAGGAGATCGTCACCGATTTCTTCTCCCGGGCGCTGGACTACCCGGTGGAGCAGGCCTTCATCATGCTCTGGTTGCTCGCCTTCGAGCAGCACTTCGCCATGATCGAGGAGGAGTACGCCCGCCGCTTCGTCACCATCTTCGGCGAAGACGAGGCGCGATAGCAGGCGTGACCCCAGGGTCATGGCGCGGATGCCGAGCGCGGTAGGGCGGGGCTTCCCACGCTTGCCCGCCTCTGGAGGGCCCCGCCGCCAAAGGCCGCGCGGGGCATGGCAAACCGGCGGCGCGCCATCGACGACGCGGGGAGGCGTGTGAAGCACAGCCGGCCTCGTCTGTGAGAGGAGCAGTGACGGGAATCCCCCACCAGCGACGACCCAGCCGGGCGCGGTGCGGCGGCTATGATTGCAGCGCCTGCGACCTCCACGGCGGAGCACAGCTCCGCCGACCCGCCCCGTGCGGCGACGGCGTCCCCGGCCCGGCAGGCTGCCCCGGCTGCAGCTCCGGCAACCTGCAACTGCTGCGCGCGGAGCAGCCGCCCTGCCCCGTGTTTGTGTGCGTGCGGAGACTGCGGGTAGCCGGGTGTCACGAGTGCACGCAGGCGACCTGTCGCTTGGATGCTGCTCTCCCCCGCGGTCGGCCGTGGGTGAGAGATCGTTGTCCGCTCCGTATCAGGTTCGGGGGCGAGGCGACCGTGGCGGGATTCCGGGAGGAGCTGCGTCTGGCGAGGGGCGTGGCCGCCGCGCCTGCGGAGCTCCGTCCGCTTCCGCTACGGCCCGCGGAGCGGATGCGGCGCTACCTGCAGTTGGTGGCGGACTACGCCCACAGAGCAGTGCCGGTGGTGTCCTCACACCACCTGGCGCGGGCGGTGGGGGTCAGGGCGAGCCTGGTCCGCCGCGACCTGGCGAAGCTGGGCCATGCCGGCAAGCGCGGAGGCGGCTATCAGGTGGGCGGCCTGCACGACGCCCTCCGCCAGCGCCTCCGCCTGGGGCAAGATCGGCGGGCGATCTGGCTGGGAGCGGCATCCCTGCAGGGCCACCAGGAGGTAGTACAGGTAATGGCTCGGTTGCAGTGCAGGCTCGTCGGCGTGTTCGACTCCTCGCCCAGATGGGTGGGGGCGGAAGTAGCGGGGCTGCCAGTACAGCCCGCCGCAGAAGTGGTAAAAGGGATCAAGCAGCACCGCGCCACACTGGCAATAGTGGCAGACAAGGCATTCGCCAGAGAGGGCCTTGTTGAGTCGCTTGTCAGAGCAGGAGTGACGGCGATCCTGAACCTGACGGAGACGCCGCTCCGGGCGTCGGCGGGAGCAGTGGTGGAGCAGGCGGACCTGGGCACCCAGGTGCTGCGGTTGCTGAGCCGACTGCACACCACTCCGCAGTAGCAGCCGCGACGCCTGCCCGGTTCACCCCGAGCGCCCGTTCAAGGCCCCGATGGGCCCTTCGGCTACGTGGCTAGGCCCCGAAGGGGCCGCCATGGCGGCCCGCCTCTGGCGGGCTTAGCCGCTCAGGGCAGGCCTTCAGGGTCCGAAGGGCAGTCGAGGGCAGCGAAGCCGAAGGGGAGTACGAGAAGTGGAGACACCGCGCCAGCGCGATCCCGAAACCGACCAGAGACGAGACCGGCCCCGGGCGGTGGTGGTGGAAGACGAGTTCGTGGTCTTGCTCTCCCTGAAGGATCTGCTGGAGTCCCTGGGGTGCGAGGTGGTGGCCACCGCCCAGGACGCGGATGCGGCCCTTGGCCTGGTCCGGTCCCTGCGCCCTGACCTGGTGCTCATGGACCTCGGCCTTGGCGAGAGCGACGCGGTGGCGGCGACGCGGGCGATCACCACCGAGACAGAGGCGAGGGTGATCGTCGTCACCGCCTACGAGGAAGCGCAGACCCAGGCCGTGAAGGAGGCCGGCGCCTCCCGTGTCCTCACCAAGCCGGTGCAGGAGGGGCAGTTGGCGGAGGTCATCGCCGAACTCACCAACCGCCCGGCGCGACGCTGAAGGGCCTCCCCTGTTCACCCCGAGCGCGGTCGAGGAGAGCCAAGCTGACGGGAGCCGCAGCGACTGCCGAAGGGGTCTACCAGGCTTGACCCAATAGCAACACAACCCTGCGCGTTGCATCTCTCACGATGAGTGAAGCCTTCACAGGCATGGCTTGGTGGCCGTACAATTCCCGCCAGAAAGTGGTGCGAATGGATTGCTTGACGGCTTAGTAGTAGGTATAATGCCACCCGAGAGAGCCGCTACCACGAGATCGTTTCGCGCGGTGAGGAAATGGGCGACGAGAAGCGATTCCGGCGGTTGGCGCCACCACTCACGGCGGACCGCAGCTCCGCCGGCACAAGGTTACGTGGGAGGTGATAGTCAGATGGCCGACAAGGGAGCGATGACGGTGCGCGAGGCTGGGCGCAAGGGTGGGCGAGCGACCAAGGCCCGCCATGGCCCCGAGTTCTACAAGAACATCGGGCGCAAGGGCGGCGACACCACCAAGAAGCGCCATGGCCCCCAGTTCTACGAGAAGATCGGCCGCAAGGGTGGCCAGCGAGTGCGGCAGTTGGTGGCTCAGGCCAAGCGCGCGGGGGCGCGCTAGACCATCCTCGCGCCGTCCCCACAGCGGCACAGCCGCAGGCTGTGGCGCGTGGGCGACTGACTGGAGACCCAAGTTCGGGAACAGCCCGCCTCCGGAGGGCGGGCTGTTCCGCGTTCTGTAGGGCGAGGTGGCTAGGCCCATCTCATGATGGGCCGCCATGGCGGTCGCCCACGCTGACCTAGCCACTCCCATGCCCCGCCGCTGTGCGCCTTGGGGTTCTGCCTCAACTCCCCGTGCCAGGTGTCAGGAACCGCTGCCTGATCTCCTGCTCTGCCTTCTCGTCTGCCAGCCGCCCCTCCGGCGTCAGGATGTGGGGGGTGATGAACAGGAGCAGCTCGGAGTTGACATCGGTCCTGCTGCGGCTCCGGAACAGACTCCCCACCAGCGGCAGGCTGCCCAACACCGGGATCCTGGTGACGCGTTCCTCGCTCTGCCTCTGGCTTAGACCTCCCAGCACCACTGTCTCGCCGTCTTTCACCCGCACCGTGGTGCCCGTTCGTCTCGCGCTGAGCACCGGAAGGCCGGTGCGTGGATCCACCTCGGACACGTTGCTGACCTCCGAGCCGTTCGGGTCCACGGTGAGGGTGACCTCTCCACCGCCTCCGGTGAGCGGCCTCACCTTCAGCTTCACCCCCACGTCCACGCCCTGGATCTTCTCCGTTGCCTGTCCGTAGCTGATATACTCCACCTTCATGAAGCGCCGGGCGCCGATGAAGATCTCTGCCTCATGGCCGTTGATCACCGCCATCCGCGGCGCGGCGCGGATGCGGCAACGCTGCTCGGTCTCCAGGCTGCGCAGCCGGGCCTCGAAGTCAGACGGCAGCTCGCCCACGCTGTTATAGGTGATCTCGCCGGTGCGCGAGTTCGCGGTGGCGGAGTACTCCGCCTCTCCCGTCTCCGTCGCCTTGCCGGTGACATCCCCCCGCAACATGCTCAGCACCTTGTCCGCCTCCCGGGTGTCCGTGAACTCCACCGCGATCGCTTCCACCAGGATCTGTGGAGGGGCAATGTCCACCGCCTGCAGGTCGGCGCGGATCTTGTCCAGCATCTGCTGGGGCGCCGTCACCACTACCGCGTTCTGCTCCTCGTTGACGTGGAGGTAGCTGTAGAGGAAGGTGGGCAGCAGCCCGGAGGCCGCCTGGGCGCGGGTGTAGCGCATCGGGAACGAGGCCGTCCCGCTCAAGCGGTAGGCGGCCAGGTCCTGGGGCACGCCCCGGCTGAACATGGACACCCCGTTCACCCTGCTCAGCGCCAGTCCGTGGGCGCTGGCGATGGCGTTCAGGCACTCCTCCACGGTCAGGTTTCGCAGGTGCAAGCTTGCCTCACCGCTGACCGCATCATCTACCGCCAGGTCTGCGCCCGTCTTCTTGGCGATCTCTCCCAGGAGCTTGTGGAGGTCGCACTTCACCGCGGTCACAGAGACACGGCCCTCTGCTACCTCCACCACCAAATCTTTCTCTTGCTCGGCCTTCTTCTCTGCTGCGGCCGGCTTCGGCTTGCTCTTCCCCTCCAGAGTGCGACTGCTCGTCACCGTCAGCAGCACGCTTTGCCGGTCGGGGCTCGTCGAAACGTTCACCGGCGAGGCCTCCGCCATCACCACCGCCATCGTAACCCCGACACCCTCAGTGGCGCCCTGGGGAACCGATAGCTCGATGTGGCTGACGGGGAAGAGGCTGACATCAATGAAGTTGTTCCCGGTCTGGTTCCGTGCGTTGTTGAACAGGATCTCGAAGCGGTTGCCCGTCTGCCACCACCCGCCCATCTGCAGGATGCCGTCGGCCTTCACGGAGATCTGAATCCCGTTGCTCAGCTCTGCGGCGGTGACCTCGGTGATGTTGCAGTAGACAACCGCCTCGGCTTGCGGCGCCATCGCCAACAGCGCAGCAAGCGCCGCTGCCGCCACCAAGACCACCTGTGAAAAACGGTTAGCCATGCTCGAATCCTCCTCCTTCGGCAAGCCGGCTCCGGTGGATGTGCGGGGTTAGGAACACCGCCAGCTGCGTCTCGCTCCGGGAGCGATCCCGGGCCTCGAACAGACTCCCCACCAGCGGCAAATCGCGCAGCAGCGGGATGCCGCGGCGCTGTTCGCTTTCTTGGTTGAGGCGGAGGCCGGCGACCAACACCGTCTCCCCGTCCCTCACCCGCACCGTGCTCTGTGCCTGACGCAGCGCGATCACCGGCAGCCCGCTCACCGGGTCAGCGCCAGCCTGTGTGTGGGCCTCTGCGGAGAGGTAGAGCAGCACCTCCTCACCCTCTCCCATGAGAGGCTGCACCTGCAGAGAAGTGCCGATGTCAACCGGCAGCACCTCTGCCGTCGTCCCCTCTTCCAGAGTCTCTATCACGATGTTGCGCTGCTGTCCGGCAAAGATGCGAGCCACTGAACCATTGCCAACCTCCACGGTCGCCTTCGACCGCAGCCGGGTGGCGGACTCAGCTTCCTTGGCTTGCAGGAGCGCCTCCCAACCCCTGGGCAGGCCCTCGAGCCGGAGAAACCCGATCTCTCCGGCAACGGTGTCAACCGCCGCTCCCCAGTCGCCCAGCACACCCCCGGCCTGAATCGCCTGCTGCAGCGCGGCGGCCGACGTATACTCCACCACGGTCACCTCCACTGAAACCTGGGGTGCGGGATGGTCGAGCTTGGCCAGGTCTGAGGCGACTCGGTCCAGCATCCACTCCGGCCCGGCCGCCACCAGCGCGTTGCTCTCCTCGTCCGCGTGCATGTAGCCAAGCAGGAAGTTGGGCAGGAGGTCGAGCGCCTCGCCGGCCCGGAGATAGTGCAGGGGAATGGTGCGCCGCGCGGAGGCTCCATATCCAGCCGCTTTCTCCACCCCCTCGGCCAGCACGGAGCCTCCGTCCGGGGTCTTCGCCACGCCCAGACCGAGGCCAACGCACAGAGCCCGTACCGCCTCCTCCGGCTGCACCTGTTGGAGCCGAGCGCTCACCCTGAGGTCGGAGTCAACCGCACAGATCAGCGGCAGCCCGGTCTCGCGCGAGATGGCGTCGGCCACCTCCGCGAGCTTGGCGTTGACCGCGCGCAGGTTCAGCCGCTCGCCGCTGCTGGTCACCTCCAGCTCGCTCGGCAGATCCTCCGGAGTCTTGGGGGGCGGAGGAGGCGGGAAGCGATCCGAGAACCACAGCACTACGATGCTGTTCCCGTCCTCGCTCTGCTGAAGGTCGAAGTCATACCGCCAGTGCTGCCGCTGTCCCTCACCCGTGCACCAGTTCAGATAGTTGACCACAGTGATCTCCAGGCCCACGCCCTCCTCTGCCCAGCCGGGCACGGAGAGCTCCACATGGCTCACCGGGTACTTGCCGATGTTAATGAAGCCGGAGCCAAGCATGGACTTGGCATTGAGCAGGCGCAGGGGGAGACGGCGGAAGGCCCCGGAGAAAGTGAAGTAGGTCCCCCAGGACTCCGTCACCTCGATGATCGAGCCGTCGGCCATCATCTGATCCCAATCCCAGTCCCACTGCACCTGCCCATCAGTAACGATGGTCACCCTCACCCCATTGCTGACCTGCTCGGACTTGATCTCGGTCACATTGCAGTACACCGGGCCGCGTTGCGCCGCAGCCGGCCAGACGGCCCAGCCGAGGATGGCGGCAAGCGCGGCGGCAACGAGAGGGCGGCGCACTTGACTACTTCCCCTCCAGAAAGCGATCGTGAAGCTGCTGCTCTTCCTCGGGCGGAAGGTGACCCGTGCGAGAGAGCACCCGCGGGGTCACGAAGATCACGAGATCGGTCTTCGCCGCCGTCCTGCTGGAGGAACGGAACAGCCCGCCCAGCAGAGGCAAGTCGCCGAGGAGCGGCACCTTGGTTCGGATCAGCCGCTCCTCTTCCTGGCGCAGGCCACCGATGATGATAGTCTGGCCGTCCCTCACCCTCACCATCGTGTCGGCATTGCGAGTTGACTTCTCCGGCAGTCCGGTAATCGGATCGAGCGCGGAGAGTGTGGACACCTCTGGATCCACCTGACAGATGATCTCCTGGCCGTCACCGGTCCAGGGGGCGATGCTCAGGCGCACGCCCGCGTCTATGTAGTTGGTGGTACCCCCGTCCGGCGTTTCGATCGGCTGCCTGAGGTAGCGCTGGGTGCCCACGAAGAAGCTCGCCGAGTGGCCGCTGACG
>Ga0315277_10010733_pt1 | contig 11576 bp, 13 predicted proteins | sample YL17G05_15_MG_FD_203695 | JGI IMG/M metagenome (GOLD analysis project Ga0315277, IMG submission 203695) | Sediment microbial communities from Yellowstone Lake, YNP, Wyoming, USA - YL17G05_15 | ecosystem: Environmental > Aquatic > Freshwater > Lake > Sediment | place: USA: Wyoming | collected...
GATTCTGCAGGCCAGCTTGAATTTCCTCTTGCTTAACCATCCCTTCCAAATAAACTGGTGGACCGCCTATCATGACTAGCTGAGGTTTTTCCTCAAGAATCATGGGCAATGTGGGAGCATACATGGGACCTTGCACATCAGAGGTGAACAAGAAACGTTCATCTTCATGCTCAATGGTTACCATAAGTAGCCATCCAAGCTGCGAATTGCCTGGACCATGAAAAACAGGCTCAGAAAACCGCAGAACAGTCTGTCCAAAATTGTAGGTTTTGCCATCCGCGAACTCAAGTTTTCTAGCGGTTTTTCCAGCTGTTTTGCTGAAGATCCAGCCTCGACGGCGTTGACTGAAGTTCACTTTGTCCTTGTAGCTTTTGGCTAGAACAAGTTTGTCTTCATAGATTTGCCTTGCAACTTCCTCAGAAGACCCATGAACAAACCAATCAGTGTAAGACGGCGTATGATGGTCAAAATGATAATGACTAATTGTAACAACTTCAGCTTTCTCTGCTGCTTCTGCAACTCTCTTGCGACATTCAGCCAGAGCTTCATACTCTCTAGGATGCGGTGAGAACCCAAAGCGGATAGGTCCAAGAGAAACTCCAGCGTCTAAAAGAACCCTCACGTCAGGTGTCTCCACAAAAGTGCACATAGACCTAACGCCAAAACTTTCCTCAGCTAAAGGAACAACCTTAAAATTCCGAAGTGTCACTGTGGAGTTTCTCCCTCAAGTTCATTTGACAGCGGTTACTTTCCAGTAGTTAGGCTTCTCCTTCAAAAGCTCCACGGTGGCATTGCTGAAACAGGCTAAGATTTCAAAGGCTTCTTCTCTTGTGAAAAAGTGATGCAATTCCTCAAACCGGTATTCTTCAAAAGCCTCCAAAATCTGAAAAGTGTTCTCCTCGACTTTTTCGCCATCACCATACCTAGGGTCCCTAACTGAAGCAATGTTCGCTATGAACACGCCTTTTCTCCTAAGTATTCGATTAATCTCAGCGATAGTCCTCATAATGTATTCTTTGACCCCATGATGTATGACGCTGACACGCACAACCGCATCAAAAAGGTAATCGTCAAACGGGATGTTAACCATGGTTCCAAGTGTGAATGTAGCATTGGACAATCTTTCCTCCTCAGCCCAGTTGTTTGCGAATCTTAAAGCGCTCTTGGAAACATCAACTCCGATAACATCGAATCCTTTCTTAGCCAAATAGATGCTGTTTCTTCCTGCACCACAACCTAGGTCAAGCACTCTCTTGACATTGAATTGCTTGAAGATGGGAAGTGTTTCAGCTAGAAAAGGAACAGGTTTTCTCAGTCTCTTTGGCAACTGTTTTAGTGAGGAATAATATTGCTCCCAAGTCATGTTAATTCTGAATGACTCCTGCTTGGTTTGCTTACAAAAGAGAATAAACACTTTTATTTTAGCTTAATACTAACTCAAATACGTGGGCGATGACGACTCTGGCCCCACTGATCCGATTAACATGATTTGGATCTTGAGTGCGAGAGCCCACACATATTTAAGAAGTGATTTCTAACCTCAAAGGTTCTTAGGTTAACTCCTTAAGAAGAAACAATCATTTCAAAATCATTTGTGTGAATTGTTCTGGTTTGAATTCTTGGAGGTCTTCGTACTTCTGTCCTGTGCCGATGAAGATTATTGGTTTTTTGGTTATGTATGTTACGCTTAAGGCTGAGCCGCCCTTAACATCAGCGTCCATTTTAGTCAATATGGTTCCGTCTATGCCCACGCTTTTGTGAAACTCTTCAGCTTGCATCACGGCGTCGTTGCCCGTCAACGAATCCACAGTCAGAATAGTTAAATCTGGCTTGATTACGCGCTTGACCTTCGCGAGCTCATTCATCAAGTTCTTATCCGTTTGAATGCGTCCTGCAGTGTCTATTAGTACCGCGTTTATCCCATGGGCTTTAGCGTGACTAATAGCATCATAGGCAACTGCGGCAGGATCAGCGCCGTATGTGTGTTTGATGATGCGTACTTTCAAACGTTTAGCATGTTCTTCCAGCTGCTCAATTGAGCCAGCTCGATAAGTGTCGCTGCAAGCCAGAACCAATGAATAGCCACGATTCATAAGCATCTTGGCAACTTTGGCGATGCTCGTCGTCTTCCCTGTTCCGTTGATTCCAACAAAAGCAACAACGAATGGCTCGTTTAGGGCTCGCTTTTTCTCTAACAGGTCTAAGAAATCAACTTTCTCGTTTGTAGTCATGGTTTCCAACAAGATTTGACGCAGACTGTTCTTCACAAGAACCTTCTTGTCTTCCAGTCTCTTCAGTTGAGCCCCCGTTAGTCTTTTTTCCAGTTCAGCGCAAATGTGATCTGCTACTGAAACAGCCACATCGTTTTCGATTAAGCTAAGGCGAAACTCTTGCAGAATAGGACGCAGTTGCTCAGCTTTCAGTTCGGTTACAACAATCTTCTCAATGAGTCCGCCAAAGCCCTGCTTAAGCTTGCGGAACATCAGGAGCCTTCTCCGCACCGCTCAGCTTCGCAGTCAGCTCTTCTAGTTCGTCCCTATTTTCCTGCATGCGGTTTACTACTTGAATTAGTTGTTGTCGAAGCGACGTCATTGTCTTCTCCATTTCGCTGATGCGAGTCTGAACCGTGGTTTTAGCCTCTGCAATGGTTTTTTCTATCGATACTCCAGCGCCCATGCCAACAATGACCTTGTCTGCACTCTCAAGCTTGGCTTTAACAAAGGAGCCCCCGCCAATCGGAACAAACAAGGGTGCTTCAGGGTTTTCTTTCTCGACGCCTTCAAGGGTCATTCGTGCAACGTTCAATTCAGCTAGTGCAGCGCTGATAAGGTTCAGTCTTGACTGCATGGCATCAGCGGTTCCTTCCAGTATTCGAAGTTCAACAGCTAGTCTGCGGTAGGTTTCTTGGTCTTCACTGGACATTTTCTTCGCTTCCCATAATGAGTTTCTTCAACGCTATATCCTTGACTTCTTCGGGTTTTATCTCTTCGATTTTGAGAATTTTAATTTGAAAGCGTTTAGCCCTGTGTTTGCTTCCTATTTCTTTGTACACGCGGTCTAAGGCATCTTCTTGCTTCATGGCTCTCAGTTCTTTCTTGAAATCTGTTTGCCAATTGGGTTTAGCTATTTTTCCTGTCACACGGTAGATTTTGATTTCGCTCATTTCATTTCACCAAGTCTAATGCGTTTTCTATTATTACAAGTTCGGGTCCTGTTGTTATAAATCCAACTAACGCGCCTTCAGTGTTTCCAATTAGTCCCGTGCCCACGTAAGGAATTCCGCAATTAACGGTTCCAACGTCAACGGGCACTTTCAGAACGCTTTGAAGAAGCTTTTGTTCTTCTTCCTTTATCATTGGATGCGCTATTGCTCCCTTATTTGTGGCGGCGGCAAGCGAACCAATGTAAGGTAAGCCTGCAATTTCCCCTCGGACGGCTTCAACACCTAATGTTTCTGCTACGTTGTCTATGTCTTTGTCGCTTAAGCGAGGGTCAACTATGGCTCCATTGTCATTGGCTAAGACTATGTTTCCGTAGGCTGTTCGCTTAGTCTCCATCAGAGCAATGTTAATTTCTGGAAAAGCCGATTTTATCTTCTCTATTTCTGAGTCTTGTGCAAAGTGTGGAAGAAGCACGCCGTTTGAGTTGGCGCTCGCAAGGGCTCCTATGAGCACTGAGCTGCCAACTGTGGTTTTTACTGCTTTGACTTTCAGGGATTCTTCTAGTCTTTTGACCTTGCCAACAGATAACTGGGGCGGGACAAGCGCCATTTTTTCTGTGGTCAAAGCGTAGCATCCTACACTGGCGCAGCCAAAAATGCCCATAAGCGTAACCGACATGCTAGTCTCCTTCAGCCAAATAGAGCGTGACTAGGCCTTCTTTGTCTTTCACGGCTCGCACACGAATATTCCGAGGTGGTTTTTCTATGCCGTGGCTCCACAGTTTCCTGTTAACTTCGTCACTTATAACAAGCCTGCTTGTTTCTTCCTCTTCTTCTTCAGCTTTGATTCCAGTTTCGATTTTCATGTGCTTTTCAATAAAAGCCCTAACCATACGCATTGCTCTGGGCACTCGTTTTTTCCGAGGAGCAATCCATGCTCGGCTTAGGGGAATTGTATATGTTCTTTCTTCAACAATTTCCTCTTCAGGTATTTCCGCTCGTTTTTTCCCCTTTTCCTCTTCTTCTTCCGCCGCTTCTTCGCCTTCTTCATGTTGCTCTTCAGTTACGGCTTCTTCAGTCTCTTCCTCTTTTGTTTCTTCCAGTGTTTCCTCTGTTTCTTCTTCAGTGCCCTCTGCTATCTGGGTTTCTTCGGTTTCAGTTTCCTCTGCCGTCTCTACATCTTCAGTCTCTTCAGTTGGCTGCTTGCTTTCTTCTAGGCTCTTATCTTCCGTCGTGTCCAATGCCTCCTCTTCGGGTTGGTTCTAACCGTTCCTTTTGTTCGGGCTATGACCCATGTTGGAACGGACTTACTTTGCTTTCCCATTTTGGCTAGGTGGCGTTTCTTAGCTGTGGGTTTGTTTCGTGTCATATTCTCTTCAGCGCCTCGTTATCTTGATGTCTCTTCGCGAGGATTGAAGTCTTATGAGGATTTCCTTTAATTGCTCATCGGTTATTGGAGTTTTTACTCTTCCAGATTGCACGAGCTGGATTAATTGGAGTTCCAGTTGATTAGCAAATTCGGGTTTAACCATTTTCAGGTTGTTCAGGCGGCTTCGCGCTTCCGGAGTCAGTATCCTTCGCAGTATGGCTTGTTTTTGCACTTCGATTTGTTGTTCTGCTTGTGCTCTCTGTTGTTCCTGGGCGATTCTCTGCTGCAGCTCAGCCATTCGGCGTCGACGAAGCTCGTCCATTTCTTCCTCTTCGCTACCCATTTTCCCGTTTGCACCTAAGGATACTTTTTCATTTCAGGCATGGTTTTCTCTAGTTCTTCTTTTGCTTCAGCAGCGATTTTATCGAGTGCACGTCTTCCTTCTTTTGTTAAGACTCGCCCGTTTGCCTTTGTCTTTTCCACGAGCCCAGCGGCTTCGAGTTGCTGGAGGATTTTTCGAATGTTTGAGCCTCCTCCTTTGCGTGTGTGCTGCCGTCTTACGCCTAGGCTTTTCCTTCCCCCGTAGTCGGCTCTAAGGTGTTCGATGCCAACTGGACCGTCTATGTACACTTTTCTTAAGATGGACGCGGCTCTTGTGAACCACCAGTCAGGGTCCTGAGGTTGCAGTTGAGTATGCGTGCTTGTCTTAACGATGGAAGACCATGCTGGCGGCTGCACCTGGTCAATGTTATCCTTAATGTATTTAGTTAAACGTGGAATAAATTCGGATGCTGGAATATCATAAGGTGTGGGCAAATTCGTTTAACTTCCAAGCTGATGTTTTCCGTCAGTAATTCATGCGGAGTCTTATAAAGGCTTTTCACCGCAATCTTTCTCAGACTATTTCGCTTCTCCCAACTCAATTCACGAAAGTCAATAATCTGTTTTTTAAGGAAACACAAATCATAACATCAAACAGAATGAAAGGTGACAAAAGAGAATGAACACGAAAGAAATCATGGATTTGGCTCTGAAACTCGCTGAACTAAAAGATGTTCCTGAAGACTCAGCCATATACCTCAGCGGCAATGGCATTAAGAGAATTCTCTTCGGTATTGATGCTGGAGCGGCCGAGCTTCTTTTTGCCAAGCAGTTTGGCTATGATGCAGTGATAGCGCATCATCCTCAAGGTGAATCAGCGATAGTAAATTTTCATCATGTTTTCAAGAGGCACATTGACCAGATGGTTGCTGCTGGCGTTCCAAGAGAAGAAGCTGAGCAAGCAGTTCAAAAGAAACTTGCCGAGCTGGAAGCCGAGGCGCATACACGCAATTATGCACACGCAGTTGATTTTGCAAGGCTTCTGGAAATGCCATACATGAACATACATACGCCTTTGGATGAGGTTGGAAGAAGAATAATGCAGAAGCAAATTGACAGGACAATCAGACTGGACTCAACAGTGCAAGATATTGTTAACGCCCTGAACGAGCTTCCAGAATTCAAAAATGCAGCAACCAAAATCAAGGTTCGGCTCGGAAGCGCAGAAAACCCAGCGGGAAAAGTTGTGGTTTCGCATGGTGCGGGAACAAACGGCGGCTACGAAGTTGCAAGAACCTATTTCAAATCTGGCATAGGGACCGTTATCTACATTCATGTCGGTTTGGGGGATTTGGAGAAACTGCGTGCTGAAAGCAAAGGCAACCTAATTGTCTCTGGACATATTGCCAGCGATTCAGTAGGCATAAACCCATTTATCAAGGAGCTTGAAAAGAAAGGCATCACAGTCAAGGGGATTGGAATAGTTCCGAGCTGAAGGACAAATCTCAACGCTTTTTTCTTGAACGGTTATCATTTCTTTGCTAAGAGTGTTAATAATACGCCTTTTTCTGAGTGCAGGCGGTTTTCGCTTTGGTCGAATATGATTGAGTTTGAGTTGTCTATCATGTCGTCGCTGATTTCGTAGCCTCTGTGAATCGGCATGTCATGCATGATTAGGGCATTGCTGCTTGGCAACAACTGCTTGTTTATTTGGTAGGGCAGCATTAGTTTGATTCGTTTCTCCTTTTCTTCCTTGAATTTAGGATCAAGGAAAAACTCCATATCAACCCACGTATCCGTGTAGACAACGTCAGCGTCTTTGACAGCTTCTTTCACGTCCAAAGTAGTCTCATACAGTCCTGTTTTCTTAGCTTCAGCGATCAGTTCTTCGTCCCATGCAGCTTCGTTTTTGATGGGTGTAACTGCAGTGATTTTCATGCCAGTTTTGGTGCAGCCGACAATAAGTGAGTTGCAGACGTTATTATGCACGCCGATGTAGACAAGTTTCAACTCTTTTAGTTTGCCTTTCTTCTCTTTAATCGTCATTAAATCAGCCAAAGCTTGGCAGGGATGGTATTTTTCATCGCAGCCGTTAATAACTGGAACCTTTGATGCTACAGCCATTTTCCGCAAGTCTGCGTGCTTCATTAAGCGTGCCATAATGCAGTCCACGTTTCGAGACATGTAACGGGTTTCATCTCCAATATCGGCTAGAACCAGGTTGGTTGTTCTCCAGTCCAAATAAAGTGCATGTCCACCGAGTTGAGTCATGGCAACCTCGAAGGAAACCCGTGTGCGAGTTGAAGTCTTCTGAAAAATCATGGCTAAAGATTTGTCATTTAATGAAGTTCTGTACTTGTTTGGATTCTTCTTAATTTCAATTGAGTAATCAATCACTTCTTCAATTTGCTTTGGCGTCCAGTCTTTCAAAGTAAGCAAATGCATTTTTCCTCGTCTCCTGAAAGATATGGTAGTGGTTTTGAATTCTAGGCATGTTGATTTAAGGTTTTAGGTTTCAGGTTAGCTGAGCCTTTAGGTCAATAAAGGTTATTTGCTGTTCAAATGTAATGTTGCGTTGGTGAGGGCTTGTGACAGTTTTTAGCAAAATGGTGGGGAAAGGGGTTATAGGCGCAAACGCTTACTTGCTAGGCGAAGTTACCGGCGCAGACATTGACACTGAGAAGTGGCAGGTAACGCATCTGCATGTTAGCTTAACGGACGATGCCACAAGGGAACTTGGATATAAGAAGCCTTTCATGGGCTCTGTGATTGTGTGTCTGCCTGTCCAGGTGATTCAAGCTGTCGGAGATGTTATAACGCTTAACAAGGGCATAAATGAGCTTAAGAATGTGGTTGAACCCAAAACACACAAAAGCTAACCCCAAAAAAACATTTTTTTCCCCTTTTTCATTTTTCTCTGGGTTGAAATCTGTGACTGTTCTAATTGTAGCGTCAAAAACTGATGTCGCCAGCTTGAACATAGCCGAGAAAATAATAAGCAATTACAAGTTCGAGAAGACAGCCGCCAGCTTTCAGCAAAACCCAGTCTATGCAAAATCTGTTGAAGGCGTTGAAGTTAGCCTGGTTTTCATCAATCAGGAAACAATCTGGGCACAGGACATTACTGATTATTTGAAGCCACAACTCATAATTTTCATTTCCAGGCATAGCGGAGTGGCAGGCATACCCACGCTTTCAGTTCACACACCAGGGAACTTAACTTCTGAGGCGAAGTTCGGCGGCAACCCGCAGAGAATCTCAATCAGTCCTGCTGGAGCCATGAAAAACGCTCTTTTAGAGATGGCTCGATTGAGAAACGAAAAATCGCTGGATTACGAGGTTTCTTATGAATGCACTCATCATGGACCCAGCTTAGATGTGCCAACAATGTTCGCTGAGTTAGGCAGTTCAGAAAGGCAGTGGGAAGATTTGCAGGCAGCCGAGGTAGTTGCCCACGCAATAATGGCTGCAGTAAAAGGTAAGTCGAACGAAAGTGCAGTCTTAGGTGTTGGCGGTCCACACTATAATAAAAGATTCACTGAAATAGCCCTATCATCATCGAAGGCTTTTGGACACATTATTCCAAAATACGCCACGCCTCACGTAGATGCTGAAATGATACTACAATGTGTTGAAAGAACTCAGGAAAGAGTTGAGGCTGCAGTTTTCGACTGGAAGGGCATGAGAGGCACAGATAGAGAGCGCATAGCCGAAACTCTAAAAGGGCTAAGAATTGCAGTTGAAAAAGCCTGAATACAAGCAGCCATTTCTCACGCACATGTTGGACACTCTAAGCTGAAGTCGGCAACTGTTCCTTCGCTTTCTATGGGTCTTAGCACCTGCATTTCTCGGCTGCCATGACGATAGACAGTGATTCCTTTGCAACCAAGTTGGTAAGCGAGCATGTAGGCTTTCTCCACATCATTCGGCGTGGCTGAATTCGGGAAATTAATGGTTTTGGAAACCGCGTTATCCGTGTATTTCTGAAATGCCGCTTGCATGCGAACGTGCCATTCTGCGCTGACATCGTGAGCAGTTACAAATAGCTTGCGCACTTTCTGCGGAATCTCTTTGACGTCTTGAACGGATGTTCGCTTTGAGATTTCCCTCATCAATCCTTCACTGAAGAAACCTTCTTTTAGGGCTATTTTTTCAAAGATTGCATTCACTTCAATTAGGCTGCGACCAAGGCTTTCGGCGACTTCACGCACGTAGGCTATAGCGAAGAGAGGCTCAATCCCTTGAGAGCAACCTGCGATTATACTGATTGTGCCCGTTGGCGCAACCGTAGTAACCGTAGTATTTCGCATGTTCACCCATCCTTTTTCCCAGACGCTTCCATGAAAATTGGGAAAATTGCCTTTTTCCTTACCCAATTCTGAGCTCATTTTGTGCCCTTCATCGTTTATGAATTTCATAAGCTCTTCCGCTGCCTTCAGTCCTTCTTCCGTGTCGTATTTAATGCCTCTTTTTATGAGCATGTCAGCGAAGCCCATGACGCCTAAACCAATTTTCCTATTCCCTTTAGTTATGTGCTCGATTTCAGGCAGTACGTAGATGTTGGCGTCGATGACATTGTCTAGGAATCTGATCGCAAGTCTAACGGTTTGTTTTAATCGTTCCCAATCCATTTTTCCGTTCTCGTTGACGAATTTGCTCACGTCTATGCTGCCAAGATTGCAGGATTCGTAAGGCAGTAACGGCTGTTCACCGCAGGGGTTAGTTGCTTCGATTTCGCCTAATTTGGGCGTTTGATTGCGTTTATTTATGGTGTCGATGAAAATCACTCCGGGTTCACCGTTTTTCCAAGCCATCATAATTATTAGGTTCCAGATTGCCCCCGCTTTGACTTTATTGACAACTACGCCATTTTTGGGATTAATCAGTTCGAAGTCAGTGTCCTTTTGCATTGTGTCCATGAACTTGTCTGTTACGGCTACGGATATGTTGAAGTTGCGCAGAACGCCTTCTTTCTCTTTAGCTACAATGAAATCCATTATGTCAGGGTGGTCAACTCGCAGTATGCCCATGTTTGCGCCTCTTCTTCGTCCGCCCTGCTTCACCACTTCAGTGGCGGTGTCATAAATCATGGCAAATGATATGGGTCCAGACGCTATGCCGCCCGTGGTTTTAACAATATCCCCTTTTGGACGAAGCCTCGAAAAAGAAAAACCTGTTCCGCCGCCTGTTTTATGGATTATCGCTGTTGCTTTTAGAGTTGAGAATATGCTTTCAATGGAGTCTTCGATGGGTAAAACGAAGCATGCGCTTAGTTGTCGAAAAGCGGTGCTCGTGTTCATAAGTGTGGGCGAGTTGGGAACAAACTCCAGGCTGGTCATCATTCTGTAGAATTCTTCTTCAAGTTCAGCGATTTCCTTTGCGGTTTTGCCGTAGTTTTTCTCCACTTCGGCTAAGCCTTTGGCTATGCGCCTAAACATTTGCGCCGTGGTCTCAACCACACGTCCATTTTCATCCTTGCGCAAGTAGCGTCTTTCAAGCACGAGTATGGCGTTTAGGGGCAGTTTCAACTCGTCAGTCACGCCTAAGAGCAGCTTCATCTTCCTGATTTCCATGCGTTTCTGCCTGTACAAAATGTAAGCCTTAGCAATGTTTGCCTGCCCACTATCAATGAGTGTCTTCTCCACAAAGTCTTGAACCTGTTCAACAGTCGGAGTTTCCTTGGGCTTAAGCTGGTTTTCAAGTCTACTCACAACTTGCTTGGTAATCTTGACTGCGAGGGCTCGGTTTTCGTTGCCAACTGCCTTTGCAGCTTTAAAGACTGCTTCAGCAATCTTATCGGAGTCGAAAGCAACAATTTTGCCGTTTCTTTTCCTAATCTTCTTAATAACTGTCAAAACGCGACCCTTCCATCTGAAAGATGCACACTGCTGTTTCCAATTATAGAATTTTCTATAAGCTCTCTTCTAAGACAAGTTTTAAGTGCATTTTCAAGGTTACTTGATAGTCTCAAATGCTAAATGAATGGTGAAAGAAGCATGATGGAAATCTATCCATGGTGGACAGAGAAACAAAAGAAACTCGCTGACGAAGCCAAACAATTCGCCGACCAGAACCTAGGGCGAGGCGAAGAAGTAGCATGGACTAAAGAGTTCCCAGCGGACCTTGTAACAGAAGTGGCTAAAAGAGGCTGGTTCGGAGCGCCTATTCCAGAAAAATATGGCGGCACAGAAACAGGCGTAACCGGCTGCTGCATTGTAGCCGAAGAATTAGCTCGTGTCTGCTCAGCCTTAACTGGTGCCTACTCAGTAACTATGTTCGGCGGCGTGGAACAACTACTTAAATTCGGCAACGAAGAGCAAAGGCAAAGATGGCTGCCACAGATAGCCAAGGGCAAGTTGGGCGCTATTTGCATCACCGAACCCGCAATTGGCTCAGACGTAGCAGGCATCGAAACCACAGCTGCTCGTGAAGGCGACAACTATGTGCTAAACGGAAAGAAACGTTTCATAACCAACGCTGGAGTAGCAGATATTTACTGTGTTTATGCTAAAACAAGCGAGAAACCTGAAGATAAAGCCAAGTACGCTCACTTGAGCGCGTTTATTGTTGAGAAAGGCATGAAAGGCTTCTCAGTGGAGAAAATCAATGAGCTCGGCGGCTGGGTTGGCTTACCCAACGGTTACTTGAGCTTCGACGATGTTCAATTGCCTGCGGCTAACCGTTTGGGCGCTGAAGGCGAGGGCTGGAAAGTCGTGGTAGATGGCT
>Ga0315277_10010734_pt1 | contig 11575 bp, 8 predicted proteins | sample YL17G05_15_MG_FD_203695 | JGI IMG/M metagenome (GOLD analysis project Ga0315277, IMG submission 203695) | Sediment microbial communities from Yellowstone Lake, YNP, Wyoming, USA - YL17G05_15 | ecosystem: Environmental > Aquatic > Freshwater > Lake > Sediment | place: USA: Wyoming | collected...
GTAGTGGTTATTTGCTGAACACACTGGCTTCTGTCTTCCTGGGTGGTACGTCCGTCTTCGGTGGCACCGGCACGATTCTGGGAACGTTCCTCGGGGCTTTTATCATTGGTTCCATCGATGCCGCGACTGTAGCTGTCGGCTTGACGGGATTTTTGACCCAGTTGATTTATGGATTTATCATCGTGCTATCGGTGATAATGCACACATACTTGCGCAAACGTGGCGAATAATCATGTCCCACTCCCAAAAATCCGCCAGCTATTTTTGTAAATCTATCAATATTGCTATTACTTCATCGACGCGGTAAGAGTAACAAGATAGATGGAGCTACTATCTAATGGCCCTCTTCAGCGACCAGTTCGATCTTCCACTCTCCATCTACACGAATGTTGGTACTATTCCCCGGCCAGTAGAGATATGTCCAGTAGCTACCACCCCGCAAAACAGACGGGCTTGCACCCATCGTGACAATAATATGATCTGGGGTATAGTGGGCAAAATAAGTCTTGTGGTTGGCCGGTACCCGTCCCAAAGTAGGATCCAATGCGGTCCATCCGACAGCAGGCATGTACACGTCCGGCCAGGCGTGCTCAATTTTTGCGAGAGCATCCGTTCCCTTATCCAGATACAGCAACCCTTCGAAATAGCGCGCCGGTATGCCTTGCGCCCGGCTGAGCGCCACGAGCAAAGAAGTGTATTCAGTGCAATCAGAACCCATGAAACCCAGAGTCGCTTGCGCTCCCCAATTCTCTCCATTGGAGGTATAGACCAGCTCATTACCAATGTAATCATAAAACGCCCGCACCTGCTGGCAAACAGTACCTTTGCCTCGCGAAAGTTCACTTGCAAGCGCCACTATTTGTGGATTAGCGGATTCGATATGCAGTTCGGGTTGGATGAAATCGTCCAGAAGTTCTCCCTGGCATCCTGACAAATCGTATGCCAACTCGTTTACCACCACCAAATAATCGATCTTTACCGTTTGGGTTGTGCCAGCGGGCTGGCCGGAAAAATCAAACTCAGCATAATGGTTGCCATATTCGTCAACCACCAACTCATAATCTTTGGGAGAAATCTCCATTGACGGCACTTCCTGATAGGGAGAGAAATCTTGGATCAATGCTATCCAAATATTCTGCTTCTCTGGCTGACCCGATCCTTCATTGACGAGCGCCACTTGCTGATGCACAGCATAAACACGTTGATCCAGGATAGTCACAAGAGCGCCAGGGGTTGTAGTTGCAGGGATCAATGCATCCACCCGTGGCCGACATCCCATCAAGGAGATTAATAAGATGAGTACAAATAATCTTCTGGAAAAACTTTTTATATGGCCTCTATTCGACCCAATTGTATAACTTAATGGGCATTAACGCAAAAAATGAATGAAACAGCAAATTTATATAACATCGCTTCACTCAACCCGGGAATCGTGGTATAGGGGTGGATGGCATTATAAACTCCGATTTTCTATGGTGTTATCATCATCGCATCCGTTGCCTTCCGGGCTGTCTTGCGAAGATGCTTTTGCTAGGAGGATGAGAGCGAGATGGATTCCCGCGTAAGGGTAATGCAATCTCTCAATCATAAAGAGCCTGATCGCGTCCCGATCGATCTGGGCGCGACGATCGTAAGTTCGATCGTTAAGAAGACTTACATCGAACTCAAACAGTATCTTGGTATACCTATAGAGCAGATCAAGATGCTGGATTACGTACAGCAGCTACCCTATGTTGATGATAAATTAATGGAGCGATTCGGGGTAGATTTTCGCATGGTGCAATTACCAGCTGCGACGACGGTCGGGGTGGATATTTTCGAAGAAGGCGAGTATTATGCTTTCGTTGATCGCTGGGGCTCGAAATTGCATATGCCTAAAAAAGACGGATTGTATTTTGATTGGGTCGACTTCCCGATCAAAGAAGCGACGATGGCTGCACTGGACAACTATCGCTGGCCTCATCTAGATCCAGCAGAAGTCAACGCGCAACTGGGTCTACAGGCGAAAACCCTATATGAAACCACTGACTACGCACTCGTGGGTAGCGCAGTGATCGGAGGAGGCATCTTTGAACAACCGGCCCGTGTCATGGGCTTGCAGAATTTTATGATGGCGCTGCTCGTTGAACCAGCTTTTGCCGATCGTTTGATGGAGAACATCACTGATATTTATATTGAATCCTGTAATAATTACCTGGATTATGTCGGTCCATATATTCAGGTCTTCACCTGTTGGGATGACCTGGCTGGCCAAAATGGCTGGCTGATCAGCCCCGATTTGTATCGTAAGGTGATTAAACCAAAGCACAAGCGTTTGGTTGAGGCGATCAAGAAAAAGACGAATGCCAAGCTGTTCTACCACAGCTGCGGGGCAACACGTGGTTTAATCCCTGACTTGATTGAGATCGGATTTGATATTCTAAATCCGGTCCAGGTTTCGGCGAAAGGTATGAATACCAAGGAACTGAAAACCGAGTTCGGACAGGATATTGTTTTTTGGGGAGGTGGTGTTGATACCCAGCACGTATTGCCCTTTGGCAAGCCGCAAGAAGTTGTCGACGAGGTGAAACACCGCATCGATGACCTCGCACCCGATGGAGGCTTTGTATTTGCGGCGGTGCACAACATCCAGGCATTCGTTCCACCTGAGAATATTGTCGCGGCTTTTGATACTGCGCTGCAATATGGTAGGAGTCACCCTTCATCCGTAGTGGATGAAGATCATCGACCCGTTAAAAAGGAAATTTAATGAAGCACCGAGACCGCGTCTTGACTGCGCTCAACCATGAAGAACCCGATCGCTGCCCAATGCAGATCAGCTTCACACCGGAATTTGCTGCCCGTCTCGAGGCTGACCTAAAACTCAAGGGACAGGGATTGCATAATCCTCATGGGGGTGGCAATACATATGAACTTGAACGCGCCTTGGATGAAGATATGTTATTGACCTCAGTGGGATGGGTGAATGGCTACTACCAAAACGGTTATCAAGATGTGGATAGTTATCAGGATGAATGGGGAGTTACTTGGAGGACGATCGAATATCAGACGCGTTTCGGCAAGGGAAAATATACTGAACCATTTGGCCATCCACTGGCAGATGACCGGGAATTGGAGACATATTCAGCACCCGATCCGGATCGCCCCGTCTTATACACTGAATCCAAGCGGGTGATCCGTGACTATAAAAGTGAGTATTGGATCGTTGGTGTTACCCCGACGACGATTTTTGAAACGGCTTGGGCTTTGCGTGGTTATGAACAATTAATGGTCGACATGGCTACCGACCCCGCTAAGGCCAACCGGGTGCTGGATCTCCCTTTTCATTATCACATGGCCGTCACCCAGAACTTGGTCAGATTGGGTGTCGATATGATCTGGCTCGGCGATGATGTAGGTGGGCAGAATTCCATGTTGATGTCTCCAAAGATGTGGCGCACATATCTCAAACTGCGTATGGCCGAATTGATTACCTCGCTGCGTGTAATCAATCCACAGATCAAGATTGCCTATCATACCGATGGTGTTGTGTACCCGATTATTCCTGAATTGATCGAGATTGGTATTGATGTGTTGAATCCGATTCAGCCGATGGCGATGGACCCGGAAAAATTAAAGGAAATGTACGATGACCGGCTATGTTTCTGGGGTTCGATTGACATTCAGAAAACCATGCCCTTTGGTACGCCGGATGATGTAAAAAAGGAGGTAATGACCCGCATTAAGACCATCGGACGGGGTGGAGGTTTGCTCGTCGGACCAACGCATAATCTACAACTGGATACGCCTCTTGAGAATTTCTGGGCGATGCTCGATACGATCCAGCAAGCGCCTTATCAGGTGAGTTCATAAGCATTTGAATTGATCACAACGGACCACATAAATAAACGATGACCAAACGCGAAGTCATTCACGCCATACTCGCAGGGCAGGTACCACCATATGTGCCCTGGTCTTGTGGATTCACACAGGAAGCCGGGGCAAAGTTGATAGAGCATTTCAAGCCTTTGGACATAGAAGATGCACTCCAGAATCACCTCCTCAAATTGGGCAGTGATATCGGCTTCTTTACCGATCTGGGAGACAATCACGTACAGGACGTTTTCGGCGTAGTTTGGGACCGTAGCATTGATAAAGATATCGGCAATGTCGAAGGCTGTTTGCTATTTGAACCAACCCTGGAGCATTACACATTTCCCAATCCACACGACCAGCGCTTTTTCGCCGATATCCCCGAGCGTATTGCTAAATATGGAGACCGCTTCCGGGTCTTCCATATCGGTTTCTCGCTGTATGAGCGAGCGTGGACCTTACGCGGCATGCAGAACCTGTTGATGGACTTTTATGATCATCCCAGGTTCGTTCAGGAGTTGTTAAATACGATTGCGGATTACAACATCGCTCAGGTGAAAGAAGCCTTTAAACATGACATCGATGCGGTATATTTTGGAGATGATTGGGGTCAACAGCACGGTCTGCAGATGGGGCCGAAGATATGGCGCAAATTTATCTATCCAGTCCTAGAGCGCATGTACCGTGCCGTGCATGAGGGCGGTAGATATGTATTCATCCATTCATGTGGAGATGTCGATGAGTTGTTTGACGATCTCATCGCAATCGGTTTGAACTGCTTTAATCCATTCCAGCCTGAGGTAATGGATGTGCCCGCCCTTCTCCGGAAGTATCGCGGCCGGTTGATCTTTCACGGCGGTCTATCGACTCAAAAAACATTGCCGTATGGAACCAAGGAAGATGTTCGTGCGGAAACTTTTCGGCTGCTGGAGATGGGACGGGAGGGCGGCTACATCTTTGCCCCCGCCCACGATGTGGAAGGTGATGTCTCGCTAGAAAACATGCTGGCTTTTATCGAACTGCTCCAAAGCCAGCCTGGGTATTTGAATAACTAAGAGGAGAAATCGAATGAGTATACTTGATGACCTGCGTCAGAGTGTGATCGATGGTGAAATGAATGTTACGCAGGAACTTGTACAAAAAACCCTTGCAGATAAAATGTCACCCGAACAAATTCTCAAAGAAGGCCTGATATCAGCGATGGCTGAAGTCGGTCGGAAGTTTGAAGGTGGCGAATTCTTCGTCCCTGAAATGTTGATCTCGGCTCGTGCAATGAAAAGCGGCCTGGCGTTGTTGCGTCCGCATCTGATCGCTGCTAATGTTCAATCAGTCGGCAAAGTCGTTATCGGTACGGTGCAGGGCGACCTGCACGACATCGGCAAGAACCTGGTCGGCATGATGCTGGAAGGGGCCGGCTTTGAGGTGGTCGATCTTGGTGCTGACGTATCCCCGGATAAATATGTGGCTGCTGTAAAGGAACACCAACCGGAACTCGTTGCCTGTTCCGCCCTTCTGACGACGACCATGACACGCATGAAAAATGTCATCCTCTCGCTTAAGGAGGCGGGGATCCGCGATCGGGTAAAGGTGATGATCGGCGGCGCGCCGGTCACGGACAAATATGCAACCGACATTGAAGCAGATGGATATGCCCCGGATGCAGCCTCGGCTGCCTCGCTTGCCAAAGAGCTTATCCTCAAAATGGCTTAATGAGGAATCGATTTTACTTGGACCGATCTGGGAACATTTGATGGATTGACCATGACTTCTGGCATTATCTTTGACATCAAAGAATTCACCATTCATGACGGGCCTGGAATCCGTACAACCGTATTTTTGAAGGGTTGTCCCATGTCTTGCATGTGGTGCCATAATCCCGAAGGGCAGGCGCGCCAACCTCAAGTCATTCGGGGTTTGGCCGGCGAACGGATCGCTGGGAAAGAGTACACGGCGATAGAACTGGCTGCTCTCTTGAACCAGCAGGTTTATATCTTGCGAGCTAATGAAGGCGGTATCACCTTCTCTGGCGGCGAACCACTCTTGCAAGCAGCCTTTGTGGCCGAAGTTATCGATTTACTCGACGACGTGCATATTTTGATGGATACCTCGGGATACGGTCAGGAACAGGATTTTCGTCTTCTCGTCGATCGATCCGATCTCGTCTTTTTCGATCTTAAATTGATCGACAGCCCACTACATCAACATTACACTGGTTGTGATAATGATCTGATTTTGAGGAACCTTCATCTTCTGAATGAGTTGGGAAAACCTTTTGTGGTCAGAGTGCCGCTGGTACCGGGCGTTACCGATACAAACCAGAACCTGGCCGGCATTGTTCAAACATTGCGCAGATTTTCCGGCCTGTTGCGGGTGGATCTGTTGCCTTACAACAAAGCTGCCGGTTCAAAATATCGGTACGCTGGGATGGAATTCAAGCCGGATTATGACGAATCACGTGAACTTAACCTCAATACGGCACTCTTTGAGCATACAGGTATTAAGGTTACCGTCGTATGAATGAACGATTGACTACCTTGAAGAACCGGGTGCGGGCTGGCGAACATCGCTCATTGAGACAAGACGTTCCAATCGAGATCCTTACAGAGTGTGAAACTGGGCAGCTTTCCTGGCCCAGACGCGTGGCTTGGCTGGTTCACCGTCAGTGCGAAGCCGAGCGCGTCATCATCGAACCGGACGAGCGAATCGTGTTTACCCGGACACTACCCGGCGTACCCCCTATTTATTCTCCAGAGGAATGGGCTCAATTAACCGCTGGTCGGACGCTGCACGAATTTGGACCGGTAAGCAATATTTGCGCTGACTGGAATCTGCTGTTATCGCAGGGTTTGTTAGGACGTAAGCAGGTGGCACTTGCAACGCGCGAGCGGCTGGTGGATGAACCCAAAGCCGTCGAGTTTCTCGACAGCGCTGTCGAGACGATAGATGCGGTCTTGGGACTGGCAGCTCGCTATGCAGATCGAGCACGCGAGAAGGGCTTGAAGGAGATTGCTGATGTTCTTGACCGTGTCCCGGCTTATCCTCCCCGCACCTTCCGTGAAGCTCTGCAGTCGCTAAGGTTTTGCCAGGCTGTGGTCTGGCTCAGTGGGAATTACCATGTTGGTCTGGGGCGTTTCGATCAATATATGTGGCCGTTTCTATGCTCTGACCTCCAGGCAGGCCTCCTGACGGTCGAGACGGCAGAAGAATTGCTGGCTGAGTTCTTCATCTCGCTAAACAAGGATAGTGATCTATATCCTGGAGTGCAACAAGGTGACAATGGGCAGACGCTTACTCTCGGCGGTGTTACGCCTGGCGGGGATTCAGCCGTAAATGAGCTTACGCGTATGGTCCTGCGTGTCTCGCAGGACCTGGCAATGATCGATCCGAAGATTAACCTGCGCATATCAGCTCAAACCGATCTTGATCTTCTGGGTTTAGCCACCGAGCTTACCCGCATCGGATTAGGTTTTCCCCAATATAGTAATGACGATGTCATTATTCCCGCTCTTGTGTCTCACGGATACGCCCTCGAAGATGCTCGCGATTACGTTGTTGCCGCCTGCTGGGAGTTTATCATCCCGGGCCGTGGGATGGAAGTTGTCAACATCGGGGCAGTGTCATTCCCGGCGTCAGTAGATCATGCCATCCGGAAGGGTCTCACTGCCCATGATGGTTTTGAGCGTATTCTCGAGCGGGTTTCTGAAAATATCGATGAACAAGTTCATCAGCTCGCTGAAGCCTATTCCCGCTTGCTGTTGCCACCGGCTCCCTATTACTCGGTGTTCATGCAAGGCTGTCTTGAACAGGGTAGGGATTTGTCTGACGGGCTGAAATACAACAATTTCGGCATTCACGGCGCATGTGCTGCCAATGCCGCGGATGCCTTGGCTGCCGTGAAGCAATTTATCTTTGATGACTTCGGTATTTCCACGGGCGATTTACTCACCGCCCTTGCGGCAAATTTCGACGGTTACGAACCATTGCGTCGCAAAATTGCAGACGAAGGTTCAAAAGTCGGTAACAACGATGCAGTCGCCGATACACTACTAGTAAAACTGTTCGACGATTTCGCGGATGCTTGTAAAAGGTATGGTCGCACGCCCCGGGGAGGCATCTTGCGCCCGGGCACGGGTTCCGCCATGTACTATATTTGGCTGGCAACCGGCCACGCGGGTATGCGCGAACCCGTCGTCGCAGCCACCGCGGATGGACGCCGGCGTGGTGAACCATTCAGTGCCAATCTTTCACCTTCACTCGGCGTGCGCGTGCGTGGACCGATCAGCATGCTGCAATCTTTTGCGAAGATCGACTATCAGGTTATTTTCAATGGTGGACCGATCACGATGGAACTCTCCGACTCCGTTTTTCGCAATACCGAATCGATTCGTAAGACAGCCATGCTTGTACGTACTTTTGCTCAATTGGGCTGCCAGCAGTTGCAACTTAACAGTTTAAACCTTGAAACTTTGCTGGACGCCAAAGCGCATCCGGAAAAACATAAGAACTTAATCGTACGAGTGTGGGGCTGGAGCGGATATTTCTGCGAACTTGCTCCTGAGTATCAGGAGCAAATCATCGCCCGGCATTATTTTTAAACTAAGTTGGCTACGATGATTGGCTGATTATACAATGGTATTATAAGGAGATATTTATGATTGACCTCAAAGAGTTTGAAGTATGGTTCGTTGCAGGAAGCCAGCATTTGTATGGCGAAGCAACACTCAAAAAGGTGGCACAGGATTCACAGGAAATGGCGCGCCAGCTGACTCAATCCGGCAAACTACCAGTGAAGATTGTGTTCAAGGCAGTTGTGACGACCCCTGATGCGATCAGCGAACTCTGCCGGGAAGCGAATAACACCCAAAACTGCATTGGATTGATTACCTGGATGCACACCTTTTCACCTGCAAAAATGTGGATTGCAGGTTTGCGTGCCTTGCAAAAACCCTTTGTGCATTTGCATACACAGTTCAATCGAGAGCTGCCATGGTCGAGCATCGACATGGATTTTATGAATCTAAACCAATCTGCACATGGCGACCGGGAATTTGGCTTCATTGGGAGCAGAATGCGCCTGAACCGGAAGGTCATTGTCGGTTTCTGGCAGGATGAGGATGTTCGGGTCAAGCTCGAAACCTGGATGCGGGCAGCCTGTGCCTGGCACGATGCCCAGGGCGCCCGCATTGCCCGCTTCGGCGATAACATGCGCGAAGTTGCCGTCACCGAGGGCGACAAGGTCGAAGCACAAATCCGGCTGGGGTATTCAGTGAATGGATACGGTGTCGGTGACCTGGTCAAGTTCGTCAACTCGGTTACTGATGCGGAAATCAATCGACTGGTGGCTGAATATGATGATAGCTATCTAGTTACCGAATCGCTGTGCCCTGGTGGAAGTCAGCGCCAATCGCTGCATGATGCCGCCCGTATAGAATTGGGGCTACGTGCCTTTCTTGAAGATGGTCATTTTAAAGCCTTTACCACCACTTTTGAAGATCTGCATGGTTTGGAACAGTTACCAGGTCTGGCAGTGCAACGCTTAATGGCGGAGGGCTACGGATTCGGAGCAGAGGGCGACTGGAAAACGGCTGCCCTGGTCCGAGCGATGAAAGTCATGGGCAGCGGACTCATAGGCGGTACTTCTTTTATGGAAGACTACACTTATGACTTCAATGAGCAATGTCCGAAGGTGTTGGGCGCCCACATGCTCGAGGTGTGTGAATCGATTGCAGCTAAGAAACCCTCCCTGGAAATTCACCCGCTTTCCATCGGTGGCAAGGCTGACCCGGTCCGATTGGTATTCAATGTGAGTAGCGGTCCGGCAATCAATGCAACGCTTATTGACTTGGGGAATCGATTCAGAATAATCGTCAATGAAGTGGACGTAGTCCAACCAGATAAACCTCTCTCTAAGCTGCCGGTAGCAAGTGCAGTCTGGGTACCTCAGCCTGATCTCAAGACAGCCGCCGCAGCATGGATCTTGGCAGGTGGTGCCCATCATACCGGTTTCAGCCAGGTCCTTACGCGGGAGCATATGAATGATTTTGCCGAGATGTGCAACCTGGAGTTCCTCGTGATTGGCAACGATACGCATCTGCCGGAATTCAAGAAAGAATTGCGTTGGAACGATTTATATTATCACCTGGCCAATGGCTTGTAATCCAGATATCAAGTTTGGTTAAGAACGTAAATGGACAAATCAGTTTTTTATTTTGGTGTTGATTACTACCCCGAACAGTGGCCCGAGAACCGTTGGTCGGAGGATGCGCGCCTGATGAAAGAAGCAGGTTTTAACATTGTTCGTCTGGCTGAATTTGCCTGGTCGCGCCTGGAACCCAAGGAAGGTTTATTTGATTTTGACTGGCTCGATCATGTTCTTGAGGTTCTACATGAGCAGGGAATCGTTGCCGTGCTCGGAACCCCGACCGCATCGCCGCCTCCCTGGTTGATGAGCCAACACCCGGAGCTTTTCCGTGTGCGTGATGATGGGCTTCAGGTGAGTTTCGGTAATCGTCGTGAATATTGCCCCAATCATCCCCTTTATCACCAATATTCTCGTCGTATCGTATCTGTAATGGCCGAACATTTCAACTCTCATCCCTCCGTGATTGGTTGGCAAATCGACAATGAATTCGGTGAACGTTGTTATTGCCCAGTATGCCAGGCTCGCTTCCAGGAATGGTTACAGAATCGGTATGGCACCTTAGAGAAACTAAATACATGTTGGGGAACGGTTTTTTGGAGCCATGTTTATACCGATTGGACTGAGGTTCCGGTGCCATTGACAACCGGTGGCGCGCCTAACCCAGGTCTTGGATTGGATTTCAGACGGTTTGTTTCAGATGCATATCTTGCCTATCAGCAAATGCAGGTGGACATATTACGGAAAACTTGCCCCAAGCATTTTGTTACGCATAACTTCATGGGATTTGGCTACGAAGGATTGAATTATTATGACTTAGCCCGAACGCTGGACATCGTCAGCTGGGATAATTATCCACTTGGTTTCTGGCAAAAAGACTTGACTGTGGTTGATCCGAGTGTTCTGGCCCTCAGTCACGACGCCATGCGCGGTCTGAAACAACAAAACTTCTGGATAATGGAGCAGCAGGCAGGACCGAGTGGCTGGGAGACAGTCAGTCCTAACCCTCACCCGGGCGAGTTGCGCTTATGGGCATATCAATCCATCGCTCACGGAGCTGACGGAGTTGTCTTTTTCCGCTGGCGTACAGCTCGTTTTGGCACTGAACAGTATTGGCACGGTTTACTAGACCATAATGGTCAGCTTAGTCGAAGGTATAACGAGATTAAGGGGATGGGGGCAGAATTATGTAAAATCGGGGATTCTATCTTGGGGACGTCTGTAAAGGCACAGGTAGCCATCATCCAATCTTATGATAGCCGCTTTGCTTTTCAAGTCCAACCAAACCATCACCATTTTCACTATAGCGATCATATCACCCATCTATATCAGACTCTCTTTAGGAAAAATATTACCGTGGACGTTGTCGCTCCGGAGACTGATCTATCAGGATATAAGATGGTCATTGCGCCAGCATTGCACATTCTGACCGAGAGCATCGCCAGCGGTCTAGCAAATTATGTACGGGAGGGCGGAACGCTGGTCGTCACCCCGCGCACGGGTGTAAAAGATGATTCGAATGCGGTTGTGAACCAATCTCTCCCAGGTTTGTTGGCTGAAGTCTGCGGTGTGACAGTCGCGGAG
>Ga0315277_10010738_pt1 | contig 11574 bp, 5 predicted proteins | sample YL17G05_15_MG_FD_203695 | JGI IMG/M metagenome (GOLD analysis project Ga0315277, IMG submission 203695) | Sediment microbial communities from Yellowstone Lake, YNP, Wyoming, USA - YL17G05_15 | ecosystem: Environmental > Aquatic > Freshwater > Lake > Sediment | place: USA: Wyoming | collected...
TTTCGTCTAGCCACGGCGATTGCGGGGGCCGTGGTGCTAACGGAGCTCAGCGCGATCAGTTACATCCGCCACCGGTACATGGACACGCCGTTCCTACAAGCGGCGTTTCAGGTGGTTGTGGGCGGCGTGCTGGTCTTTCTGGCCGGCATCTTTATCGGCAGCTCCTGACGCAAATCGCGGCCGGAGGAAAAATGGTGTCAGGCTACCGTGTCCCCTGCCGAAGCCCCGCCGGCCCCCGGAAGATTCTCTGCGAGACCGCGCACACTTGCAACAAAAACACAATTGTTCCAGTACTCGGCAATGTTGTAATCTCCGAGTTTCATAAACGAGTAGGCAAGGCCGTCGAGAACGCTCTTGGAGGCCGTTCCGTTTCGCAGAATGAACTGGAACTGGGCTGCAGATTCACGGTAGTCCGATGCTTCCATTCTCAACGCTGCCAGGTGCTCTCGGCAATCGGAATCTTTGGGGCCGATAGCGAGACATTCGCGGCAACTCGCTTCCGCGGACTTCGCGTCGCCTGCTTTTCCGTAAGCTTCGATCAATCCCTTCAAGATCTCCGTATCTCTTGGTTTCAGAGTCTTGGCGAGACTGAATGATGCGAGGGCACCTCTTATGTTCCCCTGATGGAGGAGAGATCGCGCCTGCCCAACCAGGGCATCAACTTGCCGTGGATTGAGACGCAGCGCCGCGGAATAGGATTCCAATGCCTCGTGGCTCTTTCCGATCGATTGCTGCCTGATCTGCCGATCCACTCCTCAGCAGAGCTATGCCCAGCCCAAGGCGCGCTTGTGCGTTGTCAGCCTGGCCGTTTAAAACGTTTCGGAACGCGCTCTCGGCCTGAGGGAGCGCGGAGCGCTGGAGGAAAAGAAAACCGAGCAAGGTCTGCGCCGAATAGTAATCGCTGTCCAACGGAGGTATCGTGCTGAGAATCTGCACGGCTTCCGCGGGCCGGGAAGCTCTGATCAAAGACAGGCCTCTCCTCAGCATGTCTCCTTGCGCATGCGAACCTGTGCACAATAACAGTGCCAGACCAACAGCTACGATTCCGGAGTTTTGGAAGCGCATAGCACAATGCAGAGCGTCTCGCCGGCTACTTTTTGAACAAGGCGTGCCAGGTTGTCGACTTACTCTCGCGCGATGCGTTCATGCCTCAAATCATAGCACAGGCAAAGAAACGGCGGATGTCTTCCATCTCGCTGACCTGGGGATGACAACGGGAGATCGCCGGAGAGGTCACCGATTCCAGCGGCGCAGCCTGGCGCTACGCGACCGCAAGCCCGGCAACTTGCGGTCGCGCTCGGACAAGATGCGCTAGACGCGCAACTTCAGGCTCTTCTGCGTGGTCAGGTTGTTGATCTCGGCCGCCAGATAGCTCGCCTCCACATTCGTTGAAGGATAGGCTGCTACCGACAGACGGTCACCCACCGAAATCCGGAAATCCGCCAGCAGGAACAGACGATAGGGGCAAGCAAGGACCGAGACCTTCTTGCCTCCGGTTAGGAGTGTAAAGGTCGGCGATCCCTGGCCCGCTGCCATGTCTACACTCTCTACCGTTCCTTCCAGCACTGATCTGGCACTGAGGTCATAATTGGACAGGACGTATGGACAGTCACCCATGTCTCTCGTGGCCGCGGCACCGGCGCCGCGCATGACTCCCATCGCACGGCCACCTCCATGCATCATCATCCCGCCTCGTCCGCCCGCGCGCGGCATCCCTGAAGCATCCCTGAGAACGACGGTAGCACCGGTCGCAGTATTCCTGAGCTCCGTAGCCACATAGACATTGGCAATGCGAAGATCCGGAAACGCCTTGATCTCCAGCGTCTCTCCCGGCGTGATCGTGAACTTACTGTCCGCCAATACCCTGTAGGGCCCCACTAGGACCGTAACCGGACCGGCGCTGGACTGCAGCGTTATGGTGGGCATCCCTTCTCCGGGCGCCATGTTGACGGCAGTAACCGATCCGGCGAGAGTGACAATGCGCGTTTGAACCGCATTGGGGTAGAGAGCAGGCTGCGCTCCGCCCCGTTGCTGGTTCCGGGTTTGAGCCATGGACAGCAAGCCCGCGAGCATCACAATCGAACCGACAGCGAATATTTTGCTGCGCATAATAAATCCCTCCTTTGTTTCTGTCGCGCCGGCCGAGCGCCGGCGCAATTCTTGCGAGTTATTAAGCCCTTTCTGGAGCCACCAGCTTCCACTCGGGTATTTGCAAAATGCGTGCCAGGTATGGTAGCTGAGACATGTCGCGGTGATGGACGACAGAATTCATGCAGCAGCAACAACTAGCATCAGTATGCCGCTGCTCGCTCGACTCTCGCTGGTAGGACCCGAACGCAAACTTTGCACTCTACCCACGAGATTTTGCACCTGACTCGGAGAGCGCTCAGCCGTCACAGCAAGACTGCACAAATAGCGACAGGTGACGATGTGCTAGCGAGAGAGGATCCCGCGTGCTCAGAATCGGGCGCGCCGCGGGTGAGGCTCAGTCCTTGCCGGCAGGCCCGTACTCTTTGAGGCGGTATTGCAGGGTGCGCAGGCTGACGCCGAGTTCCTGTGCAGTCGCTCGCCGTTCCCCCTTGTTGCGGGCCAGAGCTTCGAGGATTGCTGCCTTCTCGATCTCGGTGAGTGTTGCAGGCGGGGAGGCAGTGGCGTTCTGCCCGAACTGGAGAGATAAGTCTTCCGGGAGAAGGCTCTCGCCTCTTGCCACGATCAGGGCGCGTTCAATGGCATTTCCGAGTTCGCGGACGTTGCCGGGCCAGTCGTATCGGGAGAGGATCGCCTGGACTTCCTGGTTCAGGGCGCCAAAGCGGCGTCCCATGCGCGCCGAGATCTTTCGCGCCAGGAACTCCGCCAGAGGGATAATGTCTTCGCGCCTCTCCCGCAGCGGCGGCAGGAAGATCGGAAATACGTTGAGCCGGTAATACAGGTCTTCCCGGAACTGCTTCTCACCGATGGCGCGTGAAAGATCCTTGTTTGTGGCTGCGATGACGCGCACGTCGACGGTGATGGTCCGGGCGCCGCCCAGCCTCTCAAACTGCTGCTCCTGAAGCACGCGCAGGAGCTTGGCCTGGAGCGCGAGACTTGTTTCGGCAACTTCGTCAAGGAAGAGCGTGCCGCCGTGGGCAAGCTCGAAGCGGCCTCTGCGTGTCTGGACTGCGCCTGTGAAGGCGCCTTTCTCATGTCCGAAGAGCTCCGACTCGAGCAACGTTTCAGCCAGGGCAGCGCAGTTGACGGCCACGAACGGCTCCTCGCTCCGGGGACTGCGCCGATGGATGAAGCGAGCAATCAGTTCTTTTCCAGTTCCGGATTCGCCTGTCAGCAGCACGGTGGTCGACTGCGGGGCGACTTGCCCTGCGAGCGTGAGCACGCGCTTCATAGCCTCGCTCTCGGCAACGATGTCGGGGGGATAGTGCGCTTCCGTTTCCGCCCGAAGCACCAGGCTCTGATCCCTGAGCGTCCGCTGCCGGAGCGTGCGAGCGACAACGAGTCGCAATTCGTCAGGGCTTGCGAGCGGCTTGGTCAGGTACTCCTGGGCTCCCAGCTTCATGGCCTCGACCGCCGTGGCAATCGAACCAAACGCCGTCAGCACGATAATCGGAACTTCCGGCATGCGCTCGCGTGTCCATTGGATCAGCTCGATACCGGTCATGCCAGGCATGCATTCGTCGGTGATGACCAGGTCGAAGCTGCGCGCGGACAGAAGCTGCACGGCTTCGGCTCCATTGGCGGCGGTCACAACCTGATAGTCCTTGTCAAGGGAGGCAGTGAGAAGCTGCCGCTGGGCCGGTTCGTCATCGACCACCAGGATCGAGTTCTTCATACTCCTACCACTCCCTTAGGAGACCGAAATTCAAAATTCGGTGACTGTCACCGAATTTTGTCACCGGATTTTTAGAGGCAGCCTGAGCGTCGAGCGCGCACCGCCTCCCGGCCGGTCTGCCAGATTCAAAGTGCCGCCCAGACGTTCCGCGATCTGGCGCGAGATCGGCAGGCCAAGGCCGGTTCCTTTGGCCTTGGTTGTGGCAAAGGGTTGAAACAGTTCCTCCGGATCCTTGCCGCTGAGCCCGGGTCCCGTATCGTCGATTTCGGCAACCAGCACACGGGCCTTGTCGTCGCGCCTCATCCGAACCGTGATGCTTCCTCCTGCCGGCATCGATTCGACGGCATTGAGGAGGACATTGAGCAGGATCTGCCGGACTCCGTTTTCGTCCGATTCGATCATGAGGGCGTCGGCGCCGGGCAGAATTTCGAGATCGATCCGCGCTGCGTCGAGCTTCGGCCGCAGCCCCGCTTTCACTGCCGACAGGAGCTGCACGAAGTCGAACCGGCCGATCTGCGGATCGCGCGGCCGGGCGAAGGTGAGGAGGTCAGTTGCCAGGTGCTCCAAGCGCTCGGCTTCGCTCACAACCGTACTCATCAGCGATTGCATCCTATGTTCGGCGGGCAGATCCTCCTGTGCAAGCTGGGTCAGCCCCTTCATCGCTCCGAGCGGGTTGCGGATCTCGTGAGCCAGAGTCGCCGCCATTGATCCCAGCGCAGCCAAATGCCGCTCCGAATCCTCGCGCGCTTTCAATTGAAGGAAACGATTGAGGGTGCGTAGAAAGTACCGGGAAAGAAAAAACAGGGTGACGACGGCAACGCCGTTGATCGCGAGGTGAACAAGCGCTTGCCATCGGATGAAATCTGCCGTCGAAGCGTACAACCCGATCCGAAGCAGGCGCGGGGCCATCCGATGTCCCATACTCATGCCTGCCCCCGGTCCCATGCCCGTGCGCAAAGGCAAGTCGTAGAGGTAAAGCTCTGTTCCTTGCGAGCGCACAAAGCCTGGAGTGGCAGCAAATGCCGGTGCAAAGCGATCCCCCTGGCTCGCCACTACCTGGCCGGACTCGTCGAAAACCGCTTCGAATGCCACTTCGGATCCGCGCACGCCGATGCTTTCGGCAAACAAGCTCTGCCAGAAGTCGGGATCCGACCGCCTCGGCCCCCTCGCCTGAGAATCCATGTTCGAGACAATTTGGGCGGCGCTGTTGCGCAGGTACTCGACCCGCAGACGGGTCAGGCGGACAAAGTCATAGCCCGCACTTACCGCCAGACCGACGCACACTACGGCCACGATAACGACAAAAGCGCCGGTGGGAAACGTGCTCGGCCGGCGACGTCCCGTATCGGATGCATTTTTCATGTTCCGCCTCAACCGGTGAAAGCATCATACACCGCCCGGATTCTATGGGCGGCAAGGAATATCAGATATCCCTCTCGGCAGGGCATGCCGAGGCGGGAAGGATGCAGCCGGTTGGCAGAAGGGGTTGCGTCCACCCAGCAACTGCCATACACTGTAATCAAAGAACATGGAAAGGGGTAACAGTGATGAGTCTCAAGCGCGTTGCCGGCATTTGTTGCGTTTTGATTCTGGTTCTGCCTCTCCTGGGACAGGAGACAGCCGAAAAGGTCGAGAAAGCCCGGAAGCTCCTTGAGGTGAAAGACTACCGGCAGGCGGAAACCGTAATACGGGAAGTCCTGAGCACGGCACCGGAGAATTCCGAGGCCAACTACGTCCTTGGCTTGAGCCTGCTCGGCCAGGACAAGTTCAAGGAAGCAGAGGACGCTTTCCTCAAGGCTGAGAAGGCAACACCGGAAACGGCCCGTGAAGGCGCCGATGCCTCATCGAGCCCCGGGCTCGGGGCTATCCAGATCGGCCTTGCCCGCGCCTACATCGGACAGAAGCAGCTCGATAAGGCGGGTGCAGCCCTGGCCCAAGCTGAGAAAATGAAGCCCGCGGACCCTGACGTCTACTACTATCGCGGCATGCTAGATGCACACCGGCAGGATTACACGGCGGCAGCCCGGGATATGGATAAGGTGACTGAGCTCGATCCCAAGCGGGCCTATGCTTACTACTACGCCGGAATCGCTTATAACCAGATCAAGAAGCCCGATAAAATGGTCGAACGATTCCAGGTGTTCCTGAAGCTTGCGCCGGACGCACCCGAGGCTGCCAAGGTCAAAGCGCTCCTGAGGGTTATCAAGTAGTACGGACACCCCCTTTCCTGCAACTCCCGCTCTGCCGGCCGCGGCGTCGGAAAAAGGGAAACGGATGAAAAATAAGTCGAGAGCGCGGCTGGTACTGTTCTTCTGTGGCGCCGCCCTTTTCCTCCTTCTTGCTCTCGCTGCGCTCTTGCAGACGCCCCCGGCCAAACGACTCATCCTTGCACAGGCCGCGCGATACCTGCACTCGCATGCGGGAATCGAATTCGAAGCCGGCCGATTCGACTACAGCCTGCTCCGGCTTACTCTGGAATTGCGCGAATGCGCACTGCGATCCTCCGTAAATCCGCAGACTCCCTTTCTCACGGCGCAGCAGGTGTACTTCAGTCTCAGTCTTGCGGATTTGCTCCGGGGTTCAATGCCCATCCACGACGCCCGCCTCAACGGCGTTGCGGTCCGAATCCTGGTGAACGCGGACGGGCAAACCAACCTGCCGAAGCCACCGGTGAGAAAGCCGGCGCCGACCAACATCCTGGTTCCGCCCATGCGCCTCACGGACGGGTCTTTCATCTACGAAGACCTGCAGCGTGGTTTGGCCGTGAATCTTCCGCGCTGGAACCTTGCAGTCGAGGTGCGCTCATCGCCGGACGAACCGCGGGACATCCGGTTCGACACGGTTGAGGAGGGGAGTCTCGCGTTGAGCGGGCGGGAGAGCCGCATCTCCGGCGTCCATCTGGCCGCCGGGCTGACTGGCGCACACACCCGGATCCGGGAGCTGGCCATCGATGCCGACCTGGCGCGCGCGAAAGTCTCGGGAGAAATCGCTCTGCCGGACGGTCTGCTAAATCTGGATGTCGAAGGTGTGTGGCAGCTGGCCCGGCTCGAATCTCTGCTCGAGCTTCCCGCGGGGCTGCGAGGGGAGTTGGCCGTGCACGGCCAGATCACCGGCGAAGCAGCCGCGCCGGATATCCGGGGCGAGGTGGCCGGAGCAGGGCTATCCGCGTTTGGCTACCCGGATGTGGCGGTGACCGTGCATCCGCACTGGAGCAGCAATACGGGCGTCCTGGACTTCGAATCCCTCAAGCTTCGCTCGGGCAGAGGATCCGTGGCGGGATCGGCCCGGTTCGTTCCCTCGGGATCGGAGCCGAGCTGGATCCGGGCCACGCTGACGGATTGGGATGCGCGGCCGCTTTCCGCGCGCATGGACCTTCCCGTGCTGGTGGCAAGCCGTGCCTCCGGGACACTCCAGGGGGAATGGACCGGAACCGACATGACTGAAGCCCGCGGCGAAGCGGCGATTCAGCTTGCCCCGGAAGCATCCCGGATCAGCGGCAAACTCGTACCCCTGACCGCCGCGCTCCAGTTGAGTTATGCGCGCGGACGCACGGAAGTCAGAGTCTCCTCTGCGAGCGCACCGGGATTGCGGCTGCGCGGGCAGGTATCACTGTTGAACAACGAAAAGCTCGCCGGTGCGGCCAATCTGGATATGCTGGACCTGGGAGCAGTCGGCGAGGATCTCCGTAACATACTCAGCAATAAATACTCGTTTCTCTCCACTCCGCTGGGCGGATCCATCGACCTTGCGGCCCGCATTGACGGGACTCTGAAGCAGCCGGATTTCCAGTTGGAATTGGTGGGGCGGCAGATACATGTGGGATCGATCCAGGATATCTCACTGGTTGCGTCGCTCGACGCGGATTCCACTCGCATGGTTCTGCGGGATGCCCGGGCCACGTGGGCCAACACCACGCTGAGCACCCGAGGTAGTCTTTCCTTCACGCAATCGCCGCCCGCACTGGCCCTCGGCGCGCGGATAGAAAACGCTTCATTAGCAGACATTCTCACAGCCCTTGGTAGTCCGGCCCCCGTCACCGGCATCATCGACGTACAAGCGGATGTGGCGGGCCCGCTGTCGCAGTTGGAGGCAAGAGCCGAATTGCGCGTCTTCGAGCTTGAAGCCTGCGGGGAGCGACTCGGGGATCTTCAGGCCAGCCTGGGGCTTGCCGGGCAGCGCCTCGAGCTGAAGAGACTAAGCCTCGACAGGAAGGAGGGGGCGGCGGGCGGCCGTGAGATATTCGCGGCCAGCGGCTATTATGACCTGGAGAGCAAGAGTTTTGAACTCCGTTCCGAAGGCCGGTCGGTCGAGTTGCACACACTGACGCTGCCCGGCGGGCTTCCTGTCCGCACTACCCTCAGCCTCACCGCCACCGGATCCGGAACGCTCGCAGTCCCCGACGTAACGGCTGCGCTCGACCTCCGTGATTTCCGCCTTGGGGAGACACTGGTCGGCCTGGTCCACGGCCGTGTCCGGCTGCGCGACCGCCTGGCCGAGCTCGAGCTGGAGGCGCCGGACCTGGCCGTCTCGGCCTCCGGCAGCCTCTCCCTCCAGTTTCCGTATCAGGCCGAGATCGCAGTCGAGGGGAAAGGCACGGAACTCGGCCGTCTCGGCCTTAGCCTCGCACCGGACATTCCCCTGCGAGGCGCTTTCTCCGGCACGATCACAGCCTCCGGCGACCTCGGAGAATGGCGGAATGCCAAGGCCGCTGCGGAGATCAATCAACTGCTGCTCACCGTCAGGAACCGCACGATCGCGAACCAGGGAGCCATCCGGCTCGGTCTGGCAGGCGGAACGCTGACTCTCGAGCAACTGGCATTGCTCTCCGGCAGCTCTCACATCAGTGTTGACGGCGCGGTCCCGCTGCTGGACCCGAAGCTGCCCGGCAGCCTCAATATTGCCGGCCGGATCGACCTCCCGGCAGTGATGGACTTCCTCCCCGCCGGAGAGGGGCTTTCAGTGGCCGGGGGAGTGGATGTCGTTGTAAGGCTCAAGGGGAACCGTAACGACATACGGCTTGCCGGGAGCGCGAAAATGCAGGGTGGTTCCTTCCTGACTACAAGCCTGCCTGTACCGCTGACCCAGATGGATGCGGATGTGCGGATCCAAGATGGCGTTTTGCGGCTCGCCAGCGCGCAAGGCAAACTCGCCGACGGCACTCTCCGCATCAACGGACAAGTGCCGCTTGGCCTGCTCCTCGATAAACTCCCCGTTCGTTTCGAAGCCGCGCCAGGACCGGCGCATCTCGTCATGGAGCTGATCGACCTGCCCGTCGGCTCGCTCCCGCACGTCCCCTCCGGGCTGACGGGCACGATTGGGCTCCGCGTCGATGCGGCAGCAGCCCGGCCGGATGTCGAGGCGCTGAAGGCCGAAGTCCGCTTCGAGAAGCTCAATTTGCGCTTCGATCAATACCAGGTCGCGCAGCCCGGCCCTTCGGTGATCGCGATCGAGGGCGGAGTGGCGCGCATCCAGCAGTTTGCACTCACAGGTCCAGGCACGCAGCTTCAGGCAACCGGCGCGGTCGGCTTGATCCCCGACAGCGTCCTCGCCGTCCAGATCCGGGGCCAGATGGAGGCCGGACTGCTGACGTTTTTTTCCAGAGACCTGCGCGCCGGCGGCAACGTCCGCGTTCAAATAGATGTCGGGAACAGGCTCAGCGATCCGCGATTTTCCGGATTTCTCGAGTCACAAAATGCGCGGCTGGCGCTCCAGACTCCGCGATTGCAGGCCGAGGACCTGAATTTCCGCATCAACCTCGACGGAGACCGAATGGCGATTGAGCGGTTCACGGCCACCCTGAATAGCGGCCCGCTAAAGGCGGGCGGAGGGTTGCAGCTAGCCGGTGCCCGAATCGCCGGTGTCGACATTCAGGCCGATGCCCGGGATGTTGCGCTCGATTTCCCCGCCGGTCTCAGGACTGTGCTCGACGCTGATCTGACAATCCGCTCCCGGGACGACCTGATCGTGATCGGCGGCGCCGCGCATGTACTGGAAGGAGCCTACCGGGAGCCGCTGGATCTCGAGGGGGAAGTCCTGCGGTTTCTGCGATCGGATCAGTCGATCAACCTCTCTGCCGAGCCTAATCCGTTTCTTTCAAGGATACGCTACGGGGCACAGCTCGACACTCAGGGACCCGTGCTGGTTGACAACAACATCGCGAAGTTGGCGCTCGACGCCAAGCTCGAGGTGACTGGCACTTACTACCGGCCTGTGGTGACGGGGCGAATGACTCTCGAGGAGGGTGGAGAGATATATCTTGGCGAGAGAAAGTATGCCATCGACCGGGGGATCATCGACCTGCAGAACCCGCTCCGCATCGAGCCGACGCTCGACGTGGTGGCCAAGGCGGAGGTTTCCTCCTACGACATCACCCTCCAGATCAGCGGTACTCCGGAAGAATTGACGAGTTCGCTGACCTCGGACCCCGAGCTGCCAGAACCGGACATTGTTTCTCTGCTTATCACCGGACGCACCCTGGGAGACGTCCAGGGCGCGCAGTTGAATGTGGCGAAAGAGCAGGTTTTGTCGTATCTCGTGGGCCGCGTGGGTGGCGCCATCTCACGCGAGGCCGAACAAACGCTGGGGCTGAGCCGGGTCCGAGTGGAACCGAACTTGATCTCGCCCGAGTCTGATCCGGGCGCCCGCCTCACCATCGGTGAGAACATCACGCCAAAGCTGCAGCTGATCTACTCCATGGATCTGGCCAACAGCCAGGATCAGATCTGGATTGCCGACTACAAGCCCGTAGCCCGCTTCGACACGCGGGCCATCCGGCAGTCCGACAACTCTTACCGGTTCGATTTCCGCCACGATCTGCGCTTTGGGAGCACCGGCACCGCCGCCCTATCCGCCCGTCCGCGCACCGAGTTGAAGATCGGACGGATCGAATTCCTGGGAAATCCTCTCTATCCCGAGTCGCAGCTTAGCCGAAAATTCCGCCTCGATTCGGGAGACCGCTACGACTTCTTCAAAGTCCGCAAAGGCACCGACAATCTGGAGCAGTACTTTCAGTCGCAGGGCCACCTGGAGGCTCAGGTCCGGTTGGACCGGCAGAAGCAGGATCACACGATGGATCTTGCTTTCCACATCGCTCCCGGCCCGAAGGTGGTTCTTCAATACGAGGGCTTGTCGCCATCCAGCGATTTACAGCAGCGCGTGCGCAAGGCCTGGGAGACCGCCGTCTTCGACCAGCAGCGGGCCGAGGAAGCGATGCGTGCGATCCGCGAGGCCCTGGTCAGGGATGGCCATCTCCTTCCCAGGGTAAGCTACGTCATCGAGGAACCCCCTGCCGGGGGCAAGAAACGAGTCATCTTCCGGATAGATCCGGGAGCCCAATATCATTCTGTCAGCCTGGTCTTCGACGGCGCAGCTGCCCTGAAGCCGTCGGAGCTGAAAGACCGGCTGGGCGCAGCGGGCCGCGAGCTCGACGTCTATCTTGCAACCGATCGCGTTTCAGATTTCCTGGCACGGGTCTATCGGGACGAAGGATACCTCGATGCCAGGGTCTCGCCGGCCAGCTACGAGCTCAATCCCGATACCGGCAGCGGCAGAGTCACAATTCGCATCGACGAAGGTCCCCGGTTCGTTTTCGGCAAGTCTGAGTTCACCGGGAATTCGTCATACTCCGGCAGCGAGCTGGACAAAGTGATCTCGCCTTTCGGCGGGCGGCCTTACGGGCCCAAAGCCCTGAGCGACGCGATGGCGAAGCTCCAGGACCACTACTGGCGTCATGGCTTTAACAACGTGACGAT
>Ga0315277_10010740_pt1 | contig 11571 bp, 9 predicted proteins | sample YL17G05_15_MG_FD_203695 | JGI IMG/M metagenome (GOLD analysis project Ga0315277, IMG submission 203695) | Sediment microbial communities from Yellowstone Lake, YNP, Wyoming, USA - YL17G05_15 | ecosystem: Environmental > Aquatic > Freshwater > Lake > Sediment | place: USA: Wyoming | collected...
CGCAGGCCCGCTGGCTTTGTTGCTCGCTCCTCACATACCACCTCGGGTATAGCTCGTCGCTCGCGTCTCGCCAGCGGGCCTGGGGGCCAGCAGCAAAATGCCAAGTAATTCTTGCGCGAGCCCTAAGGGCGGACAAGGGATCCAGACGGCTGGCTTTCCGAGCCGGAACCACGCAGGCGATCATCAATACAAATCCCACGGCACCCATCATGAGCCAGAGCACCATAGCCATCCGCCCTGCGTTGTAGCGCTCATTGAACGACATCACCTCCGCACCGATCCCGGCATTCGTTTTGGATATTCCTGCGCCAGCCAGTTCCGAGAGCTGGCCCGCAGAAACGGCCGGCGCATCACCGCCGTCGAGGGAGATGTCGAGGGAGAGTGGGAGGAGCCGGGCGAGGTGGCGGAGCCGGGCTGTCGCATCGACCTGGAGCGCGCCCTGGAACTTCTCCCGCCAGGCTTCCGCACCATCCTGGTGCTCCACGACGTGGAGGGGTTCACCCATCGGGAAATCGGGGAGCAGCTCGGGTTCGGCGCGGACCATCAGGAAGTGCTCGCCCTCGGGCATTACGGAAAAATCACTCTCAATCCGTCGTGTTGCGGCCACGGGGAGACCCGCGATCAGAATCGAGCTGGGCGCGAGCTTCCTGTCTGTTGTCAGATAGACCACCTGGGATAAATAGAGCGGCCCTTGCCGTAGCGCAATTGTGCTACAATGTTTTTGTGCGCCAGGTGCTCTTCACCGACGATGCCGTTCGACAGTTCAGGGCGCTGTCTCAAGCCGTCAAGCCCCTCATTCATTAAGGAAGCCATCAGGCTGCATTTGATCGAGGCAGATCCAAGCCAGACAACCCGCAATAAGTTTCGGTTGCGGCGGCCGTCTGAATACGCAGACTTCGAACTTCGGGCCGGCAACTGGCGAGTGTTTTATCGCGTCGATCAGCATCGGGTGATAGTCACCCTGGTCGGGGAAAAGAAGGGTAGCCGGCTGATCGTGGAGGGAGAAGAAATACGTCTATGAAGACTGAAAGCCTGCGCGAGGTGAAAAACAATCTCAGCAGGGTCATCGAGGAACTGCCAAAAACAGGAGCCGTACTGATCACCAAAAACGGCCGCACTCGAGCCGTCCTTCTGCCTGTTGACGAAGAAACGGATCTGGAGTCTCTCTTGCTATCCCAGAGCAGGCGGCTATGGGAGTTGATCGACAGCAGCATTCTCAGCAGCAAGAGAAAAGGGCTCACAAGATTTGAGGATCTGCCGGATTGATGAGAGAGTGAGAGACTCTACAGATTACAAACGTCTTCTGTTCTTCGGCTGTCTTTTGCCTTGACCGGCCAATCTTTGCTCAAAACATCTGAATGAAAAGAGCCTCTACTGACAAGAAAGAACTTCGGAGTCTGGGATCCAATCGATCTTCGAGAATTCTTGGAACAGATTGGCCGGTAAACTCCGCCAAAACCTCGTCCTGACCAAAAACTTTGACCTTGCCGGCTGGACACGCCTATCAGAGATGATAGGAGCAAATTGTGGTGCAGCCGCCGAAGTGGACATGCTGCATCGCCCTGTCCTTGCTAATAAATCCATCTGAGCGAAAATCGACGGGGGCAGGGCAAGCTGTTTCAGACTGTTGGAAGCCCTGGATTGAATGAAAGCTGACCTACAGCACGCAACAGGGAAGCAGCCTCAAAACGCCGGTGGATGCCTCGGCATACCAGTATTCAGATGCGGAATTGCCCGGCTGATGACAGGAAGTGCGCGATCAAGCTGCGCGTCGCTCGTAGCGATGATGAAGCCCACCGACTTTTGGAATCTCAACGATCCTGCCCTTATCGGGTGACTGGATTTCTCTGGGTTCCGGTGAATCCTTGTTCAGTCCGAGGTGACAGCGGCTATTGTGATAATAAGAGAAAGTGCTTATTGACTTAGCTCCTAATTCAGATCACCCGAGCAAAAAAATGCAAACCGCGAAGACCTCAAAGTCAGTGGAAAGAGGCTGGATATGACCATGCATCCGCAGGGGGCCTCCGGCTGCACGGTCATATCCAACCTGGGTCTGCCCCTGGTTGGTGGCATCGTTCATCAACGGTGCGAGCTGGGAGATCAAGGAGCCTTTGAGGTTTGCATCATTGATTCCGGCTTTGCGGCGTTATGAGCTACGTCAATAAGCATTATCAAGATATTACCCATGGCTGCAGAACGTAGCATCCCGAATAGACAAGTGCAACGTTTTCAGTCAATACGGAATTATTAACAGGGACACCGGGTTGATCAGTAGGAATCTTATCTGCTCTGCCATGCTTCATGTCCTCCGTTGACTGATATTGCGCCATTGCAGGAATCTCCCGGCCATCGGCGGGAGAGTTTTCGCCTCGCACCGGCAAGATCGGATATAATATTATCCTCCTATTATGGAACTGCAGGAAAGCTCAAAACCGGACAACGACAGTTCATCCGGATGCTCAGGCAAAACCCGCTCAGCAAGTAGCATCGACCCTCCTGCGGTGCCTTGGGTCAGACAACCAGGCGGTTTGCCTGGATTCAACCGTTTTCAGATCCGTAGCCTTGAGGCTTGTGTGAGAATGACTTCAAGTGCCTACGCGAGCGCCGGGGCGCAGGATCAGATAAGGTGACTCATGGGTACCTTCTGGCAAGACATCAGATTCGGGGCTCGAATGCTGGCGAAAAAACCCGGCTTCACTGCCGTTGCAGTCATTACACTGGCTCTCGGCATCGGGGCAAATACGGCCATTTTCAGCGTCGTTAACGCACTCTTGCTCAGGCCTCTCCCTTTCCGGGAACCCGGCCGTCTGGTGTGGATCTCGAATGTCGGGCCGGAGGGTGGCGGGATGTCCGGTCTCACCACGAGGGTAGCCAATTTTTCGGACTGGCGGAGCCTGAATCAGTCTTTCCAGGATCTCGCCGCCTACTTTGCATTCTTTGATTACACCAGCTACACCCTTCTCGGGAACGGGGAACCCGAACGCCTCAGTGGAGTCGGCGTGACCCGGAATTTTTTCGCGCTCCTCGGCGTAGAAGCCAAGGTCGGACGAGCGTTCGACGAGGAGGAGTGCAGATGGAACGGAAGACCGGCGGTAATCCTGAGCCACAGCTTCTGGCAGAGGCGCTTCGGGGCTGATGCCGGTGTTGTAGGCCGATCGATCATACTCAACGACCGGCCAACCACGATTGTCGGAGTCATGCCCCTGGCTTTCGATTTCGCCTCAGTTTTCTCGCCGGGCTCGAGAGTTGACCTTATCGTGCCATTCCCGATCAGCCAGGAAACAGATCGGATGGGGAACACGCTGGCAATTATCGGGCGGCTGAAGCCAGGGGCTACGATCGGACAGGCACAGGCGGAGTTTGACCTGATCAACCGGCAACTAAGGCAAGCCCACCCGGAGCGAGGGAGTGGATTTGGCGCCAGGCTTACGGCCCTGCAGGAGCAGATCAGCGGGCGATTTCGCCGCCCCTTCCTGGTGATTTTTTGGGCGGTCGCTTGTGTTTTGCTGATAGCCTGCACCAACCTATCGAATCTCCTGCTGGCACGGGCCGCCTCGAGGCAGAAGGAGATCGCCGTGCGCGTTGCCCTCGGGGCCGAAAGATGGCGATTGATCCGCCAGATGCTGACGGAAAGCATCCTGCTGTCGTGCTGCGGCGCAGCGCTCGGATTGCCCCTTGCTTTCCAGGGAACGAGGGCCTTGGCGGCGACACAGGCTATCACCATTCCCCTTCTGCAGATGACCACGCTGGACGGGAGGGCGCTTGCATTTACCTTGGTAGTTGCACTCTCGACCGGACTGCTTTTCGGCATTGTTCCCGCACTTCAATTCTCCCGTTTCAGTGTTGTCGAAAGCCTGAAGGAGGCCAGTCGCGGTTCGAGCGAAGGGAGGAGCGGGGTGCTTATGCGTGGAGTGCTGGTGGTGTCGGAGGTAGCACTGGCATGCGTGCTTCTGGTTGCTGCCGGCTTGCTCATTCGGAGTTTCCTGCGCCTCCTCGAAGTTGATCCCGGTTTTCGGCCCGAAAATTCCGCCGCCTGGCGCATTGAAACGAGCAGCAGGACGTCCGCACAGCAAGCTGCTCTTTATGAGGAGCTGGTTCGGAGCGTGGAGGCGATTCCGGGAATCGAGTCTGCCGGACTGACCGATTGCCTTCCGTTGGGGCGCAATCGAAGCTGGGGAGTCAGGGCGAAAGGGGAAACCTACCTGGAGGGACAGTACCCCATTGCGTTTCCGCGCATCGTGGACCATGGGTATGCTCAGACCATGAAAATCCCGCTTCGCTCCGGCCGCTATTTCACCGCCGCTGACACCGCTGAGAGTGAGAGAGTGCTTGTGATCAACGAAACCATGGCGCGCCGGCTCTGGCCCGGTAGGGACGCCGTTGGACAGGTGGCCCTGATCGGCCGCCAGGAGTGGCGCGTTGTGGGGATCGTCGGCAACGTCCGCCACGGGGCCCTCGAGCAGGAGGCGGGAATGGAAATGTATTTCCCGATCACACAAGTCCACGACGCCCCAGCCGTCGAACTGGTCGTAAGAGCAAGGTTGCCCGTCGAGACCTTCGCTCCCAGCGTGAGAGCGGCGCTCAGGATGGTCGACCCGAATCTTCCCACAGGCAACTTCCGGACACTGGAGCAGCTCGTCGATCAGGCAGTTTCGCCTCGGCGATTTGTGATGCTCCTCCTGGGCGGTTTCGCCCTGCTGGCGCTGGTTCTGGCCTCCCTCGGCATCTACGGAGTCATTTCGTACTCGGTGAACCAGCGCACGAACGAACTCGGCATCCGCATGGCCCTCGGTGCGCAAGCCGCGGATGTCCTCAGGCTGGTCACGCTGCAGGGAATGAAGCCGGCACTGGCCGGCACCATAATCGGGTTGGGCGCGGCTTTCGCATTGACGCGAATAATGTCGACTCTTCTGTTCGGAGTAAAGGCGACGGACCCGACAACGTATGCAGGGATAGCACTGCTGCTCATCGGCGTAGCATGGATCGCCTGCTTCATCCCGGCTCGCCGAGCAGCTTCCGTGGATCCCATAGTGGCACTGCGCCACGAGTGAATGCCCTTCCTCCTCTTCTGAAAACGCAGGCCGGCGCCGACACCGCGAACTTCCGCAGTGCCACGCCGCTCGACGTGGCACGTCGCGAGGGACACGGCGGCGTGGTAGCCTATCTCGAGGCGCAAGGGGCTGTGGCACGCCAGCCGATTGCCGAACCCTCGGGGCCGTACCTCGGCCAAACGCTGCCCGGCATGACACCCTCGCTATTCGCACCTGCGCTCGTCTCGACCGAGCGACGAGAGCTTAACGCCGCTTTCACGCCGGACGGCCCGACGCTGTTCTTCGCTCGCGATCGATATCCGCGCGGCACGGTCATCATGGCCTTGGCGGACGACGGCCTCTTGAGCCTCGATGATGAAGTGAAAAAATATCTCCCTCGATTCGACGGCAACAAGGCCGCTATCACGATCCGACAACTCCTTTCCCACACATCCGGCCTTCCCCCGTCGCATCCGGTCCTCGACAATCGGGAGATCACGCTGGCCCAGGCGGTGGATCGGATCGCGGACGTTCCCCTCGTCTCGAAGCCGGGACAGGAATGCCTATACGGCGATTTGGCTATCCTCACCGGATGGAGCACGGGCAGACGCCGCTGCTCGCGAAATTCTGGGGTTTTTCCCGGATAATTGATGTGGTAGCTTTTCCTCATTGCAGCTGGACGGAAGCACGGGAACAAACTCACCGCCGGTTGCAGCCGAATATATTGCAGGACCGCATGGAGCAGAGCCATGACCAAAAACCCCCGATTGAGGATGTGCGATCTTTTGTGTGTATTCCTGGTTTTTCTGAGCTTCGTGGCCGCGGCTAGAGCCCAGCCCGGCTACAGCAAACACACTCTTACTGTCGGTGCCGGCGGCATCTCGCCCGTCAGCGGCTGGAAGACTTTTAGCTATGACGCAGGCCCCGCGGTGAATCTCTCCTATGGATTTCGACTGGACAGGCACCTTCAGGCGGAAGTCGGGTATACCGGTGCGTTATCGAGGTACACGGATTGTTACAAGTTTGGCTGCTCACGTGAGCGCAAGCGCGTCTCCCTCATGGACTATGGCCTCCGCGCCATCCTGCCGCTAAAGAATGAGCACGTTCAAATTTTGGCGGGCCTCGGTGGGGGATACATCTGGAACGATTTGGGCTACCTAAACAGCTTTCATAACGGCGTTCTGATTCAATACTCGGGCCGCATGAGCCTCGCGCTTGACGCTCGGCAACGCTTTCGTGTGGGAAGCACGCTCCGATTCTGGCGCGACATCGGCCGTCCCACGCAACAGTGGCTGACCCTCACCGGAGACTTCACCTACGGTTTTTGAAAAACCGTGGCAGATCCTCTCGCCCTAAGTTTCGCCCGATTGTATTTCTCCGAGGAAATTGGGGACGCTACCCTATTCCGCAGGTTGGACAGTAGCGCTTGGTCAAATCGATATCTACAAAATAGGGTAGCGTCCCCAATTTCCAACGGGTCGTCAATCCTCAGGCGCTGACGGGTACCTTATCTTTCTGCACCAGCACGCCTTTATTGAGATAGTGCCGGATGGAGGCATAGGCGGCCGCACGAGGATCGTGGGTGACGAGAATTATCGTCTTGTGGAACTGCGAGTTGAGGCCGGCGAGAACCTTCAGCACCTCTTCCGCGGACTCGGCATCGAGGTCTCCCGTCGGCTCGTCGGCCAGCACAAAAGTCGGATCCGTTACAATGGCTCGAGCGATCGCCACGCGCTGCTCCTCTCCGCCGGAGAGCTGGCGCGGGTAATGATCGGCCCGATCGGTCAGTCCTACGAGATTGAGCGCGGTCATGACATGCTCGCGCCGCTCTTTCTTCGACAACGAGGTCAGCAGAAGCGGCAGCTCCACATTACCGAACGCCGTCAGCACCGGTATCAGATTGAAATGCTGGAAGACGAATCCGACGTGCCGGTTCCTCCACGTGGCCAGGTCGTCTTCGCTCATGGAGTTGATGTCCGCATCCACCACGCGGAGCTCGCCCGCGCTCGGGCGGTCGATCCCGGCGATGATGTTCAGCAGCGTGCTCTTGCCGGAACCCGACGGACCCATGAGGCTGATAAAGTCCCCTTGAAAGACCTGCAACTCGATCCCGCGTAGAACGGTGATCTCCACGCTGTCGCGCCGGTAGGTCTTGGTTAATCCCTTCATTGCGATGAGCGGCTCGTTCATAGAATCAACCCCATCAGTTATCTATTCCTTCAAGATGTCGATCAACTTGGTATGCGATGCGCGTCTCGCCGGCAGGAAACCGCCGAGGGTGCCGACAACAACCGAAAACAAGAGTCCCCAAAACAGGATACCGGGAGTGATGCGGAAGTTGAAAAGTACTTCGCTGAATGTCTGAAAGTTGGCAGTCCCGGCGCGGATTCCGTTCATGGGCAAAGCCATCAGGCAGCCCAGGATCCCTCCCGCGAGGCCGAGAAGTACGGATTCCATCAAAAAGGACCCCAGAATGTGGCGCCGGCGGAACCCGATCGCCCTCAGCGTCCCCACCTCTTTGGATCGAGACATCACGGCGCCGTACATCATGTTCATCGCAGCGAAGCTCGCGCCGATCCCCATGACCAGTGCGATAAAGACGCCGAGCGCCTTCAGGCCTGCGGATGTCGAAGTCTGATCCGCGTAGTATTTCTTTTGAGGGATTGCCTGCAGGTTGATCCGCTGGTCGTCCACGATGCGCTTTCGGATGTCAGCCGCCGCCGATGCGTTCTCCGCCTTGAGGAGAATTGAAGAGTAGACCGGACGGTCCCAATCCTGGCATACCTCGCCATAATCCGCCCAGATCTCTGAATCGTAGGCCGCCCCGCCCGCATCAAAGATTCCCACCACCGTCCAGTCGCTGCGCGCGAAGTGGATCTTCTCGCCGAGCGCGAGGTTCTGAAAGCGCCCAGAAAGCGATTGGCTCACATTAATCTCACGAAGCCCCGGACGAATTCTTCTGCCCTGAGTGATTTTGACCTCCGGACGCAGAAGGTATCCGATGTCGGAGGTCCCTCGGACGGTGATGTTGGAAGAGGCACCGTCTTTTCTCGTGTGGTTGATCACCACCACGCTATCACCCACAACGAGGGGCTCGCCGTCCGAATCCTTGGCCACCCCGGGAAGAAATCGGACCGTCGGGTAGACGTCGCGGCTGAAATAGCTGTTGACCTCATTCTGACTTCCCTGCCGGATGATGACGAGATTGTTGTCGTGACCCGTCTCGACAAAAGTCGCATCGAGGCCTCTCACCAGTGCCATCATCGAGACGATGATGGAAACCGTGAAGCCGATCCCGAGAACAGCCATAAGCGTGCCGATACGCCTGGCCCAGAGGCTGCCCAAGTTGTATCGAATAGGTATTTTCACGCCCAACCCCCAAACGAATGAGAAATGAAAAAAGTAGGCAGCCGGCAGCAGGCGGATGGCAGCAAAAGAATCAAAGAAGGGAGAGGGCAGGAACAATTCAACTGCCTGCTGCCTGCTGCCTGCTGCCTGCTGTTTTCTTCCGTCATTCGTCATTCGTAATTCGTCATTCTTTTTAGCCTACCAGACGCAATGCGTCCACAACCCGCCTGCGCGCCGCATGCCATGCAGGGAAACCGGCCGACAAGATCCCAACTGTGAGCCCGATGCTCGCGCAAATCACCATGGTCATGGGTGTCACGTAAAAGCGCTGGAACATGCCGGCGGTCACTGCGGACATCTTAGCTCCAGAATAAATGAACTTGGCGGCGAAGGAACCGAGGAGCGCCCCCGCCAGGGCGAGGAAAACCGCTTCGCCGAGGAGCAGAGAGAGTATCTGAAACTTCCGGAATCCCAGTGCTTTCAGAATTCCGATCTCACGCACCCGCTCGCGGATCGACATCGCCATCGTGTTCGACGACACCAGGATGATTGTGAAGATGACCACCGAGCAGATGCTTGTCACGAGCAATCGAACGTTGCCCATCATGGCTAGAAAACTGAGCACGAAGGCCTTCTCGCTCTCGGTCTTAGTGGGAGAGCTGGAGTTGTGAAACTCGGCGTCGACTCGTTCCGCAATTGCGGGCACCTGGTCCGTGGACCGTGCGCGTATGACATAGAAGCCGGTAAAGTCGACCCTCGGGCCAAAAACCTTCTTCATGCCCTCGTTGAAATACTCCCAGCTGTAATAGAGCGTGCTCCCGTCGTCGCCCCCTCCTGAGTAAATGCCTCGAAGCGTGAGCTCGAGGTTTACGTCGAAGAGTGCACCTTGGATCGGGATGCGATCGCCAACCTTCCAGCCGAAACGCTCGGCCAGATTGTTGCCGGCGATGCATCCTGTGCGATCCTGGACGAACGCCTGCTTCTGGTCATCAGGGATTTTCATGTCCTGGTAGACCGTAAAAAACTGATCAGTGTCGACGGCAAACTGGGCGAAGAAGTTTTTCGGGTCCTTGTAAACGCCTCCGAACCACATAGAGCCGATCACAGCCTCCACACCGTCTATCTTGGACAGCTTCTGCCGGTAAGACTTGGGCAAGATATTGGCCAGGGATACTCGGTGCCTGCAAATCAGGCGATGCGCACTTTCGGGTGTCGTCAGCGGATTCTCCATCTCGGACAGGACCGTGAGCAGGGTGGCAATCAGGAACAGAGACACGGCAATGCTCGAAACAGTAAGAAAAGTCCGCCGGCGATTGCGCAGCACATTTGTCAGAAGAAGCCGTACGAATTTCATGATCTCGTATATCCCTCGTGCTTCAATTCTATTCGCGTACAAATTAACCTGAGTCAGGTACTGATGCAAAGCCTCTACCGGTGAACGGCGAAAAATGACGTGCGAACGGCGGATACCGGCCTACAGACAACACAAAAGGGGGACATTCCGATTTTCCACCTTTCCTGAACCAACGAGAAAAGCTCAACCGCTGGTTGGTTCATTCTGTTTGGTCAGGCTGAACTGGAAAATCGGAATGTCCCCTTTTTGTCATGGAGAGATTGGCGTGAACGGGATAGCGGCTAAAGAGGCTCCGTCGGCCGTGCCAAAATAGGCCAGCGGCGCGACCGGCGCGGTGGACGTGATCAGGAGGTATCCCGTGGAGTCGTTCGCCAGCTCCTTTATCCATTGGTATACAAGGGCCGTCCGGTTCTGCCCCGGATCGAGACTGCCGCCGAAAGTCCCGAGTATGGCCCCGTTCCGATCATAGGCTGTAAGCGTGAAGCCGCACGCGGCATCGCCGGGATTTGCCAGGGCAAGCCCTGTCCAGTAGGCGGAGTTCTCCACAAAAAACGGCAGCGACCAGGAGCTGACACCAACTGGCAGGAGGGCCGAAGCCGCAGCAGCACCGAGGCTGGGATCCACCGCCAGCGCGACGACAACGACCTGTGCGCCCGGAACCTCCACCTCCAGCCAACCCGCGCCGCGATCCTGGCCGAGCGGGAACATGGATTCAATAGTCTGGCTGGCATATCCGTTCGCCTGCATAATCTGAAGGATGCCGGGAGTTGCCAGTGTTCCCGAGGGATTGTGGAGCTTCAGCAAGACGCTCGCTGTGGTGGTGGCAGACGTGTTCAGTATGAGCAGCCTCGTGCTGAAAATGCCGTTCCACTCTACATGGGGCTGAATGTACTTCGTCGCTGTGGGAGCCCCCTGCGCCTCTATGCTCCATGGATCCCGTCCGCCGCTCACCTCCAAACGGGCCGAGACAGGAACGGAGGAGTGGACCTCCGCAGAAGCCTTCTCAAAGAAACCCGCTCCCAGGGAAATCAAAATATCAAAGGCACCTCTACCTGCGACGCGGGCCGAGCGCGTCTCGAGGGAGTTCCCAAACTTGTTGCGCAAAACGACACTCACATCCGCCGGATCCGCCGTCGCCGAGAATATGCGAATGCGCCTTTCGCCGCCGGGATCCTGCTCCGGAGCCAGCGGCAGCCATAGTGACTGAGATGGAGCACTCACGGGACCGATTCTCTCCAGCTCCGAAGGCGCAATGTTTCCGCGAAAGGCAAGCGAGTCGGTCCTCGATGTGCTCCATCCCGCGTGGAAGCTTCCGTTGAAATTACGCGCCCCAGGCCCCAGCCACTGCTCTGCGACAAACACCTGCTGGGTGTGAGCCGGCAGCGGGATGAAAACGGGATTAATGAGCCCTTCGGCTGCGGCCTGGCGTCCTTCGGGGCTGCGCGCCTCCAACCGCACGGCGATCGGCTTGTCACTCGCATTCGTCAGGGCGATTCCCTGATATGCCGGATCGGCGACGACGGACGCGGAACTGACCGCGGTGATAGCGGCGTCGGTGTACGGCGGTGGCACCGGAGCCACCACCTTGTCCCCCGGGAACTGCCCGATGGATGGAACGAAATCCGTGGAGAGATCCATGGGCATCTGGCCTTTGTATACCAGGGAAGAAACGGGCAGAGCCAACAAATCAGTCGCGGTCGCATAGTAGAGGACCACAGCGTCAAAACTCGGTTGGATTCTGGCGATTCTCCGAGGTCCTCGCATGCCGGAGTGCATGGTCATCTACTCAAGGCGGCCTCTGTGATGCATTGCTCCAAGGCCGGGATGCGGACAAGCCGC
>Ga0315277_10010741_pt1 | contig 11570 bp, 7 predicted proteins | sample YL17G05_15_MG_FD_203695 | JGI IMG/M metagenome (GOLD analysis project Ga0315277, IMG submission 203695) | Sediment microbial communities from Yellowstone Lake, YNP, Wyoming, USA - YL17G05_15 | ecosystem: Environmental > Aquatic > Freshwater > Lake > Sediment | place: USA: Wyoming | collected...
AGGGATTTGCCCTAACCTATTGGTTCGCCGTAAGTTGCAGCGATGGCAACCATTTAGCTCCACGAGCCTTTGAAATACATGTTATACATTTTGCAGATGTTCATCAAATTTTAGGGTACAGTTTAGGGTACAGATGCGTGGCGTCTTTGCGATGCACTTGCCGGAGAACGACATCTCGAAGAGCGGGCCTGGCACCGGTACAGAATCCTGGGGGTACGAAAATCTAGCCGTCGTGTAGTACCATGTGTTTTCGCGCCCTCGGGCTGGCCTGGCGCTGCGGAAGGACAACGTATGGACCGCCTCTTTTTCTCGCTCTTGGCTTTGGCTCTGCAATGGTTTCGGCCTCGGTATAACGCGCAGCTTCAACTCTTGGCGGCGCAGATTCGGATTCTGCGTTCGCGCATCGACGTTAGCCGTATTGTACCGCCTCCGAAGGAGAAAGCCGAACTGCTCCGTCTTGGCGCGTCGCTCGGTCATGACGTGGCCGAGGTCATGCACGTGGTTCAGCCGGAAGCCTATCGAAGGTGAGTTCGGCAATCCAGGCGCAGCATCTTTGCCGCAGCTCCCGGCGAATTCCTCGAACAGCACCACTCTTCATAAGTCCTTGTAGCCAATAACTATGAGTTTTCGGGAAGGACAACGGTCCACGTGGGAGCGTAAGGGAGGTCCCACCTCGATATCATGTGTCCGTCCTGTGAAGAGCCTGGGCAATTCCTGCTCAGGAGTAGAATTCAATTCCGAAGAGTCTTGCCTGGCGCAGGTGGAACCGGAGAATGACCGCCTTTCCCACGTGATTGAGTGCCCCATCTCCTTGCCACGTAACGGGGATTGCGAGTCCGTCTCCTACAATTCGGTCGGCATCCTCAAACGATCTCCCGGTGACATCCTCGCTATCCCCGAACCGTCGCACGGCGGTCTTGATGTATCCGGTTGGTTTGACGGAGGCGTTCAGGCGAATGCGATTGCCTCGCGGCATGACCGCCACAGTGGCGAACTCACCTTCCTCGTCGCACTGCAGGGCTACGAGCCGGCCTCTTGGCCAGACCGCAATGCCGCTCTCACTGGGCACGCCAGGAAAGAGCCCTTTGCGCTTTTCAAAGTTGCGGCCGGGATACTTATGGGGAATCGGGTTCCCGCCGTAGGCGATGCCCCATATATCGTTAGGATATTCGAGCAGGTTGCCGCTGCACCCGACGTTTCCGCCAGTGGGCGTGCCTGGGAGCCCCATGTCCACCACCGGCCCGCCGGGCACTCGCGACCAGACGACGCCGTCGGCGCTTGACAGAAGCCATGAAGCTCCCCCATCGCTCTCCAGCTCCCATATCCACGGGAACATGATGTGATTGTCAGGTATGCCGGGCAAGGTCGTCTTGCAGTTTGTGTAGTAGAGATGGCTGGGGGCCATGTCGGCCCCGGTCGATACGACGATCTCAGGCTTGCTGAAGTGCCGGAAATCCTTGCTTACGCACCGCGCGATGGATCGCCGTCCGACCGCGATCCACACGTCGGGATTGTCGGCTTCCGCGCCCCTCACCCTGGGGTTCACCTGCCACGCCCGCACATAAGCTACGTACTCCTTCCGATCCACGTCGTAGTAGCAGGTATTGAGCGTGTCCGCGTGCTGAATCATGAGGGGCTCGGGCAAGGAGGTCCAGTGAATCCCGTCGGGTGATACGGCGCCAAATACGGCTACGACGCAGCGGTAGCCGCCCACGTCCGGCCGGCGCGCCATCGTGTCGACCTCTTCGGGATATTTTGCGGCGAAGGCGTTCCACTCCTCATCTGTGATGATGCCGAGATAGAACATCTTGTAGAGGTCTTCTGTCGACGATGGATCGAGGAACACGCTGCCTCCGTGAAACCCGCGGACGGAGCCGTTCAGGTCCCCTCGAAAGACAATGTTGTTGTCCTTGCTACCGGCATAGTCGAAGAGGCCGAGGTTTGGAGTGTCCCATTTTGCGCCGTCCGCCGATTCCGCATAGGCGATGACGGAGTTATACCCCGGGAGAATGCGGTCCTTCGCGCTAAAAGGCTCCGGTTCGGCGCAAGGCGCCATCGTGTACCAGGTCTTGTACTTGCCCTCATCAAAGATCTGGGCGGCCATTTGCCCGGACTGAAACGGCCTCTTTTCGGCCTTCTGGGCAACGAGACGAATGCCGCGGGGCATGTCGCTCACGGTGAACAATGCCGGGCGCACCCCGTCGCCCTCCAACCATGCTCCCACATTCCTCTCTGCTTCGGTAGCGTCCGCCGCGTGCTGGATTTGCCAACTGAAGCTGCCCTGTCTGACGTATTTCCAGCTCGTGAAATAGATAAAGTTGCTTTTTAGCTCGACCGGCTCGCCATAGAACCGGTCCACCTGTGCCCCGGCAGGCGCGCACAGCGTTGCGAGAGACAGGAATACAGCCGCAAACCGGCCCGTCGCCGATACACTCGTACAATCATGCCAATACACCATCGCGCCCTCCTCCTCTGGTTTCCAGGGGTCCCCGGAACGTCCATCCCTCCGAACGCCCTTCTGTGGTGTGCGGACACGTGTCATTCGAACGGACGCCCGTTCATCCGGCGTCTTCCTTTGGTCTCGCCATGATGTTGCTCCACGTCCAGTCGAGTTTTTCAGGCGGCGGTGAGGGTTGGATCGAAGTCACGACGCAGGAAGCTGCAAGCTGGGCCAAGCTTACTGCATACGAGACCGCGATGACGACAACGAATGCCACGGTCGGTGTCCAGCCAAAGCCCAAGTCGGTCGCGAATGCCCAATAGTAGGTTACAGCTAGACCGCACACGGCCCCCAGGCAGACCGCGAAACTGCCCACGCGTCGAGAGAACATGCCAAGCAGGAAAATCGGAATGATCAGTCCGCCAAACACACCCACAATCTTGCTGAAGAGCGCGAACAGTCCCTGGTAAGCATGCATCTCCCCCACCATGCATGCGAAGAACGTTACGCATCCACCGAGACAGAGTGTGCAAATGCGGGTAAACCGAACCTGTTGATGCTGCTCGGACTCCGAGACCTTTTCATCGACACTGACTTTACCTTTGAGCAGTCTTAGATACAGGTCGGAGAAGATGGCGGCCGCAGTGGCCGTGATGCCCGAACTGACGCTCGATTGAGCGGCTGCATAGATGGCGGCGAGGACAAGGCCCTTTACAACGACAGGCATGTGGTGTTGAATGAAGTACGGGAACAGATACTCGAACTTCGTTCCTTCCGGAAGTGGGTTCAGCTTGAAATAAGCCAGAAGACACATTCCCAACAGAATGAAGAGGAGGGAATAGACGACATAAGCAACGGAATTCAGGATGAAGCCGTTCTTGCTGTCCTTGATGCTCTTTGCTGTCAGGTAACGTTGGACCATAACCTGATCCGCGCCATAAGAGGTGAGTTTCGACAATGTGCCCCCGATGATAATGGCCCAGAAGGTAAGATTCGTATGGAAGTAAAGGTTCAGTTTCGCCCAGACGCTAGGCGCGGCGGCCATCTCAGGGATGTCGGCAGTGAAGCGCATGAATCCGGTTTCTCGGGCCAAGGCCCACGTCTGGCCTATTCCGCCGGGAACGTACGCCATGAGGATGCCCGTCGCCAGAATGAGGCCCGCGAACATTACGAACGCCTGAGCCACGTCTGTCCAGATAGCCCCGCGGACACCCCCCAATGTGGTGTAGAGTGTTGTTATCAGGCCGAGCGCGAGTATCGTCAGATATAGGTTCCAACCCATAGTGACATTTAGCACATAAGCGGGAAGGTAGATTGTGGTGCCCATCCACTCAATGCGCCAGAGGATAAACATTAGCGTGACCGTCATGCGGACACGTGCATCGAATCGATGCTCCAGGTATTCGTAGCAGTTGTAGAGCCGGAGACGCTGGTAGAACGGGAGAAACCACCTGAAGATGAACGGGAAAGTGATAAAGGTCGGCAGGATCATCACGAGGTTCATAAAACCGAACTCGAGGATCTGGGCCGGGCCGATCACGTAGTCGACTGCGCTGTTTAGAGTGGCCAACAGCGATAGACCGATCGCAAACCAACCGATCTGGCGGCTTGCCAACAAGTATTCGGAGGCCGATTTCTGCCTACGGGTAAAATACGCGCCAACGCCTATCATGCAGGCCATGTAGGCCACGATGATCCCGATGTCCACCCATTGGTATGCTGGATTCTGCATGGCCCACCCCACCGTTGTCACACATTTTGAGCGTGAATCATGCCTCATGCAGAAGTGGGAAATCCAACCGAAGCACTTGCCTTGGCCGCCAGTCCCAAGTGAGGCGCATTTCATGGTATAAAGTATTGACATGCGAATTCATCGATGGAATTCATCGCTGTTTGGCCCCACGGGCCCTTTTGGCTGCCCAAAATGGGAATGGAGATAGGATTATTGGAGAGCATCGTATGACGCCGAAAGCATTCGATCGAGCACTGACCGCCACATTCTGCCTGGCCCTTTGGCTTGCCAGAGCACCCTCTGCATCTGCCGATCTCGGCAAGCCGGTTCTCGACAGCAAGAAACTCATCGGTTTTGCGGTCAACGTCGTAGAACCCGCATACCTGAAAGAGCACATCGGTGATATCGAGCGGCTGCCATTGGATGGCTTGGTGATCGCAGTCTATCCTGACGACTGGGGTCCAACCAGAACGGGGCAAGAAGGCATGTTTTTCGGCGGCCACGCTTTCACACTGGCCGATTTCGCCAAAGCGTCAGCGGACCTCAAAGCCACGCGATTCACCCGATTCACGGACAATTTCATCCAAGTCGAGACACAGGCCAGGGGATCTGCCGTGACTGGAAAGGCCGAGGATGGAAACCTCGACTGGTTCGATCCAAAATGGCCGGCTATTGCCGGGAACGGCGCGGTAGTTGCCTCGTTGGCCAAGGACGCCGGCTTCAAGGGGCTTTACCTGGACGTCGAAAGCTATGCGGGCGCTCTAGGCGCGTGGGGCGGACGCAGCATCTTCGACTACAGCGCATGCCCAAGCAAGGATAAGCATACGCTGACGGAAGTCGCGGCCCAGATAGAGCTCCGGGGCCGACAGTTCATGGAAGCCGTTGGCAAAGCCTATCCGGGCATAACGATCGTGATTATACCGAACACGGGTTGGGGAAGATCGGACCTCGTGGAGTCTTTCGTCAAAGGAGTGCTTGAGACGCGAGGCCAAGCGACCTTGGTTGATGGCGGCGAGGAAGGATACAGCTTAGTGGCTCGCAGGGAGCTTGCACTGCTCCGCAAGCGGGCGCAGGATTCTCATTCACAGGACGAATTGTTCAAGCCGATGCAGTATGCCTTTGGGGTTTGGGTAGACCCGACACCTGACACTTACGGCGGCTGGCACACAACCCCAGCCGATTTCGACAGGAACTACCGCAGCCCCTCGGAATTCGAAAACACACTTCATGGCGCTCTGACCGAGGCGGATAAGTACGTCTGGCTGTTCACCTGGCATCCGGATCTGTGGTTCACGCCGGTTGCTCCGCAAAGACGGCTGCAAAGCCAGTGCGTCCTTTGCCCACACGACAAAGTGCCGGACGAGTACGTTCGGGCGCTGGCCGAATGCCGCAAGCCCCACGACCTGGACTGGGCGCCAAGAGTGGCGCAAAACCGGGTATTCTATTTCGATGATGCCGTTCTTGTCGAGGGCGCCTGCATTACCGGCAGCGAACCCAATCTTCTGGACGACTCGGGGTTTGAAGAGTGGACACCCGAGCCCGGCAGCCTTCCCAAGGATTGGGACGTTCACGGTGAAGGCCCGATCATAACGAAAGAGGAAACGCACGTTAAGTCCGGCAAATACGCGGCCGCGCTGACCACGGAGCGCTTCCAAGGCCACGTGATCATTGACAAACGCTTCCCTGCCCAACGATTCGCCGGCAAGACCGTCACGTTGGGTGTTTGGATCCAATCGAAGATCAAGGATGTAGCGGGCGTGCAGATCCTGGATTTCGTGCAGGGCATGCACGATATAAGCAGCGGCCTGGACTGCTACGGTGACGGCCAGTGGCATTTCATCGCAGCTACGAGGACCGTCCGAGCCAATGCCGCAGGCGACGTCATAATGCGCATTTCGGCGTCCGTGCCCTTTCTCAAGGAGCCCGGCTGAGTCGCGCCGCCTGTCGCCCCAACCCGTCGCGACGAAATGCCAGTGGGATTGCACGCCGCGTCCAAGTTCGGAAGATGCCCTTTCCCGGCGCTAGTTGAAAGACTATGGCATCGGACTGCGGTGCTCCCCAGGTTGCCTTCGCGTCCGCTGAAACAAGAAGACCGCCTCGGCCGCAAGAACGATCCATCCCAGGAGCAGCGACGGTCCAAGTCCCACAGTTTCATGCGTGACCTTGCTAACGGCCATGAGAGAGAGAATCATGACGATGATGAACGGTATGTGGTAGGTCATAGTGTGAAGGCTTTTCCTTGCCTCGTACGCTCCGACAAGGGCGACCATGGGGAACGTAGTGATGAATCCTTGCAGCCAGTGTTTGATAAGCACTAGCAAACAGACGACTCCAACGATTATCGGAACTTTGACCCAAAGCGGCAACGGGCTTCTGTGGCCCTGCTCGATACGCGCGGATTGGCCATATGCCACCGCCGCGGCGAACACAAATACTACTGCCGCGGAGATCCAGAACGAGCGATCCGTTGTGGGAACGAGGGGCAATGCGAGGGCGCTTGCGCCGCAATACAGGGAGGCCGCAATCATGATCGAGAGCAGTATGGGGAGGCGGAGCGTGTAACACAGCACGCGCACGGACCACATGTAAACGTACAGGAAAACAAGGCCCACAACGTTCGTCGCGTCAACGGGCTTTCCAACGGCCATCACCGCCATGGTGAACGGAATCGGGAGTAACAGAACAAACGCCTTCCATTCAGGCGACCGCACATAGGCAATAACGGTCACCATGATTGAGACGACGGCGATTAGGGCTAGATCCCAAGGTCCAAACATCAGTCTTCGCGAGGGTTCACTTTCTGTCTATGTGGAGATCTTCGGCTTGTACACGGCAGGGCGGGCAACTGCGCAGTTCCTCAAATTCCCTTAGACTCTCTTCCGTATAACCCGCTTGGCTCCAGGCGTCTCCGAAAAACGACGAGCGGGGAACAAAGCCATGCTCAACCCGCACATTCTTTCACGTGGTCCACGACACTGTCCAGCTCCTCCGCCGAAGTAGTCCAGGCTACGAAGGCGATATACCAATCTACACCCCCTCTTTGCCGAACTTGACGCATACTATTCGAGTTGGTAGATTCCCCTGCAAGCGCGCGGCCGCCGGTTAAACCCCAAGGGACCAAGGCCAGGGCCGGAGCCCAGGTCAACGCTACTGAGCCTTTTCGTCACCAACGCGCCGCTGAACTTTGGTGTTCGACACTCGGAGGGAGATAGAAGGATGAGAGAAGATCTCGTTGGCGGTTTCGCCAGGATGGACATCACACCCGAGGTCGGGACTCTGCTCATGGGTTACCCTGTTCCGGACCGCAAAGCGGAGGCGATCCGGGACCCCCTTCACGCAAATGCCCTTGTTCTTAGGCAGAAAGGCACTGCCGCAGTCATTCTCAGTCTGACCGTCGGTATCATCGACGATCCGGAGGTGGAAGCCATCCGGCACGGGGTGGAAGCACGCACTGGGATTCCGGCCGAGCACGTGACCGTTTGCGCGATCCAGACACACAGCGCGCCAAGGACCCAGGAAGTGTGGGGGTGGTGTGAGAAAGACTCCTCATACATCGAATTCATGGTCGAGCGAGCCGTCGAAGCAGCCGTAAAGGCAAACGACGCCCTTCGACCAATCCGCTTGGGCATAGGGGCGACGCACAGCGACGTGGGGATAAACCGCAGAAGTATCATGGAGGACCATACCGTCGTCCTTGGCGCTAACCCGTGGGGTATCTATGACCCCGAGATGACGGTGCTTCGGCTGCAAGGTGAATGTGAGCCGCTGGCCACGCTCATTCACTACGGCGCACATCCGACCGTTCTCGATAAGACAACTCGGGTGGTGTCGCGGGACTGGCCGGGTGTGATGACCGACCGCGTCGAAGCGCTGACCGGCACCCCAGCCATGTTCATAAACGGCGCGGTCGGCGACGTAGCCCCACGATCCAGTATTCTTCGCGCGGTCGGCGACGGTGAGCCTGCTCTGATGGAAGTGGGATATCGAGCAGCAATGGATGCTTTGCGGGCGTACCGCTCAGTTAGGGACTTCGCCGTTCGGGACCTCAGAGTGGTTACTGGCGAGTATCTGCTGCCGTATCGGCCCTTGGCGGCATTGGAGGAGGCGCGCCGTCAACTCACGTCCGCGGAAAAAAACAAGGACGAATACGGCAAGGGCATGTGCGAGTACAAACATTGGCAAGCCGTAATCCAAGCCCATGCGAACTCTCCTCTCCCTGGAAAGCGGTACCGTCAGGTGATCACTTCTCTTGGTCCGGCAGCCATTGTCCCGATTCCCGGGGAGCCTTTCGCGGAAACCGTTCTGCGGCTTCGCCAGTACAGTCCTGCGCAGTACACCTTGTGCGCCAGTACCTCCTGTGGAGGCAACGGCTATTTTGCCACTCGTGAGTCTCTGCATCGTGGCGGGTATGAAGTCTGGGTTGCCAAAGCGCTTGGGGCCTACATCCTTGCGGAGAACATTGATGACGTTCTGGTCCAGGAGAACGTGAAGCTTGTCAGGCAGGCCTACGCGCAGGGGAATGCAAAGGAAGTTGCCGCACCCGGCAAACAGTAGCGCGCAGGAGTGCGAACCGGCGGCCAGCTTCTACCGCAGCATGGTCTCCATCGAACCGGAGGGACCGGGGCCGGTTTGGTTTGGTCGGGTCTAATCGCCGTCGCGCTCGTGGGCCGCGGCGGGGGAATACCAGAGCGACGGGTGTTCGACATCCTTGGGCACAAGCGTGACAATGGAGTCAGGCAGTTGCGCCTCGACCCGCACATTCATCCCCTCCTCAATATCCTCCGGCCCGAGGAATACCATCGGAAGCTGTGCCTTGCACAGCAGCCACCCCAACACAACGCAACTCATCAACATAGGCCACCTTCCTGATTATGCACGTCGCCGCTGTTCCGCAGACGCAGAGCATCTCCCCCATGGAACCTCCTGTGATCTTGCCAAGCCAACATTGTCATTCCAAAGTATCGTGAAGACTTCCGACAAGTCCCGGAGATCGGCTATCTCGGGGCTGACGGACGCAGACCATTACAGGTCACTCGAATGAGTTGGGCGAGCAGAGGCTGATTGCGCTGGCTGTTCATATAGGTACACAGGACGACATCTGGTTCAACCTCAACCAAGCACCCCATTGCCCAGGCAGGATAGTCAATGACGGTGCCCGCATCCCAGTGAATTCCACCGTCGCGGCTGACGTTGACGCAGTACATGGGATAACGGTGTGCGCAGAGGATCGCGCCGGAAACCGTGCGCGTCATCGACTGCGCGTAGCCCGGAAAAGTGGCCCGTACGGCGGCGTCCCAAGTGGCGCCGCCGTCGTGCGACCAGCATTGCCACATGTACGGGCTGTATACCGGGCGCACGAGCGTCATCACATCATCGCCCATGACGATGGCGGTGGGTTCCGTGAGATCCAGCGAGCCCGGGATGCCGCCCCGCGGAACGTCAGCCCAGGCTGGTCGATCTATCTCGATAGGGGCGCTCCAGGTCCTGCCGCTGTCCTCTGAACGGATGACGGAAGCCTTGCAGTGCGTGGCGCCCCATGTCCGTACATCTTTGAATGTGGCGTCTTCGTCGCTGGCGCTGCCCAAGAGGAACCGCATGAGGATTCCGTTGGCGCCCTGCGTGACCGGCCCGTACGGCGTGTTGTTCTTGGGGATCTTCGGCCAGTTCGCATCGACAGTGGACGCAACCGGCTCGGACCACGTTGCGCCGTTGTCGGTGGACTCAGCCATGGATACCTTGGGTGTGGGACTGTTGGCATCTTTCTGTGTCGTGTAGAGCATGACGCGCAACTTGTTGTCCTGCGAGCGGAACATGCTGTTGCCGTAGTCGGTAACCACACCCAACGATGGGGGCAGTGTCTCGGGGGGAAGCCAGGTCCTGCCCTTGTCTTTGGAGCGCACCAGCAGACTTCCGGCGGCAACCAAGACATCGCCGTTGGGCGCGACACAGCCGCTAGGCATAGTTTCGCTCGACAATCCCACCATGAAACTGTGAGTGGGTATCTGTAGCTCGGAGTTCCATACGGGCGGTGGTTTGGCGACTCCTCTCACGCGCAGATTCCGAAAGGCATACCAGCCGTATCCCGCGAACCCAAGACAGCCGCGCTCATACGTATCGTCCGCGAAATCCAGTGCGAGACGCCCGTCCACCCAGACGCGCAGTCTCGGTCCGTCGGCACGCACACGGACTGCATACCACCGGTCGGTTTCACTGGGGAGCCCCGGAATCCACTGCGCACCCAAGTTTCGCAGGTAGCCGTCGCCGTCGACCTTGGCCGCCATCGCCCAGAAATTCTTCGCGCGAAGTTGCTGGCCGCCCCATGGAAAATACACGTAGTAGAAATGGCTGGCGTCCGTCGCCCGCACAATCAGTCCCGCGGACCCGGTGCCGGTTTCGCGGTAACTGGCGTTATATTCGAACTCGACCTCGCAATCCGCATAGGCGTTCGCGGTGTAAAAGGCCCGGCTGTGAAGATTGGGTTTGTCCGGTGGTCGGATGATGCCGTCGTTCTCAATCCATTCGCCGCCCAAGAAACGCCACTGTCCAGAGCCAGCCAGGTTTAGGGCAGAATCCTGAAAGCTTCCCAACGTTTGTCCCCCGACACGGTCGACCCAGTCCCTCGCGAACTCGAGGGCCCTCTTGTCGTTGTTTATCGTTACGAAGAGGATTCCTTTGATGCGTCCGGCATGCGCCAAGCGCAGGGAGGTGTCGCATTGTTGCTCGAGTAACTCGATGGGCATGCGGCAATCCTGCCCGTAATCGTATAAATAAAGGCAGAGTATGATGGGCTTGCCGGGATATCGCGTCTCACAATGGGCAACGGTCTTCTCCATCGCAGGGATGTCCTTGGCATGCCAGACCGCGAGGACGATGCCGTCGAGTTCATTGATGTAGGCATCGATATTGGGCTTGTCGAAGTTCATCGAGTACAGCACGCCCCAGAGCTTCACTCGTTCGTTCGTCTTTCCAAGCCCATCGCGGATGGCTCGGACGTGTTCGGGCTTGAGCCCGTTCGAGATCATGCTGCTGCTCATATCATCCAGCATCACGCCGGTTATGTTGGGGTAACGGCTCGCAAGGCGGCGAATCCGGGCGACGGTTTTCTCGAACAGAAACGGCGGTTTTCCATCTGTGTCACCCTGCGTTATCTCCCAGATCAACTGCGAGCATCTCTTCGCCTGTCTTGTCAGTTGCGTCGCAGCTTCCTGGCTCTCTGGCAGGCCAAGTCCTGCCATGAAGAGATTCGGCGCCCCGAGGAGATCGGCGCGTTCCGTTGGCGACGCATCGGCAAACGAGGCCAACGAGTGCGGCCCTGGCTTGGCCATCTCCGGGTTGCCCCACGCCCATATGATTTCCCGCACATGGCGGGCCTCCTCCGAGCTTGCCGCGATGGCGTAC
>Ga0315277_10010742_pt1 | contig 11570 bp, 9 predicted proteins | sample YL17G05_15_MG_FD_203695 | JGI IMG/M metagenome (GOLD analysis project Ga0315277, IMG submission 203695) | Sediment microbial communities from Yellowstone Lake, YNP, Wyoming, USA - YL17G05_15 | ecosystem: Environmental > Aquatic > Freshwater > Lake > Sediment | place: USA: Wyoming | collected...
AGGTGAAGACAGACGTGCGCAAGTAGCTCAGTTCGAGAGCACAAGGAGAAGGCTCCCCGATCGGTCAGTATTGCCATCATCACCTGCAGCACCTCAAGGCATACTTCTCTGAAGGATGGCAAGACAGTTGATGACCAATCTGGTGACCTGATCGAGTCTTTGCTTTCAAACGCCGGACATAAGGTCATAAGCCGAATTCTAATTCCAGATAGCCAACGCGATCTGACTCGAGAGATCAGAAAAGCCGAAAGATCGAAGGCCGACTCCATTATCGTTTGTGGAGGAACAGGAATCACAGAGCAGGATATCACAATAGAGGTAGCGGAGAAGCTTCTTGTCAAACATATCCCGGGTTTCGGTGAGATCTTCAGAAGGCTAAGCTATGATGAGATAGGATCGGCTGCCTTATTGTCACGAGCTCTTGCAGGAGTAATAGACAACAAGGTTCTCTTCTGCCTGCCCGGATCAGCCGACGCTGTCCGTTTGGCGATGAATCGATTGATACTGCCCGAAATCAACCATATGATAAAACATGCATCAGAGTGATAACAAGTGACCAACAGGCCGATCACAGACAGTCATGGAAGACCCTTTCTCAATTTCAGAATCTCAGTAACCCAGAGATGTAATCTCGAATGTCCCTATTGTCATAGGGAGGGACAACCCACCAGCGGCAACGAAATGATGCCAAGTGAGATTGCCAGATTGGCAAGAGTCGCAAGCGAATTGGGCGCTTCTAATATCAAATTGACTGGAGGGGAGCCACTCATCAGAAAGGACATCCTTGAAATTGTGAGACTCCTGAATGAGATAAGGACAATCAAAGAGATCTCAATGGTGACTAACGGAACGCTACTGACATCCTCACTCGCATCAAGCCTGAGAAAGAATGGCTTGGCACGAATAAACATCAACATTCCTTCCGTCCAGGCTCGCATATACAAGAAGCTCACAGGTGGTAGACTGCAAGATGCGCTTGAAGGAGTCAGAGCAGCATTATCTGCGGGGCTGTTTCCTGTAAAGGTGAACATGCTCGTTCTCAGAGACGTGAACGACGACCAAGTTGATTCAATGCTCGACTTCTGCAATAAGACTGGAGTCACACTGCAAATCATTGAGCTTGAACCATTGAATCTAGATGAAAAGTACTACTCTCGACATCACTTGCTTCTTGATGACATAGAGAAGCGGATCTCCGCACAAGCACAGAAGGTTGAAGTGAGACACTCGATGCATGGAAGAAAGGTGTACTTCCTTCCGGACACTAAGGTTGAGATCGTCAGGCCTGTTGATAATACTGAGTTTTGCCTGCGTTGTTCGAGGATGAGACTCACTAGTGACGGCAAATTGAAGTCATGTCTGATGAGGTCAGACGACCTTGTTGATCTTCTCGGACCCATGAGGTCTGGTGTAGCCGATCAAGAGTTGAGGGACCTGATGGCGAGTTCCGCTAGGAGGCGGCAGCCTTTTTGCGGCCTGAAACAGGTTTCGCACCTTTCCGCACGCCCTTGACCTTTGCCGGTATCTTCGACTTCTCTTTCTTCTCTTTTGTTCCCTTTGTGCCGTTTCCTGACAGGTATTGAACCATTTCTTCATCTAGGTCGAGCCATTCGGATAGCCCCGGGATCATTTCCGGCTTGTTCTGGGAAATGAACGACACATATGGGAGGAACTGTTTTTCTGCTGCTCGACTTGAGAGATGAGTCTTTGCCCCGATCTTCGCTCCGATCTGCAAACGCATTGCTCTTTCCTTCTTTGTTCTGGAAAGCGACATTATTCTGCTTGGAAATCTCATTGGAACCCAAGCTGGCTTTGTCCTCTCCCTTGACATTGCTACACCGGCAGTCATCTGATCTAGAGCAAAGGGAAACAATTGCCATACCTGCCTGCGCTTCACTCTTGCTAGAACAAGATCGGCTCTGGCAAGTGCCTCCATGGCTTTCACTAGATCTTGCGGATCAGTAAGCTGTAGAGGAGTGTTCTCATAGATCCATTCGAAGAACATGTCCAAGTCTATGTCGATAGTGTCCACGGCTCTTCTTGCTTGAGCACAAGTCTTCGATGAGAAAACCTTGCTCAAGGCATCAAAGATTGATTCTTTTCGATCCCTCCAAGCCAGCCATCCTACGTCTACGTAGGTGAGTTTCTTCCTACCGGTTGTGAACGTTTGGAGATCATTCACAATCGATCGCATGTCTCCATTGTTTCGATCGATAATGAGCCTCAGCGCCTGTTCATCTGCGTCTATTCCTTCAGACGCAGAGAGCTTCTTGAGGTACACGAGACAATCCCGTACCCCCAGTCGCCTAAACTCTATGAGGAGACAATGGTCGCGAAGAGGCCTGATCTTTGGATCCCACGGATCGTTCGCTGCAAGAACAACTGGGCACTTGGCATCCTCGATAGTCTCTATGAGCGCTGAGATGGCGCCAGTATCTTGCGCCAGGTTGATTCCATCTATCTCATCAAGAAAGACAAGACGGCTTCTCCCAAAGAGCTCGCCTTGAGCTACAGCCCCTCCAGCTATCTTTCTTAGCTGATCTCCAGTTCTGCTGTCGCTTGCATTTATCTCAACAAGATCCAAGCCCAGATCCCTTGCTACAGCTTCAACTGTGACAGTCTTGCCAGTTCCAGGAGGCCCATGTAGAAGAATAGCCTTCTTGGAGGACCTACCCTGTCCCCATGATTTTACCCAAGCAACAAAGGCTTCCTTTGCGCCTGCATTGCCTGCGACGTCGGCAAGTGTCTTGGGACGGTATTTTGTTGTCCAAGGAAGAGGCATCAGAGAACCACTACTTGCCTTGCCCGGCCATTATGCCTAGTCTCGCAAGTAAAGCACTGAACTGAACCTCTTCGTCGCCACCTTCGGTCAATCGGAAGTCAATCTCTCCAATGGCGTCTGCAAGTACAATCTTGGTCTTCTCGGGGATCTCCATCTTGAATATCTCCGAGTGCATCTGCTTGATTATGTCCGAGCCAGAAAGCCCGTATTCAACAAGAAGAGACCTCAACATCTGTCTTGCCTTCATGAACTCTCCTTTGACTGCGAGATCGAGGAGTTCTCTCACATCTTTCGGCTTTGCTCTGCCCACGACCTTGTAGACAGATTCTTCAGACACAGACTTTCCCAGTGATGTGGCAGCCTGAAGGGTGTTTATGGCTTTTCTAAGATCCCCCTCTGCAATGTCTACTAGTGCAACTACTCCGCTTGCTTCAACCTCAACACCTTCGGTTTTCGCTATGTGATTCAGGTAATCGGCAACGTCTTGGCTTTTGAGCGGAGTGAATCTGAATAGAGCGCACCTAGATTGGATTGGCTCAATGATTCGTCCAGAGTAGTTGCAGCAAAGTATGAACCTGCATGTTTCGGTGTACCGCTCCATGGTTCTTCTCAAAGCTTGCTGAGCATCTGAGGTCATGTTGTCGGCTTCGTCAAGAACCAGAATCTTGAAAGGCACCTCACTTATGGTCGCGATTCTCGCGAACTCTTTCACAGTGGTCCTTATCACATCGATGCCTCTGGCATCACTCGCATTCAACTCCATGAACGCATCCACATATCGTTCCCCGAAGAGGTCATGAGCCAGGGACAATGCAGCAGTAGTCTTACCGGTGCCAGGAGGACCGGCAAACATACAGTGAGTCATCGATTTGGCCTCAACAAACACCTTCAACCTTCCAACGATCTCCGCTTGGTTTCTCATCTCAGAGAGAGATCTTGGCCTATACTTCTCAGACCACATCGCATGCTTCGCCATATTATCCACCGTAGTGATTTACTCAGAGCTATGGTTCGCCAAGTTAAGGATTAGTCTTCTCTGTTGAAAAATGTGTTGGGGTAGTTCAAGAGGCCTCCAAAAGAAATTTGAACTCTCTTCACAAGGATGTGAACCGGTGGACCAACTTTGCATGGAGGGCAAGCGAAGGACTCAAGGCTAGATACCATCCTTGTCCTTGACTTCGGGGGGCAGTATTGCCACCTTATTGCTAGGAGAATCAGAGACCTCAACGTCTACTCTGAGGTTGTGGGTCACGACATAACTCCGAGAGAGATTGAGCAACTTCGTCAAGAGTCCGATGTCAAAGGATTGATTCTATCAGGAGGTCCTACCAGTGTGTTTGATGATGGAGCTCCAAGATTCGATGAAAGAATCTTGGACTTGGAGCTGCCAATCCTAGGGATTTGCTATGGGCATCAGCTACTGGCACTTATTTCAGGTGGGAAGGTCGAACGCGCCAGAAGCAAGGAATACGGTACGACTGTCGCTACAATCGACAAGCCCGTCGGAGTGCTGAAGTCCCTGGACAGACAAGAAAAGGTCTGGATGAGCCACGGCGACGATGTTGTCTCCATCTCTGAAGGTTTCGAGGTTCTCGCTCATACTGACAACTCCTCATATGCAGCATTCCGACACAAATCGAGACCAGTATACGGCCTACAGTGGCATCCTGAAGTGATTCATACCAGCAATGGCATCCAGATGTTGCGTAACTTCGTTTTCGATGTATGCGGTTGCGAGGCAGGCTGGAGGGCGGAAGACTTTGTAGAAAGATCGGTACTTCAAATAAGGCAGGCTATCGGTCCAGGAAAGGCCATAGTCGGAGCCAGTGGAGGAATCGACTCCACTGTGACAGCAGTTCTATCAGCAAAGGCAATCGGCAGCAAATTGACTGCAGTCTTTGTTGATCATGGATTGATGCGGGAAGGAGAACGTAACTCCGTAACGACAGCCTTGAGAAAACTGGGTGTGAACCTTGTTGTTGTGGACGCCGCGAAAACGTTCTTGGAAAAACTAAGAGGAGTTGTAGATCCAGAACTGAAGAGAAAGATCGTCGGAGAGGAATTCGTCAGAGCTTTTGAAAGAGTCGCAGAAGAGTCTGGCGCAGAATATCTTCTCCAAGGAACGATCTATCCCGACAGGATTGAATCAGGAATCAGAAGACACTCTGACAAAATAAAGACCCATCACAACGTAGCAGGTCTACCCATTAAGATCAGATTTCGGGCAATCGTTGAACCGTTAAAGGATCTGTACAAGGATGAGGTGAGAAAGGTTGCCCAATCCCTAGGGTTGTCTAGAGACATCGTTTGGAGACAACCATTTCCCGGCCCAGGCTTAGCAGTTCGAGTGATCGGCGAAGTCACGCAGGAGAAAATCGACATTGTAAGATTGGCTGACAGGATTGTAACTGAGGAGATAGAACGGTGCGGTTTGAGTGGCAGTCTATGGCAATATTTCTCGGTCTTGACTGACACGAAGAGCACGGGAGTGAAGGGCGATTCTCGAGCATACGGTTATACTGTCGCCATTAGGGCTGTGGAAAGCAAAGAAGCGATGACTGCGATGTTCGCAAGAATCCCGTATGATGTCTTGGAGAGGATCTCTACGAGAATAACAAACGAAGTGCCAAAGGTCGTGAGAGTTGTCTACGATGTCACACACAAGCCTCCTTCAACAATAGAATGGGAATAAGACCAATAGATGATTGAAGACAAGCATGTGACACTCGTACCGCGTGCGAGATTTTGCGCGGCTACACTAAGACTTAAGAGACAATTCGGATTATACCACGCGCGATCCGAAACAGAGCCTAAAGGTGAATCAATATGACAAGAAGCGTCGGAGAGTTCATGGAAGAAGTTAGAAGAAAGAATCCAGGGGAAAACGAGTTTCATCAAGCAGTGCAAGAGGTAGTGGAAAGCCTATTGCCTTTTGTTCAGAAGAATCCCAAGTATGAAAAAGCAAAGGTCTTGGAACGGATTGTCGAACCAGAACGGATAATCATTTTCCGCGTTCCCTGGCTGGACGACAAAGGAGAAGTCCAGGTAAACAGAGGATATCGCATTGAAATGAATAGTGCACTTGGTCCATACAAAGGTGGACTCCGTTTTCACCCCAGCGTGAACCTGGGCATTTTGAAGTTCTTGGCGTTTGAGCAGGTGTTCAAGAACAGCTTGACTACGCTCCCTATGGGTGGTGGAAAGGGAGGATCGGATTTTGATCCCAAGGAGAAGACAGATAATGAAGTTATGAAATTCTGCCAGAGTTTCATGAGCGAACTCTTCAGACATATCGGCCCCAATACCGATGTTCCAGCTGGAGATATAGGAGTAGGCGCTCGTGAGATTGGTTTCCTGTTTGGTCAATACAAGCGATTACGCAACGAGTTTACCGGTGTCCTCACTGGTAAGGGCTTGAATTGGGGTGGCAGTCTGATAAGGCCTGAGGCGACAGGATACGGATGTGTCTACTTTGCTCAAGAAATGCTCAGGACGAAGGGAGACTCGATCAAAGGCAAGACTTGCTTGGTTTCTGGTTCGGGCAATGTCGCGCAGCACACTGTTCAAAAAGTAAGTCAATTGGGCGGAAAAGCCGTCACATTGTCTGATTCTTCCGGCATGATTCATGACCCTAGCGGGATAGATGACAAAAAACTAGCTTATGTCATGGAACTGAAGAACGTGAAACGAGGACGTATTAAGGAATATGCAGACAAGTATCGCTGCGAGTACTATGAAGGGAAACGCCCATGGAGCATCAAATGTGATGTGGCATTCCCATCCGCTACGCAGAATGAAATAAGCAAGGACGACGCCAAGAAACTCGTTGACAACGGCGTGATCTGTGTAGCTGAAGGAGCAAACATGCCTACAGAATTGGATGGGGTAAGACTCTTCTTAGATGCAAAGATACTCTATGGTCCTGCAAAGGCTGCAAACGCGGGCGGGGTGGCCGTCAGCGGACTTGAGATGACTCAGAACAGCCTGAGATTGTCCTGGACAAGAGAAGAAGTAGATACGAAGCTGCAGTCGATTGTGAGAAGCATCCACGAATCCTGCGTAAGATACGGAAAAGAAGATGGATTCACAAACTACGTAAAAGGAGCCAATGTTGCAGGGTTTGTGAAACTCGCTGATTCAATGATCGATCAGGGACTAGTGTAGAACAGAGAAGTTCGCACTTCTTCCTTCTTTACGGCGCGCCTTCTCATCTCCTATTTCATCAGATACTGGTGGATTGCAAGAGCGCTTTTCTTGGCATTTCCCATCGCGTGTATCACTGTCCCCTCATTAGATGCAATGTCACCTGCAGCCCAAACTCCGCCTCGGGAGCTTTTTCCAAATTCGTCCACGACAATTCGCTCATCGTCTCCCACATTCAAGCCCTGCGTCGTCTGTGCGATCAGAGGATTCGGCCCTTGACCTATAGCCACTACTGCCAGATCGATTTGCATCAGAAATTCTGAGCCTTTCAGAGGCACAGGTCTTCTGCGTCCTGATTCATCCGGGGTTCCAAGTTCCATTCTCAGACATTCGACTCCTTCAACCCAACCATTCTTGTTGCCCAGATATCTAGTAGGATTCACCAACAGATCCATTTGAACTCCCTCCTCTTCCGCATTTCTGACTTCCTCAAGTCTGGCGGGCATTTCTTCTCTCGATCTTCTGTAGATTATGTGAACTTCCTCTCCCCCCAACCTCAGGGCAGTTCTAGCGGCATCCATGGCTGCATTTCCTCCGCCAACGACAGCAACACCCTTGCCGGCTTGGATAGGCGTATCATATTCGGGAAAGGAATATGCCTTCATCAGGTTGCATCGAGTCAGAAACTCGTTAGCTGAATATATCCTGTTCAGATTTTCGCCAGAGATCCTCATGAACCAAGGGGACCCAGCTCCTGTTCCGATGAACACGGCATTGTATCCCTGGTCGAAGAGATCATCGACACTCAGTGTCCTCCCGATAATGACATTTGTTTTGATTTCTGCGCCGAGACGACTCACATATTCGACTTCGGCTTTGACGATCGATTTCGGCAGCCTGAATTCAGGGATTCCGTATACGAGGACTCCCCCTGGAAGATGCAGGGCTTCGAAGACCGTGACTTCATGGCCAAGCTTTGCCAGATCTCCTGCTGCAGTCAGTCCTGCAGGTCCTGATCCGATGACGGCGACTCTTTTTCCGGTGCTTTTTGCTCTCTCTGGGACCCCTACTCCTTTCTTCAGCTCATAATCTGCTGCGAACCTCTCCAAGGCTCCTATTGCGATTGGATCTCCCCGTTTCCCAAGAACGCACTGCTCCTCACATTGAAGTTCCTGTGGGCAAACTCTTCCTGTTATGCCGGGAAGATTGTTCTTTTCCTTCAGCTTGGAGATGGCTCCAGAAAAGTCGCCTTTCCTAATGCATTCTATGAAGGCGGGGATCTCGATTTGAACCGGACAGCCTTTTATGCAGAAAGGGGATGGGCATTTTAGACACCTCTTTGCTTCTGTCATGGCCTCCTCTTCATTGTATCCCAGTGATACCTCGTCAAAGTTGTGTCTTCTGACCTCGGCAGGAAGCCTTCTCACTGACATTCTCTTCATGAGCTTTTCCGACGGTTTGCTTGCCATAACATTCGCCTCAATTCGCCGTGTTCTTGGTCATTTGTTGCATCGAAATCTTTTCTTGGTCTAGATACATCCTCAGTCTTGTCATCAAAAGGTCAAAATCAACTTCGTGTCCGTCAAAAGAAGGCCCGTCAACACATGCGAACTTGGTCTGCCCTCCTACTGAAACCCTGCAGGCACCGCACATTCCAGTTCCATCTATCATTATCGGATTCAGGCTGACTACTGTCTTGATCCTGTTCGGGCGTGTAAGGTTCGCCACAGCCTTCATCATGATTGGAGGACCAAACGCCACAACTCTGTCGATCTTCACCTTGTTCTCCATGAGTTGTCTAAGAACGTCGGTTACGAATCCATGGTGTCCCTTTGATCCGTCATCAGTTGTGATATGGAGCTCGTCGCTTATCGATTTCAATTCATCTTCAAGTATCAGCAGGTCTTTGTTTCTAGCCCCCAGTATGAATATCAGTCTGTTGCCTGCATTCTTGAGCGCTTTCGCCTCAGGATAGGCAACTGCAGTTCCAGCTCCACCTCCTATGACCACGACTTGGCCGAAGTTCTCTATCTCGGAGGGTTTGCCTAGGGGCCCCACTAGGTCCTGAAGGTTGTCGCCTTTTCTGAGTTGACCCAGAAGTGTTGTGGTTTTGCCGACCTCTTGACTTATCAACGTAATCGTACCGTTGGTTGGATTTGTGTCAGCGATCGTGAGCGGTATCCTCTCTCCTTTGTCGTTGACGCGAAGAATGACAAATTGCCCTGCTCTATACTTCTTGGCTATTTCAGGTGCCTTGACCTTGAACATCTTGATTGATGGAGCCAGTTCTTTTGTCTCAACGATTTGATTCATGGACTTTGTCCTCATCGACATCCATGCATCTTGGTAGGACGTAGCCATAGGCTCGTGCTCTTAATTCTTTGCAATTCCCAAATGGAAAGTAATATTTCGCTGTCTGCACTCTGTCTAGTTGATGAGGATAGTTGTATTCGCAAAACGATTTCTCAAGCTTCGACGATTGCGACTTTGACTTTCGGAACCGTACTGTGAAGGTCATTGCGGTGAGAGAGACCCCGGAGATAAGCATGGGAGAAACCACTTTTGGGCCATTTCGGGCTGGGCAAGAGATCGATGCACCTCGTTGGGTAGCTGAGGAACTTGTAAGATCAGGTATTGCCAAATGGAGGGAGGAGGACAAGCTTGACCTGGCAACTCTCTCAAAGATGCACTGGAGAGAAACGATACCAACATCAAGACAGATACCTGCTATTGAAGCAGATTTCTATCAGAAGCTTGGACGTTTACTGACAGATCTCAGGATACAGAGTCGTTCCGATCCTTCGAAGGGAAGAGATTTCGAGAAGGCAGTGCAGCTGTCAAAGGATATTGTCAACTGTAGAATTAGGAAGATCGTCTCGCTCACGGCAGCACCGGCACAGACCGAGGATGTGCTTGGAAACCTCGCGAATGAGGAGAGAACTCTGTATAGAGCTTTGAGCAGAATCATTATTGAGTGGAGGAACAAGATAGAGAGTCCGAGGACAGAGCTTTGACGACTGAGACTGGGCCAGACGAGAGGTTTCAAGATTTTCTGAGATCATTCCAAACACCTACGGGAGAGAACAAGTACAGAAGAAAGCTAGCCCAGATGTCTGTGTCCGGGGCTAGATCTCTCGTGGTCGATTTTGAGGATCTGCTCACTTATGATTCACCTTTGGCAAAAGAACTTGTCGAGAAACCTGACGAGTACGTGGCCTACGTCAACAAAGCAGTCTGGGCACAGATGAAGATAGAAGACCCGGAGTATGCAGAACTGAGCAGGGCATTCTTTGCTAGATTTCGACAATTCCCAGACAAGACTTCGATGAGGAAGATCGGATCAGTTCAGATGGGAAAACTGATTGTGGTTGACGGAATAATAGTGAGATCTAGCCCGGTCAAACCAATGGTGACCAAGGCCGCCTTCAAATGCCGAGGATGCGGCGAGGTCACAATGGTAGACCAAGCGGGGTTCTTGATGAGAGGAGTTGGAGTCTGCCCACACTGTAGGAGGCCACAGGCATCATTTGAGCTGCTTGTAGAGAAATCGACCTTTGTGGACTATCAAGATGTCAGAATCCAAGAGTGTCCAGAAGACTTGCCACCAGGGCAGCTACCTAGGGCCGTAGAGGTGAAACTTCTAGAAGACATGGTCGACCAAGCCAGGCCTGGCGACAGAGTGGCAATCACCGGTGTGGTTCGAGCCCAGCAGGAGATGATCAGCCGACGTGGAAGGCTGAGGACATTCGACATGTATCTGGACGCTAACTACATCGATGTGACGGGAAAAGAAGCTGAGGTTGTAGAGATCACTGCTGAAGAGGAGAAGACTATCAGAGAACTTGTGGAAGACCCGTGGCTGCATCAGAAAGTGTTGAGATCCTTGGCGCCATCGATCTATGGCTATGATGACATCAAGGAGGCAATAGTCTGCCTTCTCTTTGGCGGCGTCCCCAAACATCTTCCCGACGGCATCAATATCAGAGGAGCTGTCAATATTCTCCTGGTCGGAGATCCTGGTACCGCGAAAAGTCAGATGTTGCAGTATGTTGCCAGGATTGCTCCAAGGGGACTCTATACGAGCGGGCGGGGGACGACTGCTGCCGGGCTAACTGCAGCGGTTCTGAGAGAGAAGACTGGGGGAATGGTTCTTGAGGCAGGTGCCTTAGTCCTGGCCGATAAGGGAGTTGCTGCGATAGATGAGATTGACAAGATGAAACCTGACGATCGTGTGGCAATACATGAAGCGATGGAGCAGCACACTGTCAGCGTGGCAAAGGGAGGAATCGTGGCTACATTGAATGCCAGAGCTTCGGTTTTGGCTGCTGCAAACCCAGCGCTGGGGCGCTATGACCCGTACAAGAACATCACAGAGAACATAAACTTGCCAGTCACCATTCTCTCCAGGTTTGATTTGATTTTCATTATGAAGGATATTCCTGACGCTGATGTGGACGCGAAGATGTCAGATCACATTCTTACCTTGCATAGAACGAAAAGTACTCCTGAGGAGCCTCCGATCATGATGGATCTGTTCAGAAAGTACATCAGCTATTCCAAGAAGATAGAGCCAGTAATGAGTGAAGGGGCAGTTGCTGAACTGAAGGAGTGCTATTTGAAGATGAGGGCTTCATCTGGAGAACCT
>Ga0315277_10010743_pt1 | contig 11569 bp, 10 predicted proteins | sample YL17G05_15_MG_FD_203695 | JGI IMG/M metagenome (GOLD analysis project Ga0315277, IMG submission 203695) | Sediment microbial communities from Yellowstone Lake, YNP, Wyoming, USA - YL17G05_15 | ecosystem: Environmental > Aquatic > Freshwater > Lake > Sediment | place: USA: Wyoming | collected...
TTTGCCGATGCTGTTGTTTCTTTGATCGTTTGGATTGGTTTGCGTTTGTCAGGCAGAGCACCTGATGGCAAATTCCATTTTGGCTACTACAGGGTTGAAAATTTCAGCAGTATAATCGCGGCTTTCGTCTTGACTATTTCGGGTGGACTGATCCTTTATGAGTCTTATCAGGGGTTGCTGTACCCTAGAGAGATAATCAATGCAGAGGTAGCTATGGTAACTGCATTACTAGCAACCGCTATTGCTGGAGGAATACTGTTCTTCAAAGCTCGTGCCGCGAGAAGGTATGCTTCCTTGGCGCTTAAAGCAGATGCATTCAACTCGACCAAAGACGTGCTCACGTCTGCAACGGCTTTTGCCGGTATAGCCTTGAGCAAATACCTGAACATCAGAACAACAGATTCCATTGCTGGAATAATAATAGCCTTCTTCGTTTTCACGGTTGCGTATTCAGTCATAAAAGAATCTTCTTTAGTCTTAATGGACGCGTGCCAATGCTCAGACATCCTCTTGGACATAGAAAACATAGCGAAAAGCGTGAAACATGTTAAAGGAGTGCACGACATCCGTATGCGGAAGCTGGGACCATATCTGGTGGGTGACATGCATATAGTCGTTGACGGCGACATGCCAGTGAGAGAAGCAGATCGTATAGCAACACAGATTGAGGAACAGGTGAAGAAAGAATTTGATGAAGTAACTGAAATAAAAGTGAGAATAGAACCGCCAGAACCTTAGCGGAGAATGCAAGAAGCCACAAGAGTTGAGATTTACAGAATTATACGCGCGCGAAGAGCTTCCCGCCGTCTTGGTATTCGCCTGTTGCAAAGTCAAACCCTGTCTCTATGAGCTTGAAAAACATCGCGGTTGTTCCTTTCCACATATTGCTCTTTGTGAAGCAACTGTATCGTAGTCGGATTTGCATGAGCTGGAACGATGAGTTTCAGTTCATAGGTTTCCTGTAGAATATGCTTTTTTTCTCGATTTGGAAGCCCATTTTTTGATACAGGTGAAGGGCTCCGCTGGGGTTTTCAGCATCTACTCCTAAGGCTGCCTCCGTCATTCCATGGTCTTTGAGAAGCTTGAAGCTTTGGGCAATCATTGCTTTTGCTATGCCTCTGCTTCTCCATCGACTTTTCACGGATATCAACTCTACGTGACCGCGTTTGCGCTTGTATTCCATGTTTTCCCGTTCATCAATGAAGTTCAGAACTGTGCCTATGACCTCATTCTTGTGCCATGCTATTTGCCAAATTGAAGGGTTGAAGATCGGAGATTCTTGGAACCATTTGAAGTCCTCATCCGATATGGGTATTTGTCCTCTCATGTCTTTGCATGCCTCGTTCCAAGCACCAATAATGGCTCGATAGTGTTCTGGCTTCGCAGGGCGAACTTCTATTCCTTCAGGAAAAGGAGAATCAGGAATGTTTTCCAAGTTTGGGCGAACCATCCTGAAACCATAACGGAACACGCTGTATCCCTCGCTGGCTAAAACTGAGATCCAATCCTTTTCGGAATCTGCCACTATTGACTGGAACATGTGAGAAACGTCTGTTGGATGCGTTTGAGCCATCTCTCTCAGTTTCTGTTCATTGTATCTGAGCATCGCATTGCGTATTCCCTTTCCTCTCCACTCAGGAAGAAGATCGGCAAAATGATTGTAAAGATAAAGGCCAGACGGGTCTTTGCTCCACCATATTCGAGTATAGCCGACTACCTTGCCGTCTACTTCGGCGAAAAGAAAGTCTCGGTATGGATCACAGTGTTCTAGATGTCTGAACTCGCGTGCGATGTCCTCAACAGAAATAGTCAGCTCCAACTGATCTTCTTGTTTCATTCCTTCAGTGACGGCTACCATAAGCGGGTAATCGGATTCGCCTCTAAAATGTCGAAATCTCAGATTTGGTATAGGAGGAGCAGCTTGAATCTTCACCCAATGTTCTGGACTTGACTCATCAGGCACGTATATCACTCTCGCACTACAACTTGATCGACGGTATTTAGCATTTTGCCGCGCAAAAATCCTTGGCGCGCGCTGCGGGCAGGGAAGATCTGTGTGGGTTTATGGTGCTAGAGCGGCGACTTTTACTTGTTTTACTCCTTTTTTGGCCATGAGGGTTTGGGTGAGGTTTCTTACTTGTTGGGTGCTTCCTTTGACGGCGATCATTTCGAGGCACTTGTTTTCTTCGAGGTGGATGTGTGTGGTTGAGGAGATTACGTTTTTGTATTGGTGTTGGGTTTTTGTGATTTCTTCTAGGAGGCCTGGTTTGTCTAGGTAGTAGAGCACTAGGACGGCGCCGGTTATTTGTCCAGTGTCTTTTTGCATCCATTCGAATTCGCTGATGAAGCTTCTTACGGCGTCGTGAATCGCTTTGGAGCGGTCTTCGTAGTGCATGTTTTTCCATGTTTCGTCTAATCGTTTTAGCAGGGGTGGCGGAAGTGAGACGCTGAATCTTGTTACTTTCAGTTTCTGGGGCATTCGATCACCTTGTGCTGATGAATAGTCAGTTGCGAAAGGCTTTTATGGTTGATGTTACAATTTGACAAATTCGTAACACTGAAGGAATATTATGCCATACTATAACAGTCGGGAACTGGCCGCGATAGCCTTGTTTTCTGCCCTTTGGGGCGTGTTAAACTCGATCTTTTCTCCGATCGTGTTCAGCATGTTCGGGTTGCCTATCCTATGTGACATGATTGGATTTTCACTGCTTTCGCTTACTGTTTGGTGGGTCAGAAAACTTGGAGCTGCCAGTCTGGTCGGGCTCATTGCCACAGCAATAAACTTCATATTCAATCCCAGCGGCGTTTTCTTTCTAGGTTTCACTGCGGCCAGCATAGTTTTTGACATAATCGCGTGGCTCGCAAGATACGGCGTTTACTTGAAAAAGGCATCTTCAACCGCGATCACGTTGTTATCCATTTCAGTCGTATCTGCCGCTGTTGCAGGCCTAATCATAGGTACGTACTTTATGGCCGCGCCAGCCTTGGCCAATTGGGGCGGCGTTCTCGGGTGGGCAGCGCTTCACGCAGCTGGCGGCATCATTGGAGGCGTCATCGGCACAGCTCTAGTAATCGGCCTAGTTGCCAGAGGCATGCCGAAGATAAACGTAAACAGATAATGCCAAACGCAGATGATTTCTTTATTCGTTGACGATTGCAGAGTCTTATGATCGTGGCTCACTTTTGTACTTCGAACAATTCGGAAACAGGCATGTTCAAGAGTTTCAATGACAGCTTTTTGGATTCCTCTTCAGACGAGACTTCTTTAATGGACTCCAGCACTTTGTCTTTTAGTTTTAATCTGAGTTTTCTTCCCTCTTTGAGGAAAAGCACGGATGTGTTTTTGGCTTTTCTGAGTTTGATGTTGCCTTTTCCCATTGTGCAACCAGTCACGAATTGAACGCCGTCGACAAAGCATGAATTAGGAGGGGAAGGGTCGGTTGCAACGATAGCTGTTGTCTTGAAGCAGTCCTTTCCAAGCAGAGAATTGGCCAGCAGACCAGCCTTTACACCCAAAACTAGAAAGGGACCAAGATGACCATGAAACTCAACCACGCCTTTGACAAGTCCATCAGAGACCAAACTGCCTGTCAACTCGTGCCTCATTTTCAGCCACCACGCTCGCGTAAGCTAATTCCTCAAATTCTCCCGTTCTCTTTATGTCTTTGGGAACCGGGCGCATTCAATTCAGCATAGTCCATGGATAGCGTGCATATTCGCGCCCAAAGCTTAGCGCGTGCCAAGTTATCTTCGCGCGCCGCACTTCGCATCTACCATGCATTTAGCGTTTGTTCAACGTTATCCATCAATTTGTGAACAAATGATTTCGAGAGACCTTTTCTTTTATAGTATACGCGCGGGTGAACAAATGTTCAATTTTCAACTAATAATGTTTTTTGACGAGTTTAACAAGGCAGCAATCAGAAATACGGGAGGAGGTGAAAATCGAAAGTGCGAATAATGAAGAGAAATGTAACACTTCTGTCAGACTGTTACTTTTCCTTGAGAACACAGACAAAAGCCTCAGAATAGTCTCTGTCTAGGACAACATCAACGTATAACCATTGGGAGATCGAAAGACTAGATCGTCAGACAGCTCTCAACTGTCATAGACCTGTAGCCTCTTTCTTGATTTCAGTGCCGTCTATTGCCATGTTATGTTAGCAAAAGCATATTTTGAGTCAGTGCATACACTCTGTTGACGCCTATGAGCAGCTCTGTGCCCACTGAGATGACCGTCAGGAATTTCTTGCAGAAGGAGTTGGAGAAGAGATCAGTCAAAGTGGAGCCTGAGAGGTCTTACACTACTCCAATTGGTCGTCTCGTTCCTGACTTGCTTCTCAGGAACGGTGCTGAGTATGTTGTTGAAACAAAACTTGGGGCTGAAACCAAACTTTTGGATGCAATCGTCAGACTCTATGATTATTCCAAATACACTGATGCCAAAGGAGCCTTTGCTATTCTCTTCCCTGAAGAGCTGAGGCATCCTTGGACTGTTGAGATGCTTGAGAAAATAGCAATTGATCCCAAGCTGAAGTATATCGTCACTGCCATCTTCAAAGACTTTCGACCTAGCACAAAATATGAAGGCAACCTATCTGAAGTGGCTGATTGGATTGCCTCTCAGGTGTTGAAACCTCTTGCTGTTGAAGTTGACACAGGTTTTGCAATCAAAGTCTTGACTCAAGCTGTAGAAGCAATTACTCTGAGTGCTAGAAGCCTGAAGAGTGTGGATCTTGAAGAGATTTTTGGTGGAAGGACAGTTTTTGAGAATATCCTGCAGTATGAGGAAGGACACTATCCTCTTGATGAGATGAGAGAAGCTGCAACTTATCTTTTGGTCAATCAGATCATCTTCTATCATGTTCTTTCAACGGCTAATCCACAGTTTGAGACAATAGATGAAGGCAAGATTGGGAAACCTGTTGACTTGCTCAGATACTTTGAAGCTGTTTTGAAGAAGGACTACACTTCTGTTTTTGGCTTTGATGTTGCATCCAAGCTACCTCAGTCTGCCACAAAGATCATAAAGAATGTGATAGTTGTAGTCAAGGCTCTTGCACCTGAGAAGATAGGGCATGATGTTTTGGGCAAGGTCTTTCATGAGTTGATACCATATAACATAAGGAAGGCTGTGGCTGCTTTTTACACGAACAATGAAGCTGCAGAGATCCTTGCAAGTTTGTCTATAGAGAAGCCTGATGCTACAGTCATAGACCTAGCTTGTGGAAGTGGTACTCTTCTAGTTGCTGCTTATAGAAGAAAGAGAGAATTACTACAGTGTGGGAGCAAGGGCATTTCATTGGAAGCTCATAGAAGGTTTTTGGAGCACGATCTGACAGGCGTTGACATAATGCCTTTTGCAGCTCATCTTGCAGTCATGCATCTGTCTCTCCAAGCTTTGCTGCATGAGACCGAGAAGGTGAGAATTGCAGTATGGGACTCAACAGAATTGAAGCCCAACATGAAAATTCCTGCTATCTACAGTGAGTTGAAAGCTGCCTACAGAAAGCCAACTTTGGATATGTTCAAGGACGAATTTGTGATACCAAAAGATGCTCACATTAAGAAAGGTGCAGTTACTCTTGAAGGAGTTGGTGGACAGGAAATCCCTTTGGAAAAAGTTGATCTTGTCATAATGAATCCACCTTTCACAAGACAAGAAAGACTACCCAAAGAATACAAAGATGGACTGTTCAAGAGACTTGGGGAATACAAGAGTCAACTGAGTGGTCAGTTGGGCTTGTGGGGATATTTCCTCCTGTTGGCTGATCGTTTCGTGAAAGAAGAAGGCAGAATTGCCCTAGTCTATCCTTCAAGACCTCTTGGTGCCAAATCTGCAAGAAAGATCAGAGAATTCATCTTGGATAACTATGCAATGGAGTATATCATATCTAGTTGGGAGAGATTGGCATTTTCTGAGTCCACATTACTTCGAGAAGTCCTACTAATCATGAGAAAGATTTCCAACAAAGGCGATAGAACACCAATTTGCAAGATCATAAACATCAAGAAGATGCCAAGAAGCCTAGAAGAGGCACAATCATTGGCAGGTGAGATCAGAACAGCGTCATCTGATTATGAGAGTGAACGACTAAAAGCAGCAACAGTCACTCAGATTGAACTCAGAAAGACTGTCAACAACTGGTTCATACACATTGCCTCATTCGATCCAAAAGTGGCAAGGCAGTGGCTAGATATTCAATCTCGTGCCACTGGGAAATTACAGCAGTTTAGAGATTACATAGAGAATAGGAAGATAGACATCATCAGAGGCGTTGAAACAAAGGGCTCTTTGGGCTTTCAATTCTTTGAGGCATTTGTAGTAAGGGATCCAAAGAGAGCACTGAAAGCACATGATCTGTGGTATGCTGAAAGAATTCAAGGTCAGAAGCTATTGGCAAGAAATCGTTTCACGAATGAAATAGTTGAGATCCCAAATAGTGTGCTCTGTAATGGAATAAGAAGAGCCAGTGGAATGAATACGATTGATCTTTCACACATACAAGACTACATTGTTACAAGACCTTTTGCAGGAATCGAAAGGCTCATGCCACCAAGCTCTGTTCAAAATTTCAAAGAACATTCCAAGGCATGGAATAGCTATGTAAGAAGCAGATTTGGCAAGTTTCTGATATCAAGAAGGTTTAACCTTTCAGCAATCAGAACACATCTATTAGCTTACTATTCGAGTGAGCCCACCACTGGGCAAAACTTGTGGAGCCTCAAAGGAATTGACGAAGAAGAGGCAAAGATATTGAGTCTGTGGTTCAACTCCACACCAAACTTGCTGCAAGTATATCTTCAGAGAATGGAGACAGGTGGAACTTGGATGGAAATAAATGACAGCATGATACATAATTTCTTGTTGCTTAACATTGACTCACTTGACAAAAGTGAGAAGAGACACTTGATTGAGTTATTTGAGAGGACAAAGAACACAGAGTTTCCAAGCATTATTGATCAATTGAATGGAAGGTTCTCTGCTAGGAAGGAAATAGACAGAATGCTTCTCCAACTCATGGGCTATTCACTCAAGGAAGCAGATCAACTCCTCGATTATCTGTATCCTGCATTGGCCAACGAGATCGAGAAACTGACAACGCTTTTGGAAGGTTAGCCACAAGAAAGCTTCACTCTACTAGTAACCAATGATTAATATCCCTTTCAGAGGTAGTTTGAGCCTCCCACTAGCATAAAGTATCTCGAAATGAGTAACTACTTTTTCAAAGTCAGCCTTCTCCCTATAGGTCTTACGAACAGCAATAATCAGATAATTCACATCATGCATCATGCACGCTTCAAACAAGTCCTTCAGAAATTGGTAGTTGTCCACAGCTCTGCCTGCTTCCACTTCAAGGACTGTGCCTGTCTCTTCATGATAGGCATCTACTTGAAACGACTTCTCAAGTTGCCCATCCCTTCCGAAGAGGACAGGCATCTTGATCTTATCCTCAATTTTCTTTCCCCTTTCCACCCTGAAGCCTAGGTCAAGCAACTCCTTTTTCAGAAGCACAAGCACTTCATTGCTACTAAATTTGTGCTTTGATGAGTCTATTGCTTCATTCCGTTGTTTGAAAACATTGACAATCTTGAGCAGATGCCCAGGTGGGGAATCTGACTTTGGATAGTATTGCCAGCTTGTCATAACGAATTCACCCTAGAGATCTTGTCTTCTTCGTTCACAAAATAGGTTGCTACGCCTAGTCTCTTCAAAGCAATCTGAAGCTCGTCAATCTTCTCTCTGTAATAAGGATCTTCTGCCAAGACTATTTCATAAACTCCATTTGGATCATTGTTCATTCTCAGGCATATCTGTCCAACTGCTCTCAAAAGATGGGTGTATTTCTGTGAAGTAGTAAAAGGCTCGCCATCAGGCTTTGTGTCCCCTTCGATCTCGACATAGTACTTCTTGGCATCCTTGAAGGCTGTTATGTCAACTCCATGTTTGCTAGTCCTTTCCTCGACTTTATAGCCATGATCTTTCAAGTGCTTTCTCAGTAATCCTTCAACCTCTGACTCTTTTGGCATCAGATAACACTCCCATTCAGTCTCTATGAGTGAGAGGAATAAAAGATGATTAGCAGAGTCGTCTGCCAAAGCCTTTTTGTCATCAGATAGTAGAAAGCGAAAATATGCCACAAAAACCTGAAAATCCAAGGCATGTATACTTTAACATTTTTTTCTCTATTTCCAAATATATATTTGGCTATATTTTCATCCACTTGTGAGGCTTCATATTTCAACTGATGTGTGTGTGTCGGATGTGGGGTAACATTGTATATATAGCAGACATAAATACACCAGAGGCACTAAAAGAGCATCTGAGTAGAGGAAGGAGAAACATGGAAGAATGCCCCAAATGCAAGAAGTGGACACTTTTCTATAATCCAAGAAATGAGACAATGACTTGTGCAAGCTGCAATTACCAGGAAAACGTAAAATATGAGACATTTATCAAAGAGAGAAATATCGTTGATTTGTTACGCTATCCATGTCTGAAGGAGACGAAATTAGAAAAAATAGAAGCATGAACGCTGAATTATTACTTGTTTGGTTGCCCAAATATTCTAAAATATGCTCGTGCTTTTACGCCTTCAAATTTCCTGACTGATACGTGACCTTCGCTAAGCAGGTCGACAGCATCTTGGTCAGGATATGGCTCTACATATACGACCACAGCTAGTTTGCTGTTGACTATTTTCTTTGCACAACTGTAGCAAGGGAAGGTAGTCGTATGAATAGTATATCCCTGGATGTTTCTGCTTCCAACATTCAAGATCGCCTTTTCCTCTGCATGTAAAGCTGCACATCGATCGAGTGCTTTGTCGCTTATGAAATATTTATCAAGGTTGAATTTACATTTCCTGCAGAGAAAGGGTGGTTTTGAGTCTTTTATCAGCTCACCACATTTGGGGCATTTCTCACGGAGACTCTCAAGTTTTTGGAAGTATTTCATTTTATAGATTTCCCTGCTGCACTGCTTGTATTTGATTTTGCAGGGTTCTATTCCTGGAGGCGTTTCATTATAACCAACAGAAACTACAGCATCGTTTTTCTCGTCAACTATTACTGCACCGACATGCCTTTTCATACATTGTGAACTTGAAGAGGCAGTATAAGCAATAGCCATATAGAGCTCAAAAAGAGTGGGAGGACGTGTGACGTCACCTTTTACCAAACTAACGTAAGGATAGATCTTGTCTTTCAATTTGTCGATCTGAACATCCTGTGTTGGGAAAGGCCTCTCATTATCGATTAACACGTCGGCATTGTCGACGCAGAGCTCAACTTGTTGTCCATATTCTGTCCTCTCATCATACTTGTCGCGACTGTCGTCTATTTCAAATTGGTTTTCGTTGAGCTGCAGGTCAAGATAATGTTTCTTCACTCTCTCCCATCTGTTCTTGGGTGAACAATCTACTGCGAACAGAAAGAAGTTACGAAATCTCTTGCGAAAGTATTGGAGCTCTCCGACATTTCTGATGCTGTCGAAAACCCATGGTGCCTCATCACCTGCTTTTGCTTCTGCCTCTTTTAGTGCTAATTCTGCGAGAAAGTAAGTCTTACCACTCTTCTCTCTAAGCTCGTCGCCCACATCCTGCAACTCCTTTCTCTGTGCATCATGACTCGACTTGGTCGTTTTCTTTTTCCATGCCTCTCTAACGTATTTTGAAAGGGAAAACGGTTCAAAACCAAGACTCACCAAAGACTGTCTCAAGGTCGAGCAACCGCTTCCAAAAGAACCTGTTAGTCCAATAACGAACCTATCCTGTTCGTTGACCATGTGACTCACGATTTGAGTATCACTGATGATGTGCTTTATAAAACAGGTGTTTTGTTCTCATGGCTGAAGAATTATAAGAATTTGTGTTCTAAAAATTGGAAGAATAGGAGTCTACGCTCATTCCTTCTTTTTGCCTTTCCTAGTAGACGAAACTAGAAAATAGATGTGGCAAAAAGTAATGTGAAGCAATCTTTGGCTGCCATCTAACAGTCGTGATTTTTGAACCAAGCCTCAGCTTCTTCCATAAGAGTCCTCAACTTGTCCAAACTCAGTATCAAGCTGAATTGCCCCCAAACCCACTTCTCAGTCCCTCTCTTTCGTGTCCAATAACATGCTCTTAGCTCCTTGCAGCCACCACTCCACCGAACAACTTCAAAGCCCTTCCAGTACTCTCTATCTTTGTTGTGATCTCCCACAAAGAAGCCTTCTAGAACATCAAGATTTTCTACAGACTTGTCAGGGAAGGTCATTGTTGACGATCTTGGATATTTGTCTTTGATCTCTTTTGGAGTCTTATCTTTGGGTTTCCTAGCTTTGGGTTTCCTAGCTTTGCTTTTGGAAGTCTTCTTCACATTTTCACTCTTCTTATTGTCGTCTGCATATCTAGCATATTTGGATTTGCTAGGTCAAGACTAGAAGTGCATCTTGGAACCATCCTCTATGGACAATGTTTTAAATTGGTGACTAGACCATTGCTTTCATGTGGCTTTCTTGGCAGCAGGTCTTTTGCCCAACACTGAGGAAGCAGGTAATTGGACGGTTGTAGTTTTCAAGTGTCCAAGGAAGAATTGGACTGAGACTCCCAACAAATTGTTCTCTAGGCTTGATGAACAGAAACTTGCCCTGATGCCCAACTACACTTTGAGGAGATATGAAGAGTCTAGTGACTCCTTCTTTGTTAGCTTCAGGATCCTGAGAGAGCAGAGACACGAGAAGGCAATCAGAGATCTAGTGGATAGCTGTCTCGAGGATCTTGAGCACGAGTTTGATCCACAGGAGCCTTCTCCCTTTGCCCAATATCACGAGTGGAGAAGCACTGTTGGATGGACAAGGGAACGATGTGAGATCCTGAGCAAGATCAGCAGGTTTACATTGGACATAACAAGATCAGACACAAGCCTAGAAAGGAGATTGGATTGGACACATCTCTTCTCAAACATGACTGCCATATTTGACATTGAGAGGAGCTACCACAACCCTGAAGTCGTATTTCCGAAGATCTGTTGGGTGAAGTATCATCCCTTCCCATTTTCATGGCGAAAGAATGAGCAGACGACACAGTAACAATGTCTATTTGAAAGGTTGCCTTCTATTCTCTATGGTATATCACAAGGCAAAAAGCCACACATTTTGCGGGACTTCGGGAGACATCGCCACTTGTCTTGGCGCGCGCTTAGCCATAGAATGCCCTTTTCCTTCGGTTACCGTGTTGGCATGATCTGCAGCTTTTGAGAGGACTTGTTCAGATTGACGTGATTTGTGATATTCCATCTTTCTTTTCGATTTTCATGACTTGGTGGGCGAAGCTTTCGAGCTCTTTCTCGTGTGAAACCATGATGACTTGGGGGCATTTGAGTTCGTCAAGTATGTCCCTGATCTTAAACAACTGTTCTTTGCTGAAGCCGTCAGTTGGTTCGTCCAAGATAAGCAGATTTGACTTAATTCCTGCTGAAACTTTCTGTACGATGGTGTTTAGTGAGAGCCTATAGGCTAATGCTAGGCTGGTTTTTTCGCCGCCGCTGAGGTAGTTGTAGTCTTGTTCATACCCGTCTTGTTCAA
>Ga0315277_10010744_pt1 | contig 11569 bp, 8 predicted proteins | sample YL17G05_15_MG_FD_203695 | JGI IMG/M metagenome (GOLD analysis project Ga0315277, IMG submission 203695) | Sediment microbial communities from Yellowstone Lake, YNP, Wyoming, USA - YL17G05_15 | ecosystem: Environmental > Aquatic > Freshwater > Lake > Sediment | place: USA: Wyoming | collected...
GACCTATGAAGCCGGAGTGCGCTAGCATCCCAACAGGAGACGTTACTGGGAGATGCGAGGAATGTCAAGCCCCGAAACGCGGAAAACACGCCGCAAAACAGCCATGCCGCCGGCGCGCGGTGAGTGCAGCGCCCCGGTCGGCCCGGCTTGACAATGCGGGGGACAATCCGGGGGTGCTCTTTCGGCTTGTCCGCAAGCAGTTTTCTACGCGGGAGATGCCGAAAGAATCCAGGGAGTTTCTTCCACTTACGGACAAGCCCTTAGCCAATGTCGAGCATTTTCCGGAGGGCCTTCCGCCCGTTCTCCGCCACCTCCGCATCCACTTCCACCACGCAAGTCGCCCCAAGGTTATCCAGGACCCAGAGGACGTGGCTCAGGGTGATCTTGGCCATGTTCAGGCACAGCGAGGGCGTCAAGGGCACGATCGTCCTGTCCGGATACTGCTTGGCCAGGCGGGCCACCAGGTTGATCTCCGTGCCGACACCGATGATGTCCCCGGGCTTGCTTTCCTGAACCTTGCGGATGATCGCCTCGGTCGAACCCGACGAGTCGGCTGCATGAACCACTTCGCGCGTGCACTCCGGGTGGACGATCACGTGGATACCGGGATACTTCCTGCGAAGTTGCTCGACGTGCTCCACGCGGAAGCGGGTGTGGACGTAGCAGAAACCCTTCCACACCACCATTCTCGCGCGCGAGTAACGCTCATCGCGGGAGTGCGCCTCGGAATACCGCGGGTTCCAGATCACGACCTCTCTCGCGGGAACACCCATCTCGTGGGCGGCATTCCGGCCCAGATGCTCATCGGGCATGAAAAGGACCAGATTAGACGGCGCTACGAACTCATCGCCGTCTGGGTCGGCCTTGGACCAGGCCCATTCCAGCACACGCCGCGCGTTGGACGAAGTGCAGACCGAGCCGCCGTGCCGCCCGCAGAAAGCCTTGATCGCCGCGCTCGAGTTCATGTAGGTCACGGGAACAATCCGCCGGTCCGGGTTCATGCGGGTGAGAATCTCCCAGGCTTCCTCGACCTGCGTGGTCTCGGCCATGTCGGCCATGGGGCAGCCCGCGGTCTCCTCGGGGTGGATGACGACCTGTCCGGGGCGGGCAAGGATGCGCGCGCTTTCGGCCATGAAACGCACGCCGCAGAAAACGATGTAGCGGGCAGTGGCGGCCGCCGCGTCCCGGCACAGCTTGAAGGAGTCGCCAACGATATTGGATAACGCCACGATTTCGTCCGCCTGGTAGTGGTGCCCCAGGATGGTGAGCTGATCGCCAAGCCGGGTCCGGATCGTCTGGATCGCCTTCAGGAGATCTTCGTCCCTGCGGTTGACGTACTCATGCGGGCAGGAAAGGCCTCGGTGTATCTTGACTGGGATTTTCATGGTTCTTGTCACTCCGCTCGCCCAAGTTTCAGGGGCGCGCAAAAAAGGCCTCGTGGATTCCGGTCACCATCATTTGCACGGCGATGGTGATCAGGAGCATCCCCATGAGGCGTTCCAAAGCCCGGATTCCCTTCTTGCCCAGAAGCCGGCTGAGCGGCAGGGAAAACAGCAGAATGCCGCTCGAGGCGGCCCACGCGAGCAAGAGGGCGCCAAGCCATTCGAGCCAGCGCGTGGGATTGCCGGCCATCAGCAGGATAACCGTGGCCATTGCGGAGGGCCCGGCCACGAGAGGAATAGCGAGAGGAACAATGAAAGGCTCTGTGTCCTCGTGTTTCTCGAGCGCCTCTTCAAAGGAGGGGAAGATCATCTTGATGGCGATGAAAAGCAGAATCACTCCGCCCGCTATGCCCAGCGAGGGCCCGGAAACGTGCATCGCCGAGAGAATATGCCGGCCCAGAAAGAGAAAAGCGATCAGCGCAACCAGCGCAAACAGCGACTCCCGGATGATGATCGGCCGCTGCCTGTGGGCCGGCACGTCGCTGAGCGCGGTCAGGAACAAGCCGATGTTCCCCAGCGGGTCCAAGACGAAAAACAGAAGTATGGTAGCTGACAGCCAGGACGGCATCTTAGACCTCGTTCTCTCCCGGCAGGTGAAACTCTGGGATCTTCCCGGCATGCCCCCACGCAGACAGGACGTGCCTTCAGGGGACTCCCGCCGCTGGCAGGAGACGCCCGGAGCTCAATAGACTATCCTATCCCTTGTGGTCTTATCAATGAAAAACCCGGCGGGAAAAAGAGAATGGGGAAATCAGGGATCAGGGCCGGGCGGCTGTCGGCTGGGACGGCAACTCCGGCGCCGCGCCGCCGGCATACCCCTCCACGCGCGCCAGCCAGATCATCTTATCCGCATACAAGGGCCGCAGTTGGAGGCCCTGGCCGTTGATGCGCAGCCATTCTTCCGCGGGAGGTTTGAGCGCCAGGTGGGTGATTGCGTGGGCGCGCATGAACTCCCGGGCTTTGCCGGGGCTATAGGGCGCAGAAACATAGTCGGGCTTTTCCATCCAGACCGGCCCCGGCAGACGCCGCGTTTCGGGAAGGGAGAGATTGCACAGGAAAACGGGACCTCCGACCGGGGGCTGCGCATTTCCGCCGAGGGCGGTTTGGATGGCGCTTTGGTTTGGCGGCAGGACCGGCTGATCCCGGTTCAGGGCTACGATGGTGGCTTCCATGTTATCCATGCCGTGTCTTACGAATGGGGGAACAAGAAGCAGACAGAGCGCCGCCAACGCGGCGGTTCCGCCTCGCGCGCGCCACCGCAGCCGCCGGTGGTACAGCCAACCCAGACCCTCCATGAAAAAGACGAAACCGAAGCATAGAACGATGCCGTTGTACCGTTCCGACTGGTAGTACCACAGGGCATGGAGAAGCCCGTAGCCCAGGACCAACCAGGCGGAGAAACGCGAGAAGGGACCCAGGTATCCTCGCAGAGCCACGACAAGCAGCACCACGAAAAGGAGGGAAGGGAGCATCAGGAAGTCGTTGACAAAGACGACGGGGCCTCCCACGTTTGGGACATGGATGAAGTAGTTGATTTGGAAGAGAACCCGGTCGAACCAGGACGAGAACTGAAAGGACCGCGTTCCTTCCGCGATATAGGCGTTGGCCTCATGAAAGGTTCGGGCAATCCAGAGTTGCCAGAGGGCAAGCGGCAGGGCCGCCGCCAGAAAAATGCCAGCCGCTCCGGTCCAGCGGATCTGTTTGCGCTTGAGAAGCCAAAGCACCAGCAGGCCAAGGACGTATGCCGTTTCGATCCGCGTGAAAAGGCCAACCGTCCCAAAGAAGATCAGGCAGGCCAAAGCAACCAGGCGCTTCCCGCGGCTTCGTTCCGCTGCCGCAAGCCGGAGGACCGCCGGTTCACCCCGTGCGGGTTTGCGCAGAAGGGGAAGGGCCGCCGCCGTGCACGCCGTTGTGCAGACGCCAGCCATCAGCTCGGACATGGGAAAGACGCTCCATTTCAGGACGATCGGGGCGGAACCCGCGATGGCGGCAAAGGTGAGCGCGACCGGCCAGTCGCGCCACACGATTCGCCCGAGAGCCGTCAACGCGAGCATAAGGAGTAGGAGGAGGACCGCGTGAGCCCGGGCGTAAAGGCGCATGGCGAGATCCGGATGCGCATGGCGGGGAAGAAACAGCGCCCACCAATACGCGAAACCGGGGAAGTACTTGTTGTTCGGCCCCTGGGGCCAGTCAACGCATGGACCTTTCCCATCCCGGATGTTTGCGGCCATGGATTGGTAGAAATAGCTGTCGAGAGGCATGACCCGGGCCTCCCGCGACACGATCACCGCGCAGGCGCCGAACACGTACAGCGTTGCCGCCATCGCGAGAAGGGGAATGGCGATGGCCAGCCACCGAACGGCTCTTGACAGGAAAAGCGCAGAGAGCTTCGGCGCTCCCATCTCCTTGCGGGAGAGCGGAAGACCTCCTTCGGAGCCTGGCGGAACGGAGTGGGATATCATAGCGGATTGTCCACGTCGAAAAAGCGGGCTTCCACTCCCGTCTCCCGTGCAAGGACTTCTCCGAGACGGCGGATGCCCACGCGCTCGGTGGCGTAATGGCCGAAAGACAGGAAATGAACGCCCAGTTCGCGCGCGAGATGCGGAACCGGCTCGTCGGCGCTGCCCGTGACGTAGCAGTCGAGGCGTTCGCGGGCCGCGTCCGCAAGAAACTCCCACGCCCCGCCCGACACCACCGCGGCGGACGCGATCACGGGCTTGCCGCTCAGGAAGGCGGTCGGGCGCGTCCCATAGAAGGCCGCCGCTCTCTCCACGAAATCCTCAATGGGGACCGGCTGAATGCCGCCTTTGAAGCCGATGAGCTTGCCGTGATAGTCGCCGAATGGTTCGGGATGCTCGAAGCCCATGGCCCGGGCGAAGAGGATGTTGTTGCCGATCTCGGGGTGGGCGTCCAGCGGCAGATGGTAGCCCGCGAGCGTGATGTCGTGATCGAGCAGGAACTTCAGGCGCTTCTTCAGGGCGCCGCGGATCACCCGGTCGGACTTGTCCCAGAACATGCCGTGGTGGACCAGGACCATGTCGGCGCCCCAGTCCGAGGCCTTTTCGAAGAGTTCCAGGCACGCCGAAACACCTGTGGCCACCTTGCGCACCTCCGGCCGCCCCTCCACCATCAGGCCGATGGGCAAGGAATCCTGAAAAGCGGACTTCTCCAAGTACTTGTCCAGAAACTCGAGGATTCCATCGCGGTTGGCCATGGCAATTCTCCCCACCCCCCTTCTACCTGAAAGCTGCTGAGCGAGGCAAGGCTAAAGGGATTGCGGACAATCCCGTCCTCCTCATCTATGCAGTAGCCCGACCGTCAGGGAGGGCCTGCATCCCTCAAAACAGGGTTGACGCTCTACCTAGGCCCCCTCTGTCTTGCTGAGAAAACTGGTGACCGCATCAAGGTGCGCCCGATCCTTCCTCCTCTGCCCTTTCTCCCTTGAAGAAGCCGAGTTCTTTCCGGTATATTCAATAGAGGTGGGGAACGTTCACGCCCGGGCGGAAAGAGGAAACCATGTCCAATCTGCTGGTGATCAAGGGCGGCAACATCGGAATGCGCTATGAGCTGGGCAAGGTGACCACGCTCGGCCGCGCCCCGGAGAACACTATCCAACTCCTCGATCCCAACGTGTCGCGCTTCCACTGCGAAATCCTGCAGAGGGGCATTTCCTATTTCCTGCACGACCGCGAAAGCAAGAACGGCGTCCTGGTCAACGGAGAGGAGGTGCCCGAGAAGACCCTCCTGCGCAATGACGAGATCATCATCGGCAACACGGTCTTCCTGTTCAACACCGACCACGACCTCAAGAACACCCGGTTCAGCAACAAACGCGTTTACTTCACCTCCCCCACCGACGAGACCATCACCCCCATCCGGGAGAAGAACACGCTGGCCGCTCCGTCCGCCGAACAAAAGGCCGCCCGCTCCTCCCACGAACTGCTCTATCACCTCGGCACTCTGTTCGCTTTCTCGGAGCTGCCGCTGCCCGAAGCGCTCGAGCGCATCCTGCAGACCCTGGTGGGCATTTTCAACGCGCGCAACGGCTGCCTGATGATGTGGGATGCCGTGTCGGCCGATTTCGTGCCGCTGGTGGCTATCTCCGACGAGGACTCCTTCGCGGTGTCCATGAACGTGATCCGCCTTGTCCTGGAGGAGAAGCGGGCCGTCCTCGTCCCCGCGCCCGCCATTGACAAGCACGTGGCCACCACGCTGCGCATTGACAAGCCCGCCGAGGAAGAGGACGATGCCGACGCCGTGGCCCTCTGCGTTCCCCTGGCGAAGAGCCGCCCGGCGGCGGGAGAATCCGGCAAGGCCGCCGGGGGAACGCTGCCCAATCAGATCATCGGGCTCCTGTACCTGGAGATTCCGGACGGCGACAATCTGCTGCTGCACGACGTGCAACTCCTGCAGTCCGTCGCGAACCTGACCGAGGTGGCCATCGAGCATTACCAGGCGCTGGACACACTGCACCGGGAAAAGGGAACCGCCGGGGAAGGCGGAATGGAACTGGTGGGGAAGAGCCAGCCCTTCATGAAGGTTCTCGCGCTGGTGTCGAAGGTCGCGGGAGTGGATTCCACGATTATGCTGACGGGAGAGACGGGCACCGGCAAGGAGATGATCGCGCGAGAGGTCCATCGCCAGAGCCACCGCGCCAAGTACGCGTTCCTCGCCATCAACTGCGCCGCGATCCCGGAGACGCTGATCGAGAGCGAGCTCTTCGGACACGAACGCGGCGCGTTCACGGGCGCCGACCGGATGCGGCGCGGCCTGATCGAGAACGCGCACGGCGGCACGCTGTTCCTGGACGAGATCGGCGAGATGGCCCCCGGAACCCAGACGAAACTTCTCAGGTTTCTCCAGGAGCGCGTGGTCACCCGCGTCGGCGGCAGTCAGCCGATCCCGGTGGACGTGCGCGTGATCGCGGCCACCAACGCGGACCTCGAGAAGGCCGTCCAGGAAAAACGCTTCCGCGAGGATCTCTGGTTCCGGCTCAACGTGTTCGAGATCCACCTGCCCGCCCTGCGTGAGCGGCGCGAGGACGTCCAGCTGTTGTGCGACCACTTCCTGCGGCACTACGCCCGCGAGTACAACAAGCAGATCCTCGGCCTTTCCGATTCCGCCCTGCGGGTTCTGGAAGCCTACGCGTGGCCGGGCAACATCCGCGAACTCCAGAACGCCATCGAGCGGGCGATCCTGCTCAGCGACCAGCCCGTGCTGGATGCGGAGCTTTTCGCGCTGCAACCCTCCGTGCGGGCCGCCGACCCCGGTTCCACGACGGTTTCCCAACCCGTAACGCTGGACGAGGCGGAGCGCCGCTGCATCCTGCGCGCGCTCGAGGCGTGCAACTGGAACAAGGTTCGCGCGGCGCGGATGCTCAACATCCACCGCAACACCCTGCACAAGAAAATCGCCGACCTGGACTTGCACCCATGAAGTGGCGCTGGCAACCGCCGGAAGAGGGCCGCCCCGGCTTGGAGATCGCGGGCGGGCTGGTGGCGCTGGGCGTCCTGGCGGCGGCGCGGCTCCTGCCCTCTGGATTCTTCTCCTGGACCACGTGCTGGTTTCACCGCGTCACGGGCCGGCCCTGTCTCTCGTGCGGGGCAACCCGCGCGTTTCTAGCATTGGCGCGGGGAAGATGGAGGGAGGGAATCGCGCACAACCCCCTGTTCGCGGGGATTTTCTTTGGGCTGATCGTTCTCGTCCTGTACGCGGCGTGGGTAGTGATCTTGCGGAAGCCGTGCCTGCGCCTTTCGTTTGGCAGCCGACGGGAAAAATGGATCCTCGGCGTTGCCTTTGCCATCGCAGTGTTATTGAACTGGGCGTATCTGATTTGGATTGGGGAATGACGCCCGGGGTCTGCTTGCGGATACGCGAACCCGTGAAGATAGGTTCATTCAGTCCCTACGCGACGTGGCAGTATTGAGGGAATCGCCGCACCCCACCCTTGAAAGGGTGGGCTGAGAGCATTCTGTCCCTCCGGGACGGGCGTTTGCCACCGGTGAAGGCAGTGAGGCGAGACACGGGCGGGCTTTTCCGATTGGAAAAGCCGTCATCCACGAGATGTTTCAGACAGGAGAGGTCCAAGTAGTCTTCGCCACTCCTCTTTCGAGGCCAGCACGCCGTTTATCTCAAAACCTTCCTCATGATACGATATCGTTATACATTCATCACAACAGCCGCACTTCACGAGGTATCGGGGGGAAGTTCTCACTACCCTGGATTTCTGCCTTCCTTTTCTGTGGAAGACCCTTAACCGCCATCCGCCTTGCCCATCCGGAACGAGCATCTTTCTATTGAGTCTGAGTGCTTCCATGGGTAACGACCTCCCCCATCATAAATTGATCCGGTTTCACGCTAACTGGAACAACACTACGGATCAAGGGAAAAGAGCGGATGGTCCCCTTGCAGACCGCTTGCATTTCGCCCCGCCACGGGTTAGGATGTGACCAGTTCCGGGAATCCGCCGCGGCATATCCCGGCGGCCCCAACCGCATATTCCGGAAGCCCCCCGCGGCATGTTCCGGGAATCAAACGCGGCATGTGCCGAAAGCGAGAACTTGATGGTCTCCATTCCTTTTTTCGTGTTTCTTCTCCTGGCGTTCCTGACGGGCTGTGTGCCTTTTGCCTATATCCTGGTCAAACGGCTGCGCGGGGTTGACATCCGCACGCAGGGCAGCGGCAACGTCGGCGCCACCAACGCCTCGCGAGTGCTGGGACGGAAGTGGGGCATAGTCGTCCTGTTGCTGGACACGGTCAAAGGTGTAGTGGCGGCGTGGTTTCTTCCATGGGTGCTGGGACTGATGGCAGGCTGGTCCACGTTTGGGTCGGCAGCCTATTACTTCGACGCGCTAACCACCCAGGGGGTCCAGCTCTGCATGGGGTTTGCCGCCTTCCTGGGACACTGCTACAACCCCTTCCTCAGGTTCAAGGGCGGTAAGGGAGTAGCCACGGCGCTGGGCGTGTTCCTGATCGTCTCTTGGAAGGCCACGGTGCTCACGGCCGTCGTTTGCCTGGCCATCATCGCGGCCACCCGGCTGGTCTCGGTCGCGTCCATCGTAGCGGCCGTGCTGCTGCCTGCCGCCATGCTCACGTTCCAACTCATCGCAAAAGGCTCCGAGGCTCCTTGGTACCAGAGGGTCAACTGGCAGGTGCTGAGTATGACCGTCCTGATTTCCATCGTGGTGGTGATCCGCCACCGTGCCAACATCAAGCGACTTCTGGTGGGGAAGGAACACAAAGCGTGAGAGAGACCTTGCCGGCGGAACTGCCCCCGCAGAAGATCAGCGTGCTCGGCGCCGGGGTGTGGGGCATTGTCCTGGCCTCCCACCTGGCGCGGAAGGGCCACGTCGTCCGCGCGTGGGACGTGGCGCCCGAGGTAGTCGAGCGTCTGCGGCAAACGCTTTCCCATCCGAAACTGCCCGGGTTCAGGGTCGCGGACACCGTCGGGTTGACGACGAACCTGGCCGAGGCGGTGGATTTCTCGAGAAACAGCGCCAGCGGGCCGGCAGAAAAACATCAGGCTGAAGCCTGTACTCTGAACAGGGGAAAAGGCGCACCCCAATCTGCCGTCCCCGTTCCGCCCACCTGCAACGGAGGCCCCGACTGCGTGGTGGTGGCGGCGGCCAGCCACGGAGTGCGCGCCCTGGCCGAATGGTGCCGCCCCCCGGCGGGTCAACCCCCCCACGAGACTCCTCCCTGGGTGGTCTGCAGCAAGGGAATCGAGGAAGACAGCCTCCTCCCGATGGCGGGCGTGATCGAGTCGGTGTGGGGAACCGCGTATCGCGAGCGGATCGCCGTTCTGTCGGGACCCAGCTTCACTGCGGAAGTCGCCCGGAAGCTGCCGACGACGGTCTGCGCGGCCTCGACGAATCCGCGGTTGAGCGAATACATCCAGACGCTCTTCATGACCAACCGGTTCCGCGTCTATACCCAGGACGACGTGCTGGGTGTCGAGCTGGGGGGTTCGCTCAAGAACGTCATCGCGATTGCCGCGGGCGTGTGCGACGGCATGGAACTCGGCGATAACGCCCGCGCGGCGCTGATCACCCGCGGACTCGCCGAGATGATCCGCCTCGGAACGGCGCTGGGCGCCCGCCCGGAGACTTTCGCCGGGCTCGCCGGGATGGGAGACCTGATCCTGACGTGCTGCGGGTCGCTCAGCCGCAACCACACTTTCGGCACGTTGCTGGCCCGGGGCAGGTCCGTTCAGGAAGCCCTGGACGAGATCGGAATGGTGGTCGAGGGCATGCGGACCGCGCGGTCGGCGCGGGCCCTCGCCCTCAAGCACGGGGTGACGATGCCGATCGTGAAAGAAGTGTACGCGGTGCTATACGAAGGGAAGAATCCCCAGGCGGCACTGCAAGACCTGATGGGCCGCGAGGCGCGGCCGGAACGGGATTGACACGCGCGAGGCGCGGCCGGAACGGGATTGAAAAAACATCGACAGGTTCGCGGGTTGGGTGCTATACTCCATTCGTATAGTCCGAGGGGATGTGAAGTCAGCAGTCGTCAGAAAGGAACGAGATCATGAACGCAGGTGATGCCGTCCAGAACAATCCCGCCAAGTCGAGGCGCATTTTCTCCCTGATCTTCTGGCTTGCGCCCGCGCTGCTGTTCCCCTCCGCCGCCTCGGCGGACCGCTATGCCCTCGTCGTCGGAAACAACACCTATCCCAACTTCTCCGCCGAGCAGCAGCTCAGCGGCTGCGAGTCCGACGCCCGAATGGTGCGCGACACGCTAGTCAGCCGGATCGGCGTCCCGGCGGCCAACGTGCGGACCATCATCGGGCGCCAAGCCACCGCCCAGGCAATCCTGGATGGCCTGCGGAATATGCTCAAGAACAGCAAGCCGGGCGATTCCGTCCTCTTCTACTACTCCGGGCACGGCTCCCAAATCACCGACGACAATGGGGATGAGAAGGACGATCATCTCGACGAGGTCCTCTGCCCCTACGATTTCAAGTTCCTGCCGGGCCGCCGCGCCCAGAACGCCGTGGTGGACGACCAGCTTGACGAGATTATCACCACGATGGCCAAGGACCGCGAATTTGTGGCGGCCTTCGACTGCTGCCACTCCGGCACGGGCCTCAGGTCCCTGTTTACCCAGCCGGGCCGGCGCGTCAAGTACCTGCCATACACCGGCGACGACGATCCCATTCTGGCCAAGTCGCAGGAGAGCGCCGAGCCGCTCACCCGCAGTCTCTTCCGGAACTCCTACGTTGCCCCCCCGCCGAGCGACAGCGGCCAGAGCGTCAGCGGCTTTCTCCGGACGCGCAGGCTCTCCGAAGAACTCGAAGACAAACCCACGACGCCCAAGCCTTCGGGGCAATCCGGGACCGCGGCGAAGCCGGCCACCGGAACCGTTCTGGTCGCCGCCGCCCGCGACTACGAGCTGGCCGCCGAAAACTCCATCCAGGTAAGGCGAGGCGCCCCCCCCGAAGTCCACGGAGCCCTCACCCTCGAACTGTGCCGCTACGTTCAGGAAAGCCCCGATCCCAAGAGCATCACCTATCGCGACCTCAAGAATTACCTCAGCCACCCCATCGTTCAGGGCGGCAACACGCAGAATCCCCAGGTGGAAGTCTCCGATGCCGCCGTGCTTGACGCGCAGTTTCTGGGAGGAATGCGGGGCTCGGTCGTTGCGCCCAAGGAAACCCCGGTCGTGATCGAGCCCACGCCCACGCCGGAGCCCGAGCCCACCCCGACGCCGAAACCAACCCCCATCCCCCAGCCCCCACGGCCCACCCCTGAGCCCACACCGGCCCCCACGCCCATCCTGGCGGTGGCAACGCCCGAGCCTTCCAGCGCGATTCAAGCGCTGGACAGAGAGACCTTCCCGAAGCCCGTTGCGGTCGCATTCAAGCGGTGCGACGCGTTCGCCACCGAGCAAAAACCGATGACCGATCTCAACGCCCAGGCCTCCGATTCGATGCTCCAGGAGCTCACCCGCGAGATCGCAGCCATGCGGGACGTCGCTGTTCCGGTGCCCGACACGGAATCTTTCGGAATACTGGTCATCTATGGCGCGCAGGACAAGCCCAGCGGACTAACCTACACCGGGGTGGTGGTGGACAGCAATTCCGCGCAGATCGTCAAGACCAGCTCGCGTCTGTCGGAGCGGGAAGT
>Ga0315277_10010747_pt1 | contig 11568 bp, 10 predicted proteins | sample YL17G05_15_MG_FD_203695 | JGI IMG/M metagenome (GOLD analysis project Ga0315277, IMG submission 203695) | Sediment microbial communities from Yellowstone Lake, YNP, Wyoming, USA - YL17G05_15 | ecosystem: Environmental > Aquatic > Freshwater > Lake > Sediment | place: USA: Wyoming | collected...
CAACCTCTCGAACATCCTGGTGGTGGGGGCCATTTCCGTGGCGGGCATGGGGGTGGGGTTCCCCATCGGCGTGGGGCTGGCTCTGGTGGTGGGGGTTATCTGGAACTACATCGTCAACCCCCAGGGGAATCCGTTGCTGCTGTTCACTGGTGTCGCCATGATTGTGGGGGCCATCGTCGTGGACGCCATCGCCTACCGGGCGCACGCCGTCAGCCGGAGCGCCGCCGGAGACAAGGCGGATGCCGCCGCGAAGCGAGCGGCCACCTGGAAGGGGATCCGGCTGAGCATCGTCGGCGGCATTCTGATGGGAATGTTCTACCCGCTGGTCGAGATCGGCAAGACGGGCGAGAGGGGACTCGGCCCCTACGCGGCCGGGTTCGTCTTTGGCTTGGGCGTGCTGACCTCCGTTTTTGTGTTCAATCTCTACTTCATGAGATTCCCGATCGAGGGCCCGCGGCTGCGTTTTGGAGACTACTTGAGAGGGAATTGGTGGGTGCACTTTCTCGGGATCGTAGGTGGCATGGTCTGGATCACCGGATCGCTCGCGAACTTCGTAGCCGCCAGCGCCCCGCGGGAGTTGCAGGTGGGACCGGCGATCAGCTACGCCATCGGGCAAGGCTCGACCATGGTGGGGGCGCTGTGGGGCGTCCTGGTATGGAGGGAATTCGCAGGAGGCGGGGCGCGGGTGAACCGGCTCCTTGTGCTCATGTTCGTGCTCTTTGTGACCGGCCTTGGGGTGGTTTCCATCGCGCCGCTCTTTGCTGCCCGATAGAGGCGGCTGCCGGAAGGATAACGTGGAACCGCTACTCCTCGGCATCGATGTCGGAACCAGTTCCGCGAAAGCCGTCCTGCTGGACCTTCGCGGAAACCTCTGCGCTGCCTGCCAAGCCGAGTATCCGCTGCATCACATTCGGCCCGCGTGGGTGGAGCAAGACCCCGAAGACTGGTGGCAGGCAACCTGCAAGGCCGTTCGCGAGACACTCGCGAAGGTCCCGCATGGATCAGAAAGGGTCTTGGGGCTGGCCGTGAGTTCCCAGGCGCCCACCTTGTTGCCGCTGGACCACTCCGGCCAGCCGCTGCGCCCCGCGATGATTTGGATGGACCGCCGCGCCGAATCGGAGGCGGCACGGCTGACCGAACTGGCGGGGGCCCAGGAGATCCACCGGATAACCGGCAACCGGCCTGACGCCTTCTACGTCGCCGCGCGGCTGCTCTGGCTGCGGAATCACGAACCCGAGGTTCTGAGGCGGACCTGGCAGTTCGTTCAGGCGAACGGATACGTCAACTACCGGCTTACCGGACGGCTCACCATGGATCCATCGCACGCGGTGCTGCTGCAGATGCGCAACTACGCCACGGGAGAGTGGTCCGAGGCTCTATGCTCCGCCTGCGGAGTGGAACCCGCCCAGTTTCCCGAGGTCATGGAAGCGCACCGCGTTCAGGGAGAAGTCACCGTCGAGGCCGCCGAGGCTACCGGCCTTCGAGCGGGCACTCCGGTGATGGCCGGGACAGTGGACAGCGCCGCGGCGGCGTTGGAGGCGGGCGTGGTCGAACCCGGCATCGCCGCCGAAATGACAGGGACCTCCACTGTCGTCATCATTCCGAATGACCGTGGCCTGACCGAACCGGCGCTGATCGCGATGCCGCATGCCCTGCCGGGAATCCACCTGCTGCTCGGCGCCATGGTCTCTTCGGGTGGTTGCCTGCGTTGGTTCCGGGACCAGCTTGGACAGCCTGAGGTGCAGGCTGCGATTGAAGAGAGGACCGACGCATTCGATCTGCTGACACAGCAGGCGGCGCAGGTAGGACCGGGCAGCGAGGGGGTGATCTTCCTCCCGTACATGATGGGGGAACGCTCGCCATTGTGGCATACCAATGCTCGCGGGGTGTTCTTCGGCCTCTCGTTGGCCACCCGCAAGGCAGCCCTCGTGCGCTCCATTCTGGAGGGCGCCGCCTTTGCCCTTCGCCACAACGTGGAGGTGGCATTGCGTGCCGGCGCCGAAGTCCGGGAGATGAGAAGCGTGGGCGGCTGCAGCCGCAGCGATCTCTGGAATCAGATCAAGGCGGACGTGTTGGGACGGCCGCTGCTGCTGCCTCGCACTTCGGTCGGCTCTCCTTTCGGCGACGCCATCCTTGCAGGGATGGGGGCCGGAGCCTTTCCCAACGTCCGGAACTCACTGCTGGAGATGGTACAGCTCGACAGACGCTTCGAACCAAACCAGGCTAATCACGAACGGTACTTGCGGATCTACCAGGTGTTCCGGGACATCTATGAGCACCTGAAGGGCGACTACGATCGCGCGGCCGCCATCCCCCCGTGAACCCTCTCTAGAAGTTGGATGGTTCGCTCAACCTCGGCCGCGGCATCCTGCTGCGACCACTGGAGAACCGGCGACACGATGGTGGCCAGCTCTTCCAGCAAGGGGCGGTTCACCTGCCCCAGCAAGCCCATTAGTGTTCGCCTCAGGATCAGATCATCGAGGTGGACGACTCGCTCGTGCAGCGCCATGAATTCGATCTCCCGGCGGGAGTAACCGGCGTGAGAGGCGAGCGGCGCATCCGGGCCCGCCTGTAAGTAGGCGGCGACGCTGTCCGCCCCCGTGCCAAAGCGCTCCAGCAGCGTCGTGAGCCGCTCTCGAGGCAGTCCGGTACCCTCGGGCATCCTGGGGTAGCCCTTGCCGCCCCCGATGGGACGATTCGCCGAATCGCGGATTCGCGGGCGTCCCAACACCCGCAGGATTTCGCTGGAGACCTGCTCGGCAAGCGCACGGAATGTGGTCCACTTTCCGCCGACCAGCGAGTAGATCGGGAAATCGATTCCGTCGCCCGGGGCCAGGACCGGGCAACTGTGGTCGCGGCTGATCTGGCCTGGTGTGAGGGCGTCGCTGCGCGGCAGAGGGCGGACGCCGCAAAACCGAAAGACGACCTGCGACCGGTCCACTCGGATCGAAGGGAAGGCCAGCCGCATGGCCTCGAGAATGTAGTCGACTTCAGCCTCGTCGCAGACAGCCTCCGGATCTTCCGCGGGGATATCCGTGGCGCCGGCGATGATCTTGCCATGGACCGCATAGAAGATGCAGATGCGGCCGTCCCGGTTGACGAAGTAGATCATCTCGTCCCCGGTCGCCTCCACCAGTTCGGGGTGGTCAAGCACAACGTGGGAACCCTTGGTTCCGCCGATGAAGCGGGACTCGCGCCCGAGCTCGCGATTGGTGAAATCGATCCAGGCGCCGGTGGCGTTGACGACGATCCGCGGTCTCACTTCGCAGGTCTCGCCGGAGACCTCGTCACGCAGGACGACGGTCCCGCCCGCGGCGCTCTGAAGCCGGACGTAATTCAGCGCGCGCGCCTCGGGACACGCGGCTTCAGCGTCCAGAACCAGTTCGAGGCACAACCGTTCCGGATAGGTAATCCTTGCATCGTAGTAAGTTGCGGTACAGATCACCTCGGGATTCAGAGCCGGCCGGAGCGCGAGGGCCGCCCGCCGGAGGCGGAACCGGTGTCCCGGCAGCGGGGATTGGCGGCCGGCCAGAAAGTCGTACAGCATCAGACCGGTCTTGATGAGGAGAGCTCCTCGATTGCCCGGCCTGGCGGGCCATCCCAGCAGATTTCGGATTGCCGGAATGATCCCGGACGTCCAACTGAAGATCGGAATAGTCGTGGGCAGCGGCTTGACGTAGTGAGGCGCGTTTCTCAGCAACAGGTTGCGCTCCCGGAGGGACTCGCGCACGAGACGGAATTCCGCGTTTTCCAGATAGCGGAGGCCGCCGTGAATAATGCGCGTCATGGCGGAGCTGGTTCCGGCGCAGAAGTCGGATTTGTCCACCAGCAGGACATCGATTCCCTGCAGCGCCAACTCACCGAGCAAGCCGATTCCGTTGATGCCGCCGCCGATTATCAGAACGGAAACATTGGGGTGGTTTCGAAGCGAGTCGAATTCTGGCCGCATCCCGGTCCCGAGGAACTGAGACTATATCACAGATTTCTGTTTGAGGTCCGCGCCGCGAACTTCGTGTCAAGGCAAAGTAGAAAGTTCCGCATCCCAGCAAAGTGATTTCCCTGGAAATCCACGGCCGCGCGGACTCAACTTATGTATACTTAAGCCTGCCCGCCTCTCGAGGGCAGAGGTCGGGCCCTCGCGCCTGACCGACTGCTGAGGACAGGAGAATATCTCGTGTCAAACCGCAAGTGGTCACGCCGCAGTTTCTTCAGCACTTCCGCCGCGGCGGGAGCAGCCCCTTTGGTACACCCGGCCGCTCTAGCCGCGCAGTCGGCGGGCATCAAGACCGGTGATTTGCCGGACCTGACAATCAAGGAAGCCAAGGTCTATGTGACGGACCTGGGCAACGTCAGACGCCTGAATTCCCCTGAGAACGGGGAAATCGTCTCCCTGGTGACCGCCAGCGGCATCGAGGGGAACTACTCGATCGGCAACCGGGGCAACCCGCCCGGATGGCTGGACTACGCAAAGGCCGCCTGCGTCGGCAAAAACGCGTTTGACCTGTTGCCCGTGATTGCTTACGGAGGCGGGCGCCCGCCGGGTGGCGCCTGGGGCGGCGCCGGGGCCCCGCCCCAGGCTGGAGCTCGTGGTGGAGGCGGCGGACGACGTGGCCTCTTCGGCGGCGGCTTCGGATTTGCAGCCCGCCGGACCCGCCAGAACCCCGCATCCGGACCGGATCTGCATGCCGCGGTTTGCGACGTGTGCCTCTGGGACATCTTGGGCAAGGCCGTGAACCGGCCCATCTACAAGATCCTCGGCAACGGCGGCAAAGACCGCCTGCTGGCCTACGCCAGCTCGCAGCACCTGGCCAACGTCGAGGATTTTGGTCCCGACGCCCTGAAAGCCAAGGCGGTGGGGCTCAAGGGATACAAGATCCACCCCGGCGGGGGCCAGCGCCGGACGGGAGGAGCCATCCCTGGCTACCTCGGTCACATCGAGGAGATCAAGGAAGTCCGCAAGGCGGTGGGGGACGACTACACCCTGCTGTTCGACCCCGTGCAGCGCTACAACTACTTCGAGGCATTGAGGGTCGGGCGGGTGCTGGACGAGTACGGCTACGTGTCGTTCGAAGATCCGATTCCGACCACGGACATCGACGCGCTGGTCGAGTTGCGCAAGAAGATCGACACCCCGATTGAGGTGGGCGAGTTCATCCTGGACGTGTACGACTTCGCCGACTACCTGAAGCGCGGAGCCATGGACATCGTGCGTCTGATTGCGGACAACCTCGGGGGCATCACGGGCTCGTTCCGGGTAGGGCAGATGGCGGACGCCTTCGGGATGCCGTGCACGCCGCACAACTGGGGGAACGGCTTCGACCTGGCCGTGCACTTCCAGTTGGAGCTGGCGCTGCCCAACTGCTACTGGTTCGAGATGCCGTGGCCCTGGGAGTATGTGGACCGGCCGTACATGGCCAAAATCCGCACGGATGCCGACGGTTACGTGCACGCGCCGGCGGATCCGGGCTTGGGGTATCCGCTGGACCGTGCCGCCATGGAGAAGATCACCAGGCGCATTGACCGATAGCTGTGGTCGCGGCCGGTTTGGCCTGGCCTGAGCCGGACCAGTTACGCCAACAACTGGCTGGGCGCGGCGGCCAGTGATAGTATCGGACGAGGTTACAGGAGGAAAGGACCACCCATGAGGACACTGCTGTGCTGCGCTCTTCTTCTCCTGCCGGTTTCTCTGTTGCCGGCAGCCAAGACGCTCGACATCTACATCATCGACACCGAGGGGGGAAAAGGAATCATCGTGGCGCCTCCCGGCGGCGAAACCATGCTCGTGGACGCGGGCTATCCGAGGGCGGACGACCGCGACACGAACAGGATCGTCTCGGCGGCCCAAGCCCTTGGCATCAAGCAGTTCGACTACGTGGTCGCCACTCACTACGACGCCGACCACTCCGGCAACATCTCCAAGCTGATCACTCGCATCCCGGCGAGGATCTTCGTGGACCACGGCGAGATTGTTCCGACGGCGAGTGAGCGGAACAGAAAGGACTTCTATGAGTCATATGTGAAGGCCATCGCCGGCAAGAACCGAATGATTGTCAAACCTGGTGACGTGGTGCCATTGAAGGGAGTGAAGATCACGGTCGTGACCGCCGGCGGCGCGGCGCTGGCCAAGCCCGTCGGCGGGGCCGCCGGCCGGCCCAACGCGCTGTGCGGCGTGGCGAGCATCAACAAGGACGTCACCGACATCTACGACAACGCGGGATCGGTGGGGCTGCTCTACGAATACGGCAAGTTCCGGATGCTCGACCTGGCGGACCTGCTTCAGTCAGTCGAGTACAAGCTCGTGTGTCCCACCAATCTGATCGGCCAGGTAAGCCTGTTCATGGTGAGCCACCACGGTTTCAAGGTGTCCAACTCGCAGTTACTCTACCAGTCACTCCAGCCCAGGGTCGCCATCATGAACAACGCGGCGCGCAAGGGAGGTGAAATCGAAACCTTCGACGCCATCCGAAGCGACAAGAGGCTGGAGGATCTGTGGCAGATGCACGAATCCAACGCCGCCAAGGAAAAGAACGTGCCGGAGCAGTTCATCGCCAACCCGGCGACGCCGTGCGAGGCGAAGATGATTAGAGTGTCGGTCCAGCCGGATGGCACGTTCACGGTGACCAACACCCGGAACAACTTCTCGAAGACCTACAAGCCGTAACTGGGAACGTGTGAAGAGATTCTGGGGACACGCCTGTGAGGTGTGTGCGGGGAGAGGCTGGTGTGTCCACAAGGGACACGCTGGCCTGTCCCCCGGGACACACTGGCCTGTCCCCAGCGATTGTTTCCATGAAGCCAGCCCGGAGTGTCCCCGAGTTTCTTCACACGTTCTGGGGCGCTACTGCCTGGGTCGGACTACTCCGCCGCCGGAGCCGCCACCGAACGGCCGCGGAATGCGAACTCCGATGGCGACATAGATGAGCGGCTCCTTGGGGCTCTCATTGACAAAACCGTGCTCGTCCAACCTGGGCGCGCCGGCCGCGTAGATGGCATCCCCGGTCCTGGTCTGCACGGCCCTGTCTCTCAGGATCAGGCGCGCCCCTTCCGTGCGACTATCTCTGGGCGTCTTGGATGGCGCCGGGGCCGTCCACACGTAGAACAATTGGTGCTCCGCGCCCGAGTGCACCACGTTGATCGAGCCGGGGTTGCCTCGCATGATCCACAAGCCCCGGATCACTGTGCTGAAACCGCCCCTGAGCAGCATCTTCAGGTCACACCCCGGCCCGTGGGTGGCGTTGGGTTCCCACTTCATCTCGTCGGCCCGTCCCTTGACCGGCTTCGCGGTTGGGTTAAGAGCCGTCAACGGAGACGCAAACACCACCAGCTCCACGGGTTCCGTTGCATTGTTCGCCAACCCATGCCTCACACCGGCAGGCACACCGTAAGCGTCGCCGGGCTGGGTGTCGATCTGCTCATCCCCCAGGGTGAATCGCCCCGTTCCCTTGGCCACGAAGAAAGCCAGGTCTTCTGTGGGGACCGTGGTCACGGTGTACTGTCCGCCCGGGTCAACCTTCACCAGCCACATGGCGCGGATGAGATCATCCTGGAAGCCGTTCTCTTTGGCCAGCAGAACCTTGGTGGAAGTCCCCGGTCCGTGTGCGCCCGCCTTTCCCCACGCCATCTCGTCCGAGTGAACGAAGGGGCCCGTCTGCGCCAGCGCGACGCCGGCAAACATCCAGAACATCACTCCTGCGAGCTTCGGTCTCAACGTCCTTCTCCTCTCAGGATTCAGTCTAACGTGTTGAACACTCGCACCGGCGGCGACGCGCGGTATGCTTGTGGAAAGCTATGCAGACCGGACATGCTCCAGGAAATCCATGCCGGAGGGAGATCCTCGGCCTCTTCGGCACGGGTGCGCTCGGCCTCGTCCTTCCGGGCGGGCCCCTGTTCGCCCAGCAGTCCACCTCAAAGCCACTGCGCGGGATTTTTCCCATCGCGCAGACGCCCTTCACCGCTGACGACAAGCTGGACCTGGACAGTCTGGTGGAGGAGGTGAAGTTCATTGACCGCGGCGGCGTGCATGGGTTCGTCTGGCCCCAGATGGTGAGCGAATGGATGACTCTCACCGCGCAGGAGCGCTGGCTGGGCATGGAGGCGATTGGCTCGGCCGGCAAGAAACTGAAACCCGCGATCGTGTTCGGTGTGCAGTCGGCCGACCTGGCGACGTCTCTCAAGCTAGCCAGGCACGCCGAGAAAGTGGGCGCCGATGGCATCATCTCGCTTCCGCCCTCGGAGAATCTGACGGCGCCGCAGATGCTCGAATACTACAAGACCATTGGGAGCGCGACCCGGCTTCCGTTGTTCGTCCAGGCTGTGGGCGACATGGATGTGAATCTGGTCATGGCGATGTACCAGGCCATCCCCACCATGCGCTACCTCAAGGACGAGGCCGGGGACGTGCTGGCGCGCATTGTGCGGTTGACGAAGATGTCTTCGGGCGAGATCAAGGTCATGACCGGCTCGCACGGGCGGACTCTTATCGAGGAGATGCGCCGCGGGTCCGCCGGTTGCATGCCCGTAGCCGGATTCGCGGATCTCTACGCCGCCACCTGGGACCTCTGGCACCAGGGCAAGCATAAGGAAGCCATGGATATGCATGCCCGGACCTTGCTGCTGCTGACGGAGATGGGGATCTATTCCGGCACGGAGCCGATGAAGTACATCCTGTACCTGCGGCGCGTGTTTAAGACCTACGCAGCCCGCAAGGCATCGACCCAGGGTTTCGCGGCGGCCGCCAAGGCTGCCTCGGCTGGCTCCGGTCCTGCCCGGCCTCTGGACGAAGCCGGCAAACAGGCGCTCACGGAGACCGTCGATCACCTGAAGCCATACTTCAGAACGTGAAAAAACCGGAGACACTCCGGCCTGTCCCCAGGATTTCTTTACGCGTTTTCAGGGGTTGATACGCCCTTGAAGGTAGGATCATTTTGGGGGACCGAATGACGTCAAGAAAACATCTATGCCCAGTTCTCCTGGTGGGTTTCCTTTCTCTGCCTCTGGTCGCACTCGAACGCCAGAATGTCACATTCAAGGTTTTTCAGTTCCCACCCAACATGGCCCCGCGCATCGACGGGAATCCCGAGGACTGGAACATCGTACCCGATGACTATGCCATCGGCATGGATCAGTTCGCGGACACCGAGCAGGGTCACGGCGCGAACATCGACCGGAAGAACCTGGACGTCAGGATCAAGGTCGGCTGGGTGAAGGGCCAGCACCGCCTCTACTTTCAGTACGAGGCGCATGGCACAACGAGGTTGACCGCATCGCCTCCCATGGCTTCGACGGCCCAGAGGCGGGTCTCGCGCGCATAGGTGGGGGGCCAGAAGAGTCCCGCGCAAGCAGTGACCGCGATGAGGACAGCCAGAGGGAAATTGATCCACAGGGCGGACAGTCCGGTTTCCTTGGTTTCCATGTTATTCCTCCGGGAGTTTCATCTTGGCTTCCCGGACACCGGCTATTCTACATCACGCCGGCGCCGCCAGACCGGGCAATTTCGCGCGACAGGCTACGTAACCTCGAAATGCAGCCGCGACGAAGTTGAATCCACGTGCGGCGTGAGTTTCGAGGTTACGCAGCCTGTCCCCGAAATAGGTACAATAAGAGTCAGGACTCCGAGGAGGACATCCATGCGCGGAAACGACGCTGTCATCGCCTGTTTGAACGAAGCACTGAAGGCGGAATTGACCGCCATCAACCAGTACTTCCTGCATTCCGAGATGTGCGAGAACTGGGGCTATAAGCGTCTGGCGTCCTACGGCAAGAAGGAATCGATCGACGAGATGAAGCACGCCGAGGCGCTGATCGAGCGCCTCCTGTTCCTGGAAGGCGCGCCGGTCATGAGCGAACTGTTCCCGCTGCGCATCGGCGCCGACGTCAGGGCGCAGTTGGAGAACGACCTGGCGCTGGAGCTGGAGGCCGTTTCGCGCCTGAACCGGGCCATCCAGGCGGCGGTGGAAGCCGGCGACAACGGCTCGCGCGACCTGTTCGAGAAGATCCTCACCGACGAAGAGGGCCACGTCGACTGGCTCGAGGCGCAGTTGCACGCCGTCCAGGAGATCGGGCTTCAAAACTACCTGGCCGAGCAGATGGGCGAGGGCTAACGCCCGAGCGCCTGGCGGATCGCCGCGGCGATCTCGCGCGTGGTCTGCTGGTCCCCCATCAGCGCGCGGCAGGGTAGCCAGAAGGCGTCGCGCACGCACGCTTCGGCCACCGGGCAGGGCTCGACGCGGCAGTTTCCGGAAGCGTACATCGGATTTCCGTACAGCGCATGGGGGTAGAAAGGCGTGCAGGGGACGCCGCTCGCGACCAGAGCCTTGTGGAACTCGTCGCGATTCTTGCCGACCCGTCCGAGCAGCAAGTAGTGGCTGTGGGCGGTGACCTGCGGCGGCGCCTGCTGAAAGCGCAGTTCCGGCAGATCGGCCAGCTCCCGCTTCAGCAAATCCGCGTTGCGCGTTCGCAGCGCGATCTGTTCCGGCAGCCGCTCCAGTTGCGCCAATAGCACCGCCGCCTGCCACGCCGTGATGCGGTAGTTCGACCCGGGCGTGTAGTGCTGGAACCAGCCGCCGTCGCGCCGCCGGCCGCAGTTGGCGATGGACCAGGCGCGGTCCAGAAACTCGCGGTCGTGGCCGATCAGGATGCCGCCCTCGCCGGCGGTCATGACCTTCGAGTTCTGGAAGCTGAACGAGCCGGCCAGGCCGAAACTGCCGGCGCGGCGACCGTTCCACTCCGAGCCGTGGGCGTGCGCGGCATCCTCGATCAGCGCCAATCCGCGGTCGCGCGCCAGCGCCGGCAGGCGCTCCATGTCGGCCAGCGGGCCGCCGAAGTGCACCGCCAGAATCGCTTTCGTGCGCGAGGTGACGGCGGCGGCGGCGCGCGCGGCATCCATGTTGAAGCTCAGCTCTTCGATGTCGACAAAGACCGGCGTGGCGCCCACGCGCGAGACCGCCGACGCCGTCGAAATGAAGGAGATCGCCGGAACGATGACCTCGTCGCCCGGACCCAGCCCGGCCGCTTCCAGCGCCATCTCCAGCGTCACCGTGCCGTTGGCGGCGCTCACGCCGTGGGCGCAGTGATGGAATTCGGCAAAGGCGCGCTCGAAGCGGGCGACCAGCTCATGGAAGCCGCCCCATTGCCCGCTGTCCAGGACCTGGCTGAGCAACTCGCGTTCGCGTTCGGTCGCCACCGGCCATCTGGGGATGTTCACAACTCCAGGATAGAAGGAATCTCCACAGCCTGAAGGCTGTGCTACTGGCTGTGCCACCAGGCGGCTAGAACATCCACTTGAGCGCCAACTGCATCACCCGCGGGGGGTCGGCTTGAGTGATCGTGCCTCCGGTTATGGCGTTCACGTTGACGTTGGGCACCTGAAGGTTGGGGTGGTTGAGAAGGTTGAAGACTTCCCAACGAAACTGGAGATAGCTGCGCTCGCCGGTGTTGAAGCGCCGGTACAGGCCCAGGTTGATTCCGACCCAGCCGGGGCCGTCGAGAATGTTTCTGCCGGAATTGCCGAAACGGAACGCTCCGGTGGGCACCAGCGGAAAGGCGCTGAGATCGAACCAGCGCAACCTT